>OCZT010000516.1_pt1 | contig 38502 bp, 53 predicted proteins | sample 1539031 | NCBI WGS metagenome assembly OCZT01 (sample SAMEA3539308, study PRJEB22396) | soil metagenome | biome: tundra; feature: field; material: soil | place: USA | collected 2010-05 | depth 0.15 m
GTACGTCTTTCATGTTCATTGATACGGCACGCTCTTCAAGAATCTTGGGGAAGAACCTACCAAGCTTTCCAAACTGAACTTCTTCCCCGTTAGCTACCGCATCGATGATGGCTTCAGCAGTAGCCCCAATTACTCGTTGCACTAAGGTTGGATTCCACTGCGGCTCTAATGAAGAACCGCCTGGAACTTTAGTGTTGTTCAGTAGTTCAGACACGCGTCGATTTAGCAAGAGTAGGGGAGAAGGATTTACTGCCACAAGCTTTACTCGTTTTCATCCTTGTGGAGAAGCCCATCTTCCTTTGTTTCTGCCAGTTTTTCAACCCTCTTTGCTAAATTCTCTAACTCGGGGTAGTGCTTAACAACAGATTTCTTGAGCCTGTCAAAATCTTCACGAAGCTCCTTGATGTTTTGCTCAGGTTTTTCTTCGTGGAAAAGCGACCGAAGGATCGGATCGGTATCATCGCTAGAAAAAAGTCTGGTTGCTACCGAGTCCGGTTTTGGGGATGGGAGGTACTTCGAGGGGGTTACGTCCTTACCCAGTTTTTCTTTGTCGCCGCCCTCTCCGCCACTGTCCCCACCTACGTTGGGGGCATCGCCGCCAACTAAAAGTGCAGCAAGAGTGTTCCTTGGGATGTCTTTGAGAACTTCTGTAGCAATGAACTTCGACCAAACCTGCTTGTTCCAGCCCATTACATCCGCTACTCCGGAAAGCTGGTTAACAACATCGGCTTTCTTCAACCAACGATCTTCGTTTAGGATGTCCGCTACGATGGAGAGAGACCCCATTCGAACTTCGAAATTCCGTTTGAAATTCTCACCCTGTTGTCCACGCAGATAGATCTCACACATCCACCGAACCATGCGCTTTAGGGATTTTTGAAGGCGTACCATCTTACGCGCAAAGTGAACGTCTTGCAGAACTAATGCAGCTTTAGAGTCAAATACCCCACCGCCGGTTTTTCCATCGATATAATCTCGGGGCACCCCCAAACCACCGCAGAGTTTGTCTCGGAAGTAGTTCAAGTCATCAACAAGGCTTTGCGGAACTTCTTTTCCTGCGAGAGTATCAACTTTTGAAACGTCATTTTCTCTGGTCGGCCAGAATAGGTCTTCCTGAAAGGTAACAGGGTTAAAGTCAGATTTGAATTGGCTAGTAGTGGGGTCGAAGTAGTCCTTCTTTCGTAGCCAACTCTTAAACCGCTTGACAAGAGCCATTGCCTCTTCATCGGACAGTCCAGTGGTGTCTATGTAGAAGATGTGCTTATCCATAGACCGTTGAATGTGGGATATAGCAACCATTGTTTCCAAGATTTGAAGCATCTTCCAGATCTTGCGTACTTCCTCAATCATCGAACGTCCGTAGATATCCTCTGCGTCGTAAGACATCATGCGCCCATGCACGAAGTCCCAAGGACGATAGATCCCTTCGTCGTTGTGTGGGTCAACAATTCCACGAAGATCATCACATTTGAATCCAACAAGACTCATCTCTTCTAGGCGGTCTATCCTAGTTGGGTGAATCCATTTGACGCTCTGAAGAATTGCCTTACCACCTTCACCCTCATCGAAGAGATTCAAAAGGAAGCAGTCACCATATTTTGCTAGATTTCTAGCTAGGCCCCAAACTCTGTCGTCCATGGAAAGCTTTTCCATGAATCTTTCAAGATTTTTAACTAGGTCCTGGTCGTCTGATTCAACCCAGATAATCTTCTTGCTGTGATAATCCTCTGCTGTAACTTCTGAGGCATAAAGAGAAAGAATTTGAGCAATTTCCGGGCTGGCTTCGTCCATTGCATCATAATCAGCATACTTAATTCGTCGGTCGTGACTGAGCTGCGTATAGCTGCTAAATACATTGAGCGTAGCCGCTAGACCAAAGATCGATTCTCCGCCTTCTACAGCAGCCCTATTAAGGTGACTTGTAGTTCCCTTCCCGTAACCCCATTTTCGGCCGCGAAATAATCTTAATAGTGCTTTTTGGTACGGGTTGAGTTTAACTAACTGTTCACGTCGGTTTGCGGGCATAAAATACTCCTCGTAGATAGTGATTTAAGGTTTTAGCTTGACGATCTTATTATGGGCCAAATCGTCTAGAACGGGCCATGTATCTGGCGTAACTGCCCCAGTGAGTCCTTCAAAGAATTCTTTTGCCTTAGGTCCAATTGGAATTTCTTCCCGGCTCGCCTGAAGTCTTGAAATATCGACTGTAGTAGGCGCTTTGGTTGAAGGCTTAACCGCTGCAATAGCTTGTGCCATGCCCCAGAAGGCCCCGCAAAGAGAGTCCGCTACGTCTTTAGATCCCGGCCCACCAGCAGCGTCTACATCTGGGTGGTCTACTTTTCCTAGTTCTTGATCGTGGACTAGCTGTCGAAGTTCGGTAATGAGGGGCATGTACTGATACATGTTTAACCGCTTTTGAGCAAAGGCCCCCCTAAGGGCCAGATATGGTTGGTCAGATCGGTCAACAGAAAGGTTAGTAGTTCGGAATCCCATTTTTGCTAGCATTTGAATTGAGTCAGTAGACTGGTATTGGTCAAACGAAATTTGAGCAATTCTAAATCCTATCCGTTTTAAGAATACCAGAAACTGTCTAATTTTGTCATAATCAATTTCATCGTTCTGGAACGCTCGAACACGGATCATAAAGTCAACCCAAGCAAGGGGGACTAATGCACTCGCATCTTTTCCGTCAGGGGTCAAGGAGGAGACACGTCTTACTCCTGAGGGGCAGAGCATGGTGATTCCAGTAGCATCTTGCGACTTAGAAAGGTCAATATGAATGTATCTAGGTGCTGCCGGTAGGTGTTTAGGTCGTCGATTCAAGCCGTCAAAGATCGTAACTTTTTCAACATCAAAATAGCGGTCTAGCGTAGCATCAGAACGAACCCCCAAATAAACCTCATCTGCTGTAAAGGGTGAAGTTCTAGTTGGGTCTTCAACTCCACGAATAAGTGGGTCATTTTCAAATAGAAGTTGATAAGGCACGGTTGAAATACCCCCGATGTCTCTCATAGCGGTATTGATATTCATTTCGAAGTCAGGAAGAAACTCTTCAGGTACGCCTAGGATATTTGGAGCAAAGAGATCAAAGTTTTTCTCTTCCTCGGGTGGGATAATTCTAGATTGGCCGTAAGATCCACCAATGAAACAATAGAACTTCTTCCCACTAAATTTTTGCCCTGGTTTGGCGTCCCAAAGGGCATAGTCAGAGACAAAGCAGCGGTCTGGTTCTCTACGCATTCTAGCTACGAGGCCATCCATGAAGTCTGTAGTGGCCCTCTTTGAAGAAATCGTACAAAGAATACCGGGTGAAGTCTGATGCTTCATCAGGAATCGACCCTTTACACGGGTACGAATCTGTTCATAGAGGGAAAGTGCCGAGTTGACATCCTCTTCTGGGCGGATAGACTTTCTTCTTCTCCAGTTCATCTCGTCCAGGATACACGACATTAGATCTACGGAAAGGGCATGAGCAGTGAGGGACCCTGAAATGACTCTAAGGTTAGAAGGGAATACGATTTCTTGCGTCATCTCAGAAGGGTCATCTCTATCAAAGCGTGCCCCTCCGGAACTTTTTAGGTTGCTCCGCTTTTTTCTTGAAGGGAACTTCTCACGAAAATAGGGGCTTTGATTGAGCAGAGTGTAAAACTTGTCGTATAGAACCGTTGTTGACTTGTCCTGACTTAACGAAAAGAGTCCAAAGTAAACCTTAGATGTAGGGTCTAGTTCGAAATACTTCCAAGGAGACCTTAAGCACGAAAAGCGATATGCTTTGTACGCTTGAGCACCTTCTGCGGCAGTTGTCTTACCCGTGCCCTGCGCTCCAACTAAGCCCCATTCTTCGTACCGTTTAGTTGGGTCACAGACAATACAGAGATCCCGTTTCCAAACCGGGTAGAGCGCTTTAGCCCATTCTCCTAGGTAGTAAGGATTGTTAAAGAATTCTTCTGGGCCAACGGGTTCTTTCCCGTCAATGTAGTCATGTGAAAAGAAATGCTGCATTGCAGCTTCTGGGCCTGCATTTCTGGCCTCTTCTATCACTGTTTGAAGCACCGGTTGGTATTCTTCCGGCGCTTCTGCTACATAAGAGCCTAAACGAGCGTATACCTCTGATGGCGTAAAACTAGGAGGAAGAGATCTGGAATCAGGGAACAATAGGATCTTCTCCCCTAGGGGTGGTATTACGCTTTTTTCTGGTTTTCTTTTCTTTCTTGACATGAACCTCTACTGGTGCTGGCGGTAGTTCTGCCAACTGTTTCGCTTCGGAGAAAATCTTCTTTAAGATATTTCCAAGCTGTTCTCGCTTCACTGAATCCATAGCATCGATCTTTTGATCAAGGTCACTTTTCGATGATAGGTGTTGATTGAGGGCAATAGCAATATGCGTAGGGCTGTCAAACTGTCCGGTCATCTGCTGAATGATAACCGAAGTTCGCTCAATTGATTGAGTTAGAATCTGGGCGTAGGATGCAATTGATGCGTAGTTTCCATAAACGGTGGCTTTCGCTAATTCATCCCGGGCCTCTGACATCAAGAAAACAGCTGCCCTAGCTTCAGTTACCCACTGTTCGAGGACTCCATAAAGAGCCTCTTGGACTTCAATCCTCCAATCAGCGAGATCGTCTGGGTGAAGTTCACTATATGGGTCTGCTGTCATCATCTTTTAAATTATACACTACATAGGTTAAAATCCTGAACCAAGGGAGATTTCAATTAGTTGGAGCTATATTCTTGACACTTCAAACTTGACGTGCTAATATTCTATTATGGAAGTGCCTAAAGCAAAGGAGATCTTTTATGCCTGAAGACAACCTTGATACCCCGCCTAAAAAGTGCTACTATTGGCCATGCGATGACGAGGCTGGTGCCTCTGGCTATTGCGATCTCCATTTGCTCGACCAGATGCGGGGTAAGCCTGTCCCCGCGCCGAAGCCTCCAGTCGAGGAGCGATGCAACTCATGTGGCGGGACCGTGACGCCGATGGAAGGGACCGGCAAGCAGACGGTTGTGTGTGACGAATGCGACCACATCCAGAGGGCCTCCCCCGCGCCCGAATGGCCGCCGGTGTGCGTGACGTGCGGCGAGACGACCGACACACAGAATCACCCGGACGATCCGCACGCGCCCGAGGATCACCCGTTCGCCCCCGCTCCCGCGCCGCCGCCTCGCGGATGTGTTGATACGGTCACTCATCTCGACGGGCTGGCTCATTCGCTTTGCAGCAAGCCCGCGCCGCCGAGTTTTCTGTGCGGCTGTGGGAATGCGGGACTGGATCATCTTTGTAAGCGCCCAGTAGCCGACCCCGCGCTTGAGCGTCTTATCACGTTTTCAACAGAGTGGCGCGTTGAGCGAGACGCGCTCCGCACCACCCTCGAAAAGTCTCAGGTCGCACGCGAGTTACTTTTCCGAGCCTCTCTTGAGGTAATCAAGCAGCGCGACTCAGAGAAGGCCCGCGCCGACGCCGCCATTTTGAATGTTGACCAATGGATCGAAGTCTGCCGGAAGGCCGAGGACGAGCGAGACGCGCTGGCGCGGGCAAACGCTGAACTTGGCGTCGAGCTTGCCAGACATATCGACGAGGCGAAGGCGCGGGCGAAGGAGAAAAACATGAAACGCTATCAGTTTGTCTGGTGGGGCTGGCGCGACAGCGTTTGGCAGCCATACCGCATATCCTGTCGTAATCCTGACGCCAAGATCTACAAGTGGCGCCTGAATCTCGGGCCACTCGAAATCCGCAAATGGAAAGAAAAAAAGAAATGAGTAAAGCGCTTGAAGATCCCCGTAAAGCTTTTGTTTCTAACTTGCCTTTAGTTATGAATAAGGCTGGAGAGTTAAAGCTCTGGAAAACGATGCACGCTCTTCACGGGGCTGTTCGTGCTGCCGGTTGGGAGTTAGCAGAGCAGCTAATTAAAGAATCTACGCACGCGCTCTCAATCCCTGCGAAAAAGAAGAGGAAAAGAAAATGAGTCACTTCACGGTTCTAGTAATCACTTCGCATACGGACCCCAGCACACTCCTCGATACGATAGGAGATCTGGAGGAGGGGGTTGCGAAACAGTTGGCTCCGTATGATGAAAATCTACAGGTTCCAAAGTACTCGAAACCCTGCTCCTGTAAGCATTATGCAGCACAGGGGAAGGCTATTCATGAGTGTGATGTTAAGTTTGGCCCCATTGAAACTTCTAGAACCCTTCTCAGCGCTTTCAAATTGTCGGCAACTCCTAATATAATCAAAGAGGCAGAAGAAAAGCTTCGCGCAGAGGTAAAAAAGAGCCCAGACGATAAGTATTGGGAGAAGCTCAACGCATATAGAGAATCTAATCCAAAGTTTGCAAAAGCTGAGGAGCAGTTGGAACAGAAAGTTCAACGTGAGTGGGACAGGATCATTAAACCCCGTCAGACCTTCATAGAAACGAAAACTGTTGAATATGATGCTGCGGGATCTTTCGATAAGAATTGCGAAAACTGTAAGGGAAAAGGCACCTATAAATCACAATACAACGAGCAGAGCAAGTGGGACTGGTATGTCGTTGGTGGTCGTTGGGACAAGGCTATTCCAGATAACATCTGCAAGATCAAGAATCTCCCAGTAGACGAAGATAAGAAAACCTTTCGACCCTATGCATTCGTTCTTCCTGATGGCGCTTGGATTGAAAAAGCTCAGATGGGCTGGTTTGGTATGTCTTCTGGCGAGATGAAGGGCTCAAAGTGGAACAAGATCGTTAAGGATATCTACAAAAATTACGCTGAGAACGTGGTGGTGCTTGTGGATGCCCACATATAAATTTGAGGAGAAAGTATGAAATTTGACTTAACCAAGTTGAAAATTAGAGGGGTAGACAGATGGGAAGAGCCTACTGGTAAGGAGATAATCCTTATTAAGTGGTCATGCGAAGGGTTGGGTTTTGGAGAACTGACCCTGGTAAGGCATCCTAACAGTCAAATTGAAGTTGACACCGAAGCCATGAGCACAGAATTTGTGGACAAGGTTATTGAAAAGGTTCAAGCCTTAGCAAGTGATGCAAAACAGTATGTTGACCGTTGGGCACTAAGAACATGAAGATAGGAGAACTGAAAGGCCCGGGTGTCTGCCTTCCGGAAGCACGTTCTTTAGGAAAGCGGATGGACCGAGCAGAACTAGAGGAAATGATTGACATCGTTTGCACCGATGGAATAATGTCAAGCTTTGCGTATATTCCTATGGTGTTATTCGAATACTACGACGACAGCGAGAAGCTTATCGCTGAGCTTCGGTCTGATCTAGACACCGCAGAAAAGAATGCCGCCGCTCATGCAGCGACCTCTGTTAAACTGAATGCGGAGATTGGGCAGTTAGACGCCGCTCTCCGCGCCTCCGCGTGGCGGTAAGATGAAAATTATTCTCATGTCCGACACGCACGAGCAGCATAGGAAGTTTCTGCTGCCGGAAGCGGACCTGCTCCTCCATACGGGAGACTTCACTTTTTATGGCAAGCCCCCTGCTATCGTTGATTTCGACGAGTGGCTCGGCGGACAACTTCAAGTCAAGGAAAAAATTGTCATAGCTGGAAACCACGACCTGCTGTTTGAAGACCATCCAGCAGAAGCACGTAAGCTACTTCCTAGCGCTATCTATCTACAAGACTCAGGGGTTGAACATAACGGATGGTACATCTGGGGGACTCCGTGGCAACCGTGGTTCCTAGACTGGGCTTTTAACATCAGGTCAGAGACTGTTCGTGGCAAAAAGTGGGCCCTCATCCCAGACAACACAGACATTTTGATGGTTCATAGCCCACCTTACGGTATAATGGATGAGACGGTGGACGGCAGGAAGGTGGGCTGTAGGGCGCTGCTTAATCGCATAGAAGAGATTCAACCTAGGCTAGTAGTATTTGGTCACATCCATCGTAACTATGGGCTTTTCAACGACAGGAAACGTTTTCCTAGGACCCTTTTTGTCAACGCATCGAACTGTGATGAGACCTACGATCCAGTAAATAAACCGATTATTTTGAACCTAGACCGAGACAGCTTGCAGTTTGTTAGCGTACCCGGTCGAATGAAGGAGGCCTAATGTCTTACGCTAAATTTGGGGAAGAGTCAGATGTTTACGTCATTAAAAGTACTAACGAAGGAAGAGAAGTTCTGGTTTGCTTCTGCACCCCACAGTTCACCTGTGTTTCGGAGCAGGGTATGCTCGATCATCTCAACAAACACGTGAAGGACGGGGACAACGTTCCAGGAGAAGCAATCAGAAGGCTTCTTGCTGAAAAAAAGGATCGGGCTAAACCAAAATGAATCCATCAGTGAACCTAGAACTGAAAGAGGAAAAAGAAATCCTCTATGGCCTCTATGATGAGGCAAAAGAGACTGATCGCCTTGCTAGAAGATTTTTATCCCTGCTCGTTGAGTGGGATAAAAAAGGAATTGTGGGCTCAAATGATCCTCTCGGATTTTTGACCAAAGCCTCTATTACCAGGTGGTCAAAAAAATATGGAGAGAAGTACCGGGAGATGCACTGATACCTAAACTTGACACTTTAATCTTGACGTGCTAATATCCTATTATGGAGGAATCCAAATGACTGTGACACCAAAGAAGAAGGCTGGTCCCAGTGCCCGAACTGAGGCTCAGCTTCTGACCCCTGAACAGATTGGTGATAAGCGATTTTACCAGGCGGCCAGGGCTTTCGGACAAGGACGTAATCCTGACAAGAATTTCGAACGGCTCAAACGGCTTCGAAAATTCGTCAAAGATGACTACGCTGCGATAGCTTTTAGAAAGTATGGGGTTGAACTTCCTCAAATTCCGCTACTGTCGGAAATCACAGCGCCAACCGTTCCAATTCAAACCAAAGATGAGGGCGGAACAATGGCCTTCACTCCACCGATGATTAACCTGTACTGACACTAAAATGCACAGCTGGTGGTTTCTTAGGGAACTGATCCAATTACATTTTTCTAAGGTTCTTCTTCGAATTTCACATTTCTTTGCTTCTTGGGCAAAACTTCTTATAGAGGAGGATAAGTAAATGGTGGCCGTGGCGACTGAACCAGATCGGAAAAAACGTCTTCTGGAGTGCGCAAAACGTGCGGCTATCTATTCCGCAACCGATCCAGAGATAGTGAAACTCGTAACGGACTTTCTGGAGTACAGAAATCTAAAATCTGAGGTTGAACGGTTGGAAGGTGAACTTCGAAACAAGATCGAAAATATCCTCCTAGCTCAGAATACGGGGGCGATTTATACTTCGGCAGGCACCGTCACGGCGATTGCTCGAAAGAGGGAAACCCTCGACAAAAATCTCATTCCTGACGCTATCCTCGAAGAGGCCAAAAGGTTCACGGATTACGTGGAACTGGCCACAAAAGCTGTAAAGACCCTGTAGGTTCGTCTGGGTTCGAATCCCAGCCGTGTTGCCCGCGCACGGGAGGCCGTTGGTTTACGGTACGGGAGGTCGCTCCTCCCAGCGGATTATTCTTTTGTTGTTTTCTCCCTAAGGTGGTATTATGTATCGTGTGACGGTACTATATCTAGGAGGAGAAAATCATGCCTACACCCAGTCTTGTTATTCCACCCGATTCCCCAACCCCCGGCTCTACCGGCTCTACAGGCTCTGCCCTTGACCCAAGGGTACAGGCAGCGCTTGACGCTCTTCAAGCTGCCATAAGCGGTAAACCAGGTCCTGGTGGTGGTCTATCTGTTCAAGATGCGTATGCTGCACTTGTAGCAGCGCTCGGTGCTGGACCCTATGTTCCTCCGCAGCCTGTTCCAACCCCCACCCCAGCTCCGGGTCCGACTCAGGTTGCTGGCTGGTGGAAGCCCTCTGACAACGCTACGGCGGCATTTGCTGCTCGTATCGGTTGGAGCGTTGCTGACCTTCTTGGCGCGAGACAGGCCATTGGTGGAAGTAACTACTTCCCCGAAAACGGGCTCATAGGTGCAACACAGGACCCGGCGATTGCTCCTTATGACGGCACAGAAGAGGACGCGAAACTTTATAACGCATTCGGGTTTAGGGCTAATGGCACACGCGCCATTGGTTTCCCCGGTGAGCTACGCCTTCGCGGTGATTGGAAACATGAGCGCGAAGCTGCGTGGTACATTATTGATCTTCTCCACGCCGCTCCCGATGCACCCGCAGCGGAACATATTTACACCGGTGCCGGTGGCCCGGGCGTAACTGAAGATCTTGCCATTGCTTGTCTTCTAACAAATCACGTTGATCTCGGTGGTGGCTTGAACCCCCGGTTGGTTACACAGGACTGGCAGACAGTTGCAGACATGGCTGCTTATGACACCAAAATTGTTCCGCCCGTTCCTTATAATCCAAACGGTCCTGGTCCCTCTGGCCGATAAATTAGCCTTTCCTGCCATGTGTAGGTAAAGATCTTGAGCCGGGGAATTCAACCCGGCTCTTGTACTTTGTGGTTATCTTGACATTTTTAACTTGACGCGCTAAGATATAGGGTATGATGAATACCAAAGTTCTCTTTGTTTCAGCATCGTTGATTCTTTGCGCGGGGTGCGTTCGGCATACGGACCCGACAGATACTCGCTCTTTTGAAGAGCGACATTCGAATCTGTTTCCTTCTCCTACGGCGACCCTAACAAGCGCTGAAGGAAAACTTGGGTACGCCCCGGCTCCAACCCGAGCGCCGACCCGAATTCCGCCTACGCCCGAACCGTATGTTCCGCCACCGCCCACACCTGTACCTCCACCCACGCCGATCCCTCCAACCAGAATACCCACCCCAATTCCGGCACCGACGAATACGCCCGTGCCACCCGCCCCAACTCCTACCCCTCAGCCGGGGGTTCCGACGCCTACGATGACGCCTGTACCCCCGACCCCGCCTCCGGGATCTCCAGGGGTCACCCTTTCTTCGTGGTACTCTGTCGTTAGTACCTCGATAGCTAACGCCAGTCCAGGGCTGATTGTTCATTTAGACATTACTAGCCCAACCGGGCTACACGGATCTGGGGAAGGTACAATTCCTCTTGATAAGTCTGGACTAAACTGGGTTGGAACGACATACACCTTCCAGATGCAACTTCTTAATTGGCCCAAAGGATCAGTGGTTGTACTGACGTTATTGAACCCGGGCAATCGGGTTGTGATTCAGACCAGCACCTTAACACTCTAATGAGCACTAGCCTTATCATCTGCGATTGTGGGCATACTCTACATAATGGCATGTGTGGGGTGCCAATCTGGGGCTGGTTTTCACAACCATGCTGCCCGTGCTTTCATCAAGCGGCGGTGACATCCGAAATAGAAGTACCAGTTACACCTGAGGTCGTTGAAATTTTAGCTAGACGATTCCACGATATTTATGAGCGTCTAGCACCTTCGTTTGGTTACAAGACTCGTAAAGATACTCAAGTCTTCGATCCAACGTCTGCCAACGGCAAGTTGATGCTTGCGGTCTGCAAGGAGATTTTGGAGCAGAAATGAACGATCAATGTAGTGCTGTTTCGTACCTCACTAATCATCGATGTGATATTGGTAGAGGCCACGCAGGGGAGCATCGTTCAGGTACTCTTTGTTGGGCGGTAGATGATTTTGAACCTGAACCGGCGTTTTGTGGGTGGTGTACGGATAGCGTCGGGTTCCGAAAAGACTCCTGTATCGGTGGTGGGATAGATGAGAACGACTCCGCTTGCTGCCCTTGCGTCTGCCATTACAGATAGCAAGGGTATACCATCCTAGGGCTCTAGTGGAGATATCCAGCCACAACCAATCCTGACAAGGAAGGAAGGGGCCTAAATGAGCCATTACAAGCGTGGTAGGCCTAAGTCAGCTTCTAGAGCCTGCAACATGTGCGGCAAGAAGGCGTTGAAGCGGGACGGTAATGCCTTACCCCGAGACGATGGCCGTAGCCTCAAGGAACTTCCACCGCCTGAACCTTCGAAGGCATATCTTCCTGGGAAATTCAAGAAGGACACGAAGAAGTGGTGCGGCGGCCACGTAGGGCGGCCTCATGATTTCAAATGGATCAAAGAAACACCCCGTTGGGGCGTTAAGCCTTACTGCGCCATCCTCGTCTGTACCCTCTGTGGAAGGCACTCTAGCTATAAGGATTCCTGTTACCACGGGGGTTGGGTCCGCAGTCAGACTAAGCCTTGCATCTGTGGGTTGGAGTGGGATGAGTAGTTCTGTAAACACACCCTCGCCCAGGAGTTGTAGACACAGTAAGAGGCATTCCTCTTCTCGTGCCTGCTTTTCGCTCTCCTTTTGTTTCTTAAGAGGAGAAGAAGCAAAACACTGAGAAGAAGAGATACCACAAGGAGTAAGGAAGAATCTTATACGGGGTGCGCTTAAGCAGTTTAGTGCTCACGAGTTGTTGATACCAGGACGTATGCCTCATTGCAGGGGCAAGATTTCTCTTGCTTGTCGAATACCTGCCCGGAGCCTGGTGCAGTGCCCATTTCCCTTTCGATTGACTTCCCCTGATCCGCCTTCTTCTCTTCAGTTTTCATACTGAAAGACGGACTTCCTTAACCATGCCGCTTGATTTATCGTCGCAAGAAGCTTCCCGACTAGATTCTGTAGTGGTGTCAAGAATCGGTATGAGCGCTTTCTCCAAAGCTTTTCGTTCTGTCAGCTCGCGCATTTTATCTGGGTTATGGCGGACCCCAGGAGATTCAAAAGTAACGCGTTCGTGACAGGGAGAACAGATTGCATAGAGGTGCTGTAGTGTTTTACCCTTCAAGGTGAAGAAGTCATAAACCGTATGATGAACTTCCGTCGCCTTGTTTGGACATAACCTACAAATGAAACGATCACGAGTCAGTGTTCTTCTTCGAACCGCTGACCAAAAGGCAGATTTTAGATATTCTTCGTAAGTTTTGTATCCAAGTTTTTTTAGGATTTGATTTCGACGATGAAAGAATTTTACTGATGAGGGTGTGTTTGGTGTGGCTGGTATAGTTAGGGATGCTGCGCGCCTTATTCTTTTTCGTTCTTGTTTTGCTTTTATTTTTGCTTTTTTATCTTGTTTAACTTGGTCATACGTAGCCCATTCTGTAAGTTGAATTTCAAGTTGATTTTTGCGCCAGGTTTCAGCACGTTGATCTAAGCGTTTCTGGACTACTTCTCGTGTTTTTTCCGCTGCTTGAAGTTGAGTCGGGGTATACAACGCAGGGAACAACCGAGATTTAGAAAGCTCTTTGCGTGCGGCTATTTCTTGCGCTTCTTGAGCATGAACCAATGCCTCTAGGGCAGCTTGATGTTTTGTTTTTCGGGTAATGAATGTAGCTGGTAGGCTCAAGTAGGTTGATCATATAACAAAACCTCTTGTGCGAAAAAAGAGTTTTTGATTGGGTGCCAACGTATTATAATGTCGTATGAACTTGATACCTTACCAGCGGCGGTGGGCTTGATCTTGGAAACACTCGGATCTTACCTTGAAAGATTACACTTGACGTGTTAAGATCCAAGGTAGAGGACTCATTACACTTGATAGTTCCAGTCAAGTTGGTAGTCGGAAATCTTAGAAGCAGTTTTGAGTCGGATTTCCCTGTGGATATTGTAGATGCTGCTACGTCTTGTTTCTCTTCGGGCTATCAGTATTCACATGCTTACCGTAGGCGGGTGGCTGGTGGTAAGCGAGCTTGGGATGGAAAGATTCATCTCTTGAACGTCCTTGGAAGAACTCTTCCTACTGGGGCCGTACCAATGGCGGTCAAGGCCCTTCAAGCCGCTGGGTATGAAGTTAGAATTAGATTTCAAGAAGAGGCTAAGTTGTTACCTATTGTCGGTGATGTCACGTTGCCGCTTGGAGGTTTGACTCCAAGAGACTACCAGATTGCAGCAGTTAACGCTGTTTTGAATGGTTCTCCAATCATTGGGCAGAAAGGGGTAGTCCGGGTTCCGACCGCTGGTGGTAAGACTCTGATCGCTGCAATGATATTGAATGCCCTTCAGGTTCCTGGGATTGTTCTGGTTCATGGGCAAAACCTAGTTGATCAAACTGTTAAGGAACTTCGCCGACTTCTTGGAAAAAGAACTGTTGGAATTTTAATGGCTGAGGATTTTGAACCTGGGCAATACCTCGTGGCTTCCGTAGATACTATCGCTTCCCGGTTGAAGCGGAAAGATCCGGAGATCGGGGCTCTTTTGAGAGGAAAACAGGTCTTGATTGCAGACGAAGCTCACAGGGTAGGCGGTGGAACTTCAACTTTTCAGAAGGTTATGGATGCTTGCCCGGCTTCGGTCAGAGTTGGAATGTCAGGAACTCCTTTCAAGAAAACAGTTGATGTCGATATGCTTCTTATGTCCCGAACTGGATCTCTACTCTATGATGTTCTTCCTTCAGCACTTCAGGCTCTCGGGCATCTTTCACAGGCGGACTTAATCGTTTATGATGTCGGGGGAGTTCCGGAGCCAGAACTTTCTTGGCGTGAGGCGATGAATAAGCTCGTTTTTCGCAGAACAAACAGATCTCGTTTCATTGCAGAGACTTGCCTCGATCTAGCTTTGAAGGGTAGGAAAATCCTTCTTATTGCTGGGAATTCTGTTGAATTCACCCATAATCTGGAGATAGCCTGGAAGGCTGCGGTCGTTGCGCGGAACGAGAAGGCAGACACTATAGTCGTACCTGGGGCCAGATTTGTTACGGGTACTTCAGGGCGGGAGGCAGTGAATGATGCCGTTGATGCCCTTAGAGACGGTAGGATTTCTCTCCTTTGCAACACCGTTCTATTTGATGAGGGCACCAACGTTCCTGACCTGGACGTGGTTGTACTTGCCTGTCCAGGAAAAAGCTTCGTAAGAGTCATGCAACGTATTGGTCGTGGTTTGCGACCTAAGATAGGACGACTTCTTGTTATTGATTTCTTTGATTCCGGTAACCAGTATTTGGTGCGACACTTCTTTTCGCGCCTCGGCACTTATGAGTCAGAGGATCTCTTTGAAGATATCTCTTTTAAGGAAGTAACGCTCGCCACCGAAGAAAAAGTAGAGGAAACGGAAGATAGCGAAGAAATAGAGGAATATGAGTTGGCCTAAGGGAAGACTAAAGAGCGCGGAGGACAAGAAGAAGCAGTCTGACGCTCAAAAGGGTTTGATGAAGGGGCGCCCGAAGTCTGACCTTCATCGGCAGCACATATCAATGGCGCTAACAGGGAAACCCAAGTCTCCAGAGCATATTGCGAATATTTCAAAAGCGAAAACTGGAGTGGTTTTAGGCCCCCAACCGGCTTCTTGGGTGGCTGCGCATAGTGGAGAGCATAGTCACGCGTGGAAGGGCGGGTTAGACCGGTATGAGATTGGACCGATTCCGAAGGGGTTTGATACTCCTTGTTGGATCTGGCAGGGCGCTTTAGTTGAGGTAGACGGTTACGGAGTTTTTGGTTCTAACAAGGAGGGGCCTGATTACGTTCATCGTAAAATATGGGAGCGAGAGGTTGGACCTATTCCAGAAGGACTGGAGATTGACCATCTGTGTTGTGTTAAGCAATGTATGAATCCACGACATTTAGAACCTGTAACTCATTTAGAGAATGTTAGGCGCGAGCATGAACGCAGAAAACAAAGGGAGCTTGAGGATGTTGAAGAATTTGAACTCGGAGCCTGATCCAGCGGTCGTAGCCGGAATGATCTCAGTCTATGAAGGGCTGGTAAGAAAATTCGAGACTTCAGGGATGCCAAGAACTTATTTTAGGGCGGGTGAAAACATTCAGGCTCAAATGCTTTGGAAGAAGATGTCAGCCATTCTGACATACTGTGAACCAAGAAAGATTCCACCTATGCATTTCTTGACAGCACAGTTTGAGATGTGGCGTGGTGGCCCTGACGCCGGATCGTATCCTTCTCCGAGGTTCATTGGGGTCAGCGATACTTGCATTAAGAGGTTCCAACAGTGGCGCGGCAAGCGCAGGTCCCTCATTACCGCGACTATTGAAACGATAGACCATACGATCCACGCAGTAATCGATGCAGTCCTTAGAAATCGTCCAGGAATGACCGAGGAAGACTTTTTTCAGGACCCACTTCTTGTTAGGCTCCTACCTCCTGCTGCTCGGGACCACCCACTTTTCAAGAAAGCCGTCGAAGACGGAATTTATGACGAACCTACTTCGCAGCTTATGCTGGCGGGATATCTTAAGGCGTAAGGAAATCAAGTAAATGCGCGGGGTCTACGCAATCACAAATACGTTAACAGATACCGTTTACTATGGTCAATCAAAGGGGATGCGGGGCCGACTTGCGGAGCATCGTTGGGATTTAGCGCGGGGCACTCATCCCAACCAGCATCTTCAACGGTCATGGATCAAGTATGGTGAGGTTGTCTTTGTTTTTGCCCCTTATCTTTCCGTACCTGAGGGTAGTTTAGGGCTAGTTGAACAGCGCTGTATAGATGATGCTTACGGTTTGGGGTTGAAGCTTTTCAATATGAACAAGAGTGGTTACGAATTTTCTGCCGAGCATTGTCGTCACATTGGGGATGTAAGACGCGGCATATCAACTGGGCGTAAAATCTCGCTGGAGCATAGGGAAAAGTTGGATGCCTCCCACCGGACGCCAGAGTGGAGAGCTAAAGTTAGGGATTGGAAATTAGGTACAACTCACACGAAAGAGACGCGAATAAAGATATCTGAAGCTAATCGCGGAAGAGTTCATGGACCGTGCCCAGAGGAGACGCGGAGAAAAATTTCAGTGGCAACTTTTGGGCTGGTACGTTCTAAAGAAAGTTGCGCGAAAATGTCTAAGGCACATAAAGGAAAGAAAAAACCGCCGCGTTCTGCGGAATATTGTAAAAACATTTCGTTATCAAAGATGGGGCATCCAAATTGGCACTATAAAGGAAAAGCAAAATGACACCACCCTCCGGAGAATTATCTCCGTTAGCCATTCGGACCATAATGGCGGGATTGCTGGCGGATGATGACAAATTCCATCGTTGGTGGCCTATGGTTGGTCCTGGCTTTTTTGTTGATCCTTACTACAATCGGATAGCCGAGTTTGTAGATCTCTTTTATAAGAAATACGGGAAACCGCCGGATTTCGAGGTCGTTCAGGATAAGTTCAAAACAGATCCAGGGCTCTCTTCGGACGAAAGAGACATGTGTTTACGCGTCATTGATGACGTACTCGCGGCTCCTGTTGAACACTGGGCTTACTATGAGGAGCATTTAGCGCTTTTCGTTAGAAAACAGGCGTTCTTGGACGCTCACGAGAAGGCTGAAATTCTCATAGAAAGAGGGGACTTCGAGGGGACACTAAAGTTACTTGCAGAAGCCAACTCGGCAGGTGTAACTCGTGACTCAGGCACGACAGACTTTTTTCTGACTCCTTCTATTGAAGCTCGGTTCGATCGAAGGACAGACCCGAAAGCAGTAGTCAAACGGGTAGCCCTTCAGATGGGGAATACTGACACTCACATGAGAGGGGGATTGAAACCTAAAACACTGACAGTATTCGTAGCTGTGACTGGAGGAGGGAAAACTACTGCTCTGGTCCACTTTGGTCGTGTAGCGGTCCTTCAGGGCCAGAAAGTCCTTCACATAACTCTTGAACTGGAAACTACTGACATCGTAGACAAGTACGATTCAAGTTTTACTGGGATCAAATACGACGACCTCGAAAAGGATGCTGGCAAGGTTAGGGGAGACTTTCTGTCAAAGTTTTCCAAATATGGCGATGCACTCCGGATTATTGAAAGGCCTGAGTACTCTCTTACACCTCAAGACCTTGAGTCGTTCTTATTGATTCTTCAGAGAGAGGGAAAGTTCTTCCCTGATGTTTTGCTTGTTGACTACGCCGACTTGATGACGGGTGGAAAGCAGTTTACAAGGGGTGGCCAGGACCGTCGGTTTGAGTTGAACTTTATCTATACCTGGTTACATAGAATAGCCAAGACGTTCAATCTCATAGTGGTTACGGCAACACAGGCTAATCGAGGGGCTATGGGAAAGAACATCATTATGCTGGAAGACATTGCCGAGGACATTTCAAAAAGCTGGATCGCCGATCATATTTTAGCGGTCTGTCAGACAGTGAAAGAACGCCTAGATGGTAAGTGTCGGTTGTTTCTAGCCAAAAACAGATGGGGTCGGGCTTTCGTTGAAGTCACGTTTAATCAGGACTTGGCCAAGTGTACTTTTGCTGTTCCCAGTCCGTTTGCGTCATCCAGGATTCTATCGAGCGAAGAAGCTGGGAAGTCTGTGGTAATAGGCGAAGAGAGTTCAACATGAGAATCAGGACTTGGGAGATGGATGGTGTTCTAATGCGTTCGTCGCAGCAGACTATTGAACAGCCTATGAAAGAGTGGCCGGATCTGACTGAAGCCAAGCTTGGGGACGTGCTTTATTATTGCCGGAAGTGTACCTATCAGAACAACACGACTCAGGAGGGCACTGCGCCGTCTAGGTGTCCCTCTCATAGAACAGATGTTAGTATTTGGAAGGTTGAACAGGGAGACAAGGAGCGTCAAGTGGAATGGTTTAAGACTGTATGAATAAACCTACGCGATTGTTCAAGACAACTATTGTCATCTGGAGTGATTTCGATCCTGAAAGCATGGAGCTTTGTGACCTAGCAAGAGACGCTTATAATGGGGGGTCTTTTTGTTCTTCTCAAGAAGCTGAAGAGGTTACCGACTCTTCGCTGTTTCCTGAGACTGAGTTTTTTGATTGGGAGGGCTCTATCCCGGTACGCATTTCTGCCCAGAGATGGACGAAATGCTGATCACTCCTGACATCGCTCATGCCTGCTTTTGTGGCGAGATGCCAGGCGCTGAAGAGGCTCGGGAACAAGACCATCCTATAGAAGACGTTCCGTGGTGAATGCGGTCTACTATTTACATCTTGCAGGAACCGTTGAGCGGGGTTCCACGTTATCCTGGTAAAGCTAATGACCCAGCGGATAGATTAAAAGACCACATCAAAGCCGCTAAGAAAGGCAAGTGGCGCATTCATGCTTGGATTCGAAAGCTTCTTCGGGAGGGGTTGTCACCAGTTCAACGGATTCTTGAAGTTGTCCCTGAAGGTGTTCGTTGGCAAGATCGAGAGCGTTATTGGATTCGCTACTTTAAGAAGCGAGGCTATGATTTAGTTAACGGCACGGACGGCGGTGAGGGTGGTCCTGGTGGTAAGGGCAAGCCTTTTGGATTTAAGGATTCTGAAGAAACGCGTAAGAAAAAGTCAGAATCTTCTAAGAGAAATTGGACTGATCCGGAGTATCTTAGGAAGATGGCGATAGCAGCGGAAGCCAGTCGAGGAAAGAAGCGTTCTGAGGAAACTTGCAAGAAGATGTCTGTATCGCATACCGGGAAGGTTTGTGGGCCGCTTTCTGAAGAGCACAAGAAGAGCATCTCGCGGTCTATAATAAGGGTAAAATTCATTCAGAGGAATGGCGAAGGAATGGGGCGGAGGCTCATAAAGGGTTGAAGGCGTCTGAAGGGGCTCGTCGGAATATGTCTTTGGCGGGAGCAGGGAAGAAGAAGTCAGAAGCGCATTGTAGAAGTCTCTCTATCGCAGCAAAAAAGCGCTGGGCACATGCGTCGAGCTAAGAAGGTTGACCCTCGGATTAAGGGTCGGATGAGGGTTTTTGTTGAAGACAACTTCTCGGATTTTAGGCTTGAATCTGGTGGCAGCGAATATTCCTTGCCTTGTCCTTTTCATGGGGACAAACCAGGTGATCGACATTTATACGCTAATTTTGATTCGGGACTATGGGTCTGTTTTAGATGTGAAGAAAAGGGTAATTTCTTTCAACTCGTCCGGCGAATGGCCCTCGACGACCATTCAATTGAAGCTAAAGAGTATCTTCAGGGCCTCGACGATGTTCCAGATGGAACTGGGGACCTGGTTAAGCTTGGTGTTGCTGTTGAAGAAGAGGTTTCAATCCCTCCGCCGACGGCCACCCCCCTGGTGCCACCCACTGGGACAGTGCCGGCCTGGGAGAAACAGGATTCAACTATCATAGAACTGCGACGCCGGCGGGGGTTTGAGTACGTTCTATCCCGAGGTGTTGCACCCGCTGCTATAGAGTTCTATGGGGTTAGGGTCGGAATTGCTGGCAAATACGAAGGTCGGGTCCTGATTCCAGTCATACATCCTATACTTCAGCAGCCTGTGGGTTGGATAGCCCGGGCTTACTTGCCGTTACTTGCTCCAAAGGTATTGAATACTCCTTCTGTAGGCGGCCGTTCTATCGACGAGTGCCCGTTCAATCTCGATAAGGCTATCGGGCTCTACAAGGATGTCGTTCTGGTTGAAGGTGTCTTTGACGCAATGAAGCACGGTCCCAGGTTTCTGTCTCTTCAGGGTAAAACACTAACTTCTGGGCAGAGGAATACTATTGTGAAGGCCCGCTTCGATGCAGTCACAGTTTTGTTGGATCAAGATGCCAAGAGGGAAAGTCGTGTGCTTGCCCGATCTCTTCGATTGTTCTTCGATAGGGTCTACTGGGCGGTCATTCTAGACGCAAAGGACCCTAACGAAGCCTCACGAGAACAGGTCGAGGCTGCCTTGGCGGCGAGGACACGGGTATAAGGTCATAACCAAAATAGATCTTGACACTTCAAACTTGACGTGTTAATATCCCATTATGGTTACAAATAATCAAAGAAAGGAAATACCGTGGCAGTAACGAAGCGTCTTGCGCCTGTAAAGGACCTCTTTCCTGGGGTCCGACTCACTCCGGCGGTCAAGGATTTGGCCCTTTGGGCTTACGATCATTCGGAGGACGATCCGGGTAGGGTTTTCGTTCCGAAGGTCAATCCTGACTACATCTTCCAGCCCGAGGTTCTCGAAGTTCTCGTTCTTTCCGATGTCCTGAACAAGCCCGCCTATTTCTTCGGGCACACGGGAACCGGAAAAACCTCTCACGTCGTTCAGTTTTGCGCCGCGAGAGGGAAAGAGGTCATTCGTCAAAACTTCGACGAGGCAATTGGACGGGCGGAACTGATTGGTTCTCCCATTGTCGCCGTTGACGAAGGAAAGCAGGTCGTCAAGTTCCGCCGTGGTTCTCTTATCACTTCGGCAATGCGTCCTTCGACCTACATCGCAGACGAATACGACATGGGTACTTCTGGAGCGACGGTTCTCATCAACCCGATTCTGGAATCTGAATCGAACCCTTCCATTTACGTCCCGGAAACGGAAGAAATCATTATTCCTCACAAGGATTGGCGGGTGGTGGCAACCGGGAACACTGACGGCGTGAACGCAGACGAACGAGGGATCTACTCAGGGGCACAGGCACAGAACATGGCTACCCTGAATCGCTTTGCCTTCCGAATCGAGGTAAAGTACAACTCGAAGGCGCAGGAAAAGAAGATTCTAGACCGAAAGTTCATCGGGTTTCCTTCCGAAACTATGGACAAGATTCTGGCCTTCACGACCGAATACAGGAAGGCATTCCTCCAGACGATGGAACTTTCGATTCCGTTCAGTACTCGGATGCTCCACAACATTTGCGAGGCGACTATAATGACAGGGTCCGTTGGAAAGGCTCTCCACTACACGCTATTGTCGTCGGTTCCCGACGCCGAGCGTCGGGTGGTCGAGGAGCTTGCCAAAAGGTTAGGAATAGATTCTGAATAATGCCAACAGCATTCATTTACGTGCTTTTAGACCCTATTGATGGGAAACCGCGCTATCCAGGAAAGGCTAATGACCCGACGAGCAGGCTTAAAGATCATTTGAAAGATGCCAAAAATGGTGGGCATTACCATATTCATCGTTGGCTTCGAAAGCTTCTTAAATACGGGTTGCTTCCTGTTCAACGAATTCTAGAGATAGTTCCTGAAGGCGTTCGGTGGCAAGAACGAGAGAAATATTGGATTCGTTACTTTAAGAAACGGGGGTATAAGCTCTTAAATCACACTGATGGAGGTGATGGTGGTGCTACGAATAGAGGGCGGAAGTGTTCAGATGAGCAGAAAAAGAAGATTTCTTGGGCGTTGTGTGGGAAATCTAAATCAAAAGAGCATAATCAGCACAATTCAGAAGCTCATAGGGGTCCTCGTAAGCCACATTCAAGAGAGGCGAGAAGAAATATGTCAATAGCTGCTGGGCGCAGAGACAATTCTCTTTCTATCGCGCATCTTCGGAAGTTGGCTGCGGCCCGGGTTGGGACACACCGGTCGGAGCAGTCTAACCAGAAAACTAGTAACTCGATGAAAAGGGTTTGGTTGAAGAGGAAAGCAAAGTCATGAGCACCATCAAAATTCCAAAAGATAAGAACGGTACGACTAGGGTTGAGATCATGGGCCCTGACGTTCGGAGTCTTGACGAGATTGTTGTTGGTAACTGGTTGCACTTAGAGCGCATGGACGGGGTTAATAAGCGCATCTGGTGGCTTGGACTTACTGATGAGCGTGGGGAAGTGCTCCATATCTATATTGAAGAAAAAGACGGCTATGTGAAGCGTGCCCATGTTACAGAAGGGTGGCCTCCAAAATGAGTTCTAGACATCGACCTAAGAAGATTCCACCAGCCCCACCTGGGTACTTTCAAATAACAGAATGGAAGTCTGAAAAGGGTAGTCCTGTTATTCGTGATCGTTGGCGGCATTCACTAAATGTGCAGGGAATCAAAACGAAGGTGGTAACGACGGAGGGCCTTTCAGCTCTCTATCGTGAAGGAATCGAGGCACTCTCCACGAGAGCCATTTTCAAACGAAAACGCGCTGCTAAGGATAAGTTGAAGAAGACTGCATGAAACGTTGCGAGGCTACGCTAGACTTTCTGGATGGCCACATCTGGTGTGAGAGAGACTTAGAGCACAAAGGTAAGCATGCCGGGCGCGACACTTCTGAGAGCCGCTTGCGCTACTCCAGTTACGAGTGGGGAAGGGGGGATAGTAACGTATCGCTATCGTCAAGATCACCCGCCAGAACAAATCCTGTAAAGGAGGAAGTGCCTGAAGTCCTTGGTGTGATGCTGAGGGCGCTTTCTGCCTATCAGGAGGCTGTCAAGGCTTGGGAGGCGGCGGGGCGGCCTGGTCTACCACCAGAGCCCCCACGGGAGGCGGCACACTTTGGTGGAAATGTCTAAAAGAATATCTTGACACTTCAAACTTGACGTGCTAATATCCTATTATGGTTACAAACCAGAAAGGAAAAGCAAGTGCCTATTGAATCAATCCTCACGAAGTTCACTCGGGTGATGACCCACCAGTCTGGACTCAACGTGGTGCAGTCAAACGATATCATCGCAAAGACAGATGGAAAGACGGTTTGGATTCCGTTCTTTTCGGATGCAAAGCTCGAAGGACTCAATAAGGAACTCGCAAAGACGGACATCAACGTTGAGCATCTGATGTTCGGACTCACGGAACACGAAGCCTCTCACTGCACGACTACTTTTGGCCCTGAACCTGATCGGATTGGTATTGTAAAGAAAAAGCTGGACGGTTCTATTGCGAAGATGGCTAACAGGATGATAGCCAAGTTTCCAAAGCTCCCCGCAGTAGCAATCAACCGGATGACGCGGTCGGTTCTACATCAGGTTTCGAATTACTGCGAAGACCGCCGAATCGAAAATAAGTGGGTTGAGCGGTTTCCTGGGTCACGGGATTACCTCGCTCAGATCAGTAAGTTTGACGCATACATTACGAAGAAGAATATCTGGGGCGGATTGATTGGGACTAAGCCTTCGAAGGAAGAGGAGGAGATGTTCAAGCCTTTGATTCAGGTTTACGAAACTCTTTTCCAGAAGGTTACTTCCCCGTGGCACGAACCTCACTATCGTGGGCTCAAGGCGCTGGACCCCAAAGTCGAAGCGTTCGCTACTAAGCACTTCAAATACGAGGAAATCATCAACCTTCCTTCCGTGGAAGCGGTCATCGACTACGCTACTGCGCCTGTCGAAATCATCCTAGAAGAAATTCTCAATAACATCCTTCCCCCTCCTACCTCTCCGGAAACTCCGAAGGAGGGGGAGGGCAAGCCTGGTAAGGGCGGCGAAGGGGATGGCAAGGGAAAAAGCAAAAAGGGCAAGGGGACAGCAGAAGAGGGCTCCGGTTCTGGAAAGAAATCTGGTAAGGGTGAAAAGCCCGAAGAGAAAGAGGGCGAGAAAGCTCCTAAGTCCGCTGCCGGTGGGGATGGCGAACCCGAAGGAGACGAAGAAGCCGAGGGAGAGGGCGAATCGGGCGCAGCGGACGGTGAATTCGAAGACGAGGAGGAGGAGGAGGAATACGAGGGTGAGGACGAGGGCGAAGGAAAGGGCGACTTTGATCCCGTTTCTTACGGGGCGCCTTCATCCCGTCGAGGCGAAGGTGCTGAGGGTTCTCCCGGGTCCTGTAATCCCGATGAAAAGATCCTAAAGATTTTCGTCAGTGGTGCGGATAAGCTAGAAGAAATGATGGGCGACCCCTCAAAGGCAGCGTTCAAGGAACTTGCGAAGATAGCCAAGAAGATTGAGCGCGACATGACATACGACAAAAACGTTGATCCCATCAAGGCTTGGGAGCCTCTGACACTCGAACACGATGAAGTCAAACCCGTGTACAAGGGTGATGAGCGCAATTACGAGGCTTTTCGAAAGGGGCTCGAAGGGATCACGATGGGACACATTGGTCGGAAGCTCCTGGGCGAGTACAGAGGCCGTCACGTTGCCGGACCTGAGGGCACGAAGATCAATCTTCGCGCTGTTGGTGGTCTTGCTGCTGGGGTTCCCGATCTCAACATCATGTTCTTACGCAAGGAGGCTCGGAAGAGCCGCAAGAACGTTGTTGTTCAACTAGTCGTCGATTGCTCCGGTTCAATGTCCGGTACTCGTATTCGGCTAGCGATGCAATCCGCCGCTGCAATGGCTGATCTCCTTCACCGCCTTTCAATTCCGTTCGAAGTTATCGGATTTACGACGGCTTATGCCACTCGCGAATATGGTTCCGCTGCTCCTGTTTATCACGAGCACGGTTGGACTCGGATCGAACCCCTGTTCTTCCCACTTTTCAAGGGATTCAACGACACACATATCAATGGTATGAAAGCGATGGCCGCGTCCGTTAACTACTACGGCAAAAACAACGTGGATGGGGAATCAATCCTCTTCTGCGCTAACCGCCTACTCGCCCGCCGTGAACGTCGGAAAATTCAGATCGTCCTTTCGGACGGGTATCCCGCCTTCTCTGGATCGGATTCCACCAAGGCTAATAAGCACTTGAAGGCGGTTGCACACAAACTGGAAACTATGCCTGGATTCGAACTCTACGGGATCGGGATTCAGTCAACGGCGGTTAAGGACTTCTACAAGAAGTGGGTTTCACTCGATCTCCTTAGCGATCTGCCTAAGGTTCTTGGAAACCTCCTTTCCGGTCACATTGAATCGTTCACTACAACCCACGTCGGCGATAGAGCTTGATGAAGATACCTGGCGCTACAGCTTGGATGAGAAGGCACCCCGAGAAGCATCGGGAGAATAATCTGAATTGGATAAGAAAGAATCCTGAGAAACACCGTGAAAGTGCTCTTAACTGGAGAAGAAAGAATCCTGAGAGACACAGGGAGAATCAGCGCCTACGGAATAAGGCAAGATATTCCAATGAGCCTATGTTTAAGTTGAGGCGGTGTACATCGGTAGCACTTTGTGCAGCACTTAAGAATTTTGGTTTGACTAAGGGAGGATCAACCTTCAAGCTTCTAGGTTACAGCTCCAGGGATTTATACTTCTACTTGTCTCAATATATCTACAAATTCTGCGAAGACTGTAATGTAACAATCTTGACTTGGGGGAATTCTCATAGAGATCATATAATCCCTGAATCTGTTGGTAAAACTAAGGAAGAGATCATCCAGCTTAATCAGCTTTGTAACTTGCGCCTAATCTGTGGTCCCTGCAATATTAAAAAAGGGGACAGTAAAGTTCACGCTTTTAACCTAAAGCCACGGACTCTTAAAGCGCATAGATCAATTAAGGGAGAAGAGTGATGCTTAAAGAAGATCTGGATTGGATCAAGCACTGTACGCCTGTTAGGAAGAACGGTAAGAAGTCGGTTGTCAAGTGGGTATTTTTGTGGGGTTGCTATGCGAGTGGCCCTGAACTGGTGGTTTTCACTACACGTTGTGATGCTCGTAATGCAAGGAAAGTGTATAATAGTTTTAGCGAGCCTTGTGGCCCTATAACACGAATTGAGGTGCCGTTGTAATGCTGCCCGGAATCGCTGGATGTGCTCGGTGCCCTTGGTTGGCGGGACATAGGGATGACCTTGGAGCCTCTCCGATGGAGGCAGTGGTAGATCCAAATGTTCTAGTTCTACTTGTTGCCGATAATCCGTCTGACGAAGAGGCTCAGTTGGGGGCTCCTGACTGGAGTTCTGACGATTGGGCGACCGTTAGGACCGCTTTAGAGAACGTCTTGGTTCCGCTAGACCAGGTTTCTATATCGTGGGCGACTCGGTGCCCCGCAGGTAAGTCTCACAAGAAGGACATCGGTAAGGATGAGATTGAAAACTGCCGGGCTTTCCTCTACCAAGAGATTGGATTGTTTCCAAACCTTCAGACTGTGGTGTGCATGGGTCGGATTGCTGCTGCTTCGGTCCTTTCAATTCCGTTAACTAGGGTTAGTAGCGCCCGAGGGAAGATTACTACGCTCAACATTGGCGGTAGGGAGTTGCATGCAATCATTACGGTTCACCCCTATCAAGCGCTCATGTCGGCTTTCGATATGGAGTCTTTTGAGCACGACCTTCGGCAGGCGTATGTAATAGCACAGCCTGGGTATAAACCGTTCTCTATGGAAGAGCATAAGAAGATTCACATGGATACCTATACGTTAGTGACTGACACTATAGGGTTGAAAGAAGTCATCGACGAATACCTCAAGGAGCCGATGGTTTCATTCGACGTTGAAACTCGTGGTCTTGACCCGTGGCACATGCCTGATCCGCTACCTAAGGCGGCGGTGGAGAAAATGGCGTTTGTGACTTCGCTTCAACTTTCATGTGGACCGGGGCAGGCGATTTTCATTCCGATCTGTAACAAGGAATTCTCTATCTACGGTACTCATTTGGAGGAAGCCTGGTTTAGAGAAATTAAACGATTTTTCGAGTTCTACGAGGGTATTCTCGTTGCATACAACGGTAAATTCGATCAGGTTGCGATAGGACATGACTTCGGGATAGTGCCCCGACTAACCCTGGACCCGATGATCATCGACCAGTTACGTCGAGGTATGCCTGCTAGATCTCTAAAGAAACTGGCGTGGGAAGTTTCAACTTACGGTGGGTACGAATCAGAAATGAAGACCGCAGGCGCAGCAATGGGTGAGCAGGAAAACGATTCTTACTACTACCCGTTGGATACGTTGTTCTGGTACGGGTGCCTAGACGTTGATGTGACATGGCGAGCAGCACAGGTACAGTTGGAGATTCTAGAAAAGGATACGAAGCTGGCTTTCATGTCCGAGTACGTAGCTGAAGCATCCACCGCCTTATCCCGGATTGAAGTCGATGGGTGGAAGATAGACCAAAAGTACTTGGAGAGTTTCGGAGAGATGCAGAGAGAGATTATTTCGGACGCGAAGGAGGAAATCCGTCTCGCCGCCCCAGAAGCCATTTCAATCTACGAAAAGAGGGTGGGGCCGTTTAGTGCTTCGAGTCCAAAAGCTCTAGGTTCTGTTCTTTTTGATCTCTTAGATCTGCCTAGCGTGGAGCGTACTCCCAAAGGGGAGCCGTCAACCGCTAGAGCAGCTTTAGACGCCATTAAGAACGCTCATCCTATTGTCCCCTACATCTTAGACCTTAGGAAGGCTGAGAAGGCTTACAACGCATTCTACAAGCGTTGGAAAGAGGGCATGGCCGAGGATGGTAAGCTTCATTTTCGCTACAACCTAATCAAATTTAGAGACGCGGATACAGGTGAAACTGGGGGGACTGAGACTGGTCGCCTTTCGTCCTCGGGTGCAGCCGGGAATGTGCAGCAGATTCCAAAAGAAGACATCATTCGGTGTGTTTTTCTTCCGGATGATGAGAACTCTGTTATCCTAGACGTTGACTTTTCTACCCTAGAGTATGTGGTAGCAGCAGTCTATTCGAAGGATACGAAGCTTTGTGCTGCCTTTAAGAAAGGGTATGATATTCATGCTGCTGTTGCGGCTGAAATGTTTGGCTCAACTCCTGAAAAGATGGCGTTACCTGAAAATAAGAAGTTACGCGCTAGAGGCAAGACTATGAATTTCTCCAGTCTATATGGAGCTGGGGCTCAAAACGTAGCTGAACAGCTTAACGTTTCTGTTCCTGAGGCAGAGAACTTCCTCGCTACGTATAAGGCAAAGTTTCCAGAACTGTTCAAGTGGATTGATAAAACGAAGAGGGCCCTAAAGAAATCTGGTTTTTCAGAATCTAAGTTTGGAAGAAAGCGGTTCTTACCAGATGCTAAACTGCCACCAGCGGGGGGTGCTACAAAGGGTAGGGTTGAAGCTGCGCTACGACAAGGGATTAACGGACCGATCCAAGGAGATGCCTCTGACATCTGTCTTTGGGGTTTGGTTAGATTGACTAAATGGTTGGATGATAACGGGAAGAAGAGTAAGCTGAAGGCTACGATTCATGATGCGCTTGTGCTTTCGGTTCCAATTGATGAACTCGAAGAGGTACATGCGGCGGTGGTTGATATTCTCACTCACCCGGGCATTCCGTGGCTGGACAGTTCCGGTGTGCCACTTCGAGTAAAGGTGTCTGTGGGGTCTACATGGGGAAGTTTGAACGATGTGGTGGAAGAATGAAAGTTCCAGTCTTTGAAACACATTATGAACTTATCTGTCCTGTTTGCCTTCAAAAATGCCACAGTCTCTATGCTATCGGGCACCACCCTAGTGACAGACTTGGGTGCCGAAATTGCGCACTTAACGCTGGCGAAGATATCTGGTTGCCTCCCTGGGATAGGAAACCGGTGGTGGATGATTTGATTGGTGTTGAAAATAAGGAGGAAGAATGACTACGCGTGTTGGTGAGGACCTAAAGTTCAAGGTTACGGTTGGTGGCCAAGATAAAACTTACGATCTCGGTAAGGCTGTTGAGATTGACGAAAATAATCTTTCGCCTGAGTTTTCTCAGCAGCCGAGCCTTCAGGCTTGGTGGGGGACGCTGGCTGAAAATGCTCAACATGCCCTTAGGCAAGAGGAAGCTGACTTTGAAGTCTTTGAGGCTACGCTAGCCAATAAGATTCGTGAAACTGCGGCTGAAATGAACCCTCCGGTAAAAATGTCAGAGGCAAAAATAGTAGAGATGGTCAAGTCAGATCTGGCCTACACGTCTCGCTTGGCTAGGATCAATAATGCTAAGCATCAGGCGGAGCTACTCAAGGTAGCTATTAGAGCTATTGAATCGAAGGCTTCAATGCTGATCTCTCTTGGCGCTCAGAAGCGCTCTGAAATGGAGATGACGAACATCAAAATCAATGAGAAGTACGGGGCGAGATGACTTGCGAGATAACCTCGTAAGTACTAACTTTATTGTGCCTTTTGCTCCAAGAAATCATTAGGTTCTAGAGGGGTTTCAATATATAATTCTCCTTGTAAGGAAAGGAGGTAATTCTCCACCGAACTTAAATTTCGCTAAGCGACAATAACTACAATCAAGTCAACAACATACAACAAAAGGACACTTAATGAAATCAACAATTAATCGTAGTCTACTTCGTACCGAGTATATCAATTCCACCCGAAAGGGCGGCACCTTCTGGCGGCCCGACACGGGCACCACACGAATCCGAGTTCTTGAAGGTTGGCCCGGTGCAGTTCTTCCCTTCGTTACCCTGGCCCAGCATTTTCTAGGCGGTGAAGAGCAGAAGTCTTACGCTTGTCCCGCAACCCCAGGAATTAAAGACGCTGACGGTAAGGATCGCACTTGCATCATTTGCAAAGCTTCGAGGCATTACAAGCGTCTTGGCTCCGAAATTGAAGAGCAGCTTGGAAACGACCTCTCTCCCCGTAAGGTTTTCCTGTGGAATGTCCTGGTTCGTGGTAAGGAATCAGAAGGAATAAAGATTTACTCCGCAGGTTGGACAGTTCATTCGACACTTCTTGCCTACGTCGCAGATGAAGAGAACCCCAATTTTCTTGATCCGTTTAAGGGCTTCGATGTCGTGATAGAACGGATTGGTTCGGGACTTAAAACTAAATACAACATTCGTGCGGTGACTGCTCCTTGTTCCTTAGCTCGCACGAAGGAAGAGACCGAGACTCTTTGGAACTCTGCTACCGACCTGACAAAGCATCTGGTTGCGCCTTCTGAGGAAGAGCTTAAGGCAGCGCTTTCTCGGATGCAGGGTAACCCCGAAGAGTTTGCCTTTCTGGGGGGCAGTTCGGGTTCTAAGAGTGGTTCAAGTGCTTCGCATTCTGCTGCAAGCCCCGATGAATATGTTGTTGCAGCGGATGTTGAGGAGGAAGATGTACTTCCGCCGCCCTCTTCTGCTCCAACGTCTTCTGTTGCTGTCGAAGAAGCTGAACCTATTAAGACTTCTTTCACGTCTGTGGGCTCTGCTCCCGGTGGCACTAAGATGGTCTCTCAGCCCGAAACTCCGACTGTTGCGGCGACCCCTCCTGTGAAGATGGATATCAAGAGCCTTAAGGCTCGTCTTGCACAGAAGATGAAGACTGGGGTTCCTGTCGAGGCTACTGAATAATGGCACGTCATAAAGCTGATCAAGAACTGGACCCGGAGGATGACCCGGGTAGTGCACTAGATCCGTCTGTGGAGGGCGCTCCGGCGCCCTCCGTTTCTCACTCGGAACTGGCGAAGATTGTTCGAAAGGTTGGAAAAACCGTTGGAGGAGACGAAGAACTTATCGCTCTCTATGACTCAGACAACGTTCGCTTTCGGATACCTTATTGGATCGGTACTGGCGCCCCCGATCTAGACCAGAAGTTGGGGGGAGGTTTGGCAGGTGGTCGTGTTATCGAAGTCTTCTCCCGATCTGAATCAGAAGGTAAATCTTCCTTTGCAGCTTCCGTAGCCGCTTGCTGTCAACGACAGGGCGGGGTAGTGGTTTGGTTCGATTCAGAGAACACCGTCCTTCCTGAGTATTTCAAAGACTTCGGGCTCGACATCGAGAACCTCATTTTTGCTTTCTGCCCAACCTTGGAATCGTTCTTTGAGGTTGTTGAGGCGTTTTCGAAGGAATTTAGACAGGCTAATGCGGACGCACCGCTTTTGTTTGTTCTTGATTCTGTGGCAGCGGCTCAGACGGCTTCACAGGAGGCTTCGGATTACGATAAGCCAGGAGTTGCTGCTCAGGCCCGTGTGATCTCTGCTGCCCTCCGTAAACTGACGGGGATACTTTCAGTTACGCAGGCAACTCTTCTTCTTGTTAATCAGAGCCGTACAAATATCGGGGTCATGTTCGGGGACGACAACGAAACTCCTGGCGGTAGAGCAATGAAGTTCTATGCTACGCAGAGAGTCGCTCTTCGTAGGGCCGGAAAGGTCACATCGGATGGGACGAAGGACGGAAAACTTATCGGCATCGACGTTGAAGCACATATTGTCAAAAACAAGGTCGCTCCACCTTTCAAGAAGAGCAAATTTCGGTTGCTTTTTGGAAGGGGGGTCCTCTATCACAGCTCGGCGTTCGACCTTCTTTTTCGGCGAGGCATCATTTCTGGCGGCGCTGCTGGCCGGTACACGCATGTACCAACGGGAGAAACTCTCTACAAAAAGGACTTCCCTTCGTTCTTGAAGGCGCATCCAGAAGTTGGTTTTGATATAGAGAGACAAACTGCTCTTATGGACCCTGAGGATATGGTTGCTGCCGTGGAACCTGAAATTACTGAGGAGACAGAATGACGCGAGAATTCTTAGCAGAGGTGGACAATAAGAGAAGGGCTCTTAAGCGTTACACACAGAGGTGCGCTCGAACTAAGAGGGTCGTGAAGAGCCCTAAGGTGCACAAGCCTCTTAACGAACGCGAAAAGATTCAATTCAAAGAACCGTCTCCTACGCTTGCGTGGGAGATCATGACCGGATTTAGGGGGTAATAGTCGTGATGGATTGTTTGAAGTACCAGAAGAAGGATCTCATTGAGATCATCACTAAAAACAGGGACGCTCATTATGGTTTCTTTGAAAAAGCCTGTATTGCTTACAAAGACGCGGTAATTGATGAGCTTGAAAGAAGCCTCATAGTGGCGAAGACGGGTAGGAAGATCCAAGCTTTCATTCGATTCGTTGAACCTGTTGAACATGTGAAGGATTACGACCGGGTTCTCAAAATGCTTGAGCTAGCAACAGACAAAGTTATTGAGCTGGACGAGAGCGATTTTGCAATGTATGTCATGGATGATTGGGCTTGGAAGCAGCAGTTTATTGCTTCGAATAGTACCTACATGGCGGGAGTGAAGTAATGGAAGACGGATCGATCACTGAAAAAGACCTCATGTATCTAGCAGCTATTCGGGCTGCGGTTATCACAATCGTAACGTGTTTATCACCAGATGAGGCGGGGCACGAACCGGGCGAGCTATTTGATCATCTGATGGAAGAACAACTAAGTGGTGCGGAACCTGTCCCGGAATCCGTACCTTAACTGTAGGAGGAAAAATGGAAGCTGTACTTGCTATTCTCATTGCTACACTCATGTTGGTGGTCTTCAAGGTCCAAGGGGCGTGGGTAGCCACTTGCGCTAGCATTGGTGGTTTTGGTTTTTTTGTTTACATGGTTCTTCTAGTGCTGAAGTGGTTGTTCAACTGGAACATCAGCTTTCCTGTGCGTACACGAAATCCGTAAAATCATAAAGGAACAAAATGAAAATCTTCAAATCTTCCCTCGTCCTTGTCGTCCTTGGACTGTCACTTCCCGCTTTTGCGGCAGTTACAGTTAAAGGGTCTAAAAGTAACAGCAGCTTCAGGGAAACCTGTAACACGCAAGCGTGCTGTCAGCAGCACCCGGGCGCGGCTGGTTGTAATGGTAACGTCTTGAAGGGCACGACCAAGGTAACCGCTCCTCCTGCACCGACACCTGTTAACAATGGGACGATCAACAACACCAAGGCCAATACTTACAAGGTAGCCGGGCCTACACCCGGCCCGACGCAGGGACCTGTGGAAAGTACGACGGTTAAAGGGTCACATAGCAATAGCTCCTCGTACCGTGTTGAAGGAACGCCTGTACCGACACCTAAACCGGTAAATCTCGCGGTTGGCGATGAAGGCGCACCAAGCGACCCGAACAAGAAACCTAAGAAACCGAAGAATTAAGAACCTAAATTCAAACAGGACTAACTAAAGGAACAAAATGAAATTTTTAAAGTCTTTTTCATTAGTAGCAGTCTTGGTTGTAATGGTTATGACCTTGCAGGGCAACGGCTGCTTCAACGGTAACGATGTAACTGGAGTTGGCGGTAGTGGGAGCGGCAGCGGGAGCAACAAATACGACGGCACTTATGATTTTAGCTTTGTGATCAACCATAATGGGACACCGGAAACTACCGTGCTGTCGCGATATTTCAAGGTCACTAATGGTAATATTTCCAGCAATCCTCCACAGTTGGCTGGCTCTGTACTCGACAATTTTGGGAACGTGAATTATTCGGGGCCGTGTCCAGTTAATTCCGGTAATGCGGTGTTTACAGGTATTCTAAATGCTGGTAATCCTAAGTTTGGTCAGGGTAAGTGGACATGCAATAACGGTGGTGTCTCAAATACCTGGCGTGCTTACAACGGTGGTTAACTAACGGAGATACTACTTTGGGGCACACCCGCCGGTTTCATAACTACCTCCAAATTAGTCGTGATCGGTGCCGGGTTCCACGGGTGTGCCCCATTTTAAGTAAGGACGCTATGTGAAAGTTCTTAAGCGGACCAGTTGGAATAACTCGAACCTTTCTCCGGAGGGGCGGGTCTTAAGGCGCAAGGAGTGGAATCGACAGACTTCGGAGCGATATCGAAAAAAGCATCCTGAACGGTTCAAAGGAAACCAGTTGCGTTTTGATAAAAATCATCCTGGAAGGCGCGAAGAGATAGCTCGTAGCTACTACGTTCGTCAACTAGAGAAAAAGGCGGGGCGTCCCCGTCCGTTGGCGTGCGAAATTTGTGGCAAGTCCTTTGAAGATCGAAATCGATTTCGGGGTCATTTTGACCATGATCACAAAACGGGTAAGTTTAGAGGATGGACGTGTTTGGGTTGCAACGTTGCCCTAGGGCATGTGAACGATAGCATCGATCGTCTAAGGCTGTTGATTGCTTACTTGGAGAAACACGCGTGAAGGTGATTTCAGATTTACATTTAGACCAACATACGGCCTATGCGAGGATGGATTCTGACTCCCGTTATCCCGGCTGTAACAGTAGGGCAGTTGAAATCCTCAAGGCAGTAGAGGCGGTCTATGCTAATGCTGCTCTTAAGGATATGCGTCATGTTGTGATCCCTGGGGACGTTTTCCATAGAAGAGGCATCGTCTTGGTGCCTCTCCTTAATGCTTTGTGCGAGATCTTTCACCGGTATGCAGACAGTGGAATTAAGACGATTCTCCTACCTGGAAATCACGATTATGTAGACAAGCATGCCAAGTACGAAGCGGATCACCTTCACGCCCTTTACGGAATGGCTGGTGGGAACGTCATTGTCGTCAGCGAGCCGCAGATCTTTCGGCTCTTTGAAGGCGGAGGTAAACTGACCTGTGGATTCATCCCTTATACTCCTTCAAGAGAACTCTGGATTAAACGAGCACAGTCTCTTGCTGCTATGGCTGGAAAAATCGCTGGAGACCCTGCTCCGTTCGTCCTCTTCGCACATCAGTCTTTCAACGGGGCGGCTACGGGACCACACGAGTTCATTATGCCGGAGGGAATATCGCTTCTTGACATCCCGGAGGAAGTCACTCGTGTAATCTCAGGGCACTACCACTTGTTTCAAAACTTGAATGAGAAGCTAACGTATGTGGGTGGTATTGTTCAACACAACTTCGGAGAGCGGATGTACACGCCGGGACATTTGGAGATTGACTTAAAGCGCCCTAATATTGCTGCTGTTCATTTGGAAAACGAGAAGTCTCCGAGATTTGCTATCTATGAGGGCAATGATGAGACGGCGGTAATTGATACCCTTGTCAGCGCAAGCGATTCGGGAGATTACACACAGATTCGTTGGACCGGAAAATCTTCCGCTGTTCGTGAGATTAGAGAAGCCATGAAAGGGGATTTTTTGTCCTCTGTTGTTGAGGTTCCAAGCGAGCCTGAATCGGCCCCTCGTTTGATTTTGGGCGGACTGGAGACTACTCCTGAAATCATCGAGAAGTACATGAATTACGTTCTTTCGAGGACCCCGATGCCGTCGTCGCTCCCTTCGGCTCTTTTGAAAGAGGGCATTAGAATATTTGAAGCAACGCATAGAGGTGGATCAATATGAGTAGAGGAAAAGCGCCTGACTACTGTTTGCGGGGTATGCATCTTAATACTCAGAGGGAATTCCGTAGACAGAAGAGAGAAGAGTGGAGGAAAGTCCGTAATGCTTTTGAAGAGTTTCGTTGCGGTGCTGCTTATCTTCCTTGTCCTGAGACATTTGAGGCTATTTCGTACCACATGAAAGTTCTGACTGTGCTGATTTCTCCTAAGGAGTGGGGTAAGTAAATGCGCACTTTTGGTTTTGGTAGGTATACACATATAGTAAGTGCTGTTCAGGTGGCACCCAAATTTTCAAATCTTCTAGAAATTGAAGATTGGTCGTGTCATTCAGGGTTCAACGGTACAGAATGGTCTGGTAGTGGAAGACTCGGAGTGAACAGTACTCGATATACTAAGACTGCTATGGCTGTTCCTGGCGACTGGATTGTTGAGATCTCGCCCCTAGATTTTCATGTTTTTGATGACGCTGAATTTCAGCGGGAATTCAAACCATGCTCTCCGTAAAGAGTCTCGAAATCTCCGGCTTCATGAACATTGAAGCCATCGAGACTGTTAGGCTTGATGCTAATGGTTTGACTCTTATTGTGGGCGAAAATGGGTCTGGAAAATCGTCTAGATACACGGAGGCCCTGTATTGGGGACTTTATGGGAAGACGATTCGGGATCTGCCCGCTGATGGCATAATCAATTTAAAGTCGGATATGGCTCAGGTTGAAGTTATACTTCACGAACCGGTATCGAAGACCACTTATCGCATCATTCGTGAAAAATCTAAGGGCTCTGCACAGGTGCTTGATATTGTGTGCGGTGAGGTTGGTGGCGCTTGTACCGATATGTTTCCCGCTTCTTCGGTACTTGCTAAACAGGACATGTTGGAGGAATGGTTGGGGCTCGATGCCAAGACGTTCCTCAATTCAATAGTTTTTGGGCAGGGTGCTGCTGCTCTCTTCGCCTCCGGGGCCCTTTCTGATTCGGAACGGAAGAAAGTTTTCGATCAGATCTGCGGTTTTGACGAGTTTGATAAAGCTCAGAAGGTTGCTGCGGCTGAAAGAAGAGTTCTGGATGTAGAGCTAGCTACTCATTTTACTCGTTTGACAGATGCCCGAGGGGCCCTTTCTACAATGAGCAATGAGATAGCTGCTTTTGAGGAGCGTGTAAAACAGCTTGCTCGGGATTCAGAGGTTCAGGTTGAGCGGCTGGCTAAGGACATTGAAAATGCTGAAGAAGACTTGGTGGATGCTAAGGAAGCATTGGAGGAAGCCGAAACTGATCTTCAATTGGCTTTGGATGCAAAAACAGCTCACGATGCGGAGGTGGCTACGCTCCCGTCGCTCATTGAATCGAGAGATGAAGCTCTAGTTATTTCGATGGATGCAAAGGCTTCAATAGCGAATTTTGCAGATGTACTGTCTCGTTCTAAAGTAATGCTTGAGAGTGTTCACGCGCAAGATAAAAAGCTTCAGAAGTCGTTAGATGGTGGCGTATGCCCTTACTGTGGTTCTAAAACAATTGATATGGAGCAGGTAAAATCGGATATCAAAGAGTGCGGTATTGATATTCTTAAGTGGAAGAGAAGTATCGATAATGCGCAGCATAGGGTGAGTGAGTTAACCCCCGAGCGCGAAGAGGCTGTTAGCTTTATCGAGGAAGCAAACCGCCAAATTTCGTCTATTCAAGGTCGTCGGATGCAAATTTCTGAGATGCTTTCAGTTAAAAAGTCTCTTGTGTCCGCCTTCAAGGCTACTGTTGACGCTAAGGAGAGGGCTCTTGCAGCTCTTGGTGACAGCGTGAATGCTCTAGACTCTCGTGGGGAGGAAAATCTTAGGGGGAAAGAGCTTAAGCAGAAGGCTCTAGAAGAGAAGGAAAAACAAACAAAAGAGCTGGCTACTACTTATGACGAGATTAAAACTAAGCAAGACGTTATAGCTTTCTGGGAAGAGGCGTTTGGTCCTAAGGGGATCAAAGCATACATCATTGAGGGCATGCTTCCGAATCTAAACCGGCTCTTGAATGAACATCTTGCTAATCTAACTGACGGGTCCATCACAGCGGAGGTTGCGGCTACGACAGCCCTTAAGAAGGGTGGAGAGGCTGAGCGGCTTTCTGTAACTGTTCGAAATGCTCGTGGGGCTGCGCTTTATGGTGGTAACAGCGGAGGGGAGCGTAGGCGGATTGACCTGGCTATTCTCCTAGCTCTTCAGGATCTAGTGGGTATGCGGGCTAAGAAGGCGCTAAACCTAAGTATTTATGATGAGGTGTTGGACGCGTTAGATACAGATGGCATAACGAGAGCTGTTTCTTACCTCACTCTGCGGGCTAAGGATCGTCCGACTTACTTAATTTCTCATTCGGATGATGCTAGGGCCTTAGTGGAGTCTACCGTGGAATTAAAATGAAGAGCGGACCAAAAGGTCCATTCAGAAACATAGATGCGCGGTTTGATGCTTTAGTCATTCCTGAACCTATGTCTGGCTGTTTTCTCTGGATTGGTTGGTGTACTCCTTTTGGTCATGGACAATTTTATGTCGGCCCCGAGCTATATGAGTATGCTCATAGGTATGCCTGGAGGCGCTCTAATGGCCCGATTCCTCCTGGACTTTGGGTGCTCCACAACTGTGATAATCCGCCGTGTGTAAACACTTACCACCTTTATTTAGGCACTCAGGTTGAGAATATGCGAGATTCTGTCGTCCGGGGTAGGCATCGTGGCGGGTACACGGCAGGCTCTCGTGTAGTTTCAGAAGAAACTTGTAAGAGAATTAGTGAAGCCAAGAAAGAAGGTTTTCTTAGGCGCAGGGTGGAGTTAGCGGTGGAAACCGTAATCCCGGTGGTGGCTACCTAGATGTGGTATTATTCCTTTTGAGGATTGGTTCAGACAAATGATCACAGTCAAAGGTATACGTTACTACCCCCTAGTTTCCTAAGGTAAACGCATGACTGATAGCTTCGAAAATAAGCCCTGCTCTGTTTGTGTTGGAACCGGTAAGGTACGCACGCGCACGAAGTCCGGTAATGCTCGTAGGTCTAGAAATAAAGGGAATTCGTCTGAACTAGACATCGCTAAACAGATTGCAGAAGCGATTTCTGTTCCATATACTGAATGTCGGAGAACCCCTAATTCTGGAGCTTTGATTGAACGGGGGGATTTAAGGCTCTCCAACAGGGCCCTCGAAAGGTTCCCGTATTTCGTAGAAGTCAAGAATCGCTCTTCGTGGGATTTCTGGCAG
>OCZT010000520.1_pt1 | contig 38297 bp, 29 predicted proteins | sample 1539031 | NCBI WGS metagenome assembly OCZT01 (sample SAMEA3539308, study PRJEB22396) | soil metagenome | biome: tundra; feature: field; material: soil | place: USA | collected 2010-05 | depth 0.15 m
CTTGAAACGGGGAGGGTTCTAATGACAGTCGTCAGACGGTTTCTTCTGGTCTGCGCCATCCTGGCGCTTCCGGGCATCGCGTACGCGCAGGAAGCGGTCTTGAACGGCACGGTGACCGATTCCACGGGCGGCGTGCTGCCCGGCGTCACGGTGACGGCGGTACTCGAGGCCACGGGCAACACATTCGAGACGGTGACCGATGCGCGGGGCGCGTATACGATTCCCGTGCGTGTGGGCGTTTACCGAGTGAAGGCGGAGCTGCAAAGCTTTACCAGCGTCACTCGGCCGGGCGTGCAGTTGCTGATGGGACAGACGGTCACTGTCAATCTGCAGATGACACCCGGTGGCGTCGCCGAAACGGTGACGGTCAGCGGCGAAGCACCGCTCGTCAACACCACCACGTCGAGCCTCGGCGGCAACGTCGATCCGCGCCAGGTGGCGGAGCTCCCGGTGGCTGGACGCAACTTCATGTCGCTCGCGCTCCTGGCCCCTGGGAGCCGTACCCAGACGACCAACGCGACCCAGCCGCTGCCGGACAGAGGCCGGGCGGGTGACGTGCGGGAATTCCAGATCAACCTGGACGGCCAGCAGGTGTCGAGGGATCTGGGAACCGGCACTCAGCCCAGGTACAGCAACGACATGATTTCGGAGTTTCAGTACATCGCCAACCGGTTCGATGCGACGATGGGCCGGACGTCGGGCGTGCAGGTGAACATCATCACCAAGTCGGGCACCAACCAGTTCTCCGGTCTGTTCCGGACGAACTACCGCAGCAGCCGCTTCAGCGCGGAGGAGCCGGTGCTAAAGAAGATCCTGCCGATCGACAACCTGCAGCTCAGCACGGCGGTCGGCGGCCCGATCATCAAGGACAAGCTCCATTTCTTCGGCAACTACGAGTACGAGCGCGAACCGACCGAGAGCGTCTGGAACACGGCGTACCCGTCTTTCAACATCACGCTGGACGGCATTAACAACCAGAAGAAGGGCGGTGTGCGCTTCGACTATCAGCTGTCCCCGCAGATAAGGCTGATGGTCAAGCAGTCTGAGAGCACTCAGTACCAGCCTTTCGGACCAGGCAGTACGAACCACCCGTCTTCGACGAACAACAATTACGAGTACAACATAGAGTCCTACGCACGGCTCACGCAGGTTCTCGGCAACAAGGCCGTCAACGAGATCGCAGGCGGACGGGCCGTGTACGGTCTCAAACAGGCGGGCCTCGATACCTGGTCGAATCACCCCCAGGCGCCCAACGGCGTCACGAACGGGTCGCCGCAGATCAGGTTCACAAACATCAGCTTTCTCCCGAACCAGAATCTTCCGCGGCACCAGGACCAGTGGTACTGGAGTCTGAGAGACAGTCTCACGTTCTCGTTCGATGCGGCCGGCCGCCACGACGTGAAGATGGGAGGGGAGTTTCTGCACCGTTCCCAGATTCAGGACAATATGCGGAACGCGGCCGGTGCCATTGACGCCCGGGGCGGGCCCACTCCGTCCGCAGCTCAAATGGCGGCGTGGTTTCCCGTCTGGAACAACGTCGACACCTGGTGCCTGGCGTGCATCTCCTCGATCACGAGGAACGACGTCATCGGCACCGGCGACTTCAACAACTGGGTCTACTCGCACAAGCTCGCCGCTTGGTTCCAGGACGACTGGAGGATGTCGGATCGCCTGACGCTGAATCTCGGGGTGCGCTGGGACGCCGACATCGGCGCGTTTGCGAACTTCAACTTCCTGCCGTGGGAGACGACGGCGAACTACAACCAATGGAACAACTACCAGCCGCGCGTCGGCTTTGCCTACAAGCTGAACGATCGGACGGTGATGCGCGGCGGGGCCGGATTGTACATCGCTGGTGCGATAGCCGGTGATGCGACCAACGCGATTGGCAACGGGCAGATCGCCCTACTGACCTACACGAACGACGGCCGGCCGGATTTCGCCGCGAACCCGACGAACGGGCAGCCGCTGCCGACCTTCGCGCAGGCCCAGTCGCAGTACTGCCACGTCAACAACAATGCGAAGGGATGTATCCAACTGGCCGCCCTCGAGCTGGTTATGGCGCCCCAGTACGAGAAGCTGGCAGGCAATTGGCAGACCTCCATCGGCCTCCAGCATCAGATTGGAGAAACGATCGGCGTCGAGGCCGACTACATTTACAACTACTCCAATCACGAGAAGGGCATCGTCGACAACATCAACCTGACCTACAACCCGGCGACGGGCGTCAACTACCCGTTCACCCCTCAAGCCACGCGGTTCCTGCCCAATTGGGGCTACGTTAGTGCGAGTGTGCACCTGGGCAAATCCAGCACTCAGGAACTGCGAACCTCCTTCACGAAGCGGTTCAGCGCACACTGGCAGGCCTCGGGGACCTACTCGCTGAGGTACTTCTGGGACGCTGAGCCGCCGCCGTTCAGTGGCCCGAATCCCGTCCCGTTCGCGACCGCTCCGGATCTCGGCGGTCAGTGGACTTTGGGGGCTGGCGACCAGCGCCACCGTGCGACGTTGTCCGGCATCTGGGAAATCGCCCACGGCTTCCAGGTGAGCGCGCTCCAGTACATCGGCTCGGGCACCCGGCTCTCGACCACCTGGGGTACCGATCTGCGCGACATAAATGGGAATGGCGGAACCGAACGCCTGCGTCCGGACGGTACAGTCATCGCGCGCAACAACCTGGTCGGGCCCGCGCAGAATCGGACGGACCTGCGGGCGCAGCAGAAGATTCCGCTGCACAGTCGCCTCGCGGTCGACGCCATCGCGGAAGTCTTCAACGTGTTCAACCGGCCGAACTATACCGTCGGCACACAGGAGAACCAGGCGCAGTTCTACAACCAGCCCGTTAGCGGGGAGTACCGCACGGCGCAGGTGGGCTTCCGGCTGACCTTCTGATATGGAAAGACCGGTGCAAATAAGCCGGTAGATGCAGTTCTTCGTTCGTGTTCTCCTGGCCCGCTCCTCACCATTGAGGGGCGGGCCTTTTTGTTGACGCGGTGATCGGATCGGCCGAGCGGCAGCGATGTTGTTGACCGCTCGAGCGCCGACCCCGCTAAACTGGCCTATCGCCTGGCGTGACGCAATTTCCCCGGCGGCTTATGCTCTATCTCCTTTTCTTCCTCTCGGGCTTCAGCGGGCTGATCTACCAGGTCGTATGGGTCCGGGTGTTTGGAAACGTGTTTGGGAACACGATCTACTCTGCGTCGCTGGTCGTTGCGGTGTTCTTGCTGGGGCTCGGCGTCGGCAGCTACGTCGTCGGAGCCTGGTCGGATCGCCGGTATGCCGCCCACCCTGAGTCCCTGCTGCGCGCGTACGGCTATTTCGAACTGTTAATCGGCGCACTGGCGTTGGGTGTCTCCGCGCTTCTGCCCCACCTTGGCCAGGTTTCCGCGCTGGTGTCCTCCTACTCACGCGAAGCCTCAGGCTGGTACGCCCTTTCCACGGCCTCCTATCTGGCCCGTGCAGGCATCATCCTCGTCCTCCTCATGCCGATCACGCTGCTGATGGGCGGGACGCTGACGCTCCTCATTCGCCATCTCGTTCGAAGCGACGCCGCGACAGGCGGCTGGCGGATCGCCGTTCTTTACGGGGTCAACACGGCCGGCGCGGCACTCGGCTGCTTTCTGACCGACTTCACGCTGGTGCCGGCCGCCGGTCTTCGCGACACACAGATTATCGCGGTGCTGTTCAACTTCGTTGCCGCCGCGGGCGCGTTCTATCTGGACCGGCTGGCCCCTGCGGCCTCACTGAAGTCGGACACGAGGACCGCGAGACACGCACGTCGTGTCCGGCTTCCCCTCGCCGAGGCTCGGAGCAGGCAGCCGGATCGGCCGGAGCAAAGACCCTTCGCCCTCGCCTTCACCAGCCTCGCGCTCGCGATGTCCGGTTTCGCGGCGATCGGTTCGCCCTTGCCTCGATCAGCCTCGCGCTCGCGATGTCCGGTTTCGCGGCGATGGGTATGGAGATCGTGTGGTTCCGCCACTTCACCATCATGCTGGGCGGATTCCGCGCGGTGTTCTCCCTGCTGCTGACGATCATCCTCATCGGGATCGGCGCGGGCTCACTCGCGTCCAGCTTCCTCCATCGTCGCACCAGCCGACCGGCGCAATGGCTGATGAGCGCGCAGGGACTCTTCGTCGCGTTCACCCTCGCCGGGTTGGCGGTTGCCGATGGGAGAGTCATCGACCAAATCGCCGCGGCCGACTCGGCGTATCAGGCGGCGCTTGGCCCGGTTGCCGCGAGCGCGCAGGCTGGATTGGCGCGCGCATTCACGGAGCTGTGGTTCAACGCGAGACCGATGCTGCTCGAGGTTGGTCTTCCTGCGTTGCTGATGGGGTTCAGCTTTCCCCTGGCGAATGCGATCATCCAGCGCCAGGAGCGCTCGGTCGGCCGGACCGCGGGCGCACTCTATCTCGCCAATACCGTGGGCGGCGTGTGCGGCAGCCTGGCGGCGGGCTTTCTGTTCCTGCCGGTGCTCGGGATCCAGGGCAGTGCGACCGTCTTGATGGCCGCCTCCGCGCTCGCGGTGGTACCGCTCTACTTGGCGACGCGAACCAGTGCTCCACCGTGGCCGACGGCATTTGCGCGGTCGTTGCTCATCGGAGGCGGATCCCTCACGCTGTGGCTGTTGTTGCCGGCCGACCACGTCATCGCCCGCGCGCTGCCGGCTCCCGTTGAGGGCGAACGGCTACTCAACCGAAGCGAGGGCCTCACCGAAGTCATCACCGTGGTGGAGCGGCCCGGCTATGGACGAATACTGTTCACCAACGGACATCCGATGTCCTCGACGGCAAGATTCTCTCAGCGCTACATGCGAGCGCTTGCCCACATTCCGCTGCTTTCGATCGACAACCCTGAAACCGTGCTGGTGATCGGCTTCGGCGTGGGGAACACGGTACATGCGGCGACACTCCACCCTTCAGTTCGGCGCGTCGAGGTGGCAGATCTTTCCCGGGACATCCTGGCCCACGCTGATTACTTCAGCGACTTCAATCAACACGTGCTCAGTGATCCGCGAGTGGTCGTGTACATCAATGATGGCCGCCACCACCTGCAGATGCAGCCGCCGGCCTCGTACGACCTGATCACACTGGAACCGCCACCAATCGGGTACGCCGGGGTGGCAGCTCTTTATTCCCGGGAGTTCTATCAGCTGGCGCGGACGCGTTTGAAACCGAAAGGGTACATGAGCCAATGGCTGCCGGCCTATCAAGTGCCGGCGGCGACGACGCTGGCCATGACTCGAGCGTTCGTCGATGTATTTCCGAACTCGGTGCTGCTGTCAGGCGCGCACGCGGACCTGCTCCTCATCGGCACAACCGACTCGCGCATCGAGATCGACCCTGCCCGCCTTGTCGCGGCCCTCTCGAGAGCTCCAGCGGTGCAGGCAGATCTGCAACGGCTGGATCTTGGCAGCGTGCGTGAGATCGTGGGAACCTTCATCGGGTCGGCCGAGCGGCTTGCCGAGGCGACGCGCGCCACGGTCGCCGCGAGCGACGACCGTCCAATACAGGAATACGCTCCGAGGTCGCTGCCGAACCTTGGCGCGGCCGTCCCCGGGGCGATGGTCGATCTCCGTCAGGTTGCTGCCTGGTGCCCGAACTGCTTCATCGACGGAAAGCCCGCTCCTCTCGCGGAGGGACTCGACACCTATCTTGGTCTGCTCGATCTAGCCTACATGGCGTCGCCCGCCGACGCGTTTCGCGCACGCAGTCTCGCAGACCGGGAGGGGCGTCTCATCGAAGGCAGCGCCTACCTCGGCGCGATCGTTCCTGAGTCGGTGGATGTGCACAACTACCTCGGCATCGCACTCGCCGAGAAGGGTGAGTTGGACAAGGCGATCGCCCAGTTCCGCCAGTCTCTGCAACTGGATCCCGATTCGGCCGTGACGCACTGGCATCTGGGCGCCGCGCTGGCCTCGCTCAGCGCGAGTCGGGACGCCATCGAGCATCTGCGCCGATCGGTCGAGCTCGACCCGGCCAACGCGCAGGTCCACACGGATCTGGCGAGCCTTCTCATCGACGCCCGCCAACTCGATGGCGCCGTCGAGCAATCGCGCGCGGCGCTCCGGCTGACGCCCGATTCAGTCAAGGCCCACGACAGCCTCGGCGTCGCGCTCGCCATGCAGGGCAATCTCGATGAAGCGATCGATCACTTTCAACGGGCGCTGGCACTGAATCCGGATTTGCCCGATACGCGACGCAACCTGGCGATCACGCTGCAGCGTCGGGGGCAGCTCACCGGGCGCCGTAAGTAAGTACTGATACTCGGCGAAGCGGATCGGCGATATGCTCCCTCAAGGGGTTGAAGACGATCGCCCGCCAGGGAGAGACACATGGCAGCCGACTACGATCTGAAAGTATGGCGCGTGAACGTTCGTACCCAGACGGTGACGAAAGAGCCCGTCCCCGCCTCGTGGGAACGGCTTGGCGGGCGCGGGCTCCTGGCCAGGATTCTCCTCGACGAGAGCGAGCCGACCTGCGAGCCGCTCGGTCCGAAGAACAAGCTCGTCTTCGCTCCGGGCCTCCTTGTCGGACACATGTTGAGCGCGAGCGATCGCCTGTCGGTGGGTGCGAAGTCTCCGTTGTCAGGCGGCTTCCGGGAAAGCAACTCAGGCGGCAGCACCGGCCTGCACATGACGTCGATGGGGATCAAGGCGCTGATTCTCGAAGACAAGCCGTCCGACGCGGCCTTCTGGACGCTCTACCTGAGCCTGCGTGAGATTCGCTGGAAGCGGGCCGACGACATTGTCGGCATGGGTGTGTACGAGGCCGCCCCACGCCTGCTCGCGGAATACGGCAACAAGGTCGCCATTTCGCTCCTCGGCCCGGGCGGTGAGAACCAGCTCGGCACCGCCGGCATCCAGAACCTCGACAAGGAGCGCATCCCTGGACGGATCAACGCGCGCGGCGGCCTTGGCGCGGTCATGGGATCGAAGCGGCTCAAGGCCATCGTGTTCGACGATGAAGGCGGCCAGAAGCCGCCCATCAAGGACCCGGTGGGATTCAAGAAAGCGCAGAAGGCGTACACGCAGGCCGTGCTGGCGCACCCGGTCTCACACACGTATCGCGACTACGGCACCGCCGCCAATGTGCTGGTGTGCAACGCGCTCGGGGCGCTGCCCACGCGCAATTTCTCATCCGGGACCTTCGAACAGGCTGAGGCGGTCAGCGGCGAGCACCTGCGCGAACTGATCCTGAAGCGAGGCGGCGAGTCCAACACGTCGCACGCCTGCATGGCGGGCTGCACGATCCGCTGTTCCAACATCTTCGGCGGCGACGATGGCAAGATGATCGTGTCGCCGCTCGAATACGAGACCATCGGTCTGTTGGGACCGAACCTGGGCATCGCCGACCTCGACGTGATCGGGCGGATGAACTGGGAGATCAACGACATCGGACTGGACACGATCGACGTCGGCGCGGCGCTGGGCGTGGCCTGCGACGCCGGGCTGATGAAGTGGGGAGACAGCGAACGCGCGATGGAGCTGATCGGCGAAATCCGCCGGAACACCCCGATCGGCCGCATCCTGGGCATGGGCGCCACCACGGCCGGCAAGGTCCTCGGCATCGAGCGCGTTCCGGCCACCAAGGGCATCGCCATGTCGGCCTACGATCCTCGCGCCATCAAGGGTACCGGCGTCACTTTCGCGACCTCGACGCAAGGCGGCGATCACACCAGCGGTCTGACGCTGCGCGCCAAGATCGACCACCGCGATCCGAAAGGCCAGGTGGCCGCGTCGCGGACGGCCCAGATCAACATCGCCGGCTACGACACGCTCGGCGCCTGCATCATGTCCGGCTTCGGCTACGCGACGTCCCCCGACGCCGTGCGCGACCTGCTCAACACCCGCTACGGGTGGAACATGGGCGACGATGCGCTGCAGGTGCTCGGCAAGGAAACCATCCGGCTGGAGCGCGAGTTCAACCGACGCGCGGGATTCACCAAGGCTCACGACCGCATGCCGGAGTGGATGACGCGCGAAGCCCTGCCGCCGTACAACGTCGTGTTCGACGTGCCGCAGGACGAGATGGACGATATCTTCAGCGATCTCGACTAGGCGGCACGGCGCCGCGAAGAGAAGCAGGCTCATGGAGATCACCGTCAGGCTCTACCTGACGTTCCGAACCGGACGATTCCGCACAGAGACCAGCGAGCGCCCGGCAGGCGTGACGGCTGCCGGGGTGGCGCGCAGCCTCGCCATCCGCGATGCCGACATCGGGATGGTGCTCGTCAACAATCGCCAGGCGGAGCTGGAGCAGGAGCTCCTGCCCGGCGACACGCTCTCCCTGTTCCCAGTTGTCGGAGGAGGGTAGGTGGACGCATTGCGCGCGCTGCTGGCCGAACGGGCGGATGGGGATGTGGTGGCCTGGGCCGATCACGCCGAGGTCATGCGTCGCTTCGGACTGGACTGTCCGGAAGCCGAAGGGGCCATCCTCTCAGCCGGGTTCCTGCCTGCCCGGTATCGCCGGAATCGGCAGACCATCTCGATCGAGCTGCAGTTGCGGCTGCACAACAGCACGGTGGCGGTGGTGGGTTGCGGCGGCCTTGGCGGCTATGTCATCGAGGAGCTGGCCAGGCTTGGTGTCGGGCAGTTAGTCGCCATCGATCACGACGTGTTCGAAGAGCACAACCTCAACAGGCAGCTGCTGTCTTCGCCGGCGGCGATCGGGCGGAGCAAGGCACAGGCCGCGCGACAGAGGGTTGCCGACATCAATCCAGGGGTTGTTGTCCGGCCCGTCGAGGTGGCCTTCACACCGCAGACCGCAGCCGCCTTGTTCGGCGGTGTCGACGTCGTCGTCGACGCCGCCGACAACGTGCCGATCCGCCTGCAATTGGCCGAGGCCTGTTCGCAGCTGAAGATCCCGCTCGTGCACGGAGCGATTGCCGGCTGGTACGGGCACGTGTGCACGGTCATGCCCGGCGACGAGACGCTGCGCCATCTTTACGGACGGTGGTCCGAACCCAAGGGCGTCGAAGTCGTGCTTGGCAATCCTTCCTTCACCCCGGCCGTGGTCGCCAGTTTCCAAGTAGCAGAAGTCTGCAAGATCCTGCTTGAACAGGGTTGCCTGCTGCGCCACCAGATCCTGGTGATCAACCTCCTGGACATGGAGATGGACCACATCCGCTTCTGAACGGCATCCCGAAGCTATCCTCCCTCGCCAGAACCGCCTCGATTACGAATGCCACCCAGGTCCGGCTCCACTCCGCCCCTAGGCGGCACGACCGGCAGCAGGATGTAGGAGGCGCGGTTGCCCCCGGTGTAGACGGTGTTGCTCCCGAGGTGGTACACCGCGAAGTACTGTTCGTTGTCGTGCGGCAGCACGTCGATTCGGATGCGGCTTCCCTTTTGGAAAATCATGCTGGTCGTGCGGATTTCCACTTCGATGGGCACCGCTTCGCCCGGCTTGAGCTTCTGCTCGACGTCGTGACTCTGGTACGGACGGTCAGGCCGAGTCAGCTTCGGGTCGAGCTTGCGATGCGAGACCTTGAGGACGCCGTCCGACACTGCCTCGATGGATCCGTCCGGGTTCACCTTCTGCAGCCGCGCGATCACATCCGCGTCGTCGGTCGTCGAAGCGATCCACATCGCCAGGTTGACGTGCCCGGTGATCTCGGTATCGTCGGCCATCGGCTCGGAGACGAAGGAGGCGCCGGGCTCGCCGCGGGTGCCGCGCGCGGCCGACGATGGTCCTGCGTCGTAGGTGAGGCCGCGCTCGGTGGCAGGCGCCGTAGTGGCCAGCTTCATGTCGTTGGTCGATTTCGGGACCAGGCCTCCGGAGGGTTCTCCCGTCAGGTAGTACCTGATGTACTTCGTGCGCTTGATAGGGAACTCGTTCTCGAAACGCCACCTGCATTCCCTCGGGCTCGAGCGCACGCAGATCCGCACCGGCGGCTCCTTCATCATGCCGGTGTCGATGCCTTTCAGCCAATGGTCGTAGAAGCGGAGCTGCTCGGTCTTGCCTTCCTCCGAGTAGAACTCCGTCAGGCGCCCGCCGATGTGCACCCGGAACAGCTTGTCCTTCGACGCGGCGCGCTCGAAGCCCTCGACGTTGCCGCGGAAATGGAAGCTCGTCCAGTTGCCGACGCTGAAGAAGGGCACCGTGATCTGATCGAGCTGGCCGCGCGCCTTCACCTGGTCCCACCACGGGCCGTCGAGGTGATTCACCATGAGGTTGTAGAGGTAGTTCTCGTTGTAGGCGGCGGCGTTGTCGATCCTCGTGTGCTCGAGGAGCTGCTTGCCGGTGACGTCGGACCACCAGCGCGTGACGCGTGCCTGCGCGAACAGTCCGCCGGGATACGCCCAGTCCCGGTACTGGTCCGTGAATCCTTCCCACGGGATGAACGCCGCGAGATGCGGCGGCTTCAGGCTGGCGACATTCCACTGGGTAACGGCGTAGTACGACACGCCAGCCAGGCCCACTTTGCCGGTGCTCCAGGGCTGCACGGCGGCCCACTCGATGGCGTCGTAGTAGTCCCGGGCTTCGGCCGTGCTCCAAACGTCGGCGTTGCCGGGCGAGCGGCCGGTGCCGCGGCTGTCGACGAAGACCATCACGTAGCCGCGCGGCACCCAATAGTCGGGCTCGGGTCGTTCCTGATGGGAGAACGGACCCGCGTGCGGCACGTACTGCAGTTCCTTTTGATAGACGCTCAAGGACAGCAGCGGCGGGAACTTCTCGCCCGGGGCATCGGGACGGAACACGTCGGCCATCACATACGATCCGCCCCGGGTCGGGATCTTCACGTCCTTGTCCACGACCAGCTTGTACTTGGGCTGCGAGAGCTTCGATGCGTAAGGCGCGGGCGCGGCCGGCGACGCCGCGCGCGATTGCGCGGAGAAACCCATTGCCGCCGGTCCCGCCCCGCAGATTAGCGCCAGCAGGCCCGAACAGATGCCGCCGCAGACGAGCCGCAAGCCCCTGCTCATCGCGCGGGCTGAGTACCGTGCCGACATGATGTCCTCCTCAGAAACAAGATGATGAATGCTTCCCGGCCAGTAAATTCACGATCGAGACATCTACACGTTCCTGCTGACCACCTCTTCGATGCTCGTGCCGAAATCCTTCAGCATCGCCGCGGCCGCGTTGCGACCCGGCGTACCGTTCACCGATCCGCCCGGCCGCGTGCACGCACCGGTCTGGTACAGACCGGCAATCGGCATCCGGTAGTCGCTCCAGCCGGGTACTGGACGCATGTCGCCGGATTGGCCCGGGCCGTCGTACCCCGCGTGCGCGCTGCCGTGCCAGAAGTGGCGATTCAGCCGTTCGAGATCGACCGGGCTGACGATGTAGCGGCCAAGAATCTTGTCGTCGGTCAGGTTGGGCGCCAACCGCCGCAAGGTGTTCAGATACGCGTCGGCGACCTGGTTCTTGAGCTGCTCCCACTGCTGCGGACCCTGCTGAATCGCATACGGCTGGAATCCGTTGATCTTCAGCGTGTGCATGCCCGCGGGCGCCCTGGAGGGATCCGCCACCGTCGGACAGACGATCTGCAGCGGCGGATCCTCCACGTTGATCTGCCCGTTCGCATCGTCGAACTCCAACCGCAGCAGGCGCGCCGGGTTGACCAGCGTGACCGATTCGCACGGGGAGAGCGTGCCGCCGGCCACCGGGTACTTCGGCGGCTCCTTGACGGCGTAGTGCGCGACGAACATGGCGACCTCGGGCCTCCACATCGCGACGTTTTGCACGAAATCGTCGGGCCAGAGTTCCCGCGGCGCCATGTCAACCAGGTGCTTCACATGGAGCGTGGACAGCACCGCCTTGCCGGCGAGGTAGCTGCTGCCATCGGCGCACTCGACGCCGACCGAGCGCTTGTTCTCGATGATCAGGCGCGTCACCCTCTTGTTCGTGAGGACCGTGCCACCGTGCGCGGTGATGAAGCGGGCGAGCGCCTGCGCGAGCGCATCAGAACCCCCGACCGCGATCGGCCGCCCGTTGCGGCCCGAGCTCACGACCGAGAGTGCGGAACGGTAACTGCCAGGCTCGCTGGGCGGCTCGCCGCCCAGATGGCCGGCCGCGAGCGCAAAGGCGCGGCAGCGGCTGTCCTCGAACACGTGGCACGCCATGTCGTATGCGGACATCTTCAAGCGACGGCGCCAGACGTTGCCCTGTGGATGCTGCCGCAGCTTCTCCTCGTTGCCGAGCAGCGGCTGCACTTCCTCGAGCTCCGCCGCGATCCGCCGGAACGCAGCCCCGTCCTTCGGATTGATCCGGTCGAACTCGCGAGCGGTGCGCTCGAAGTCGCGCCACACCGTGATGTAGCTGCTGTCGGGAAACGAGATGTGCATCACCGGATCCGGCACGATGTACGAGAGGCCATACTTGGCCAACTCCAGCTCCTTCATGGCCGGGTTGCTCTGTATGCCGCCGTGCACGCTCGAGGCCAGATCGTGTTTGAACCCGGGCAACGTAACTTCTCGGGTGCCGACACCGCCACCGATACGCGGCTGGTCCTCGAGCACCACCGAGCGATAGCCGGCCTTCGCGAGGTAGGCGGCCGCGATCAGGCTGTTGTGCCCGGCGCCGGCCACGACGATGTCGAAACGCTCCTTGGGTGGCGTCGCCTGTCGAGCGCGCGCCGTCGCGGGCAGGTGAGCCAGAGGCGCCAGCGCCGCCGCGCCCTTGATGAATCCACGCCTCGTGATCATAGTCATGCGCTTCCCCCTGTGCATTATCTGTGGGGCGCGACCGGTGTCAACGCCAAATGTCCCTCGGGTTGCCGACGGCTGCAACAACTCGGAAGGTGAAGTAGGATGGCGGGCACAGGGGGCTCACTCATGCAAAATCGCAGAGACTTCGTCAGAACGATGGCCGGCGCATCGGCCGGCTTCTATGCGGCCGGCGGCCGTTTCGACCTCCTCGCCCAGGCCCCCGCCGAGCGACGGCAGGTCTCCATCGCCGGCAGGCGCATCAAAGTCGTCGACGTGCACGCGCACGGCACCGTGCCGGAGGTGGCCGAGGTCGTGAAAGGGACGCCCTACGAAAGACAGGGCGGAAACCAGGCGCTCGGCGGCCGCATCGCACTCCTCGATAAGCAGGGCATCGACGTGCAGGCGCTGAGCATCAATGTCTTCTGGTGGTACGAAGTCAAGGATCGCGGCCTGGCCGGCCAGATCGTCCGGGCCCAGAACGAAGGGCTCGCCAAGTGGGTGGCGTCCCACCCGGATCGGTTCGTCGCGCTCGCGTCGAGCTCGCTGCAGTTTCCCGATCTCGCGGCCGAGCAACTCGAGGACGGCGTCAAGCGGCTCGGCCTCCGCGGCGCGGCCATCGGCGGCCACGTCAACGGCGAGGACCTCTCGCTGCCGAAGTACGACCCGTTCTGGGCGAAGGCCGAGGAACTCGGCGCGTTCGTGTTCATGCATCCCGGCGGCGCGGACAACATCGTCAAGGACAAGGCGTTCGCCGGCCGCGGCGACCTGGGCAACATCATGGGCAATCCGCTCGAGACCACCTACTTCCTGTCCCGGCTGATCTTCGACGGCACGTTCGACAAGTTCCCGCGCCTGCGCGTTGGCGCGGCGCACGCGGGCGGCTACCTGCCGTCGTACCTGGGTCGCACCGAAGTCGCGTGCGATGTGCGGGGCAACGCCAATTGCGCCAACAAGAAGCGCCCGCACGAGTACATGCGGACGAACATCCTCGCCGACACGATGATTTTTTCGGACGAAGGGCTTCGCCACCTGGTGGCAGAGATGGGCGCCGGCCAGATCTTCTACGGCACGGACCACCCGTTCAACTGGCCCGTGACGATCGACTTGGTGCTCAACGCGCCGTTTCTGAGCAACGCCGACAAGGAAGCGATCCTCGGCGGCAATGCGATGAAGCTGCTGCACATTGCATAACGGGCCGCCGTGTCCATAGGAAAGACCAGCGTCTACTTTGTCCCGCGGGTGCTTCTGGTCCTCGCGCTCGTCGGTTTTCCGCTGCAGTCGCAGGGTGTCCAGACACAGAGTGATCGCTTTCAGCTCGAGGAAGCGACGATCGCCGACGTGCACCGCGCCATCCAGACCGGCCAGCTCACCTGCCGCGGGCTCGTTCAGGCCTACATCGACCGCGCGAAGGCCTACAACGGCGTGAGCGACCGCCTGGTCACGCGCGACGGCGCGTCGATCCCGGCCTCTCCCGGTACGGTGCGCGCGGGGTCTCCGCTGAAGTTCCCAACCGAGACGGTGGCCATCTCGACGCTCGTGCCAGATTTCGATCAGTACGCCGGGCCGCCGATCGAGTTCGGCCGGATGGAGCCGACCTCGTCGGATCCGTCCGTGCAGCAGCAGTACGGCATGACGGTCGGCACGCCGAACTCCGGCCAGATCAACGCGCTTGGCACGCTCAACCTGCGCGGCGAGCGCTCGGTGACGTGCAAAGGAGACCGCGACCGGATCCCGTCGTCGGGCCCGCTGCCGCCGGGATCCCCGGCCGTCTGCGAGGAGTTCCGCAGGCAGCCCGACGCCCTCGAGCGCGCGGCGCAGCTCGACGCGCAGTACGGCCGGTCGCCGGATCTTGCGCGGCTGCCGATGTACTGCATCCCGTTCTCGTTCAAGGATCCGTTCGACACGATGGACATGCGGACGACGGCCGGCGCCGACGCACGGTATGACATCGACTTCCCGGCTCGGGATCACACGCTCGTCGCCCAGTTGCGGCAGAAGGGCGCGATCATCTACGCCAAAGCCGTCAACACCGAGTACAACGGACGCGCCGGCGATCCCGGCGGGCGCAACGAGCCCACGAAGACGCTCATCTCCACCCTTGGCTATCAACGCAGCAGTTGGGCCGGGAACCCGAGCAGCGCCTACGACAGCACGCGCGCCGCGTCGCTCGGATCGAGCTCGGGGTCGGGGGCCTCGGTGAGCGCCAACATGGTGATGTGCAGCGTGTGCGAGGAGACGAGCCTCTCGTGCCGAGGACCGGCCAACCACAACGCCGTGGCGCTGATTCTGCCGCACAAGTCACTCATCTCGTACCACGGCGGGGCGATCGGCTCCGACATCTACAACGACCGCGCGGGCATCCAGTGCCGCAGCATCACCGACGCGGCCAAAGTGCTCGACGCCATGAAGGATCCGGTCAACGGGTACTACGACCCGCGCGACATCTTCACGACCGTTCCGCGCTCGAGCGTGCTCGACACGCCGTACGCGGCCAGCGCCGCCACGCCGGGCACCGCGGGCTCGCTGCGCGGCATGCGCATCGGCGTCATCAGGGAATCGATGCTGATCTTTCCCGGCATCGAGGCCGACGAGCCGATCGTCACGGCCGCGGTCAAGGAGATCAAGGACGTCCTCGGCCGGCAGCTGGGAGCCACGCTCGTGGAATCGAGCGATCCGCTCTGGCCGGATGACCCGGACATCGAGAACATGAAGACGACCTACACGCGCGCCCTCGCCGAGATGGTGCCGGTCCTTTTCCCCGCCATCCTGTACAGGCTGAACGGCGCCGGAACGCCGCTCTTTCCCGAGTTCGCCGCGATGATCAAGCCGACCGAGTTCGCGCGCGGCAAGACGTTCGGCTCGGGAACGATGGCGCCGATCGACTACATGGTCGGCCTGGCCGAAGGAACGATCCCGCCGCCGAAGAACCTGAACATCCGCTTCATGCAGCAGGTGCCGGACGAGTCGCTGACCTTCAAGTTCCACTTCACGCAGTACGCCTCGCGGCGGGCGGCCGACTGGGCCGCCCGCGGCTTCACGGAAACGCTGGTGGACTTCCCCACGCTCAACGCGCGCTCGAAGTTCTGGGGTGATGATCAGCGCGCGGCCTTCAAGAACTGGGAGGAGGTCGAGAACATCCGCCGCCCGCTCGGTGAGGCCCAGGGCATCGACGAGCGGATCCTGCTCCGCGAGCTGTTGCGCCGCGTCGAGATGAAGGTCATGCAGGAGAACCGTCTCGACGTCGTGGTTCGGCTGCACACGCCGCTGCCGCCCGGGCAGATTGGCCTGGCGTCACCGCCGGGACCACGGGGGGACGTGCGCGGGGAGATCCGGATGGGCCCCTTCGCGGGGCTGACCGAGGTCCTCATCCCGGCGGGCTACGTGCGCATCGTGTACAACCCGACATTCGTGCTGAGCCCGGACAAGAAGCGGTACCTCGCGAAAAACACCGACACGCCGACGACGCTGCCGGCGCCCGGTCTGCCGTTCTCGCTGGTCTTCAGGGCGGAGCCAGGGGCGGAGGATCGGATCCTCAAGGTGGCGTCGGCGTACGAGGCGGCGTCGAAGCGGCGCGTGCCGCCGCCCGCGTACCCGCCACTTCGCGCCACCGCTGGCGCGCGCTGACCGCGCGTACAACCGCAGCACGCGCGTGTCGATCACGCCCGCACACCCGTGCGCTTCAGAGATTCAGATCATGTACTCCCCATAGTCGTGTGTTCGTCGTTGACACACATCGCGCGCGGCGCATAATGGGCTGCCGTCATCCTACCGGCACACATGTGGAGGTGATACGTGGCGATGAAACCAGACCCGTCCGATCAGATTCCAGAACCCGAAAACGGACCCCGACCCGTAAGCCGCAGGGCGCTGCTCCGAGGCGCGTTGGCGGCAGCCGGCGCGGGCGTGGCCGGCGCGGTCGGCCTGCAGGCCCAGAAGGACCCACTCCTGGGCGGAACCGGACGCGGCGGCGAGGTGCCGTTCAAAACGCCCCTGGGCGCGCTCGACTACATCGACCACAAGCAGTACATCCACAACATGGAGATCATTTCCTTTGTGGAAGGCGTGAGGTTCTCCGGCGGCGAACCGCTGATGGCGATGTGGGCAAAGGGCTCGCGGCGTCTCCTCCCGGCCAGCGGTGGCTGGTTCGACATCACGGAGCCCAAGAAGCCGTTCTTCGTGAAGGCCGCCGGAACCGGACGCACCGGCGGGTGCGTCGCTTACAACACGAAACTCCGGAAGTGGCTCAGTGTGACGTCCGCGGGGCAGCCGAACACGTCGGCGTCGCCGCAATACCCGTACGGGCAGTGGGACAAGGCGTATCGCGACAAGCAGATGGCATACACGGGACTCCGGGGCATCCGCGTCTCGGACATCACCGATCCCCTCAAGCCGAATCTGTTATGTGAGTTCAGCACCGGCAAGACCGGCAGCGGCACGCACATGAACTTCTACGACGGCGGGAAATACGCGTACCTCGACGCCGGCTTTTCCGACCAGCTGAGAATGGAGAACGCTCAGCGTGCGAACAGCAATGCGTTGATGATTGTCGACATGACGGATCCCGCCAACGTCAAGGAAGTCTCGCGCTGGTGGCACCCGGGCCAGCTGCTGTCAGAGGAGGAAGAATACAAGAAGTTCATCTTCGCCGGTGATCACTCCTCCTGGCCGTGTTCTCACGGCGCGCCCACCGTCCCTGTGCGCGTGGAGGACGGGGGGAAGGTCGGCTACGGCGGGTTCGGCCATTTCGGGATGATGGTGTTCGACTTCACCGACATCACGAAACCCAAGTTGTTCGGAAAGGTGCGCTGGGAATACGAGACGATGGGGAGCATCCCGTACCACACGTGCTATCCCGTGATTGCCGACAACAATCCCCGCCTGCAGGGGCTCGTCCTCGGTAACCCCGAAATTGTCCTGCCCGACTGCCGGGAGCCTTACAAGCCCGCGCAAGTCATCGACGTGAAGGATCCGCGGAACCCTCGCGTCATCGGGTTGTTCCCGCGCCCGGTGGCGCCGCCCGACGCACCCTACACGGACTTCTGTATGGCCCGCGGCCGCTTCGGCACCCACAACATTTTCCCCTGGGTGGCGCCCGGCACGTCGCGTCCCGAGTTCGTGGCCTATGCCTGCTTCAACGCCGGCCATCGCGTCTACGACATCTCCGATCCGACCCATCCGAAGGAAGTGGCCTGGTTCGTGGGAGCCCGCACATCGTCCATCGACGACTATGAGGCGTACTTCCGCGACGGGTCGGAGAGCCTCTTCGTCGAATGGGATCGCAACCTGCTCTGGGTTTCGACGCATACGGGGAGCTACTGTCTGTCGACGCCGTCGCTCGGCAAGCCGGTGCTCGAGGCTCGGAAGATCGCGAAGTGGACCACGGCGCACTGCAATCGCGGCTGGGACGATCAGACAGCGGCGAGCGTGTACTTCGGTCGGTCACTCAGCGAATTGGTGTAGACAGGACTGACGTAGGCCCAGGGCTTCGGGCCCTGGGCTTACACGTCCGCTGCCTTCGCCAAGCTGACAGGCAGCCGCTTCGATCCGGAAGCGGTTGGTGTCGGTCACCTGCCTCGACAAACTCAAACGACGTGCATGCGGGCGCGAGGCCGAAAACAAGAAGAGGCCCGACGGGTCAAGCCCGTCGGGCCTTCAGGTCGCAAGCCGAAAATACTTCAACGGCCGGAGGTGCCGTCTAGCCGAGCGTCTGGATCAGCCCCCGGCCGAAGTAGAAGGCGACTGGCGTGGCATCGTCCCAGCCCGCATTGGCGAACGGCAGCGTCCAATGGTCGACCTTTCGCGGCTCGAGCACGGGCTTACCGAGCGCCGGCGTCGAGAGGCAGTAGGTGCCTGCATGTGTGGCGAGCCAGATCAGGTTCCGGTCCCACTCCACGAAGGCCCCCTCGGACGTTCCGCGCCACCAGGTGCTGTACTCTTCGATATTCCCGTCGCGCGCCGGGACGAACCATGCGACTTCCTTTGGCCGCGTGGGATCGGAGATGTCGTGGACGCGGCAGCCGGCGACGTCCCACGCGCAGGTGAAGAGCTCCGGGCGCGCGGTGCCCGGGGCGATCCAATCCTGGCAGTTGTGCGTGCCGAACCGGCCGCGCGACAGACAGAAGTCGGCGTAGGGCGCGTCCGTGGGTGCTTTCGGGCGCGGGAAGAAGCCGATGATCCGTGGGTCGGTCGGGTCGCTGATGTCGAGTATCCGCGGAAAGCGGACAGGCTCCCGGCAGTCGGCCTGGATGGTCTCGGACACGCCGATCACGAGGTTCCGCAGCTTCGGGTGCGCGGCATCGGCAATGAGCGGCAGCACGGTGTGGTACGGAACGCCGCCCGGCGTCTCCTGGTCGTAGAGATACTGCGACGCTGCCTTGGGTTTCGTGATGTCCGCGAAGTCGTACACGACGAACCCGTAGGCGCCGTGGCCGCCGTAGCCGTACCGCCCGCCGTCCTCGATCCGCTTCGGGACGGTCGGGGCGCAATGCGTGCCGTTCCAGGCCGCGTGGTCTCCGGCGAACCAGTACTTCTTGTAATCGGCTTCTTCACCCTTGCGCTGGCCCTTGATCCAGAACCGCGACACCTCCTTGACGTGGGCCGGGTCCGTCAGGTCCACGACCATCATCCCGGAACCGGCGGTGCGCTGGGTGTTCTCGAAGAAGAACTGGTCGTCCCACCCTGCGGCGAGGTACGCGTACTTTCCGCCGTCGTAGAAGTTCATGTGCGTGCCCCAGCCGGTGGGGCCGGTGCTGAATTCGTCGAGCAGCGCGGGCTTGGTCGGATCCGTGATGTCCCAGGTGCGAATGCCGCGGAGCCCCGCGTAGGCCTTCGACCTGGCGGCCACCTCCTCGTTGTACTGCCCTCCGGGGTTCGCCGGTGAGGAAGTCGTGATCGGCTGTCCGGCCGAGCTCATCGCGAGCCACTTTTTGAGCCTCGTGTTGTAGACGATGCAGCCTCCAAACCGCGGCGTCCCGCCTCCTCCCTCCTCACCACCACCACCACCGCCGGCTCGCCCGCGGCCGCCACGTCCTGTCGCGTCGGGCGCGGGCGCGGCTCCCCGCGCTGGTCGCCCGCCGATTTGGACCGGCTTCTTGGGGTCGCTGATGTCGAGCCATCCGCCCCCTCCGGGAAGCAGCCGCTGTTTTCCCCTTGCAAACATGCTCATCAGCGGCTCACCGACGCTGACTGTCACGCCAGGCGTGAAGGAGATGACCTCCATGTTGTTGATGTACTGCTTGCGGTCGAGAAAGTTGAGCGCTCCCTCCGGCAGGCGCATCGGGATCGCGCCGCCGCCGGGCGTGACCCCGGTGACCTGGGCCTTCGAGGTGACCGCGCCGGCGGCCGCCGCAAGCACGGCACCCGCCGCACTGGTGAGCAGAGTCCTCCGGCTGAACCCGCCGCGTCGTTCCGCGGGTTCCGGAGCGTTGCCGTCCGACGGATCTGGATCTTTGGGGACCATCGACATGCTTCACCTCAGTGGTTGAATGAGTATCGAACCTGGAGGCGAACCGGGCTGAAGGCGTCGCCCCGCATTGGGTCTCGGGCACTGGTAGGACCACCATACCAAACGTGCCAGCGCCCGCATAATACGCCAGTTCCCGAATCAGGTAAAGGGAGATTCTGGTAGGACCACCATACCAAAGTTGCCCTCGGGGAAGCAGTCATCGATGAGGAGCACGTCAGGCCCTCACCCTTGTTGCAAACAGCGTCATCAGCTGCTCGACGGGGCTCTGGTCGGTCCGCACGAAGACGTGATCCATCTGCGCCCGGTAGAAGGCCTGCTCCAGCGCCTCGCGGCGTTGTCGGGCCCGCTCGCTGTACGCCTTGCGCGCTCGCCGACCCAGTCCGACGGTCGTCGCGCGGCCTGATTCGAGATCGCGCAGGCGGAGGTACCCGAGGCCGGCGGGCAGCGACGATTCGGCCGGGTCCTCGGGCACGACGGCGATGACGTCGTGGTGCGCGGAGAGCACCGAGAAATCGGCGCTCGCGAACACATCCTCGTCGGTCATGAAGTCCGACACGAGGAACACAACCGTCATCTTCTTGAGCATGGCCACCAGGGCGCGGACGGCGGGCACGAGTGCCGTCGGCCCTGGCTGCGGCGCCAGCGCCCAGAACCGCTCGAGGATCACCCAGGCGTGCTCGCGGGCGCGTCGCGGCGGACTGACCGCGACGACCTTGTCGGCAAAGGCAAGGAAGCCGGTGTTGATCTGGTCCGACAGAGCGGAAAATAATAACGACGCCGTGATCATCGCCAGGGCCTCCTTCTTGGAGGCGTGCGTGCTGCCCAGTTCCATGGACCGCGAGACGTCGAGCGCGATCATCACGTTGAGCTCGCGTTCGGCGTGCGTGTGCCGCACGTACGGCGCGTTCATGCGGGCGGTCACGTTCCAGTCGATCGCCCGCACGTCGTCACCGGGCCGATAGAGCCGATGCTCCTGGAAATCGAACCCGCCGCCGCGCAGCGGGCTCGTGTGGGCGCCGACCCGCAGGTTGCGGATCTTCCTGTTCGAGTACACCTCGACATACCGCAACTCGCGCATGACGTCGTCGGGAATCATGCTAGGTCTGGTTCGTGAGTTGGGGAATCGTGCAAAGCGCCAGGGTGAGTGCGAGGCAAGCGATCGCAGGAATCACGAACCACTGAAAGACCGGCGCGTCGCGAAGGTACACCTTGCTCGTGAGCGAGCCCTTCTCGATCCCGTCGATGACCCGCGAGGCGGCGTTGAGATCCGCGATCGTGCTCGCGTCGAAGTAGCGGCCCCCGTAGCCGCGGACGGCGGCGATCAGGCGCTCCACTTCGGGCTTCTTCCGAACTTTTGCCTCGATGTCCACGCCGACGATGTGCACGCGAATTCCCGCGGCGTCCGACTCTCCCAGCACCGCGACCGGATCGCGCCCGCGGTTGTTCTCCCCGTCGGTGAGCAGCACGACCACCCGCCCGCGGCTGTCGCCGGCGACCGTCTGGCGCGCCAGCAGGTAGTTGGCCAGCGCGAGCCCCTCGCCCAGGGCCGTCATCCCCTCTCCCCTCAGAACCTGGTCGTCGACCATGTCGATGTACCGCAGCAGGTACTCGTAGTCGAAGGAGAGAGGGCTGACGACGTACGCGTTGTCCGAGAAGACGACGAGGCCGATTCGGTCGTCGTGGCGGTGTGCCACGAAGCTCTTGATGGCGTCCTTCGTCGCTTCGAGCCGGGTCTTGGGTGTCGGGCGAATGGTCTTTGCGGTTGAACCCTCGACGATGGACACCATCGGCTGCTGCGAGGCCTGTATGCCGATGGGCTCCAGCATGCTGGACGACAGATCGAGCACCATCACCATGTCTAGCCCATGCGACTTCACTTCGGATTCGGCAAACGGCAACACGGGCTCCATGAGACCCAGGCCGGCGAGCACGAGCGCGGCGGCGAGCGCGACGAAGGGAAGCCGCCGCAGCAGGGAGGCACGACTGGCACGGTCGACCCAGCCGACGGTGGTCGACGCCGCGTAGCGTCGACGTCCCAGCCACCGGATCACGAGGAGGAGCGCCAGGGCTCCCAGCAGCCACCAGCCGTAATCTGGTCGCAAGAACCGCATCACGACCGTCCGGTACCGATCAACTGTTCGGCCTGGTCGATGGCCGCTTGGCATGCGCCGCGCGGCGGCACGTCTTCCGGCCTGCCGTACCTCGCCTTTTCGCAGGTGTCGAGGAGGGAGGTTGCCAGGGCTGATGCCTCCCCTTTGCCCTGCGCTGAGAGCGCCGATTCGATTTCGGCTGGCGTCAGGCCATCGGCAGGCACATCCCATGCGCCGGTAAGATGCCTGCGCACCAGCGCGCTCAGCCCGTCGAACGCCTGTCTGCGTCCGGCTTCGGTCTCGAGATCAAGCGCGCGCACCGCGTCCAGCGAGGCATGTTCGTCATGGCGCAGCTTTCTCACGGACGGCCGCGGGCGGCGTTGGCGCAGCCGCCGCACGAGCGCTGCAATCCAGAGAACGGCCGGCACAATCGACACGATCACGAGGCCAATCCCGATCCGCTGCAGGATGGCGAACGCGGCGGCGCGCGGCAGGGGCGGCTGATCGCTGCGGAAATTCGCGGTGTCTCTCGCGTCCGGCAGGAGGCTCCGCACGGTCACGAGCGCCCCCGGTACGACGACCTCGCCTGCCGGCGCGACGTCTTCCGGGCGCTGTCCCGGGCGCCGCACGTAATATCGAACGCTCAGGTCGGCTATCCGCTGCGTCGCCGGCTCCGGGCGATAGGTCGTCAGGCGATATATGAACCGGTAGACCGTGACGCCGTTCCCTTGGTCCTCGCGCGTCTGCTCCAGGCCAAGGACCTCGAGTCCGTCGAGCCGAAGCCTGTCGCGGGAGAGGTCGTCGGTCAGAATGTCCAACCCGTGGCTGCACCCGATGTAGACAGTGTAGGAGAAGCGATCGCCGATCCAGACGGCGTCTCGATCCACCGACGACCGCACGGCCACGTACTGGCGGAGGCGCTCCGCGTTGGGCTCTTGCGTCGGGCGGCCGGAGGGCGTCCTGGCAGTCGGCGCCTGTTGTGCGGCGACATCCGCATTCGATGCGACCCCGACTGAGAGCGCGATTCCGATGAGCACGACCGCGAAGAGGCGGCCTCCGGCCGCCCGGCGAGCGCAATGGGATGTCATGGGATGGGCACCATTCGGCCGAGTTCGTGCAGAATTTCATCGGCGTCCACGTTCTCCGCCTGCGCGCGAACGGTCCGGATGATCCGGTGCCGGGTCGCGTCGCACAGGATCTCCTTGACGTCGTCGGGCAGCACGTACGTGCGGCCGTGGAGAAACGCCGTCACCCGCACCAGCGCGAGGATGTGCTGGTACGAGCGCGGCGAGATGCCCAGCACTATCAGCTCTTTCAGGTGCGGACATCCCACCTGCGCCGGCGTCCGGGTGGCCCGTCCGATCCTGACGATGTACTCGCTGATGCGATCGTCGACGTGGACAGCGTCGCGGATAAAATCGCGCAGCAGGACGACCTCTGCGGGGGAGACGCGCCGCTCGACCACGGTCTTCGCGAGGCGGCGGTGCAGCATCTGGATCTCCTCGTCCGCCGAGGGATAGCCCACGCGCAGCATCATCGAGAAGCGATCGAGCTGCGCTTCCGGCAGCACATAGACGCCCTCCTGCTCGACCGGGTTCTCGGTGGCCAGCACCCAGAACGGGTCCTCCAGAGGGAATGTCCGGTCGGCCAGCGTGACCTGCCGCTCCTGCATCGCCTCGAGCAACGCGCTCTGCGTCTTTGGCGTTCCGCGGTTGATCTCGTCGGCGAGGAGGATGTTCGTGAAGATCGGCCCTTTCTCGATCCGGAACGTGGACGTTGTCGCCTCGTAGACCCGCGTCCCCAGGATGTCAGCCGGCAGCAGGTCGGGAGTCAGCTGGATGCGCTGGAAACTGGCCGAAATCGCCTGTGCAATCGTCGTCGCGACGAGCGTCTTGGCGACGCCAGGCACGCCCTCGAGCAGCACGTGACCGCAGCCCGTGCCGGCACCGCCGCGCATGGTCGCGAACGGGATGGCGGCAAAAAGAGCCGTCAGCAGCCGCGTGATGAGGACCTTCTGTCCGACGATCACTTTGCCGATTTCGTGCTCGAGCGCCGCGACGACCTTGAAGGCGCTTTCCGCCGTCGTCGCCACCTGAGGGGCGTCCTGGTCTTGTTCGTTCACGATCATAGTCAGCCTATAGGAACAGCCACAACGCCGCGCCTGCCGCAAGGGCCGCCGCCAGGCCAGCGCCGTACAGATCCCGGTAGTCGGTGGTGGTGTTCCAGCCGACGAGCTTCCGTTCGCCTCGGACGATGGTGCTAATCGCCTCCGCCATTTCGCTCCCGCTCGACGAGCGGACGTACCGGCCGCCCGTCGTCTCGGCAATCCGTCTGAGCGTCGATTCTGAGAATTGCGTCCTCATCAGGAGACCTTCGTCATCGCGCAAGAACGTCTCCCTGCCATCGACCGGGCCAAGCGGAATCGGGACCGCCGCGCTGGACCCGATGCCGACGCAATGCACCTGGATGCGCTGCGAACGAAACAGGTTCAGCGCCGTGTCGAGTTCGGTGCCATGGTCTTCGCCGTCGGAGATCAGCAGGAACAGCTTGTGCGTCGTCCGCTGGTCCTTACGCGCCGCAGCGAACGCACTAATCAGCGCCCCGCCCATGTTCGTGCCGAACAGCGGGGACGCCTCGTCGTCGATCCAATCGAGGTAGAAGAACAGGCTGCCGATGTCCGCGGTGGGGTACGACAGCACGAGCGAGGAATCGGCAAAGCCCACGAGCGCCACGCGCTCAATCGCGTCGGGACGATGCTGAAGGAAGTTGCGGATCTCGAGCGTGGCTCGCACGAGCCGCGACGGCGCAATGTCGCGCGCGCGCATCGACACCGATCGGTCCAGGATGATGATGAGATCCTGGCGCTCGAACTCGGGGCTGCTCGTGGCCACGAGCACCTGTGGCCGTGCCAGGGCGAAGACCATGGCGCCGGCAAATGTGACGGCTGCCGCGAGCATGGCCGCGCGAGTGCGGGCATGCGTGCGCCGCGACAACGCGAGGAACCGTGGCGCGATCGGTGCCGCGCGACTCACCCGGCGGAGATAGTAGTTCTGGACCATCCAGCAGGCGACGAGCGCCGGCAGGACCAGCAACCACTCCAGCATGTCGGGGCGCAGGAATCTCATTGCGCGGCCGGTTCAGCCAACCCGTCTGGTCGGCACGGCCCCGGGTCTGGGCTCCGGCCTGAGCAGATGCATCAGCTCGCTGGGCGGCGTTTGCGGCCGCCTGCGGAGTTCCTGGTTGAGCCGCATCGCCAGCTCCAGGTCGAACTTCGCGTCCCAGTCGGCAGGTGCGGCGTCCACCGCCCGGCGCAGTTCCTCCTGCGCGCGGACGAGCCAGGCCGTCCTCGCCGACTGATCCACCACGGTGCGACCCTTCTTGAAGCAGGCTGCGCCAGCCCAGAAATGCGGGTTGGCGCCCTCAGGCGCTCGCGCCGCCTTTTCGATGGCTTCTTCGTAACGCTCGAGGCGATGCAACAACCAGAGCTGGTTGGCGACAACGCGGTCGTACTCGGAAGACAGGAACCGCTTGAGTGGCGGCACCGAATCGAAGCGCTTCTCCGCGGCGGCGTACAGAGCGAGCCCGCGCGCGAAATCGCCGGCGTCGGTCGCGGCGTCCGCATCGGCGATGGGCTGCGTCCAGCGCGCGTACGTGATCATGGCGCACCCGCCGACAAACAGCAGAACCATCACCGACGAACCGACAGTCATCACCCACGATTTCATAAGTGGATCCTGTTTGGTGCCCGGCCAGAATTACAGCACAAGATGGCCATCCTTAGGATAGCTTCAAGTTCTTGAACAGAATTGGTCCAACCACTATACCATCACCAGATTTTGACGGATAATCGACTATCTTGACATCCTCGACTGGTCCGGTGATAGAGTGGCCGGACCACAGAACCACGTCTATCCGCACCGAGGTTACCGATGACCGGGGTGACGTTCTCGGCCGCGCAGGCAACACGCTAGACACGGAGCAGAACAGGAGATCACGTGACGCGATTGAAACACGACTCCAAGGGCAGCCACACGGGATTTTCGCGACGCCAGATGTTGCAGAGAGCCGCAGCGGCGAGCGTGGGCCTGCCACTGGTGCAGACGCTGACCGCCGGCCGTGCCTACGCGCAGGGCCAGACGTCGCTACCTGCGTTTACCGTGCCCTCGCCGGTGTTCTCCTTGGCCGAGCGCAACCGGCGCTGGGCGGCGGTGCGCGCCAACATGGCCAAGCCGGGGTGGAATCTCGACGCCATCATCACGGCCGGCAGTGACGCGTTGGGCAACAACGCCCGCTACCTCACGCAGATCACGATTCAAAAGTACTCCCAGGATGCGCCCGCAGTCCTGTTCCCACGCGATTCGGCTAAAGCTGTCGTCGCCCACATCAGCGGAACCAGGCATGTCGAGGAATGGACCCACAGGCTCGAGAGCGGCCGCTGGCTCTCGGACGGCAAGCTGGTGCTCAAGGCCGAATCCGGGTCCGCTGCCCTCGCCAAGCTGTTGGCGGCCGAGGGCTACAATCGTCCCGGCACGCGCATCGGCCTCGCAAAGCTGAAAGGCAGTCGCTTCGATCCGGAAGGGTTGGTATCGGTCACGTGGCTCGATAGCCTCAAGGCGGCGCTGCCGGGCGTGCTCTTCCTGCCCATCGACCAGTTTCCGCCGCAGGTAGGCAACGATACGGGCCCGATCGAGGACGCGTCGATGTCCAAGAGCGCTGAGGAGCAGGACGTCATCCGCAAGTCGGTCGCGATCAACGAGCGGGGCATCGCCGCGGCCATTGCCGCCGCCCACAATGGGGCCACGCGCCAGGCGGATCTGTGGTGGGCCTGCTTCCAGGTGATGTACGCCGGTGCCGGTGAGGATGTCATTCGCTGTTCCATCGGCTTCGATGGAGGCGGCAACAACACGATCGGCGATCCGACCGACACCCTGGTGCGCGTGGGGCAGATCTGCAATCAGGAGATCAGCGCCGCTTATCAAGGCTACGGCAGCCAGATCAACCACGCGTTCTTCATCGGCAGTCCGTCGACCCCGGGGTACGAGTACTACCGCACCGCGATTGAGCTGCTGGCCAAGGTCCATCAACGGGCGATCGCCTTCATTCAGCCCGGCAAGACCACCTATGGCGATTTCCAGGCGAACAACGAGAAGATCTTCACGGAGTTCGGCGAGCGCGGCAGCGGCGTCAACACCCACGGCGGCGGCATCGGCTTTCTGTCGCGCCCGCGCCAGTCAGCTGAAGACAACCTCGTCATCATGCAACCGGGGCACACGTTCGACTTCAAGCCCACCGTCACTCTCGATCGCGCAAAGACCAAGGACGTGGGCGACAAGAACCGCCCGGTGCAGCTCGGTGAATCCATCCTGGTGACGGATAAGGGCGCCGTGCGTCTCGGCACGCGCCCGCTGGTGCCGATTGCCACGAACGGCTAGTCGGTGCGTTGACGATCAGGAACTCTCGGCGACTACACGGGCGGCAACGCGCGGAGCCCTCGGCGCAAGCGCATCCTTGCGTGACTTCAGGTTCTTGAAGGAAATTGGTCCAACCACTATACCATTGCCTGATTTTCTAGGGGATTGTCTTGACATTCGCTAGTGGTCCAGTGATAGAGTGGCCGGACCACAGAACCACCTGTGGCATAACCAAACTGAAAACGATTATGAGCTTCGCGCAGTGGCGTGTCGCCTCAACCGCCATCCGGCCTTCAATCGGCCATCGTCGTCAGTCCGAAGCACATCATCTCCACTCCCGAATTCCGCGGCCAGCTCTTGCTCATCAGTTCGTACCACCGCCACGACTCCTGCTTGGATTATCGGTTCCCACGCTCGCGACAGCGGGCGTCCGAGGAGAGCACTCATGAGATCTCGCGTTATTCTGCTGCTCGTCGGCGTGATCTGCGCGATCGTTCCGGCCCGGCCGCATGCGCGACTGGGCGCCCCGGCCGCCGCTGAAGTCCAGGGCCGGGGAGGAGCCGCCCCGGTGGCAGAGCTGCCGCCCCACGGCTATGTCATCACGAAACCCGTCAAGGGGTCGGAGTATCCGGCCGACTACACGTTCGTCCTGACCCGCGACGAGATCTACGTTCCGATTGCCGTCCGCAAGCCGAAAGGGAACGGACCATTCCCCGCCATCACGATGGGTTCGGGCGAAGGGAAAGGCGGCATGCCGCAGGTCGAGAGGCAGGTGGAGCGGCTGGCCTCGATGCAGGATCAGATGATCGCGCGCGGCTACGTCGTCGCGTTCCACAACTACCGCAACGAGATTCCGTACCTGTACGAGCAGCTCCAGGGGCCGGCCCGCAACGTCGGCGACACCATCAGCGGCGGGCAGCGCACGCTCAAGTCGGATCCCACTCTCGATCACGAGGATCTGATCGCGGTCATCAAGTATCTGCAGACGCTGCCGTATGTGGACAAGGATGCCGTCGGCGCGGTAGGCGTGAGCCACAGCGGCGAGATGATTCTGAAGGCGGCGGCCGAGTACACGTTCGCGGCCGGCGTGCCGATCGAAGGCGCGGCGCACGAGTTCCTCAACGTGGACACCGGGCCGACGGCCCCGCACAAGGACAACGAGATTGCGTACAACGACGTCAACGTGGCGCGCAAGAACGCCGACAAGAGCAAGGCGATGCCCCGCATCCAGCGCATCAACACTCCGATGCTCCACATCGGTCGCGACACGGATCATCAGCAGGGCATCTTCAAGCTCGTGCACGAGTGGATGAAGGAGGCGGGAAAGGATTCGACGTGGGTGAGCTTCGATCACCCAGTCCACGGTTATCCGTTCATCTACCGTCAGGCCGACGGATCGTACAAGCCCGATCCGATTCAGCAGAAGGCATTCGACACCTTCATGGCGTTTTTCGACACACGCCTGAAGCACACGCATACGACGACCGCACACCAATGATCGCGAATCGCCTTTTTGGCGGCGCGGATTCCAAGCCGACCTGGCGGTGCCTTCCCGGCAGATGCAGTTCGGCGTCACGTTCGCGTTTTGAGGATTAAATGATGAAACACACAGTCGACATCTCTGATCGGTTCGCCGGACGTCGCAGCGTGCGCCGGACCGGCTGGTTGACATTCGCGGGCCGTGCTCTGGCGCTGCTGGTTCTCGTCGCCGGCGGCCGGACCGACGTGTTCGCGGATGCCAACCCCGACGGCTCAATCGCCGGCCTCAAGGCGAAGTTCGTGGATGTCAAGGGCGTGAGGACGCGGTACTACGAGGCCGGCCAAGGCGAACCTATGGTGCTCGTGCACGGCGAAGGCTGGTCGGGCCATTCGAGCGCCAACACGTGGAGCAAGAACATCCCCGGTCTGGCGAAGCGCTTCCATGTGTTCGCGGCCGACAAGCTGGCTTCCGGAATGACGGGCAATCCCCTGGACGACAAGGACTACAACATCCAGGGCGAGGTCGAGCACATGTACCAGTTCATCCAGACGATGAAGCTGGGCAAGGTGCATCTGGTTGGACAATCGCGGGGCGGCGGTCTCGTCTTCTTCCTCTCAGTGGCGCATCCCGAGATCGTCCGGACGCTCGTCATCTGCGATTCCAACACGGCCTCGCCGGATACGGGCCCCACCGATCGACAGCTCGTGCTGTCCACGTGCCCGAAAGAGCCCGACAACGAGGAGTGGAAGTGCCGGCTTCGCCAGATTTCGTTCAAGCCCGACGTGGCCTTCGACGACGAGTTCTGGCAGGCGGGTTTCTACATGGCGAGCCTGCCGAAGTCAAAGGAGACCGTCGCGAAGATGAAGGCGCATGCCGGCGAGCCGCTCGCCTCGCAGTTCAACGAGTGGAAGAAGACGGTCCACGCGCGCATCATGAAAGAGCCGGTCCTCCAGATGCCGACGCTGTTCTACTGGGGACGCAACGATCCGTCGGCGATGCTCAAGAACGGCCTCGCGCTGTTCGACGTGATCGCCGAGCAGAATCCAAACCTCCGGATGTTCATCGTCAACAAGGCGGGCCATTTCCACTATCGCGAGTATCCGGACGAGTTCAACCGAAACGTCATCAATTTTATCGACTACTGGACCAAAACTCCGCCCGCGGGCACGGCGGCTTCGAAATGAGGAGGGCCTGATCATGCGGTGGATGTCTATCGTCATGGCGACTGCGGTCGCCTCGGTCGTGTGTGCGCCGGCGAGCGGGCAGACGGCGACGCCGTCTGCAAGCGGTTCTGTCGGCGGCCTGACGGCCAAGTTCGTCGACGTCAAGGGCGTGAAGGCGCGCTACTACGAAGCGGGCCAGGGCGAGCCGATGGTGCTGATTCATGGTGGATCCACCGGCGGATCGTCCACCGCGAACGTCTGGTCCAGGAACATCCCGGCCCTCTCGAAAAAATTCCACGTGTTTGCCGTGGACCGGCTCGGGTCCGGCCTCTCGGGCAATCCCGCGGACCCCAAGGACTACGACACGCCGGGCCAGGTCGAATTCATCTATCAGTTCATCCAGGCGCTCAAGCTCAATCACATTCATCTCGTGGGGCATTCGGCGGGCGGCGCCGTCGCGTTGTACACGGCCATCAACCATCCGGAGATGTTCAAGACCCTCGTCATCGTCGCCGAGGGTCCGGAGAATCCGTCGGCGGGTAACGGCCCGACCAGGCTCGAACCCGCGCTGAAGAAGTGCCCGGATCAAAACGTGTACGAGGGGCTGAAGTGCCGCGTGGAGGCTCTGGCCTGGCTGCCGACGACGTTCGACGACGAATACTGGAAGGCTGACGTGTACATGGCCACTCTCCCGAAGTCGAAGGAAGCGCGGGCCGCAGTGGCCGCCCGTGCGGGAGATCCGCAGCGCGCGAAGGACAGCGCGGCCTACCGGGAGCAGATGTGGGACCGGGTGAGACGAGACGGCGTGCTCCAGATGCCGGTGCTGATCTACTCCGGGAAGAACGACGTGCTCGACTGGAGTGTGGCCGATCCGACGGCGATGCTCCGCGGGGAACTGGGCCTGTTCGACATCCTGGCGACGAAGAACACGAGAGTGCAGATGAACATCATCAACCAGGGTGGTCACTTCATGTATCGGGAGCATCCGGAGGAGTTCAATCGCGATCTGATCGCCTTCATCGATTACTGGAACGCTCACCCCGCGCCCACGGGCGCGCCGACGACACCGTCGCGATGAACACGGAGAGTCCATGTGAGTACGGCTCCGGCCGTTGACGCGACGTGCCCCAGACCATGTTCGTAACCAGGAGACATCATGTCGAAGGATCGTGACGAACGGGAATCAACCGCAGACAACGCGCAGGAATCGCCAGACGCGCGGGGGTTCAGTCGGAGAGCGTTGCTCACGGGCGGGGCGAGCGCTGCGCTGGCCGTGGCCGCCGGTGCCGTCGGCCTGCGCGGCCAGGTGACGGGACTCATGCCGGGCGGCGGGAAGGTTCCGTTCCGTCTTCCCATGGGTGCGTTGCCGTACCTCGATCAGAAGCAATACATCCACAACATGGAAATCCACGCCCACCTGTCAGGCGCGTCGATCAGCGGCGGCGAACCGCTGATGGCGATGTGGGCGAAAGGCAAGCAGCGCATGCTTCCCGGGGGCGCAGGCTGGGTCGACATCAGCGAAGGGAAGAACCCCGTCGTCGTGAAGACGGAGGCCAGGGCCGGAGGGGCCGTCGCCTACAACAACAAGCTGAAGAAGTGGATCTCGATGGCCACGGCGGCGTCACCGCTCACGTCCGCGAGCCCTGAATTTCCGTATGGGCAGTACGACAAGCCCTTGCGCGACAAGGCGCTCAGCTACAAAGGGCTGAGAGGCATTCGCACGTTCGACGTCACCGATCCGCGAAAGCCCGTGCTCCTCGAGGAATTCAGTACCGGCGAGAAGGGCATGGGCACCCACATGAACTTCTACGACGGCGGGAAATACGCCTATCTCGAATGCGCCTGGGACGATCAGTTGCGCATGGAGAATGCCCAGCGTCCGATGAGCCACGGGCTCATGATCGTTGACCTCTCGGACCCGGCGCACGTCAAAGAAGTCTCCCGGTGGTGGGTTCCCGGACAACGCCTAGGGGAAGAGGAAGAGTACAAGAAGTACCCCTTCGCCGGAGACGAGACGTCGTGGACGTCGGCTCATGGTGCTTTGAGCGTCCCCAAGCGTCCTGAGGACGGAGGAACCATTGGCTATGCGGGGTTTGGCGCCTTTGGGATGTTCGTCATGGACCTGACCGACATCACCAAGCCCAAGCCCATGGGACATCTGCGGTACCAGTACGAAACGATGGGCGGCATCCCGTTCCACACGTGCTATCCCATCATCGCGGACGCCACGCATCCTCGGCTGCAGAACCTCGTGATTGGCGTTCCTGAAACGCTTCAGGCCGATTGCCGCGAGCCGTACAAGATCCCCTACGTCGTCGACGTCAAGGATCCGCGGAATCCGCACGTCATCGGGTTGTTTCCCCGTCCGGTGGCGCCGAAGGATGCGCCTTACCCGGATTTCTGCATGGCCCGCGGCCGCTTCGGTTCGCACAATACCCAATGTTGGCTGGCGCCCGGCCTCTCGCGTCCCAACATCATGGCGATCACGTGGTTCAATGCCGGCATCCGCATTTTCGATCTCTCGAATCCCACCGCACCGAAGGAAGTCGCGTCGTTCGTACCGCCTCGCGACGGCCAAATGGAGAACTACGAGTCCTGGTGGCGCGGGACCTCGGAAAACGTCTTCGTGGAATGGGACCGGAACCTGATCTGGCTCGGCACGCACGAGGGCACCTACTGCCTCTCGACGCCCGCGCTCGGCAAGCCGCTGTTCGAACCCCGCAAGATCGAGAAGTGGTCGGTGGCGCACTGCAACGTCGGCTGGGACGACCAGACAGCCGCGAGCGTGTACTTCGGCCGGTCGCTGAGCGAGATGGTCTAGCAGGCCAGGATGACAGGTTTTTATCGGACGGCGCTGGCGCGGCCGCTTCGTCTCGTCGGACTCATCCTCGCCGGGATCCTGTTTGGTCGAACGGCAAGCGCCGATCTCCTCACCGATCCTCGCTTCGAGGTCGGGGCGAAGCGGCGCCTGTCGCAGTTCATCGGCCGCGGCGCCGATCAAAAAGAGGCCGAGGCGATCTTCCACCGGCTCAACGATCTGGATCCCGAGCGGTGGGTGGCCGAATGGACGCGGCTGGCCGAGCCGTTCGAGCGCCAGGCCGCGGCGCTCGAGGCGCAGGGGAAGACCGCGGATGCCAGAGACGCGTATCTCAAGGCGTGCGCGTATTACAGCATCGCGAAGTTTCCGGTCATCAACCATCCCGCCAAGCAGGCGGCGTACCGCAAGGAGATCGACAACTACCTCAAGGCGGCGCGCTATTTCGATCCGCCGCTCGAGCGTGTCACCATCCCGTTCGAGGGCAAACAGATCATTGGGTACCTGCGGCTGCCGAAAGGGGTGACGAAACCGCCACTGGTGATCGCGACCGGCGGCGTCGATGTCTACAAGGAAGATCGCGACGTGTCCGATCTGCTGAACGCCGGAATCGCGGCATTCTCGATGGACATGCCGGGCACGGGCGAGTCGCCCGTCTGGTACACGCCTGACGCCGACCGGCTGTACACGGCAACGATCGACTACCTGTTGACCCGATCGGACATCGACGGCCAGCGTCTCGGCATCCTCGGCCGCAGCTACGGCGGGTATTGGGGCGCGAAGATGGCGTACGTCGAAAGCAAGCGCCTGCGCGCGGCGGTCGATTGGGGCGGGCCGGCTCACCACACGTTCCAGGAGCCGTGGCTCCGGCAGCTGCAGCAGGAGAAGACATATCTGTGGTCCCTTCTCGACTCGATGATCTACGCGAGCCACCTGAAGGACTACGACGAGCTGCTGAAGATGGCGCCGACGCTGTCGCTGAAGACGCAGGGATGGCTCGAGAAGCCTGCCGCGCCGCTGCTGGCGGTCAACGGGGCGAAGGATCCGTGGATCACGATTCAGGACATCTACGTTCTGTTCGAGGGCGGCGAGCCGAAGTTGGCGCGCGTGTATCCCGAAGGCGGCCACATGGGCGGGGACCGCGGAACGACCGCGATGGTGATGCGCTGGCTCACGTCACAGCTGACCCGGTAGCTGGGCGAATGCGATGTCGAGGATCGTCATGAAGGTCGAGGGTCTCACTCGGTGGCTGTTCGGCGGCGCGCTGCTGGTCGTCGCGACCGCCGCCGCGCTGGCGCAGCCGGCCGTACCGCGGACGATACGCGTGATCGGCCTGCCGGCGCGGCCTCTTCCGATCGCGATCGCCGAGTCCCAGGGCTGGTTCGCCGCGCGCGGTCTCACGGTCGTCACCGAGGTCGCTCCGAACTCGGACGTGCTGCGCGACGCGCTCGCCACGGGGCGCGCCGACGTGGCCTCCGCCGCGGTGGACAACGGCGTCGCGATGGCCGAGAACGCCGGCGTCGACATCGTCATCGTGCTGGGCGGGGAGGGGACGCAGAACGAGCTCGTCGCGCAGCCCGAGATCAAGTCGATCGCCGATCTGAAAGGCCGAACGGTGCTCGTCGATGCGCCGAACACCGCCTTTGCGCTGCAGCTGAAGAAAATGCTCCTGGTGAACGGCCTGTCCGCTGGACGCGATTACGAGCTGAAACCGCTCGGATCGACACCGCAGCGGTTGCAGGGCATGCGCGAGCACAAAGAGTACGCCGCCTCGATGCTCGGGCCGCCCACGTCGATCGCGGCCAAGCGCGCCGGCTTCGTCAGCCTTGGATCCGCGCGCGAGCTGCTCGGCGCGTATCAGGGCATCGGGCAATTCACCCGGCGCGAATGGGCTCGCGATCACAAGGACGCGCTCGTGGCATACCTGGCCGCGTACGTCGAGGCGCAAAACTGGATGCTGGCGCCCGCCAACCGGTCGAACGTCGTCGAGTTGTTGATGAAGGAGTCGCGGCTGCCAGCCGACGTCGCCGGCGAGACGTACGACCAGATGTTTCTGAAGCCGGGTGGATACGTACCCGATGCGCGCTTCGACATCGCCGGTTTCGAGACGGTGCTCAAGCTCAGAGCCGACGTGGAAGGATCGTGGGGCGGCCATCCGCCCGATCCGCACAAGTACTACGACCCGTCGTATTACGAGGCGGCGATGGCAACGCTGAAGTCGCCGCGCTGAATCTGAGCGGCGCCGAAGTGGAGGAAACCGACGTGCAGCAGCCACCCATCAAGTACGCGGATCTGTCGGCGATCACCGATCCGCGGATGCTCGATGAACTCGCTCGCGCGCGGCGCGAAGGAACGCCGCGCGTCGAGAGCCACGCGATTCGGGCTCACGTGCCGGCGGTGTTCTGGTCGTTCGTGAACACCTGGAACGACGTGTTCCGTCAAGGCCGCGTTGACCACAGCATCAAAGAGCTGTGCCGTGTCTACGTGTCCAAGTCGGTGAACTGCGTGTACTGCGGCACCCAGCGATCGGCCCTCGCAGCGAAGGCTGGTCTGCGCGAGGACGACTACCGGCAGCTGCTCGAGTTCGAACGATCCGAAGCCTACGACGAGCGCCAGAAAGCGGCGCTCTCGCTCGCCGAGGCGATCGCCTGGCACCGGGATACGGATGAAGCGTTCTGGCAGCGCCTGCACCAGTATTTCTCGGATGCGGATCTGGTTGAACTGGGCTACTTCATCGGCTTCACGCTGGGGCAGCAGAGCTTCAACCGCATCCTCAGCCTGGACGCGCACCCGCTCGAGACCGCGCCGAAGCTCAAGACCGACTGACGCGGTGCCGAGTCAAGCCCGGATACCGCGCGCGATGACGAACTCGCCCGGCACCTCATAGCCCGCGCCGCCCGCGGCCCGATACGGCGCGAGCGAGTCGAGATACTCGGCGTGCACCTCGTTCCGCACCTGCGCCTCGAACCGGGAGTAGGCGAGCGCGACTGGACCGCCGGCGAATGCCGCGCCAACGGCGTCATCCGCCGACGCATACTCAATCGTCGCCGCGATCCGCTCGATGCGCACCTCCGTGAAGCCTGCCGCCTCGAAGACGTTGCGCAGCATGTCGCCCGTGCCGAGCTGGAAGAACATCGGACAGACTTCCGACGCCACCCGGCGATCGACGATGGGAAAGATCTCCGCCCAGCCGCAGCGATTGCGCGCGCCCCAGACGGCCACGACCGCGCGTCCCCCCGGCCGCAGCACGCGGTGCATCTCGGCGATTGCCTTCTGAGGCTCGGGCACGTACATCAACCCGAGCGCGCACAGCGCGACGTCGAACGAAGCGGCGTCGAAGGTCAGCGCTTCGGCGTCCATGCGCTCGAACCGCACCTGTGCGAGGCCGAGCGTGCGCGCCTGCTCGGCCGCCAGATTCACCATCTCCTGAGAGAGATCGACGCCGACGACAAGGCCCGCCGCGCCGGCGGCGCGGGCGGCGGGAAACGTCACGAGCCCCGTGCCGCAGGCGACGTCCAGCACGTCGGCGCCGGGCGCGACGTCGGCTAGCGCGAGCACACGCTCCTGCGCGGGCGCGAGCGGCCGGCGCCAGAATTGTTCGTACGCAAGGCTCGCTTTGTCCCAGCCGTAGCGTTGCACGCGGCGTTGTAGTCGTGCATCCATGATCGGATCGTTCTACGTTCTGGGTTCGGGGTTCGTGACGCGCACCTCGCGGCGCACGTCGAGCGCGCGCGCGAAGTCGTCGCGCAACGGACTGGACGCGTCCGCCTGATCGAGGACGCGCATGACGGCGGCCTCCGGCGCATCGCTCTCGACGGTGACGATGTAGCGGACCTGACGGTAGCCGGGCGGATCGTCGGTGACGCCGTGGTTGGGCCGGGAGTCGTAATCGGCCTGCACTTCGACCTCGAGCTTCTTGAGCACGACGCCAAGTTTCGCGGCCCACAACGTGTAGCCGATCGCGAGGCATGATCCGAGCGCGGCGCGTCCGTAGACGCCGGGATCGGGCCCCCGGCTGTCGCCGCCCGACTTGGGCGACATGTCCACGACCAGCTTCCAGTTGCCGTCCTCGACATCGCACGTCAGCCCATCGCGCAGCGTGACTTTCGTCTTCGCCGTGCCCTGGCCGAGGGAGGGCCGCAGCGCCATCGCCTTGGCGTTGCGCTCGAACGTCTCTTTGATCCGTGCCGCGCGCTCCATGGTGAAAATCCTACAGTACAATTTGATGATGCAGAAGGCTCCGAAGAGTGACGCTGACTGGCGCGCGTCATTGACGCCCGAGCAGTTTCAGGTGCTGCGCGGACATGGGACCGAGCGCGCCGGCTCCAGCGCGTTGAACGGCGAGAAGCGCGACGGCACATTCACCTGCGCCGGCTGCGGCCAGCCGCTCTTTTCGTCCGCGGCGAAATTCGAGAGCGGCACCGGCTGGCCGAGCTTTTCGGCGCCGCTCGACGCCGCCGTCGAGACCGCGACCGACGGCAGTCTGTTCATGACGCGCACCGAGGTGCACTGCGCCGCGTGCGGCGGCCATCTCGGCCACGTATTCCCCGACGGCCCGCGCCCCACGGGCCAGCGCTATTGCATGAACGGCGTCGCGCTCGAGTTCAAACCGGACACGCAGGGCTGACGCAAACCGCAACATCCCCGCCTCGCGCGTCGTATTACCTGCCGCAGTGCAGCGAGTGCGACCGGGATTTTCTTCTGCTGGGCTTGTCACGCTTTTGTCAAATACGCATTCTGGATCGTCAGGTATCCTCGGTAGCTAACGTGATGCGAAAAGACACTCCCAAGATGTGGCGGCGCGCCGCAACGCTCGCGATGCCGGCCGCCTTCGCGTGGGTGCTGCAGTCGGGCGCGCTGGCGCAAAACGCGCCGCCCGCCGGTCAATTGCCCGGATGCACCGTGAGCGGCAGCGTCACCGCGTCGCGTCTGCCGCTGCCCGGCGTCGTGATGTCGCTGACCACCGCCGACGCGCAGCCAATCGACGTCTCATCGTCGGGCCCTGACGGCACCTACGCGCTCCGCGTGCCCGCGCACGGTAAATACCAGTTGACCGGCGAGCTCGTCGCCTTCGCGCCCGTGACGCGCGATGTCGCGATAGACGAGGCCAATTGCCATCCGCGCGTCGACGTCGTGATGACGCTCGCGTCGCGCGCGCCAGCGCCGGCGCCGGCCCGTGCGGTAACGGCGGTCGCGCCAGCGACGGTCGCGGGCGCGACCGCCG
>OCZT010000522.1_pt1 | contig 38203 bp, 24 predicted proteins | sample 1539031 | NCBI WGS metagenome assembly OCZT01 (sample SAMEA3539308, study PRJEB22396) | soil metagenome | biome: tundra; feature: field; material: soil | place: USA | collected 2010-05 | depth 0.15 m
GATTTCGTAGTCGGGCTTGTTCTTCGAGGTGACGACGTGGACGAGGCCATCGGGGCTCTGAGTCGCGGTTGTGTAACCGACGGTGAGGACGTCTGGCGGCAGACGCTTCATCGTCCAGGTTGAGCCATCGTCGTCGCTGAGGGCAACGTACGCACCGTCCTTGTGGATATGCTTTTCGTTCTTCGGGTTGTAGTCGGCGACGAAGAAGAGACGCCCGCTTGCGAGACGGATGATGCTGGGCCGCTCGCCGCTGGCAAGCGGATCAAAGGGGGTCTTCGATTTTTTCCACGTCTTGCCGCCGTCCGTGCTGCGGGCCAGCGGCATGCGGCCTTCGATGTTGGAGTTCTTGCCGCCGAAGCCGAGCAGGTCTCCGTTCTTCGCGATGACAATGGTGGTGTGGCGTCCCGCGGTACGGCCACCGGTGTCGTACCAGGTCTTGCCTTCGTCCTTCGTTGCCCAGACCACGCTGATCGATCCGTTGCCGTCGTCATCCTTACCGGTCGAATCGGTGGGGATGTAGATGGTGCCGTCCTTCGCGCGAACGATGCTGTTGATGGGCTGTGAGACGTAGCGGCCGATCGGCTTCGGAAAATAGGGGAACGTGACCTGCGACCACGTGACACCGTTGTCGGTCGAGGTGGCGTAGCAGAATGGGCCTGCACCGATCAGTCGAGGAAAGCCCCAGAACATCCAGATCTTGCCCGGGTGCGCTTTGTCGTTCCAGATGACGGGGGCTGCGAGCGCGGCGTCGGCGAAGTGCGGGAAGACCTCGGGTGTGTCCCAGTCTTCGGCTCCGGCGCGGCGTCGCATGATGAGGATGGTCTGGTCGGGATCGTCCTCGTTGATGGGGGCGTTGTAGTAGGCAGCGAGGACGTCGCCGTTAGGCAGTTGCTGAATCGCAGAGTTGTGATAGTTGACGCCGAGTCCTGGTGCGAGGCCAAGCTTCCAACCTACGCCGGGCATGCTCTTGCCCTGGAGGCTGGGGAAGATTTCGTGCACGTGATACCAGGGCTTCGCGGGATCTGGAGCACCGACCGACGCGCTGCCGAGAAGGCTCTGCTGCTTGACCGCGGTCGCAAAAAAGAACTTCTGTCCGGGGCCCGGTTTTGTATCGACAGGCGGCGCCTGTACCACGCGGAAGCCGATATTGCCATCCTTTGAGGCATACGCGGGAGCCATGCTGGCGCGATTGGCAGCACGCGCGAAGTACGGCGCGGTCGCGGGGACGTTGAGATCCGGTGTGGTCTTCGTCGCTGTGTGGCGGAAGTCGAGTCCGGCGCCGCGCACGACTTTTGTGTAGCCGGCAACGGCGCCGACTGGATCGACCTGTTCGCCGGATTGATATGGGGCGTACCAATCCATCGTCCATTCGGGTCGGCCAACGCCCATGTTCTTTACGCCGAATGCATTCGCGGCGTCGGGTTTCAGCATCTGGTTCGAGTTGCCGTAGATGTCCTTGCCGCCGGCGCGCGCCACATACTCCCACTCGGCTTCAGTGGGCAGACGCCAGGGCTTGCCGGTCTTCTTCGAGAGCCACGCGCAGTACGCCGTGGCTTGCTTCCAACTCACTCCGGCGGCGTAGGCAGGTGTCGCTTCGCCAGCTATGTAGGTTGGGTCGAAGAGTCGATACTCCGCGGGGCTGACCTCGGTCACGCTGATGTTGAAACCCTTGGAGATCCGTACTGAATGCGCCGGGAGTTCGTCGAAATCGCCATGCTCCGGGCGCGTCGACATGACGCCGAAGCCTTTGGTGACGGAGTCGGGGAGCTCTGCGGCATCGGCTCCCATGACGAAGCTTCCCGGCGGAATCGCAACGATTGCAGGTACGCCATCCTTCGCCAGTGGGGGCGCGACGCCAGCCATCGTATCCGGGTGGCCATCCTTCTGTGCGATGGCGATGCCCATAGCCAGGAGCACCAACGCGCTCGTCGCCAACAGCCTCAGTTTTGAACTGCTCGGTGTCATTGCATTTCTCCTTCAGGGCAAGCCAACTACTTCAGTTCGTATTCCATTGGGCCCAGATCTTTGTGCGACACGACCTGCTTGCCATCCACCAGCAGCATCATCCCCTTGCCTCTGCCGTAGCGCTTGCCGGTTGAATCCCACAGGACTGTTAGCAGGTGGCCGTGATACGGCAGCGCGTCGATGGCGAAGTAGGTCCATTGGCCACGAGGCAATAGCGGCTGCAGCACGATGCGATTGTCGGCGCGCGGGCGCAGGCCAATGAGCCCGGTGATGAGAGGATCGGAAAAACCGGAGTGGTTGTAATAGTTGCCGCGCCCTACTTGCTTGTCCTTCGCGATCAACATATCCTTCGCGATCCATTCATCGGTGTCGGCATCGAGGTCTTCGTCGATCCAGTCGACGACGTGTCCATTCTTTAGGGTCTGGTGCTGGGCGAGGACATAGCGATCGAAGAGCTTGTAGTAATCCGCGTGATTCATTACGAACGTGCCCGGTTTGTTCTCATAGGAGGCCAGCGCGAGCAGCGTTTGGGTCATGGCGAAGGGCCATTCAGGACCGTTCCAGGTGCATTGATCGGAACTCTTGAAGCGGAAACGCGGGCTGCGCCGCTCCGCTGTCGTCGCTCCGTACTTGCCATCAAAGCCTTGCGGATCGAAGAGTTGCTTCCATGCGACGGCGTGAGAGGCGGCGGGAATGTCGAACATCCAGGGGACGTAACCGATCTGCTCGCGAACGCCCGCTAATTGCAGAGTCATTCCCGGGTCGATGAACTTTTTCTGCTTGCGAATTCCGGAATCCACAGCCGGCGACATCACTTCATAGAACTGATCCTTCGGATTCCAGAGGCGCGTCTCGATCAGCGTGTACAGCGCGTCGGCCTTGCTATTGAAGTCGTCCGCGGAGGCCTTGTCTCCTGCGGCTGCCGACATCTCCGCGATTGCGCGCGCGTCGCCGTACATGTAGCTGTTTAGCGTGGGCCGATACCCGTCTCCGCTGATGCTCTTCTCCATTGCGTCGCGGGTGTCAATCGACCAGAAGAAGCCGTTTGAATCCTGCTGTGTATCTTCCCAGGCTTTGTAGTTGATCTTCAACGCAGGCAGGAGGGACGCACTCAGCGCGCGGTCGCCGTTCGCGAGGGTGAGGTCGCGGACCGTTGCCGCCATGGCATCGCTGTACTTGTGCGAATCGACACCAGGCGAGAACCAGTAACGCGCGTCGTCCTCGGCTACGGCCGGATCTCGCAGCCAGCGGGCTTCTGCGATGTGAAAGGGCGCGGCATCGGGTAATGCGCCGTAGCTGCCGTCGGCCATCTCCGGCTTGGGCAGCCACTCCGTAATGACGTAGCCGTGCGGAGTCTTGACCAGGTGCTTCTTCCACGCGTACCAGCGGAAGTAATACATCTCTTCGAACTGCTTGTCGGATGCGTCGAACCAAGGTATCTCGTGTTGCATCCACGCCCAGGAATCTTCGCTGCCTTCGCCCTCGTAGAGCTTGCCTGTGGCTTCGCGCTCCTGTTGGTGAAACGTATCGACGTAGTGGCCATAGTCGGCTGGCTTCAGAACCGAGGCACCCGATCCACTCTGCGGGCTTGTGCTCGACTGGGCGGGCAGGGCCATAACGAACGACAACTGCGCCACCATCCAGAGCGCAATCACCGTTCGGACCCATCCGCGCTTGTCAGTCATATTCAATCCCCTTCTCCCTAGTGATCCAGCCACTATACCGCCGGAGTTGCAGGTGCATCCATCGTGTCGCGAATGGAACCACTTCCATTCGAGTCACGAAGCTAGACGCCCAGTCGCACAGGAGGCAGAAGAGCTCTAGCCTCTTCCAGAGCCAGCGCCGCGCCGCGCTTGAGGCATGCGATGTCGTTGGTGCAGAACAGAAGATCGATCTTTTGATCGAGCCAGAACTTGAAGTCCGTTGGGCCACACGCCGAAGCGATGCATTTGTGATTTGCGCGCGCCGCCTGAACGATGCGCGCTGCCGCCTCGCGGACCAGTGGATGCAAGGTTTGGCCGGGATAGCCGAGACTCGCCGCGAGGTCCGCCGGCCCGACGAAGAGATCGATCCCAGCCACCGCGGCAAGTTGATCCAGATTCTCCATCGCCTTTGTAGTTTCAACCTGGGCCATCAGGCACAACTCTCGGTTAAGACTCTGCTGTGTCTCGGTTACTGAGTTCAACACGCCATAGTGGACGGCGCGCGAGACGCTGAAGTAGCCGCGACCGCCAGCCGGCGCGAATCGCCCGTATTCGAGCATTTCATCCATCTGCGACGTCTCATCGACCATGGCGACATCGATGATGTCGGGGCCGCATTCAGCAGCCTTGAGGATGTTTTCGCGGCGTGAGTCCGGGATGCGGATCATGGTGAGCATGCCGGACCCGGACGCCATGCGGCAGAGGTCTGCCGCTTCAGCGAAGGTGATTGGAGCGTGCTCCATCTCGATCCAGATTGCCTGGTAGCCGAGATGTGCGGCCACCTCAAGGAAGACGGGATCATAGAAGTAAAGAGCAGCTCCCAGCAAAGTTCTGCCACCGTTCAGTTCAACTGCTTTGCGCAATCGATTCATCTCTGCCTCCTAAAGCCTTCTCGCACACAGATTGCCGGTTCATCGCCAGCCAATCCCATAACGTAGGGCCGGCCACGCGATCAGCCGGCACCACAATGCTTGCAATACAGCCAACGACAAACATGAGCGTGTTGCCCACGGCGCCGATCGTGAACTCGTGCCATGGATAGTTCCACGAGTGAAGGTTCCAGTTGTGGCCGCCATTCATCGTCAACGTCGCCCATGCAGTGAAGATGAGGTTGGCGGCAATGGCGATCAGAGCCGCGGCGCGTCCTGCCCGGCGAATGAGGAACGCAAGAAGAAATAGCCCGGCTAGCCCACCGGCGACGACAGCCGTTGCCAGGTAGTAGAGCGACAATGCGGAGCCCTGGCTGGCGGAAAGACGAATGGCAACTCCGATGGCCAGCAGTCCGCAGACGGCCACAGATACCTTGCCAATGCGCAATCGCTGCCGGTCGGTGCGGTGCGGTGCGAAGTGACCGTAGAAGTCTTCGACGATGATGACGCCCAGGCAGTTGAGATCCGAAGCTAGCATCGACATCGCCGCGCCGAAGAGCGCCGCTAAAAAGAGGCCGCCGACTCCGGGTGGCATCTGAGTGACCATGAAGTGTGGAAAGACCTGGTCGGGCTTGGTGATGGTCGCTGGCAGGTGCTCGCCGGTGACGCGATAGAACGCCCACAACAGGCTGCCGATAAACATGAACGCAGTCCACACCGGCAGGCAGAGTGCTGCTCCCATGCCGATGCCGCGAAGGGCCGCGCGATCCGTCTTCGCCGCAAGGTAGCGCTGCACGACGGTCTGGTCTGCCGTGTACTTTTGCAGATAGAAGAAGAGGCCGTAGATTGCCATCGTCCAGAATGTCTGCGCGTGCAGATTGAAGCTCATGCTGCCCAGGCTTGTTTTGTGGCTGACGGCGATCAGATGCATGATGTCGCCGGTATGGACGCGAGGTGAGAACAGCAGCAGCCCAATGGAGACAGCAACGCCGGTCCAGAGAACGAAACCCTGTAGGACATCGGTCCAGATGACTGCCTCAAGTCCGCCGATGAGCGTGTAGAAAATTGTGATCAGACCAAGAATTACGATGACGTGCGTAAGGCTCCAACCCGTGATACCGCCGACTGAGAGCGCGAGCAGATAGAAGACGAAGCCCATCTTCGAGAAGTGCCCCATGGCGAAGGCGAACGAGGAGTACATCCTAACTTCGGGGCCAAAGCGCTTGCCAAAGTACTCGTACACACTCATCGCGACGACGTGCCGGAAGAACGGCACTACGACGAAGCCGATCGCCGCGATGACCAGCACAAACATGATGCCCGGCACGAGCAAGGACCAGTCGCCCGCGTAGGCCGCGCCTGGATAGGCGATGAAGGTGACGCTGGTGATGATCGTCGCCAACAACGACATTCCGATCGCCCACCCGGGGATAGTCCGATTCGCCAGGAAATACTCTTTAGTCGAAGTTTGACGACGCGACACACGCACACCGACACCGACGAGCACCGCCATGTAGAGGCCAACGACGAGGATGTCGAGCGTGCGCATGCTAGCGGGTCTCCTGCGTGATCGCGGCGCGTCCCGCGGTCGAGGAATTCAACCTGCCGATCGCCATCTTCGCCGCCATGCGCATGGCCGCCTTCATGTTGCGGCAGTCGGCACGATTCTGGCCGGCAATATCAAATGCGGTGCCATGGTCGACCGACGTGCGAATGATGGGGATGCCCAGGGAGATGTTTACCGTCTCCTCGAAGTCGATGAGCTTCATCGGGATGTGTCCCTGATCGTGATACATCGCGACGATGAGGTCGAATTCTTTGCGTAGACCGCGAATAAAGATCGCGTCTGGCGAGTGCGGGCCGGTGCAGTCAAAGCCAAGCTGTCGCGCTTCCTCCACCGCCGGCGCGATGACCTCGGAATCCTGGCGGCCGAAGAGGTTGTGCTCGCCAGCGTGCGGATTCAGGCCGCAGACGCCGATTCGCGGGGGGCGTCCGAGCATCAGTTGCATGGCTTCTGCGCCTAGTTCGATGGTACGGACGATGCGATTTTGCTCGAGCTTGCATGCCTGCTCAAGCGCAATGTGGGTGGAGACGTGCACGGTAGCTAGCTTCTCGCTTGCCAGCAGCATTCTCGACTCGGTGGCGCCGCAGAGTTGCGCGATGTACTCGGTGTGGCCCGAAAAGCTTTGCCCCGACATTGTGACCGCTTCCTTGTTCAACGGCGCGGTGACCATCGCATCCGCTTCGCCCGCGAGACACATCTCTGTGGCGCGGCGGACGTAGGCAATTGCTGCCAGGCCGTATTCGGCGGAAAGCGCGCCGAAGCGGATGGGTTGGGTGGAATTGAGGGTGCCGGTCGTTACGAAGCGGATGCGTGGGTCCACTGTTTCGCGATAGCCGGGCGCGACAGCGTCGAGCGCGACGTGGTCGCCGATGACGATCCATTCGGCTAGGTCGACGAGGTCGCGATCGGCGAGGGCCTTCAGGGCGATCTCGGCGCCGACGCCGGCGGGATCGCCGATAGTCACCGCAATTCTAGGCAGGTTCACTGGACCTCCGTTCGCAGAACTCAAATGCATGGACGAGTGCCTCGCGCTCGCCAAAGCCACCGGATTTCGTGATGACCGCGCAGCCGTCCGCCATGCCGCCTTCGACAAATCCCCATGGAATGCCGCGCGCAATCTCGCCCGCTAGCATGATGCTGGACGCTCCCAGTGCGTGCAGAACGAAAGACGCAGTGTCGCCGCCGGTAAGGATCAAGGCAGAGACTGGCCCCGCGGTAAACGCCGCGACTACATCTTGCTCCGACGCCGCAGCACACGGGATGCGGTAGATCGCACGGTCCATTCCACCGGATTCCCGCTGTAGATGCGCGACCTGGAGGCTTGTAACAGCGTGGGGTGTACCGACGAAGAGGAGGGTGCGGCCATGGCGCTGCGTGGTCTGCGATGCTGCCTTTGGAATGGACGTTGCGAGCTTGCCGGCAAGAGCATGGGCCAGCCCGGCCGAACCTGCCCAGACGAGCGGTTGCTGTACTTGTAGTCCGGCCGCTGCGAGTCGTTCGAGGTCGTTTTGCGAAGTCGAATCGCATAGCAGGACGCGAGTGCCCTTTGTTACAGCTCGCACAATTCCCTGCTCCAGGTGCTGCTCGGAGCCGGCGGGCAATACTTCGACGCCGTTCGCGTCCTCGTGCGGGAACTGGCCGCGCAGAGGAATCGCCGCGTCCTGACCGCTCCAATCGCGGACAGTGAGGACGCCGGATTCGACTGTGCGTCCGGCCTCTGGAAACGCGGGCGCGACCAGGGCAAGCGCAGCGCCCGAGCAGCGAAGAACTGCACTAATCTCCACGCCAAAGTTCCCGCGAGCGGCGGAGTCTATTTTCTTGAAGAGGAGAGTTCCCTCGAGAATGGGTTCGAGCGCGGTTACGCGATTTGCGACGCGCTCGCTGGCTTGTTCCGGCACCAGGTCTCGCGTCTCGGTTGTGAAGGCCCACACTTCCTGCTTGCCCCGAGCTTCTGACTGACACAGAGTTTTCACGTCAAAGCTGGACTCATCGAGCAACACGCGGACCGGGCGTCCGCAGGTGAGAAACGCGACGCCGCTGTCGCACGCGCCCGTCAGATCATCCGCGATGATGACAATTTTGTCTACGCTCATTCGATGCACACCGGGCTGCGTGTGCAACACCATGGTATTTGAGGAGGGCGTCATCGGTTGCTCCCTTCGCTGTTGGTGAAGACATAATCGCCAGTGGCGCGCAAGACTACGATGGAGCGCGTTCCACCTTCTGCAACGGAGGCCGGCACTGGCCGCCCGTTCTCGAGAACGCTTCCCTGCTCTGGCGCGAATGGAAGGCTGATCGTCGCAATGGTATCGGGCGGCAGCGTGATGCGGACCGCACTGGGCTCGACGCTGACGCGGATCGGACCGCGCGGCGTGGGTTCGGCTCCGCGAGCCCAACGCAACCCGGCGCGGTCAGGGCGTATGCTGACCTCGCGAAACCCTCCGGCGGTCGGCTGGATTCCGAGTAATTGCTCCATCAACCATGCGGTGGGGCCGCTGGACCAGCCGTGGGCGAGGCTGACGTAATAGCCCTTCTTGCCGTCGGCCTCCAGAGAAGCGTGGAAGTCCTGGCCCCCATCCCAGCGGGGATCGTACGCCTCCCAGAAACTTGTCGCGCCATCCGCCAACATCCCGCCCCAATACTGGCGCATCCACCGGAGCGCCTCGGGCCTGTGGTCAAGGCGCGCCATCGCATCGAGAAGATAGAACCCGTAGTACGGCGTGATGACGTTCTGTGGGGCCTCGAAGTTGGTCATCAGCCCGGTGGGCGCTCCAACCTGCGAGAGCACGCGTTCCCAGATGGCCCGCTGCTCCTCCGGGTTCGCTGCGCCCGACATCACCGCCATTGCGTTCGTCTGCCAGCGCATGCCGAACGTGTTCGTCGCTGGGTCCAGCAGACGGCCCCGCGCCGCGAGTTGCATGCCTTCGGCCTTTGCTGCGTAGAATTCGGCGTTTGCCGCGTCACCCATCTCGCGCAAGAGATACGCGGCCTCCTGATAGGCCAGGTAGAACTCAAGGTGGGTGGCTGCGCGTGCCTCAGGGGTGTCCGCGCTGAAGCCTTCGGACCAATCCACGAAGACCTTGTGCTTCTCAGGATTCGTGAACAAGCCGCTTGCATCCAACTCGCGATCCATCACATGCAGTAGTTCAAGCATCTGCGGATGCACGCTCTTCAGGTATTCGAGATCGCCGCTATGGCGATAGAAGTCGGCCTCCCCGGTGATCCAGAACGCGGAGTAGCCGGCGATGGTGTTGACGTCGCGTTGAACCGGCGAATCGCCGATGAGCGCAGTCAAGGTGGACTCCATCAACGGGCGCTCGGCAAAGACGCTGCTGATCACCCGGCCGCTTACGTCGAGGTCTCCCATCCACCGGCCTCGATCACGCTTCACTCCGTCCCAGATGCCCTCCTGCATGCAGAGATGCGCGGTATAAGCACCTGTCTCCCAGATGCGGTTCAGCAGCGGATCGGAGGATTCGAACGAGCCTTTGTACTCGACCGGATAGGCGATTCCCTGCGCATCGATCTTGCTCCAGGTCGAGGGCGCGTCGGCGGGGAAGCTGAGCCGCACATAGCGAAAGGCGCTCTTCGGGCCAAAGACCTCGCCGTGCGGCGGCACCGTCACCTGCCGTACGCCGAGGTATGGATGGCTAAGCGCCTCCGCGGAGGACTCGCCGTAGCTGGTGTCTACGGTGACGGCACGGTCCGAGGAGGAGACGAGGTGGATGCGTCCGCTAATCTCTTTTCCGAAGTCGAAAGTCAACGCAAACGAGGCACCGGCCTGGTTGCGAACGACTTTTACTTCGGCGCCAGCCGATGCAACGAGGACGCCATCGGATTGCTGGGCATTCTGTCCGGTTACGTCGCGAATCGAGACCGGTGCTATGGAAAAAGTCCGCATAGCGGGACTAATACCTGCGTATCCTGGCCACGCATAGAGGCCGGCATCGGCGTTCCACTGAAGAAAATCGCTCTTGCTGCCCAGAACTCCCAACGTCTGAACCGCAGGCCAGTTTGAGTCATCGAAGGATGCCGAGGACCAGTTCGGCGGGGCGTCGAGCGAGCTTCGCCACGAGGCGTCGGAGATCAGCAGCGGAGGCGCGTCGACCGCGATGCTGCGCGAGACAATCTTCACCGCCAGCACCTCGCCGTACGTCACTTGATTGATGACCGGGCTAGCTCCAGTGTGAAGTGAACTATGGCCGCGAACCTCCTGAATTGCAATGACATTCTCGCCCGCTTGCAGGGCCTTTGCGACCGCGGCAGTCATCACATGAAAGCCTTTGCCGCCGTCCTGATCCGCGAACTGCAGGACTTTCGTGCCATTCAGCGTGACTGTGGCGGCGCGTGGCCCGGCAAGGTAGAGCGTTGCCTCCGAGGGAACAGCGCTGACTGTGAAGTGGGCGCGAAAGTAATGGGGCGCGATCTTATCGTCCTGGCCGCGGACCGTCGCCTGAAGAGCCGGTCTGAGCGCGGCCGCATCGTCCTTCGTCCAGATGAACTGCTCGTGAAGCGTTGTGGATTCAACGAGATGGAGTGCAGCCGGATCGTGGGCTGGATCGAGATATCTCGACGCCTGCGAGCCATTGCGAGCTTGGCCATTGGCTGAGATTGCAGCGGCGAGGATCAGGAAGCAGCACGAAACCGACCTCAAGGCTAGCCCATAAGCCTGGGTTGACCGATCTGCTCTATTTTCCGCGTGGTTCCGCATCCGCACCTTGGCCCCGATATCCTCGCCGGAAGAAGATTGACTTCTGTTCTCGACATGGCACAGTATATGCACACAATTGAAAGTTAGCGAACTGTTTTGAAGAGGCGACGACTGATGCCACAACTTCGGGCCTACCTCTGGCCCAGATCCAGCAGAAATCTGATCCGAATATTCCTGATCCTCGGTCTTGTAGCGCCCTGTGTCCGGGCCGAAACGGCGACCTGCGATCCCCGAACAATGGGCGCTAAAGCAGATGGTCACACGAAGGACACCGACGCGCTGCAACGGGCAATCGACCTTTGTGCGAAGGGATCGGGAGGGGTGGTTCACCTGACCGCTGGGACATACGTCTCCGGCCCGCTCGCCCTGAGGAGCCATGTGCGCCTGTCGCTCGACCAAGGGGCCACGCTGCTGGGGTCGCCGGACATGCAGGACTTCCCTATTCGGGCGGATGCGCCCTGGCGCAAGGTGTCTCTGCTTCATGCGGATCACGTCGTTGATATCTCTATCACCGGCGCGGGCACTATCGACGGCAACGGCAAGATCTGGTGGGACGCGAAGGCCAGCGCACCCAAAGGACAGCCCGAAGCGCCACGTCCGCTTTTGATTGATCTGACAAACTCAAAGCAGATTCTGATCGAAGGGGTGACTATCCAAAACTCGCCGCAGTACAACATCACGACGTTCTGGTGTGACGGACTGACGGTGCGCAACGTGACCATCCTGAATCCGGGCCGGGGTGCGCCTAACACCGATGGCATCGACCCTTTCTCGACCAGCCATGTGCTGATTGAACACACCACCATCGATACTGGCGACGATAATGTCGCGATCAAGTCAGGCCTGGTCGAGCGCGGCGATCCGAACGTGCCCAGCACCGACATCGTCATCCGCGACTGCACTTTTCGGGCGGGACACGGACTGTCCATCGGCAGCGAGACCGCGGGCGGCGTGCGCAATGTAACCGTGGAGCGAGTGACCTTCACAGGAACCAGGCAAGGCATTCGCATTAAGTCCGCGCGGGGGCGCGGTAACGATATTGGCAACCTCACCTATCGCGACATCAAAATGGATGGCGTCGAGACTCCCATCGAGATCACCAACTATTACACCGGCATGGTGAAGGACGATCCCGGTCAGCCTGTCACCGAGCACACGCCGAAGTTTCACGACATCACGATCGAGAATCTCACGGCGACCGGAGCAAAGCGCGCGGCTACAATCATGGGCCTGCCCGAGAGCCCGATCAAAAACCTCATCCTGAAGAACGTCAATATCGCAGCCGCAGCCGGAATGGTCATCCAGAACGCGCAGATTACCGAGGATGGAGTGGTCGTCACGCCGGGGAGCGGCGATCCGATCACTCGCGGCGTCGGCGTGACCATCAACGGAAAGTAGGCAGCGACCGGTACTAGCTGCTCACTCCCACCTTGTATCGCTTCCACTCCGGACGGATCAGGTGGTGATCGACTACCGGCGGCGCGTCGCATTCGACCGCGATCACGGTGACGAGGTCGTCGGGCGGCGCCGACGGCAGGCCTGTCAGTCGCAGCGATATTGCGTCCTGAGTGAATTTGATCTCTTGGCCCGTCTTCAATACTCGGGCCGAGAGCGCCTTCACCCGCACTCCACCGATTGCAACGACTGCCTGCGGCTGGTAGAAGCTCAACCACTCCGCGGCGGGCGTTCCCGAGGGCCAGAAGTAGACGTGGACGTATAGCGTGTTTCCTTTGCGCGTGAAGTTGTCGTAGTTGCCAAAGCTGACTGATGCGCCGCCGTCCGCGCCGTAGATTGACTTGCCGTTGACCTCGAGCCACGCGCCGACCCGTTCGAGCACGCGCACCGATTCCTCCGGCACAGAGCCGTCCGCCATAGGGCCAATGTTCAGCAAGTAGTTGCCGCCCTGTTGCGCGCATGTCGTCAGATCGTTCACGATTCGTTTGGGCGTCTTCCACTCGGTGTCGTTCTTCTGGTAGCCCCAGCCGAGGTTCATGGTGTCGCATGTCTCCCACGCGCGCGCGGCCGCTTCAATTCTGTGCTCAGGCGTCGAGAAGTCTCCGGCTAGCCCATTGCGATTGTTCACGATGATCTCGGGCTGCAAGTCGAAGACCATCTTGTTCATCTTCTCGGACTCCCACTGCTCTGCCGTGAGCGGCTTGTCGACGTCGTACCAGAGGATGTCGATCTTGCCGTAGTTCGTCATCAGCTCGCGGATGAGGCCGTGGGTGTACGCGACGAACCGCTTGCGCGCCGCCTCGTCGGTCTCGCAGCGGATGCCGTCCGGATGGTGCCAGTCCATCAGCGAGTAGTAGAAGCCGACGCGCATTCCCTCGGCGCGCGCAGCGTCAACGAATTCGCGGACCAGATCGCGACCCGGGCCCTGTTTCATCGCGCAATAGTCGGTCAGCTTCGTATCCCATAGGCAGAAGCCCTCGTGATGCTTGGTGGTCAGCACCATGTACTTTTGCCCAGCGCGTTTGGCGAGCCGTGCCCACTCGCGTGCGGCGCCGGGCTTCGGCGTGAAGTGCTTCGCCAGCATTTCATATTGCGGAATCGGAATGCCCTCCGACTCCATCACCCACTCCTGGTGGCCGATCACGCTGTAGAGGCCCCAGTGGATGAACATGCCAAACTTCGCCTCCCGCCACCAAGCCAACCGGCGCGCGCGCGATTCAATATGCTCTTTCGTCTCATCCGCCGGCTGCGTCCGAGCGGCGGTCTGTGGCGCACCGGCCTCTTGTCCTGCAGCGGCAACCCCAGCCGGAATGAGCAGCCCGCTCGCCCCAAGGCCAAAGACAAAGTTTCTACGGGAGACAGGATCCTGCGGCATACAAGCAACTCCAAAGCGACATAGGTCGACGAGCGCATACTAGCAGAGCGCGATGCCCGAACTCCACGACGATCTGTCGGGTTCGCGCCGCGCGGTCTTCCACCTTGACACCGAGGCGACTGCCCTTCGCATAATAGGGAGCGGTTGAGCCGGTGCATCGCATCTGCAGCGAATGAGAAGGATCAGCGAATGGTTGCAGGTCGAATTTCCCTCAAGTGTCATGCGGCTCTCACATTTTCTCTCGCGGCTTGTTTCTGGGTCTTCGCCCATTCACTCTGCGCGCAGGAAGCGATCGAGCTGCCCGCGCCGCCAGCGGTCGCTCAGCGTGCTGCCGAGACTTTTTCCTTCGCCTCCGACGGATCTGCAGGACCAGGCTGGACGCGGCCAGACGAGATTGCTCGTGCGTATTTTCACGAAGAACTTCCGGCGCTCTTTCGCCGAACGATAGCTCTGTCCGGCGATGTGCCGGTGCAAGGCAAGATGTCGTGGATATTCACGGGGCCGCACGCCGGCTTTACTATCGAGCTGACATCTTCCAATGTTCGCCTGACGCAGCGCTTTTACGATTCAACGGGCCTTTATTCGGGCAAGGGAAACTATCCCGACAAACTCGTCGCCGACGATGAGCAAAAGTACTCCGGTCACGCCCGCACTCTGACCGTCATAGTGGACGCTCATCTCTCGGTGCAGGTTTTGCTCAACGATCGCATGATTCTGCGCCAGTCTTGCGTCTTCGATGTGACACGGCATCAGTTGATGTTCTCTGGGCCCAGGACCGAGCATCTCGTAGTCTCCGGGGCTCTGCTTGCAGCCTCCGCAGGACATGCGTCCATCAGGGTGAATCCGGCGCAAATTCACCAGACCATGGTTGGCTTTGGTGGAAGCCCAAGCATTCCTGCATACGTGCAGTTGAGTGAGGCGGGCAAAAGACAATATTGGGAGCTGCTACGCCGCTACAATCTGTTGCTCGATCGCGAGTATCCGATGGGAACGCAATTGAAGCCGGACCTGTCGAATCTTGAAGACCTGCGCGACGCGACGCCGCACTACTATGGCGACAATTTCCCCAACGGCGAGGTCTCCAGCTTCGACTACAGTCGTCACGCGCTGGCGTTGGGCGGCGAGGTGATCTATGAGATGTGGGCGCTCCCGAGTTGGGCGACTGAGGCGTACACCGCAACGGGAAAGCCCATCATCGACGCATGGGGCAAACCGGTGCGCACCGCGGCGAAGCCCGAGGAGTATGCGCGCATTGTCGTTCGGTACTGCCAGCTAGCAAAGGAGCACACAGGCTCGCCGCCGGCTATTGTCGGCATTGAGAACGAAGTGGAGCAGCCGCCGGAGGTCTTTACCGAGATGGCCCTGACGCTACGGCGTGAACTCGACAAGGCCGGGTTTCAGTCGGTGAAGATTCACATGGCGGACGCAAGCTATATGTACATGGGCGTCGACCGCGCGCACGAGTTGCAGAAGAGTGCCGTGGGCTGGGCCGCGATCGACTATACCGCGACGCATGAGTACGACTACCAGAAGTTTCTGGCTGATCCGGACATATACGATGAGCGCCTGCGAGCCATGAACGCGGCGAGCGCCGGCAAGCCATTTCTGGCAACCGAAATCTGCATCAACGATCCGCACTATCAGGAGCCCTCGTATCGGATCGCGTTGAATGTGGCTCAGCTTTATCACAAGAACCTTACGGAACTCGACGCGACTGCCCTGATGTATTGCTGGCTTCTGCTCGACGTGGAGGAGCCCACGTTTGGCAGCTCTCGTTCCCTGCTTGTACCGGACAGAACGCGTGGCAATGTGCCAGTCGCGTCCAGCTTCGAGCTACGAATGCTCGGGGCCTTCAGCCGTCATATTCTGAAGGGCATGAAGCGAGTCGAGACCGAGAGCTCAAACCCCGACCTGCTCACCTCCGCGTTTGAGGACGGCGCGAAGGCCAGTGTGATCGTGTTGAATCGATCGACAGAGCCGCAGAGGATCGATGTGCGGTGGACGGGCCGGCGGTGGACTGAAATTGAGCGGACCAGCCTCTATTCAGAAAACGAAACATCCGCTTCCCTGCCCACTGAGATGATCGTGCAGCCGGGCGAGATTGTTACCTTGTCTACATTCGCTGCTCACTAACTTTCGTTGCATATTCTGAGGTGACTGATGAGCCTTCTCCTGAAATTATCTTGCGCCGTCCTGTTGGTTCCATCTGTTCTATTTGCTCAAGGCAAACCTGCGGGCGAATTCATCTTCGAACCCGGGTCGACGCCGTTTCCGGAGTGTCATGCATCCACCATCGTTGCCTTGAAGAACGGAGAGTTGATGGCGGCGTGGTTCGGAGGCACGAAGGAAGGTGCGGCGGATGTGGCGATATGGGGTTCGCGGCGTGTCAACGGCAAGTGGACAGCGCCCGTCGAGGTGGAACGTGAGAGCGGCTTCCCTTCCTGGAATCCAGTGCTGTTCCACACGCGCGATGGACGGCTGTGGCTCTACTACAAGGTTGGGCCGTCACCCTCGCAGTGGGCTGCGGGCCGCATGTACAGCGACGATGAGGGCAAGACATGGTCGAAGGGGGAGCGGCTGCCGGCCGGCCTGCTAGGGCCAATTCGCGCGAAGCCGCTGGCCCTCGACGACGGAACCATCGTCAGCGGGTCTTCGGTTGAGGCGCACGAGACGTGGGCCGCGTGGGTGGAACGCAGCGCCGACGGAGGCAAGACGTGGGCGAAGATCGGGCCCATTACGATCTCACTGGAGGTGGATGCTGCGGAACCGCCGGCACCCGATCCGCCAGCAGGCGCGCCCGGTTGGGCCGCGGACAAAGGCCCTCGGAAGTACGTGGGCATCATTCAGCCATCAGTCGTCTCGCTCGGCGGCAAACACCTACGACTGTACGCGCGGTCTCGTACGATGGCTTCGAAGGTCGCCGTCGCGGACTCGACGGACAATGGCGTGACCTGGACGCAGGCGCGATTCATCGATGTCCCGCAGAATAACTCCGGCCTCGATGCGGTCGCGCTCAAGGATGGGCGGATCGTGATGATCTTCAACAACACAACGGTCGGCCGGACGCCGCTGAACCTGGCGGTAAGCACCGATGGAGAACACTTTCGCGTGTTTGCGACGCTCGAAGATGCGGTGGGTCAGTACTCGTACCCGGCGCTGATTCAAGCTCCCGATGGAAGCCTTGAAATGACCTACACGTGGCAGCGGAAGACAATCAAGTATGTCCACCTGCCGCTTTCGGCTGTGCCGCAGCGGTAGCAGCCGCAGGACATCGCGTTGCGATGCGGAACACATACGCGATTCCGCCGGAGGGCGCTGTGGATGGCAGGGTGAGGTGTAGTCCGTCGGGCTGTTGCGTGAAGGGAATGCCTTTGGCAGAGCCGATGAGTTGGACGGAGCAGACGGGCGCCGGCAGATACGGGTTGGCGCGAAAAAGTGTGTGGATAGTGAGTGACGCATCGGTAGGCCAGCCCAGAGCGGTGGCGTAGAGGACCGTGCCGTCGTGAGATGTTGTGAAGCGGATATCCTCTGCGGTATAGGTCTGGATGTCCGAGTTCTTCTCGGTGGAGTTTTTGGGCGCCTTGGTTGGACCTTCGCCAAAGACGGTGAAGGGGCGGGAGTTGTAGATGGCTTCGCCGTTGAGGCTGAGCCACGCGCCCATCTCGAGCAGGACCGATCGTGCCTCGTCCGGTATGGTGCCGTCGGATTTAGGGCCGACATTCAGCAGGAGGTTGCCGTTCTTGGAGACCGTGTCGAGTAATTGGTGGATGAGGGATTTTGCGGTGCGATACTCGTCGTGTTCGACGTAGCCCCAGGAGTGGATGGAGATGGAAGTGTCCGTTTGCCACGGAAGCAGGCGGAGTGTGTCTAGCTTGCCGCGTTCGATGTCGAGTGTGGCGGCGTTGGCCGGCATCGACTCTTCTTTGTATGTGAGGACCGGCTGCTGATTCCGTTTTGCGGAATTGTCATAGTAGTACGCGGCAAACTCACGGAGGCCAGGCTTGTACGCTGGCTGTCCGATCCACCAGTCGAAGTAGAAGAAGTCGGGATGATACTTGTCGACGAGTTCCGTAGATCGCGCGAGCCAGTTGTCGAGCCAGGCTTGGTCGGGCGGAAGCCAGCGCTCGAGGTGCGAAGGGTCAGGTTCCTTGGTATCGTCGGTCAGCCCGTTCGGACCTGGAAGATTCATTGATGCGGCCGGCCCGTAGAGCTTCGCCGTCAACGGCGTCTCGTCGCGAACGTCAGAAGGAAACGAACGCCCTTCGCCGTACCACCACCAGTGTTCGGCAGTGTGCGAAGAGACACCGAAGCGTAGGCCGCGAGCGCGAGTGGCAGTCGCTAGCTCGCCGACGACGTCGCGGTGCGGCCCCATCGCTGCGGCATTCCACGGGGTAATGTCGGAGGCGTACATCGCGAATCCGTCGCAGTGCTCGGCAACGGGGACGACGTAGCGAGCGCCCGCGCGCGCGAAGAGATCAACCCATGCGGCGGGGTCGAAGTGCTCGGCGCGAAACATGGGGATGAAGTCTTTGTAACCAAAGGTGGTCTGCGGGCCGTAGGTCGCGATGTGGTGCTCGTAAGCTTTGTTGCCGGGCACGTACATGTTGCGGGAATACCACTCGTTGCCAAACGCGGGAACGGAGTAGACGCCCCAGTGGAGGAAGATGCCGAACTTGGCGTCGCGAAACCAATCCGGTGTGCGGTAGCTGGCGAGCGAGTCCCACGTCGCGTGAAAGGGGACGCTGCGGTTGGTTGGCGCGGTCTCTGCTCGGACCTTGGCAACCTGCCGAGTTATGTTCACAGACGAGTCCTGTGACGGCGAGGACTGGCCCCGGAGCGCAGGGACGAGAATGAGGAGGCCGGCCATGAGGAGGAGACACTTCACCGCGTCACGATAGCAGAGTGCGCGGCGGTTCGGCAGGAGGATTTTGATGGATGCAGGCGTGGGCATTGGCATTACCAAGGCCTGGAGCGGGCGACCGCGATGCCGCGGACTTCGTTCGGATACTTGCCCGAGACAGCGCAGTAGAAATGGTAGAGCGCGCCCTGGTGGTAGATGACTGAGGGTTTGTGCGCGAATGTTTCGTCGATCGAGCCGGGCGCGCCGGTGTCGATGAGTATCTCGGAAACCTTGGCGAAGTGGTAAGGGTCGTCTCCGAGCGCAATCATCTCGCAGGCGCGGCCCGGACGCTCGTATCCGAAGCCGAAGTAGAACATCGCGTACTGGCTGCCGTTCTTGACGACGTAAGGGTTCGAGGCGAAGCGGCTGTCGCGAGCATCGGGCGTGGGCGGAGATTGATCGTGGAGCGGGTTCGACGCAGGATAGGTACCTGAGCCGCGCGAACCGTTGCGCAGGATCGGATTGCCCGGGTAACGTGTCCAAAGCTTCAGGTCGGTGCTAGTCGCGACGCCGGTTTGCTCATGCCAGCCGCCGCCTTCTGATTTCGGAAGCGTATCGGTCTTGGCGTTGTAGTAGAGGTAGTAGGTGCCGCGATCGAGCAGCAGGTCGGGTCGGTACAGGCCGCCGTGTTCCCATGGTGCACCGTCGGCGGGATTGAGGATCGGGTCGGTCAGCGTCCAATGGAGCAGGTCGCGCGAAGTGGCGAGGCCGATCAGCGCTGCGCCTTCCTCATACCCAGCCGAGGGATACGCATTCCATGCGGCGAGGTATTGCCCGTTGACCTTGATGGCTTCGCCGGTTCCATGCAGGTTTTTGTCGCGCAGGATGGAACTGATCGCGAGGTTGTATTTCGTGAAGCGGGAGTTGGGATCGCGAGGCCCGACAAGGGCGGTGCGGGTCCAGCGGACGAGATCGTCCGAGGAGGCCAGACCCGTCTGGTACCCAGTGCCGTCGTATCCGATGTAGAGCATGTGGAAGCGGCCGTTGGCTCGGAAGACGATGGGATCGTCCACGCTGCGGCCGTCGAAATTCTGCTTGTTGCCCGTCGCCTGCAAGACGAGCTCTGGATACTTGTACGGTGTGCGGTAGGCGGCGATAAGATCGGCCGCCGCGTGTAGCCGCGAGGCCCCGAAGAAGACAGCGGACGTGGCTAAGCTGGACTCAATGAACCCGCGCCTCGTGATCATTGCGCACCGTCCGGAACAAGGACCGCAACGCCCTGCCCAGCCAGATCGAACTGCGTGAGCGGCATCTTATGCGCGTCGTGGGTGAAGGTTGGCTCGATGTCGGGCAGCAAGCTCTTCAAATGGCCTGCAAGCGTAATCCACTTTCCCGTCGCATTGTGGTTGATAACGATGACGACTCGACGGGCAGAGTCGCCGGAGCCCGCATACCGCTCGCAGATTTCTACATTCGCGCCCACCGCGTTGAAGGTCGCGGGAGCGTGGCCTTCGCGCACCGCGTTCGTGAGCAACTCGCGCAGCAAGTCCGCACCGGGCAGCGTGCCGAGGTAACCTATGCTTCCCCTGCCCACCGGCCGCTCGATCATTGCGGGTTGGTCGGCCAGCCATCCGGTATCGTGGCCGTAGCGAAGCGCCACGCGGGTGTCTGCAGCAGTGGTTGAAAGTACTTCGGCCCAGGTATCGGCTGTGGCGGCAGACGGGCGGAGTAGTTCTTCCAACTGCGTGCAAGTCGCAGTTCGGCCTCCGCCATCCAGCACAGCGGCTCCATCCACGCAACCAGCAACCACTCCCGCACCCGAACCGCTCTCAAGCTTGACGGCCACGGGCTGGTCCAGCGCATAGTACTGCTCGACACGCCCGCCAAGCGTCTCGACAAGCGGACCGGGCTGACGGTGCGGATTCAACGAATTGAACTCATCCTTCATTCCGCTGCGTGGCCCAAGCAGCAGATGACCGCCTTGCTCGACATAGGCTTGCAGCTTCGCGGCCAGCGCATCCGAAATGACATTCAAACTTGGAGCAATAAGCAGCTTGTACTGGTCGAGAGGTTTGTCCTGCGTAGGATCGATGATGTCGATCGACTCGCCGGTCGCTTGCGCAATCCTCCGCAGCGGTTCATAAAAGCGCAGTAGCACCTGCTCCTGGTCGTACTCTTTGGTGTGCGGCTGGAAGTCGATGGCCCAGCGCGAATCGTAGTCGTGCAGAATCGCCACCTCCGCGTGCGGCGACGTGCCTGCGAGGGCTTCGCGTGTGAGTTCGAGGTCCTTCCCGAGCTGCGCAATCTCGGCATAGATGGGTAGCGGCTTGCCGTCGGGACCGACGATCGCGCCGTGATATTGTTCCTGCCCATTCAGCGCGTCGCGCCACTGCCAGTAAAGGACTGCGTCAGCGCCGTGCCCGATCGTCTGCCACGCCAGCGCGCGCGTCTCACCCGGCCACAGCGCATTGTTGACGGGCGCCCAGTTTACCGAGCCGGGTTCCGTCTCCATGACCCAGAAGTTCTGCCGCTTCCAACCGCGCACGAAGTCGTTCAGCATTGCGTTCTTCGCGGCGTCCAGATGGCCCTGGCCGACGTAGTCGTCCCAGCTTGCAAGATCGAGGTCGGCCGTAATCGCGTAGTGGTCCCAGTTATCCGACCAGGCGAGCCCGCCGATGTTCGTCGTGATGAAGTGCGTGGGCAGGATTGCCGGGCGTAGTACGTCGATCTGCGCACGTTGGAAGCTGCGCCACGTCGCGGTTACAAAGTGCTTGTGCTCGAGCAGAAGGCCGGGGTTGCCGCCGCTATTCTCCATCGGGATCTGCGACCAGGCGCTGTACGTCTGTGACCAGTATGCGGTTGCCCACTGCCGGTTCAGATTGTCGAGCGTTTTGTACTTCTCGCGCAGGAATTGTTGGAAGAGCGCGCGCGTCGCGGGATCGAAAGACTCGTCCGAGTACTCGTTGCCAATCTGCCAGCCGATGACGTTCGGGTTGTGGCCGAGTCGCCGTGCAAGCTGCGTCACAATCAATGCGCAAAGCTGCCGATAGCGTGGGCTGGCGTAGTTGAACTGCCTCCGGCTGCCGTGCTCGCGCAAGTGGCCGTCGGCGTTCATGCCCAGCGTGTTGGGATACTTCGTCGTGAGCCATGCGGGCGGCGCGTCGGTTGGCGTGCCGATGACGACGGCAATGTGATGCTTCGCCGCCAGAGCAATGGCTCGATCCATCCAATCGAGTTCGTAGTGCCCCTCGGAGGGCTCAAGCGTGGACCAGGCGAACTCCCCGATGCGGACTACGTTCATGTGGGCGTCCTGCATCAACTGCAGGTCGGACTCCCATTGAGCCTCAGGCCATTGCTCGGGATACCATGCGGCGCCGAGCCGCACGGGCTGCGGCCCAGCGAGCGGCCGCTGGGCAGCGGCACATCCAATGGCGAATACGAAAAGCAGGAATACTCTGCAATGGAACAACAGAACCTCTCGAGCGCACTGGAGCTGGCCCAGTGACTGCGAAGGCCAGCATAGAGCTGTGTAACGGAGTGTATCTAGGATGGAGAGAACGCGTCGACTGGAAGGCTCAAGAAGCACAACAATCTCAGCCGGATGGCCGTTGCTCATTTCTCCATTCCGCATTGCGGATTTGATTTGGGACAAAGAGCGAGTTTGGTTAGGTGTTTCCGAGGTGGCCCACATCTGCGCTTTACTAAGCTGGGCACTCCGCGTAGAAAAGGCGAGAAGGATTGTCGCCGTGAGTAGCTGGGCATGACGTCCGTGGAGGATGGAAACGACGTGGGACAGACCCTTGCTTTGATTCATACGAGCCCGACGTTGACACCAATGTTCGGCAAGCTATGCGCCCGTTTTTTGCCGGAGACGACGATCTTCCACATGGTGGACGAAAGTCTGATCACGGATACGATTCGTGAGGGACAGCTGCGGCGAGTGACGATGCGACGCTTGCTGGCACTGATCGAGTCAGCGGAGATGGCCGGAGCCGACGCGGTGATGGTGACTTGCTCCTCGCTCGGCCCGGGCGTGGCGCTGGGACAACAGCTCTTCGATATACCTGTGATCCGGATCGACGAAGCCATGGCCGAGGCAGCGGTGCGAATGGGGCGGCGAATCGGGGTGATGGCTACGCTGCGGACCACGCTCGAACCCACGATTGCCTTGCTGCGCGAGAAGGCAGCCGAGGCCGGCATCGATATCGAGATTGTGGACTCGTTATGTGACGGCGCGTTTGATGCCGTGCTGGCCGGGAACACAGCCGTGCATGACCGCATCCTGAGTGAGGCCCTCAAGAGCGAGATGAAGGGCGTGGATGTGGTGATTCTGGCGCAAGCCTCGATGGCGAGAGTGGTGACGGCGATGCCGGACGGCACTCTTTCCATGCCTGTGCTCAGCAGCCCCGAACTCGCAGTGAAGAGCGCGCGGGCCATCCTTGCGGGGCTGAACCACAGCGAGCCGAACGGCGAGTCGGTTCTGGTCGCATCCGGTGGAGCAGGGGCACGACGTTGAAGAAAAGGCACGGCGTCCTGGGATTGCTGTGCGTCGTATCCGCGATTACATTCCTGGATCGATTGGCGATTCCTTCCGCGGAGTCTGGAATTCGCGGCGATCTCCACTTGTCCCCTGAGCAGTGGGGATGGGTGCTGAGTTCTTACGTGCTCGCCAACGCCGTCTTCGAGATTCCCTCCGGCGCAATGGGCGACCGCAATGGTCAGCGCCTGGAACTGACCCGCATTACCGTCTGGTGGTCGGCCTTTACCGCGATGACCGCCTGGTGCAGAACATTCTGGCAGATGGCGGCCGCGCGCTTCCTGTTCGGCGCAGGCGCGGCGGGCGCATATCCCAATGCGGCGGGCGTTATCTCGCGGTGGTTCCCGAAGAACGAACATGCACGGGCGCAGGGCTTTGTGTGGGGAGCAGGCCGCCTGGGTGGTGCGCTGGCGTTTCCGCTGCTGGTGCCTCTCGAACAACACTTCGGCTGGCACGTCATCTTTTATGTGCTCGGCTGCGTCGGCCTGGCGTGGTCGGCGGTGTGGTGGGCCTGGTTTCGCAACGACCCATCCGAGATGACGGGCATCGCTGCGGAAGAGATTGCGGAGATCCGCGCCGGGCAGATTGCGCGTGGCTCCGTACACGAGCGAGTGCCGTGGAAACGGCTGCTGGCCTTGCCGCAACTCTGGCTGATCGTCGTCGCCTATTTCTGCTACGCGTGGGGAAGCTGGTTCTACTTCGGCTGGTTCACCACCTGGCTGGTGCGTGGCGCGGGGCTCTCGGTCCCGCAGATGGGAGTGTTCGCTTCGTTCCCGTTCATCATGGGTCTCATCGGCAACCTGGTTGGCGGCGCTGTAAGCGAAAGGATGGTCGAACGCTATGGCCGTCGGCGCACCTATCGCTGGGTCACCTCCGTATGCCTGACTGTCAGCAGTGGGCTGCTGCTGGGTATGAGTGCGGTACACGGGCATGCAGCGATCGTGGCGCTTGCGACGCTGGGCTTTGGCGTGATGGACCTGATGCTGCCTTCGGCATGGGCGATGTGCATGAGCATCGGCGGCCAGTATGGAGGCACCGCCACGGGCGTGATGAATACGGCAGGAAACCTTGGCGGTTGGCTGTGCACGATCATGTTCGGCTACGTGGTCAAGGCCACCGGAGACTACAACCTTCCACTGCGTGCGGTGGCTGCAATGGTGCTGATCGCGGCTGTAGTCTTCTCGCGTGTCGACTGTACCAAGGGACTAGCAGAGGGAGCGAGCGAGCCGACGTAGAACATCCTTCGGACAGATTCGACAGCCTTTCAACTCAGTGCAGTTGCAGGCGTCCGAGGTTCAACTGGCTGTTATCCGTTTCAATCAGCACCCCCTGTGTGCCGTCCACGAGATAGAGCGTGAAGTTGCCCGCTGTTGTGCGAGCCGCAGGATTGAAGCCGGCAACGGTGCCCTCAAAGATGCCATTCGAACTAGGAACGAAGCTTCCGGATAGTGCAAAATCCGCGGCTCCGTTGCCAGTATCCGCAAACCCGGCGACGCTGTCTGTCCCGTTGCCCCCACCTGCGGCGATCGAACCATTTGCGGTGTCGGCCTGCAGAGCGCCGGACCCCCTGGCGGTCACGTACACGGAGGCATTCAATCCATACGCGCCACTGAATGAGGCCGCGGTGAACGGTGCGGCCAGCTGTTGGAATGCCTGGCCGTTGAAGATATCGGCAGTGTCGTTGGAGAGCAGGAGACCGTTGCCGTCTCCAGTTAGATAAAGATGGAAGGAGTAACTAAAGGATAGGCCGGTCAGCCCGGACACGTTGACTCGTCCCGTCGGGTCGACCGTGTACGAACCGGTGAACGGAAGCGGGGTCTGCGCTGCATTCGTGAGGTCGTTCCAGTTGAGCGTGCCGGTCATTGTGCCGCTAGCGTTTGCGGTAAGCACTCCGGCCAACTGGAGCGGCCCACGCGTATCGCTACCCTGCGCGCCAAAGACATAGCTGGAACCGGTGATGGAGGCGGCGCTGAAATGGCCGGTACTCGCACCCTGTCCTAGCGCCGTGCCACCCAGAACTCCCTGAAAGTTGGTATTGTCGATGGCGTCGCCCGTTTCGATCAGCCGGATATGAGTCGCGTCAACGATGTAGCCCGCCAGATACAGGGGCGGCAGAGTCGAACCGGCGCCCGGACGCAACTGGAACTGGACGCGCCCATACGCATCGGGCGCGGCCACGGTGCTCGCTCCAACAGCATGTGCACCGCCGTAGGCTGGATAACCATCCACTGCATCTAGAATGCTGCCCGCTCCCGAGATACCGCCCGCGCTGTCGACGTTGAGTATGCCTCCAATCCACGCGGAGTCGCCATACTGATCGCCACCATACAGGGACAATACGTATCCTCCTGAGGGCGCCGCGGTCCCAGTTTGCAGATCAAGCGTGCCGCTGCCCGGCGACCCGTTGATTCCTGCGACGAATCCTCGTCCCCCAGCACCAAGGCTTCCAGTCAGCGATTCCATCTCGCTCGCACCGAGTTGAATGGAGACTTGTACATTTCCGTCGGAGGTCGTGGCACAACTGCCGCCGGTAATTTTCTGCGACAAGGGATAGGCAACCAGGTCGTCGTTGGAGTCAGACTCGTAGTAGATCGAGTCCTGTTCGCCACTCGTGATGGCGCCATTGCTGGCAGTAAACACGCCGGTGAAGAAGCTGGACTGGCTGCCCGTTGACCCGGACAACTGAAAGACGTACGTTCCGTTCGCCAGATTTTGAGTAGCCGCCGTGATAGTGATGCCGGTCGAGACCGACTTGGTGGAATCCGTCAGCGAAGTTGCAGTCACGGTGACGCTGTTGCCGGAAGGAATTGCTACAGGAGCCGTGTACGTCGTGCCGGCCTCGCTGGTCGTGGTTGTGGAGCTGAACGAACCGCATGCGGTGGAGCCGCAGGTCACAGTCCATTGCACTCGGGGATTGGCTGTTACATCGTTGGCAATCGCCGCGAGCAGTGAAGCCGATGTGCTGACCTGAAGTGAGGCTGGTAGAGGCGCGAAGAAGGAGACGGCAATCGGAATGGGGGGCGTGATGGTGATGATGGCTGAAGCGGACTTTGCGGCATCGACTACGGAGGAAGCGGTTACAGTCACCGTCGATCCGGAGGGAATGGCCGATGGCGCGGTGTACGTGATGCCATTGGCGTCTGCGTTGGCGCTAAAGGATCCGCAAGCGCCAGGGCTACCGCAGGTCACCGACCAGGTCACCAGGTTGTTCGTCGAACCGAATGGGAGACTGGCTGCGAACGTCGCCGCTGCTGCAAGCGTAGCCGAGGCATGGATGGCCAGAGACGTCGGTGGAGAAGAGATAAACAGGACGGAAGTTGGTTCCGAGTTCTGTGTGGACGGAAGGTTTGCGCCGCCACTGCAACCAGCCAACCCAGCTATCGAACCCAAGCCGATGAGCAAAAAAGCCGCCCTGCAGTTCAACATTGCATACCCCATTCCAGGTCAGTGTCTTGTTCTTCGCCCGGAGCCCTCTACAAAAGGCAAATCCCGAAGACTTAGACGTTAGATAAGACCCTAAGTGAGATGAATTGTTGTGCTTACGCCCGATAACCGCACACCTAGCCGCGGACGACGTCGAAGAAGTTGTCGGTGCCGACTTGGCCGCCCTTGAGAACAAGTTCCAGCCCATCGAGCTCCGAGTCGGCGTGAGCGCGACAGAGCGGGCAGCCGGGCTGGAGATTCGCTGCCCAGGTGAGTGCGTAGAGTCCGAGTTGCTGGACCGCGTGCGATGACGTGTCGCCGCCGCAAAGCATGACTCTTCGGACCGGCGCGGGAGATGTAGCGCTTTGGGCGAGAAGCTCGCGCAGCAGCGAGCCAAGCGCCGCGCCAAGTTCGGCTCCGTGCGCGGTCGCTTCGGTGGGCCCGAGAGCGGTATAGAGGACCGTGTTTTTGCCGGCCGCAATCGCTTTTGCGGCAGCTTGGAGGGCGGCAGTGTGCGCATGGCCATTTCGATCCAACAGCGCGACGGGGTCGAGCGGAATCCCACAATAGCCATGAGCTAGGGCATATCGAAGCTGGCGCTGGGTCTTCTCGGAGCAGGAGCCGCTGACTACGAGCAGTGGTTTTACAGGAGGCAGGGTTTCGGGCGGGGGCGGTTCTGTCAGCATATCCAGTGCGCTCCACGCCGAGATAAGAGCGGCAGTCAGGCCGGAACTCCCGGCAGAGAAAACGGGTCGCTGCCGCGCCTGGCTCCAAAGAATCACCCCTACTGCAGCCTGGGTCTGGGCATCGACGGTGTCGAACAGGATTGCTCTGTATTCGCTTGCCACCAGCGAGGCAACTGCTTCAGAAGCAGCTCCGGATTTGAGCATCGGGATGTCGACGAGGCCGACTTTTGTTTGGCTCTGTGCGGCGAGGTGGAGGCGGAGGTCGGCCTCGTGCATCGGCGTGACGGGATGGCGGCTCATCGGGTGACGATCGATGCGCTGGACAACCCCGTCGGGGCCGGCGGCAAACAGATTGCCGAACGCGACGTAGCGGCGGAGGTGCGGCGCGCCAACTACGATTGGCACAAACGCAGGCGAGAATATTTCTGCGCCGATCTCGATGGCTCGACCGATGTTGCCGTGTGTTGGTGAGCTGTCGAAAGTGGAGCAGACCTTGTAGTGCGTCATCGGCGCACCGAACTGTTTCAGGGTTCTGAAGATCGCGGGAAGGTGGGCCGACATCCACTCCGGCGAGCGAGAACGGCTGTCGCCGGCGATGCCGATCGCCTGGACATTGGAGAACGCAGCAAGGTGGGCAGATGACGGCGGCCCGAGAAACAACACTGCGGGGACGCCGTTCGAGCCAAGCTGTTCGAGTACGTCAGTCGAACCCGTGAAGTCATCGCCATAGAACGTGTATAGGAGGTCCATTCGGCTACGTTCCAAAGAGTTCAAGTGCCGACGCCAGCTCCGGATGAGCGGCCGCATACGTAGTGAGAGGGATGTTCTGCGTCGCTGCCTCCCACGCCTGTTGCAGGCTGCGCACACCGGCGGCCACGCCCATCGGGTGGCCGAGAATGCCGCCGCCGCACGCGTAGATCAGGTCGACCGAGCCGAGCGCGCGATAGGTATCTGGTGCCTGCCGCGCGGACTGTCCGGAGGAGAATACTGGCATGATCTCGCAGCCGGGCACTGGCGGAGCAAACATAGGTGTGAGGCATGCGCGAGCAGAGGCAATCACCGATTCGTCCGACTCGCAGAACTTGTTGCGCAGACCGTTCACGTGCGTATGGTCGATGCCCGCGAGCCGCCAGAGCTTCTGAAACGCGATGAAGGACATGCCAATTGCGGGCGAGCGGCCAAGCATTCCCCAGCCGTTTCGATGACCATGAATCACGAGTTGCGAGTGCGCCCGCAGCACCTTCATCGCAGGCAGACCGATGGAGTTCATGCTGACCATCAGGCAGGTGCCTTGGTTGGCGACGATCTGGTCGTGCCGCCGTAGCATCTGGTCAAGCTCGCCGGTAATGTTGGCGGCATACATCACCCGCTTGCCGGTACGGTCGCGATGGCGATTCAGAACATCGAGCACTGCGGCGACGCGGTCTTTAAATGGGCAGTGCGGCGCATCGGTCTGCAACTCGTCGTCTTTGATGAAGTCGATGCCCGCTTCGGCGAGCACGCGCACCTGCTCGGCAGTGACTTCGGCGGACATGCCTAGGCTCGGCTTGATGATCGTTCCGATTAGGGGCCTGCCATGCACGCCGGCAAACTTACGTGTACCGACAACGCCGAACTGCGGCCCCTGATACACCTTGAGGAACGCTGGCGGCAGCGTGAGATCGAGCAGTTTGAGACCGCTGAACGCTTTCAGTTCGGACAGATTGCCGGCGACGGTAGCAAGGAGATTCGGGAGTGATGGCCCGATGTTGTGCAGCGGCCACGAGAGGGTGACCCCGGCGGTGCGGCGAACGCCATCCCAATTGGCAGGAGTGCCGGAACCGGGCAGGCTGGGAGATGCAGCGTGCTCGCCTTCTTCAATCGACTCGACCTGCGCCGCGTAACGGTCCCGCAACTCGTCGCTCTCGCCAGGGACACGCAGAAACGTACCCGTCGATTGTTCACCGGCCATCGTGGCGGCAGCTTGAGCGAGTGGAAATGCGGTTTCGATCCAGTAGCGTGCGTAGATTCGATCGGTCATATGTCTCGATTGCGGGATCGCGTCAGGCCTTTGTGAAGTAGCTTGTATAGGTTTCGTCCAGGACCTGGTGGAGCGGAACGAAAACAATCTGGTTACCCCCATAGTTCTCCACGAAAGTTTGCGCGGCAACTTGCTTGAGACCAGCGGGAAGCGCAAGACGATCATGGCCAAGTTCGGATGTCGGGTTCAGTGCTACGTACTGCACAGGTCCGCGCATCAGAGCCACGGTATCCGGATGAACGTCGTCGATGGGCTCGGTGCGAAATGCCTGTGGAAGCGTTAGTTCCAGGCGGTCGCCGCTACGCCACGTGCGGCGAATCGCAGCATAGGTCCCGGGCCGCGCGGGCGTTGCCAGTTCCCTGCCATTGAGTCGCAGCGTAGCCGTTCGCTTGAGCCACGAAGGAATCCGCAGATAAACCGTGAACGCCGTGTCGCTGGCAGGCCGCAATGTGATGGTCGTGATGTCCTCAGCGGGGTAGCGCGTCTCCTGCGTGAGTTCAACGAGCCTGCCTGCATGGGTGAACCGCAGACGCGAAGGCGTATAGAGATTGATGTAGAGCCCGTCGGCGGATTGGAAGTAGAGATTGAGCGGGTAATCCGCGACCGTCTGCGCGAGCGTACCCGAGCAGCAAGGCCACTTCTTCGGGTAGAAGACCTTCTCAGCAACGGGCGAATAGGTGGAGTAATAGGGGTAGTCGCCATCCGAGTCAGGCGGCTTGACCGCAAGAATGGTGTTGAAGAGCACACGCTCGAGGTTGTCCGCATGCAGCGTATCCTGCGGCGCGTCCGTAAAGCGGATGAGATACCTCGCCAGCTTGGTGGCGGCATATGCTCCGCACGGCGTCTCGAAGTGATCGACTGTGGTGGAAAGCGAGTCGTAGAGTTGCCCCTTGTGCGGCGTGATGAACGTCTCGTTCGGACCCCACCCGCCCGACGCAAACTGCTGTTGTTTGGTCAGCAGCGTGAAGGCCTGTTGCATCGCCTGTTTATATTTCGGCTCACCCAGCACCAGCCACGCCTTTGCCGCCGAGCTAAGCGCGATGGCGTGCGAATAGGCGTGCTGACCTGGAAATGGATCGCCTCCACGCGCGAGTGGATCGAAAAGCTCTTTATCCAAGAGATAGCGCTCGGCCACATTGCGAAACTTGGGATTACCGGTAATCTCCGCGGCGCGAAAGAGATTCTCCGGCATGACAAACGTTTCGTCGTAAGGAGGATCTTTTTTGCCGATGCGGTCGCGACCGTGCTCTGGAAGAAGTGGCTCCGCGCCGGAGAACACACGACCCAGAATGTCCTTTGCTTCAGGCATGCTGCTCAAAGTCGCAGCGTCGATGAGCCCGGCGAAGTGCTTGTCGAGCGTATAGCAGATCCAGAGGTTCGTCTGCGGCCGCAGGATGCTCTGATTGCCCGGACCCAATGTCGCGGCGAATCCATCGACGAGATTGTGAACCTTCTGGTGACAGGCCGTATCTCCCGTGCAAGCACCGAAGCGAGCGAGTCCGGAGATGTACTGGCCGAGACTATGGCCGGGAACAAATCCGGTGAGATCGTACCAGCCGCCCATGTCGCTACCTGGTGCGGGAAGGCCGGCGCGCTGGCGATAGGCCTTCAGCAAACGATCGTTCGATAGCGCGAGGTAATGCGCATGGAGAATGTCGTACTGCTCTGCGAAGGGCCCGCCCGTGAGTTGAACGTCCGCATAGTCGAACTGTCGCAACGGCTCACGCGACTCAGTGACGGCGACTGTTGCGAGCGAGGGAGTCGCGGCAAACGCGGCGGCAGCTTTGACGAACGATCGGCGATTCAGGCGCATATCGAGATCACCGCGCGGGCACTGCATTGGCTGGTGTTCGAACGGGAGCGCCAGCGAAGCCCATCTTCACATCCAGTCGCTCGTCGAGCGGATAGATCAAATCGACGTTCCTCGGAGTGATGAGTTGATGTTTCACGAAGACAGTCGACGGGACCGACCTGTTCTGCAACATCCCGATGGCCAACGAGATGAGTTCGTCGCCATAACGCTCCGGGAAATATGCGACCGTGCCGATGAGACGCGTGCCGGGCCGCCGCAGTTCGTTGCGAGTCTCGCGAATCGCGTTCTGTCCAACGATGGCGCACCGCTCACTCGCGCCAGCCTCCTCGAAGGCTCGCAGAGCAGCAAGGGCACAGACATCGTTGACTGTCCCGATCAGGGTGCGACGGGCCGGCGCACGTCGAAGATACTGCCGAATGACCTCGAGCACCTGCTCAAAGTCGCCTCTGCCGTTCAGGTGGGCGACCGGCACGTTGACCATGGAAGGCAACTCGGCGCGAAGTCCATCGACCAACCCGGTGATCCGGAGTTCCAGAAGTGAGCCGGCAATCGGCAACTCAAGAAGTACAAGTTGGTCGACCTGGCCGTCCCAATGTTCACGCGCCCAGCGGCCGAGCGCCTTACCGCCGATCAGGCCGGCCTTGTAGTTATTCGCACCGAAGTAGGTAGCGCCCGGATGCGGGATCTCGATCGCAATCACGGGCGTGTTTGCCTCGAGAAACTTGGAGGCGATCACCGGAGCGACGCGCTCGTACGTCTGATACTCGAGCACTAAATCGACGCGCTCTTTGATCAGGAGATCGGCGTTGCGCAACGCCTCGCGGGCCGAGTAGCGGTTATTCACGGTAATCAGATGCACGTGCTCCCGAGCGGCTGCGGTCTTCACGCTCTGCATCACAGCGCGGCAGAATTCAGAGTCTCCCTGCGCGGCAAAACCAATGCGCAATGGCTGCGCGGTCACGGGGCCAAAGCGGTTTCGGTAGACGCCGGAGCTTGCACGCTCGATCAGGCCGCCGTGAATCAAGGTGCGCAGCAGGCGGAAGACGGTTGTTTTAGGAAGATGCGTGCGCTCAATTACATCGGTGAGACTGAGCTCTTCGTCCAGCGAGCGAAACGATTTCAGCACCTCGCAGGCGCGCAAGACAGTCTGAGACTCATTGCGATCGCCACGGCGGTTGCCGGCAATCGCCGGAGAAGAGGGCGCGCCGTTAGAGGAAGTACTGCTGAGTGTTGTCATAGGCTCACTCGCTCCAAAGTGCCAAGAGTCTACATTCCGTTCTCCGGAATATGCAAGCAGCGAATGCGGAATGGACTCGCAGGCCGAAAGTTGTCGCAAACTTATCAGAGTTAGGAAGCCTCCCGACGGGGATATATTCCGCTTTACGGAATCTGCCGCTCTTTCGCCTGGTTTGGTGGTGATCCGCTCCTGCTCAACGGACAACAAACTCGTAGTGGCCGGGATGGGTTAGTTCGACGACCTCTGCAGGTGCGCGGACCCCATTCAGGTAGAGGTGCTGGCTGGGCTGGTTGACGGGAAGCCGAACGAGGGCCTTCTCGATGCCGGACGGAAGATCGAGTGCAACTCCCTTCTCTTTGTCGATGCTGATGGAGATGACGCCGTGGGGCGTCGGGACGGTGCCGCGCGCCCAGTCGAGACCTGCGAGTTGCGGTGCTATTGTCACAGTTTTGTAGCCGTCGTGAGGATCGCGGATGCCCAGGACGTTCTCGGTCAGCCAGGCCGTCGGGCCTGAAGACCAGCCGTGCGCCATCGACACAAAGTACCCGCTTGTTCCGTCGGCTTGTAGCGAAAGATGCGGGTTTGTCTTGGGCCAACGCAGATCGTATGACTCCCAGAAGCTGGTGGCGCCCTCCGCCAGCATTCCGCCCCAGTACGTCCGAATCCAGTCCAGCGCCTCTTTGCGGTGGCCCATTGCGCCCATGGCGTCGAGCACGTACGCGTTGAAGTACGGGCTGATCATTTGATCCGACGGCGCGTCCTGCTTGATGTACGAGAAGATGTGGGACCAGAGGGCAGCATTTGCACTGGAGTCGTCTTCGAAGGCGAGATATGCGAGAGCGTTGAGTTGCCATGTCACGCCGTAGGTGAGAGCATCGGCATCGCGAAAGCGGCTGCGAATCGCTGCCAGAAACTTTGCGCTCTGCGTCGCGTACCTGTCGGCGCTAGGTTGATCTCCCAGCATGCGGAAGAGAAGGCTGGCGCGGTTGTAGGCGATCGCATACTGCAGGTTGGTGCCCACAATTGACTCGCTCGTGTAGCCGTAGAGACCGGGCGCCCAGTCGACGAAGAGCCATTGATGCTTGGCGTTGCTGAAGAGGCCGTCTGTATCGAGGCTGGCGTCCATGGTGGCGAGGATTTGAAGCAGCGCGGCGTGTTCGCTGGCGACGAATTCCCTGTCGCCGGAGTGGCTGTAGAGGTCGTAGAGCGAGGTGATCCACAGCGCGGAATAGCCAGGGATTCCGTTGACATGGGCGCCTTCGGACGGGACCAGGCCGCGCAGCGTAGTTTCCATCAGTTCGCGGTCGCCGAAAGCCGCGGATATGACTCGGCCCTCGACATCGAGGTCGCCAGCCCAGCGTCCGCGGTCGCGTTTGGGTGCGTCCCAGATGCCATCCTGCATGCAAAGATGGGCGGTATAGGCGCCGACTTCCCAGATGCGGTTCAACTGTGAGTCGGAGGATTCGAATGAGCCGCCATAGGTGACCGGATAATAGATTCCTTCAGCGCGAATCGACTTAAACGCAGTCACCGCCGCCCCATGCAGGAAGCGAATGCGCACATACCTAAATCCTGATTTGGCTCCACGCGCGATCCCGTTCGCTGGCACTTCAAGAACATTTGTGCCGAGATAGTTGCCTCCCTGCTGGCCCGGGGTCAACCCGGTGGCAAGAGCTTCAATCTCGGACTCACCGTACGCGATCGATATCGCGGTGTCCGACGACGATGCCGATGCGACCAGCAGACGTCCAGCGATCTCGCGTCCGAAGTCGAGCAGGAGAGAGGGCGCATCGGCGTCGGTGCCCTGCGCGGCGTTTCCATTTGTAACCGTAAACGGCGCAGTTGGATTTTGGCTGGTGAGCGATGCCAGGTTAGCGAAGCTCGCTCGACCGGCAAAGACGTGCGAAACCGCGGCGGCTGGCAGCGTGAACGTCCGCAACCCTCGCGACATTCCCATGTAGCCGGGCCAACCGTACATGCCGGCGTCGGCCGACCATTGCAGAAAATCAGCATTTGATTCAATCGGCCCGAGCGATTCGACGGCAGGCCAGGAGGAGTCGTCGAAGCCGGGCTCCGACCAGTGATCGACGGGCTTGTCCGTCGCCCGCGTAATCGATTTCCAGCGGCCATCGGAGATGACCAGCGCCGGGGCCTCCGTGCCAAAATGACCCGGAACAATCTTGGCTGCGAGCACCTCGCCGTATGCAAGTTGTTGCGTCGCGACCGCACCGGCGCCGCTGACAATACCTCGGCCGCGAATCGCTTCGATAGCGAGCACATTGTCCCCGGGTCGCAGTGCGGCAGTCGCCGAAGTGTGGAAGACGTGAAATCCAATCGGAGCGTCCGGGTTGAGGTAGAAATCGTCGAGCCGATGTCCGTTGAGAAACACATGCGCCTCGCGAGGGCCCGCTACATAGAGCGTCGCATCGGTAGGTACAGCCGCAATGCGGAACTTTGCACGGAATAGGTGCGGCGCAATGCGAAGGTCGGGGCGATTCCACGGAAACTTGCTGTGATCGGGTCGCTTTGCCGTCACATCGTTGGCCGTCCAGATGTACTCCTCCGGAAGCGCCGCATGAGGAGGTTGTGGAGCGGCAGCGGTCACATTTCGCGCAGGATCGAGCGGACTTGGGAAAGCCTGCGAGGAGGCGCTCGTTGCCGTCGCCACGACGAAGAGGACGACAGCCGCAATTTGCTTCATCTGTGACATAAGCTGCCGGCACCAAACAACATTGCCAACTCTAAACGAGTTGCGTATAAGGTGGAACTGTTTCGAGAGCCAGCCGAATAAGGTGACACGCAATGCGAGGCAGAACAACGATCGGGTCCTTCTTCGCCGCTGGATGTTTTGCCCTCTGCGGCGCAATCGCGACGGCTCAGCAGCCCGCGGATTCTGCGGTAAAGATCACTGTGAATTGGATCGCAGAGCGGAAGCCGCTGAAGACGACTCCAACGCTTCAGGTCGTGGTCAATCCCCTGCTGCGGCGCGGCGCGACCATTCACGATGCGGCCTTTGCAAGCCTGAAAGCTCTGGGTGCAGACTACGTTCGCTATGTGCCGTGGCATCCGTATCCGCGTCTTGCCGTGGCGGAGTTGGAGCCGCCGACCAAAGACAGGACATCGTGGGACTTCACGCTGATCGATCCAATGACCATCGACTTTCTCAACGTGACGGAAGGTCACCAGAGAATTCTGAACTTCAGCACAATTCCCGCCTGGATGTACGACGCGAAGAAGCCCATCGTCGTGCCGGCCGATCCGGACCGCGTCTATTGGGATTACACCCAGGGCAAGCAGTTGCGCGATCCCTCGCGAAAGGAATTGGTGGGCTATTATTCGCGGCTGATCGGCTGGTACACCAAGGGCGGCTTCACGGACGAGCTTGGAGTCCGCCACGAGTCGGGCTACCACTACTCGATTCCCTATTGGGAGGTCTTCAACGAGATCGACGTGGAGCACCAACCCACACCGGAGGAGTACACCGCAAGCTACGACGCGATCGTCGGCGAACTGCACAAGACCGATCCCGCAATGAAGTTTGTCGGCCTGGCGCTCGCCTTCCCCGACACTCACCCGGAGATGATGGAGTACTTCCTCGACCACAAGAATCACAAGACCGGCATTCCACTCGACATGATCTCTTATCACTTCTATGCGTCGCCAACGAAAGAGCAGACGCTGGATAACTGGCAGTACAGCTTCTTCGACCAGGCGGACAAATTTCTGGTCGCTGTCCGGTACATCGAGCAGATTCGAAAACGCCTGTCGCCCGAGACGCAAACCACGCTCGACGAGATAGGCACGATCCTTCCCACCGACTGGCATCCCGACGATCCCTACGCTCCAGGTCCGCCAATTCCGGCGGCCTATTGGAATGCCTCCGCTGCGGTCTACGCGTACGTCTACCTGGAGACTGCGAAGATGGGAATCGACATCGTCGGCGAGTCGCAACTGGTGGGCTTCCCCTCGCAGTTTCCGAGCGTGACCATGCTGGACTGGGCGACTGGCGTACCCAATGCGCGTTTTGAAGTTCTGCGCCTGCTCCACGATCATCTGCATCCAGGCGCGACCATGGTGGAGACGCGGCTCGTGGCAAAGGATGTGGATGCGCTTGGATTTGAGGATGCAGCCGGCCGGCATATGCTGCTGGTCAACAAGCGCAATCGACCGCTGAAGGTCGAGTTGTCCGCGGAATTCAGCGGGGGGACAGTGTCGGCGATCGATCAGCAAAATCCGACCGCAACTGCCCATCTAATAAGGGATTGAGAGGTCGAGCTAGGCGGTTTCTCGGTGTCGGTCGCGGATACAAAGGAAGTGCGTTAAGTCACCTGTCCAACGTATCGCCGATCACACAATCGACTCCAACTCGGTGATATGCTTCCGCTTTCTCGAGGTTTAGGCGCTCATGAGCCGTATACTGCCTCATCTCGGTTCTGGGCCGGGTCCTGAACAGGCTTGTAATCGCGCTCCAGCATGTCAGCCATGGCGTCGCCCAGCCACTGTTCCTGCTGTTCACTGAAGATATTGGGCTGTGTGGAGTTGAGCACGGCGGGAGGTGCAGGGCAGGAGGTGGGGACACTCTGTGCACCAGCGGCCGGGTGAATTGCGGACGATAGGAATGCAGCAAGGACGGTTTGAAGGGCACCATCACCGGCCCCTATGCCTTCCTGGGCAACGACAAAATCGTCGGCGTAGTACCCAGCCCAGATTTCAAAGACTCCGGGGTCTTCAGCTTTCCCGACGGAAAGCGACTTCAGGCAGTTCCGTTCGGACTCAACGACCTCGAATCCGTCTCCAGCGGAAACTATGTGATGAGCCAGTCACTGAGCGACTATGCTGTTGGTCTCGCCGACGTCTCTGTGGGCAAATTCATCGCCGCATCCAAGACTCCGTCGATGGACGTGTGGAACGGCTGGCTGCTCAACGAGAACGCCGATGGCAGCATCCTCTTGCGCAAGGTCGTCGACGATAAGACATCACATTTTTCGGCAACCCTTCCGCTCAGCCCGCTCGACTCCGCTCTGCGTTCCGCCGTCTCCGCGGATGGCCGCCTGCTAGCCATCTCGACACGTACCCGTTCCGGCATCTGGGACCTCACCACCGGCCAGAGGCTCACCCTCGCTCGCCGCTTCGACTCCGCCGCCTTCGCCGCCGACAACTCGCTTTACGCCGAGTTTCCCAAGTTCGGCAAGCAGGATCGCGGCATCACGCACTTCACCTTCTCGCCCCTCCAAGCCGCGTCCTCCCCTATAAAGAGGACGACAACACCCACCTGACCTATGGAATGTTGCAGGAGTGGAAGCCCTCGGGCAAGAAGGGTGCCGAGTTGATCGTCCACAGCGTTGCTGACAATTCCATCCTCTGGCGCCGCACCTTCGACGCAGGAGAACCCGAACACGCGCCAAACCTCAATCCTGGAACCACGCTCCTCAGCTTTCCGCTCAAGACCGATTGTGCCAAGACTCGCGTGAAGGAGGAAGGGACTCTCGCTGCCCAGGCCGCGAAGATCAAGAATCGCGATGCCGGGCGGCTCGTCCAAGTGCTCGACGATGCGAATGGAAACATCCTCCACGAGTTAGTCCTCGAAGTTCCCCCCAACTACGAAGGCGTCGCGGGAATCAACATCGTTGGCGACTTGCTCTACCTCACCAGCGACGACAACCGCACGATGGTCTACACGCTCTCGGGTGGAGCACAACTCCGCCAGGTCTTCGGTTATGTCATCGCGGCCGATCCGGTCACCGGGCGCATCTGCACCGTCAACCGTCGCGACGAAGCCGTTGTCTACGGCCCGCAGGGCCAACAACTTGCAAACTTCCGCATGGGCAGTCCGCTTCGCTTCGCGTTATTCCAGAACAGCGGTAAGGCTCACGCCGACCGGCTCATGATCCTCACCGCCGACCAGAAGGTGCGCACCATGGAGATACCTGCCGGCGTCCAGTCGGCATCAGTCTCACCTTAGCCGCTTGCTTCAGCGTCTTCTATAGCGTCGGTGCCAGGGCAAG
>OCZT010000523.1_pt1 | contig 38188 bp, 27 predicted proteins | sample 1539031 | NCBI WGS metagenome assembly OCZT01 (sample SAMEA3539308, study PRJEB22396) | soil metagenome | biome: tundra; feature: field; material: soil | place: USA | collected 2010-05 | depth 0.15 m
AGTGTTGCGTGGCCAGCGCGGCAAAGGTCTGGAATGTCCCCTGCAAAATCCCCTGTGTGCCGATATAAATCCAGCTCCCCGCCGTCATCTGGCCGTACATCATGAGACCCTTGCGGTCCAGTTCGTTGAAATGCTCCCAGTTGGCCCACTTGCCCACCAGGTTGGAGTTGGCGATGATGACCCGCGGCGCGAGCTCGTGGGTAGGAAAGACGGCCACGGGCTTGCCGGACTGGACCAGCAGGGTTTCTTCCATGCTCAGATTTTCCAGTTCGTGGACAATGGCGTGGAAGCACTCCCAGTTGCGCGCCGCCTTGCCGATGCCGCCATAGACGACGAGGTCCTGCGGCCGCTCGGCAACCTCGGGATCGAGGTTGTTCATCAGGCAGCGCAACGCCGCCTCCTGCTGCCAGCCTTTGCTGCGCAACTGGTTGCCGCGGGGGGCGCGGATGGTTGGAGCCAATGTCGTGGTCATAACTCTTCCTCAACGTGAATGCTGCTGAATGGTGTCGAACTCTTGGTGGCCGCCTCTCAGGATACTACCGGCGCCCTCATACCGCCCGCACCTTCCGGTTGAGGGTAGTGTCCTAATTTGCCTTTTGGACCTGAATTATCCCAAACAACCTGTATTACAGAAACTTCTCGACACTGCCCGGCCTCCAGTTGGAGAATTGCGGGCATGTGGCTTCACCTTGCAAATTTGCTTAAAGCCTCTTGGCGGGTCGCTTTGGCTAAGGGAAGCAGCACTGGCATTTCGGTGTTCTGGCTTGGCCTTGGTGCGATCATCCTTGGATTTGTCGTCACCGTTCTTATTGAGTGGTTCAGGGGAGGTCGCACTATGAACTCCCTGAAAGCTGCAATCAGAAGTTGGCCTCCATATGTGGGCGCTACGTCAGCATTGATTATTGTTTGGGCCTCACTTTATGTTTGGACAATCTTGACGACGATCTACGAAGATCACAATACTCTGATTCAACAACGGGATAACGCAGTTGGGGAGCGCGACCAGTGGAAGAAGAAGTTTGAGGCGTTAAACGCAGTGTCCATCGTATCTAATAGAAAAAAGTTGCCTCCTTGGAGATGGGAGAAGGCTCAACCATTCATGGCTGGCGTTGGTACGGATGCCGCCTTAATCATTGCAAATACCACGTTTTCAGACCTCTTGTTCAAGCTGAAATGCGACATCTCTTGCGTCTACTCCTCGGGCGGATCAATCGAATTCGATAATTACAGTGGGATCATCGCCCATCAGGGGCCAACTCAAGACCCAACGATTATTTGGGTAAAGGTAAGCAAACCCGGAATTCTTGAGAAGGGGAAAAGTGTGTTAATTGCCGTGACATCGCAGGATGGTCGCAAGCCAAAGATTTTATCGGTGAACGGCCTAGAACCCTCTTTTTGATGTAATACAAAAACACTTGACATTCTCTAGTTCAGGAGTTTAGAAGCAATGCCGCCATCGAAGCCTAAGAAAGTCGGACGCCCAAAACTGCCCAAGGGAGAGGCGAAGGGTAAGATCGTGGCTCTGCGCTTCGACCCCGATTACCTGAAACGAATCGACATAGCAGCTAAAGCCGGAAAGCAAAGCCGCTCAGAATGGATTCGCAGCACGTTGAATGCTGCGATCCAAAGATGAGCCAAACGAGGTACGCCACACCATGAAAACCGTAGCGAGGATCGCCGCATCGTTCCTTTCCTTCTTCTTTGCCCTGGTTGGAGCCGTCTTGATGGCTAGAGGGTTGGACGTCCAAACAGCGTTCAGTCCACAACCCTCGATCATTCCAGGCCTCACAAACTCAAGTACGGGCATTTACTATCTGCACCTGTCTGATCCGTTCTGGTTTTGGTGCGGCTGTGTGACCCTTGCAGCATCCCTCACATTCCTTTGGAGCCAGCGATGCAAGTCAAATTAGGACACTACCCGGTTGAGCCCGGCTCGACGGGATTTTAGGGGGGCGTGCCCATTCCCATGGAGCCCCGTTCGCGTTATCATGTTGGGCGGAGAGTCGCCATGTCTAACTACGTGTATCTCTGCGAGGATTGCCACAAGAAGTTCAGTGTCAGTCTCCACATGTCGGATGTCAGGAACAGCGCACCCACTTGCCCCCACTGCGGCAGCAAGCGGGTCACCCACGAACTTGCAGCCTTCTCTGCCGTCACCTCGAAGAAGAGCTGACCCTACTGCGGGCGGGCTCGGGGCACGGGTGGTTGGAGCCAATGCTCTGTCTTGATCTCCCCTGAAGGGAGAGGCACAGACACATCTCTGCGCGGTCTCCGAAGGTCGATTTTCAGAATACGACCCGGGCTGAGTTCCCGGCTGTGCGCCGAGGCAGGCAAGCCGCGCTGATCGATGTGGCCGTACGAATCTGTTTTACTGGACTTCGTTTTCCGAAACGCGCTTGAGTGCGGTGAGCACGCGGTCAAATTCTCCAACTATGCGGATCGCCGGAAATGACTTATACACGGCTAGAAGCTTATCAAAATACCATAGTTGCTCATCTCGTCCGCGCTTGAATCGTTTCCAAATCAAGGGTCCGATCTCCTCGTAGTCGTCGAGAATTGCTTTGGCGTTGTAGAGTTTGTCGGCGACCGAGATGAGGCGGACGTCGGCCGGCTCATTTTTAAGCCTTTGTATGTAGGCTTCTTTGCGTTGTTCCCAGGGAAGCTTTTTGTCGGCGTCCGCGGCGAGACTGTCAGACAACCCGCCGACCATGCGCGCTACTTCAGAACCGAAGTTGTGCTCGATATCCTTGAGCCTTTCCTCTCCGCCGTGATCTTCTGCTGCGTCGTGGAGGAGAGCGGCGATCACCATGTCTTCAGTGATCGGGGTCCATGCGTGCCCGGCCTCGCCCATGACCAAGGCAGCGACGCCGAGCAGATGCGCCATGTATGGGATTTCGGTCCCCTTGCGCCGCTCGGTGTGGATACAACGCGCATACTCGACTGCGCTTGTGAACTTGCTGCTCAGGTTGAGTGGCTCGTTTTCCTGGCTGGTCCGTATCTTGTTCTCTGCTGTCATAGGCCTCAATGCGGTCTTGATTTCGGGTTTCGGGTGAACGGAATGCAATTGGGTACGAAGTATGCCTCGTTGTTTCGATCTTAATTCGAAGAGACGTTTTGACCGTGATCCAAAGGGGCTGAAGAAAGAATTGGGCGGCACGACTGAAGTCGTGCCCCGTTACAAAACAAGTACAAGACTGTGCGATGGTGAGGGTTTCCGCAGCCTGCGAAGCCCCCTGCTTCCTCCGGAGTTTCCGGCATTCAACTGCAGTCTTTAGTTCCATGCTCCCTCCGGAATCTTCCACTTTCAACAGCAGTCTGATGGATGGTTCCGGGCTTCTTTCTGCAGTTGGAGGGCGGTTTTCGGGTTTTTTGCGGACTGGTTGACGATATAAGTTGTTTATTATCAGTTAGCTTGGAATTGGAAAAAACCTATTTAAATCGCTGTACAATGTTGATTTTGCTTGGGTTAGTTCGCGATTTTCTGTGCATTTCGGGAGGGGGAGGGGGTCGCACGGCGTTGCGGCAGAGCGGAGCGGCTTTGCGAAGCGGGCTACGGCAGGGGGATGGCTCGGGAAGGGTGCGGACGGCTGGGACCAAGATGGTTTCTTCCTCTCCTCTTTTTATTGTGCGCCGGGAGTGGGTAATTATCTGCAAATCGGACGACGGGATTTTTCGACCGCGAATCCTGGGTTAAGATGGGGCAGCCGCGTCCCGATCCGCATACAGTCCTAATTCCTTCCCTTGAGGTATTTGCCATGGACTGGACCGGCATCATCAAGTTTCTGGGTGGATCTACGCTCCTGCTGGGGGCAATCGGCTGGGTGTGCAAGTCGGCGGTCTCTCACTTTCTTGGCAGGGACATAGCTCGATTGCAGGGCGAGATACGGGCGGCGAACGATCGGGAACTCGAATCGCTCAAGAAAAGGCAGCAAGAGGAGTTGCTGAAATTGCAGGGCGCGCAGGCAAGAGCGCTGGCGGATCTTCAGGCTGCCGCAACCGAAAACATCGAGCGAGTGAGGGTTGCGCTGCTGAGGATGGAGCGACTGGAGAGCGAGCTCCTGAAGAGCCGCGGTGAGGCCTATGGAGAGATCTGGAAGCTGACTCATTCAGTGAACTTATTCGGGCCCACCACGGCGGCGGACGACGCGGAGCTGTCAGCTCAGTTGAGAGATTGGTATTTCTCTCATGGATGGGCTCTGACCGTCGATGCCAAAAGAAGGTACTTCCTGGTGCAGGAGGTGCTCAATTACTTTCACATGCGCGGCATTTCATTCAGGCGCCCGGCCGACGAGCAACTGTTTGGCCGCAATACCAGGCCAATCGAGGTCTTGCGAGAGTTCCGTGCCAGGGAATTGCAGATTGAAACGCGCGGCGACGACGCAAATTACTCGATAGGCGAATTGGAAGCCTGCGTCAGCGCGTGGAAATACCGTCACGGGACGAGCGGGCGCGCTGAGACCAATCCCGAACATGCGTGGGTTCTTCTGCAGTTTGTGATGAGCGCGTTCCGCTCGTGCATGGTTGAGGAACTTGGCACGCGGACGAACGTGCAGCATTTGACGGCAGCGGGCGGTGAGGATATCTGAATCGGCAAAGAGCGGGCGTTCTGTTATTGGCTGCATCCCCCGGTTTGCCCTTTCGCCCCGCGGCTCTTTATGCTCTGCACATGCCAAGCACCCTGGTTGAATGCGTACCGAATTTCTCTGAAGGCCGGGACCCGGCCGTTGTCGACGCCATTGCCGAGGCCATGAACATCCCCGGCGTGTACCTGCTGGACCGGGAGATGGATGCCGACCACAACCGGTGCGTGATTACGCTGGTGGGCCAGCGGGAGGCAATTCAGGAAGCGGCGATTCGCGGGGTGGGCAAGGCGGCCGAGCTGATCGACCTGACCCGGCATCAGGGAGCGCACCCGAGGATGGGCGCGGCCGACGTGGTGCCGTTTATTCCTATTACCGGCGTCACGCTGGAAGACTGCGTGGAGATGGCGCGGCAGGTGGGGGCGGAGATTGCGCGGCGGTTTGGGATTCCGGTGTACCTGTACGAATCCGCTGCCACGGTGGCGGGACGCCAGAATCTTGAAGATGTGAGGCGGGGGCAGTTTGAGGGGCTTCGCGACGAGATTGACACCAACCCGGCGCGGAAACCTGATTTCGGGGAGGCGCGGGTGCATCCCACTGCCGGGGCCACCGCGGTGGGCGCACGCAAGTTTCTGATTGCCTACAACGTTTTTTTGAACACTCCAGACGTGGCGATTGCGAAGAAGATCGCCAAGGCGGTACGGTTTTCGTCGGGCGGGATGCGGTTCGTGAAGGCGGCGGGGTTCCTGGTGCGGGGGATGGCACAGGTCTCGATGAATCTTACGGATTTTGAGCAGACGCCGATTCACCGGGTTTTTGAATTCATCAAGCGGGAGGCGGCGCGGTACGGCGTGATGCCGGTTTCAAGCGAGGTGGTGGGGCTGGTTCCGAAGCTGGCCCTGGAGCAGGCTGCCGAGTGGTTCCTGCAGGTGGAGAACTTCGATTCGTCGCTGATTCTGGAGAACCGGCTCGCCACGGTGATGAGCGGCAAGGGGGCGGGCGGGAGTTTGCGCGCGGGCGTCGAGCCGTTTATTGAGCAACTGGCGGCGCCGACGGCTACCCCGGGCGGAGGCAGCGCCGCGGCTGCGGTTGGCGCCATGGCAGCAGGGCTCGCCGATATGTGTGCTACGATGTCGCGCGGCAAGAAGGCCTATGCGCAGTACGAGGGTGTGCTGACCGAGGCCAGCGCGCGGCTGGCGTTGCTTCGCGAAGAGCTTAAATCGGCGATCGACGCCGACGCCTCTTCGTACAACGAAGTGATGAAGGCCTACAAGTTGCCGAAGGATTCGGCGGAGCGGGCACGGGCCATTGTTGCCGGGCTGAAGCTGGCGACTGGAGTACCTTTGGGCGTGGCGGAGAGCGTTGCCGAGGTCCAACAGATTGCCGCGAAGCTGAAGCCGATTACCAGTCCGGGGATGATTTCCGATCTGACTGCGGGAATGGCTATGGCGAAGGCGGCCCTCGAAAGCGCACTGGCGAATGTGGAGATCAATTTGGATTCGATCAAGGCGGAGACGGCGGAGGATGAGGCTTTTGTGGGGCAGACGCGGAGGCGGGCGGCGGAGCTTGGGACGAGGATTTGATGGAGGGTGGTTGTGATCCGTACCCGGGCTAAACAGGCTGCGATTTTAATGGCAGATTTGATGTACGGGCTGAACAGGCTGCGGATAAAGGGGCGCTTTAGGCTGCGGCGAGCGAAAAGCATCCCTCGGGGGCTAAAGCCCGTGCCTTCTTTATTGCGTCTGCGGCACGACTAAAGTCGTACCCTTTCAAAGCGGTGCGTTTTTCCGCAGCCTGTAAAGCCCGGCGCTCTTCTTTGCTTACCGGCGGCGTGGGACCCCGACCCAGAGGGTACCCCCGGTACCCCGCCACGCCCTTTCAAAACCATCCCACGCTATCTGAAACACTGCTTTAGTCGATGGCGTCCATCATCTCTGCGGATTCAATTACGGGTTGATGATGGGTACGCCGCATGGAGTCTGAGTGGCGAGCAGACTGCGGCTGGCTGGCGAAACAAGACTGCGAATTCGCAAATCCGGACGACGTGAGCAGCGCAATGAATGTTCGCGCCAGAATGGCCAGGTCGCTCCAGCCGGTGGCGCGCTGCAGGTAGGCCTGTGAGAGGCGCAGCTTGTCGGGCGTTACCACGGTCTTGAAGTACTTGAGCGGGTCGGGGACCATGGCTAGAACGTCGGCTTCCTGGCAGTACTTGAGGGCTGCCGGGTCCGTGAGGCCGGGGCGCACTTCGAGAAGGCGCTCGTAGTCCTTGCGGAACTCCTCGGTCAGCTCGGGTACTACCGGGCGGGGGCCAACGAGGCTCATCTCGCCACGAAGCACATGCCACAGCTGCGGCAGCTCGTCCAGTTTTGAGCGGCGCAACCAGCACCCGACGCGCGTTATCCGTGAATCGCCGCCAACTGTGTACGAGGTCCCGGCGGAAGAGTGCGCCATGGTGCGCAACTTGAGAATGTGGAAGCGCTTGAACCCGCGGCCGACGCGAACCTGACGAAAGATCACCGGGCCATCGGAATCCAGTTTGATGAGGATGGCCGCGAGTAAGATAAGCGGAAGTGAGACGGCAAGCAGCACTCCAGCAAGTGCAATATCCACGCTGCGTTTGAACACGAGCCCCCCAAAGCAAAGAACCTTGGCGTCCCGGCCCAATCGAGGCAGGACGCTATGAGGAAACGTGCTCGGCGGTGCCGGGAACCCGTGCTGACTGGAAGCTGAATTCTGTAATCGTCTACTTCAATGCGCCCAGTTCAAAATTCCCGCCTGTGCCGCTCCTCTCGTGACAACGCAGGGATAGACCCCAAAAGCAGGTCCTTCGCTGGAGGTGAGTTGATTCAGTACTGACAGGAAACAACTCTGCCCCCAGCGATGTCAAGCAGTAAATTCCAATATGGAAAACATTTTTGTTGTGCACCTGGTTTCCGGCGTAGAGCACCGGGCGCTTCGTATGTGGCAAGGCGCGATGGCCCAGGAATGCGGACCGGTTAAAAGAAGGAAAGTAGATCGAAGAAAGGTGTCGGCGGGTCGAACCGGCCTTGCCCGGCATCAGATGATTGAACGGTGTACTAACGTGCGATGTCTTCGAATATCCCCTAAGGAGCGTCTTTGAGACTTATCTTCTCCGCCCTTCTTGTACTTGGAGCGGCAATCCCTGCGGCGCGCGCCCAGGGCAACTACGAGATTCAGGTCTACGGCGCAGATACCATAGCTCCGCGCAGCACCATGTTTGAACTGCACTCGAACTTCACCGCCGACGGGCAGCGCAAGACGATTGAAGGCGTTGCGCCTACGTACCACGCCGAGCACGAGACCATCGAGATCACCCAGGGGATCAACGCGTGGTCTGAGTTGGGATTCTATGTATTCACCAGTGAGCGCAGCGGCGCGGGCATGCAGTGGGTGGGCGACCACATTCGCCCCGGGGTCAGGGTTCCGGATAGCTGGCATTGGCCGGTCGGCGCAAGCCTCTCGACAGAGATTGGCTACCAGAGAGCCATTTTCTCGCCCGATACATGGACGTGGGAGATCCGACCGATTGTGGACAAGCAGAAGGGGCGATGGTACTTCGCGGCCAACCTGGCGCTGGATCGTACCTGGCACGGCCCCGATGTGAACCTGGGGCTGGATTTTGCGCCGGCAGCGAAGATCAGTTACGACTTTACAAAAAAGGTGACGGGCGGCCTGGAGTACTACGCGGACTATGGAAGCATCAGGGATATTGCCAGCCTGCACGACCAGCAGCAGCAGTTATTCCCGGCTATCGATTTGAACCTTTCGCCGGATTGGGAGATCAACTTTGGGGTGGGAATTGGCCCTACGGCTGCCACCGACCACTGGATTGTTAAGGCTATTGTGGGACGGAGGTTTAATTGGGGCGGAAGAAGTGATGGTGACACATCGTCCATTCAGACAACGCCGGGCGATGAGATATGTTGGAGTATCCTGGAGCGCACTGGCTTGGTGAGAGTAGGCTAAAGGCCCGCGGCTTAAGCCGAACTTCATGCAATGCTGTATTCATGGGCCTGAAGGCCCATGCTCCCTCCGGAACAGAAAAAATACCGGCTCCCATTGCGGCGCTTTCGGCGCAGGACCCAGAGGGTACCCCGCAGTGCCCTTTCAAAGCATCGACTGATTCAGAGATTACCTAGCTTACGAGTTCGAAGGCGCGGATGGTTTCTTTGCGGACCGTCAGGCGCTCGACCAGGTCGGTGCGGACTTCGTAGCCGCGGCCGGGAAGATCAGGAATCGCTATCTCACCTGCGGAAGAGACAACTACCTCGGGTTCGATGATGTCTTCTGCCCAGTAGCGAGCGGAGGCGGAGACGTCGCCGGGCAGGGTGAAGTTCTCGAGGGTGGAGAGAGCGATGTTGTGAGAGCGGCCGATGCCGGTTTCGAGCATTCCGCCGCACCAGACCTGGATACCGCGCTCCTGGGCCGCGTTGTGAACAGCGATGGCCTCTGAGAAGCCACCCACACGGCCGAGTTTGACGTTGATGATCTTGCACGACTCCATCTCGATGGCAGCGAGCACATCGCGGCGGTTATGGATGGATTCGTCGAGGCAGATGGGCGTTTTCAGGCGCTTTTGCAGCATGGAGTGGTAGTAGAAGTCGTCGTGCCAGAGAGGCTGCTCGATCATCAGCAGGTCGAAGGCATCGAAGGCGACCAGGTGGTCCATATCCCTGAGCTTGTAGGCAGAGTTGGCATCGCAACTGAGCACGATATCCGGCCAGCGGCTGCGGACCTTGTCGAAGACTTCCAGATCCCAGCCCGGCTTGCACTTGAGCTTGATGCGCTGATAGCCGGCGGCCAGTTCCTTCTCGATAATCGCCATCAGTTCGGGGATGGAAGGCTGGATTCCCAGCGATACGCCGCAGGGAATCACTTCCCGTTCGCCACCCAACAACTGGTAAAGCGGGACGCCTTCGCGCTGGGCCTCGAGGTCCCAAATCGCATTCTCCAGTGTCGCCTTGGCCATGCGGTTGCCGCGCAGGTGGCGGAAGATGTTGGGGCACTCGCCTCCGTGCTGGGGCGGCTCAGACGCGAGCATGGGGCCCAGTTCATTGACGATCACAGCCCAGGCGCCGTCCGTGAACTCAGGAGAGAAGAACGGCCGCTCGCCGGCGGTGCACTCGCCCCAGCCAGTTAGCCCTTCCGACTTGATTTCAGCCAGCAGTACGCGGCGATTGCGGGTAACGCCGAAGCTGGTTTCGAAGGGGCGTACCAGAGGCATGTGGAGTTCGCGCAAGATGATTGCATCGATTCTCATATGAACGGTTTATCCTCTTTGTTTTCAGCAAATCGATTGTATTCAGAGCAGGTTTGCTGAAGATTTGCAGAAGGGTGCACCTCTGATGACAACTCCGGGCCGATTACCTCACCACTATAACAGTCTTCACACGTCACTCGGCCGACTGCTTGAACAAAGACAAATCCCCAATGGAAACGCTGTAAATGTCGCAAGTCGCTGTACATCCGTGAGGGTGGGGGCACCAGGTATTTATCTGCCCGGACCCGTTCGTGGGAGCAGGCTGAGAAAGCTGCGCAGACTGAGCGGGACAAACGTGATCCGGTGAAGATCGAATTGCAGAATATTGCAGAACGTGAGGCGGCCAAGGCACTCAAGGAGACTCCGTTTGGCTCGGCACTGGACCTGTGGTCTGGAGGAATGAAGAACCGCGGAGCACGTCGCTGGCCGCGTACCGATCGACAATCCTTCGCATGAAGCGATGAGCTGAAGCCAACGGAGTCGTCAACATCGCGGATGTGACGGTCTCGATGCTGGACCGGTGGCGCAGCGAGTGGTCACCAGACGCAGAAGCCAAGGAGAATAGGCTGGCCCTAAACACGCAGGCGGCCAGCAAAATCCTATCGCACTGGCAGAGTAGGGTTCCGTGCGGTAGTGCCGGAGAAAGCTGGCTCGTCCACCTGGATCTGCCTATCCCCTTTCACGTTTGTGAGTGTTTGTAATATGCCACTGGGCCAGCGAATTCCGATTCTGTCAGCAACTGAGCTATTGCCAAGCCCAAAGTGAACACGAGGATCACTTGAGGAAAGATAACCGCTCGAGGTCGTTGCCGTAACCCATTGCGATCCATGCGCAGTGGTCAGCTTTATTTCTGCGCCAATGCCGTCGCGGTTACTCTTGTGACCAGTGAGATGAAGGGTGATCCAGTGGTTTGTCGTGGCAGTTTCATTGCGCAAGATATGAATCGGGCCGCCATTGGTGCTGACCACCGCATCAATTCGGCCGTCATTGTCGATGTCTCCAATTGCCATGCCGCGGCCCACCCAAGCGTCATGAAATACGTCACCGGAAATTGAGGATACATCGACAAATCCTTTGCATGTATTCCTCACCAACATCATCGGTTCCTTATAACGCAGATTTGGATTGCTCTTCTCTATCGTGTCCAGGTCGTGCCCCTGCGCAATCAGCAAGTCCTTCCAGCCATCGTTATCATAATCAAGAAAACGCACGCTCCAACCCGAGTGGAGCATCGTCATGGCGCTGAATCCCGTGGACAAGACCGAACTGTTGAAGGTACCGTCTCCGGCATTTTCATAGAGAGCATAACGCTGGTTGGCCAAGTCAGTAATCACGAGGTCGGGCCAGCCATCGTTGTTATAGTCGGCAAAGTCTACACCCATGCCGGCGTAGGTCTTCCCCTCCTCGTTAACGGACACTCCGCTCTCGAGCCCGACCTCTTCAAATGTCCCATCCTTCTTCTGATGAAAGAGGAACTCCGGTTGGGAGTCGTTGGCGACGAAGAGGTCGATACGCCCATCACGGTCGTAATCGGCAATGGAAATTCCCAGGGCCTTGGCCGGCTTGTTGAGGCCCAGCTTAGCTGCCTCTTCAGTGAAGGTGCCGTCTCCATTGTTGTGATACACCAGCAGGGTGATCGGAGGAAAATTGTCCGGATGGCAAATGCCGCGATTATCCGACGGGCCGCACCATGGGTCGTCCCAGTCCCAGGTGACATAGCGATCCACAACCAGGTCGAGCAAGCCGTCGTTGTCCAAATCCACCCATGTAGCCGAGCTGGACCATCCGCCACCGGCCACTCCGGCCTTCTCCGTTACGTCCGTAAAGGTGCAGTCGCCATTGTTGTGATACAACCGGTTGCCACCGTAACCTGTGACGAAAACATCCTCATAGCCATCGTTGTCGTAATCGGCGGCGGATACGCCCATGTCATAACCGGCGCCTTTGAGTCCCGACTTCTCTGTAATGTCCTCAAAAGTTCCATCAGCCTTCTGGTGGTACATACGATTCCAGTACTCGGGCGCCGTCTTTTGCGGGATAAAACCCTTGGGCGTGGGGTCGGTATACGGCGCTCCGTTGACAGCGTAGATATCGAGGCGTCCGTCGTTGTCGCAATCGAAGAGCGCCACACCCGATCCCATGGTATCGATAAGGTATTTTCGCGAGGTGTGCGGGGCCCAATGGAGAAAATGCACACCTGCCTTCTGCGTCACATCGACGAAGCGTCCGGGATCCGCGGATTCGTGTGGGGACCGGGCTGCCGGCCGCGATACGGGCGCGGGCGATTGGGCGACCGCCTCCAGAGTCAAATTAATTCCGAGACAGGGGGGAGCGAGCAGCACGACGGCCAGGTACCGTTGCAAGGGACTCATGGTTTACTCCGCGCCGAATTGAATCTTGACGCAGCAGGATCGGAAACTGTGCATTGCGACACTCGGGCAAATATCTCTCGTGTTCCCCTTGCCATCGACGACTGCACAGTCGCGGTCAACTTGGGACAGCCTGACCACTCCCAGCGTGCAAGTCGGGAGAAAAACACGTCGTGTTTAGTCAAAAGCGTTATTCGATGTCCTAGTATAGCCTGCCTTTTCCGCTTTACAACGGGGCCGGGTGCCCGACCATCAGGCAAGTTCAAGGGTCGCTGGAATCATGTGCAGTCCGTAGAGGCCGCCGGGATTCTGGTCCGTGAAGTCGCCTGCGGTAATGATCCAGAAACGGCTGCCGTCCGGGCTGATGAATTTGGCGGGGATGCACGGGTTGTAGAATCCTTGCGGATCCCAAACCTGTCGGTTGAACAACGTCCATGGCCCCCAAGGGGCCGGCGCCGAGTAGAGTTCCCAGATGGTCCGGCTGACCCTCCGCGCATTCGGATCTTCAGCGTGGTCATAGTGCCACTGCGGCAAGATGTAGAGACCGAGAGGCTCAATGTAGTGAATTCCCGTCATGCTGGCACGGCCGGGCGCACGGAACATATAAACGGCGTTATCGTGGCGCGTACCCCAGATGGGCTCTCGTTTTTCCGTCCAGTCGTGGATGAATTCCCAGTCCTCGGGGTCGAGCCGCCCGATGAGTCCTTTCGATACCCGCCCCATGGTCATCCAGTTGCCGTCGTTCCACGCGCCGTCGTTCCACGCGCCGTCGTTCGACACTGCATAGACGTAGTCAAAACGATCGCGCGCCTCCCAAGAGGCATGGACGTCTTCTCCAGCAACTCTGCCGTCCTTTCCGTACTGGACGAAGTAGGGAACGCTGAACAGCTTGCCCGGGAACATGGCGTGTCCAATCTTCTGCGTGGGCTCCATGTCTTGCCATGGTCGGTGGACTTGACAATGCTCGCGTCCCAGGTTTCCTGCACCCAGTAGTGGTCGGGGCTTCCGCCCTTATCTCCCACCCCCGTATTGGCGTAATGCCGGCTCACCGACAAGTACAGAACGCCATCCACGCAAGTGAACCCGGAGGCCTTCCACACCGCGCCGTCACCCTTCTTTTCGCACTCCTTGCCGAACTCGGCCATCGTGTTCACGGTAACGCCGCGAAGGTCCGGAGGAGTGCCCGAGAGGCGATGCACCGCCAGGTCGCTGTCAGTTGAGTTGTTGAATCCAAAGGTGTCGTCTGCAGCGCTATAGAGTTCGTCGTCGTCCGCCCATGTCGTGGTCCAGGTATCGCCATGGCTTCCGGGCAGCCGGATGGGCTTGCCGTATTCCACATTTATGATTCGCTTTTTGGCGGGCGCAGCGGCCTGAGCCGCAGCCGAATAAAGCGATCGGCCAGCCATGGCAAGGCTCGCGGCAAGAAGCGAACTGCCCTTTAAGAAGTCTCTTCTCTGCATCACAGTGTCTCCATTGGCGGTCTTTGTCCTTTTACATTTCGTCAAAGAAAGGTGCATGCCCACTGGCTTTCCGAGCTTGGAACACCTGGCTCATGCCCATTCAATACCAACGGTGGCTAGTTCGTGCGGATGCAGTTCCAGTTCGATTCCGCCGTTCAGCACGATTGCCGGTCCAAGGTCTTCTTCCACCAGGTTGAGCCTTCGCACCTTCGCGGGACGGCGGCCGACAATCTAAATGCGGGCCAGCGTGTTGGCTTGCCCGCCGCACTCCCATACGCGCAGCACGATCCCGTTACCGGCTTCCGGCGCCTTCACAACTGCGATCATCGCGTTTTGCGGCTCGATTTCAAAACGGAAAGGCGCTGAAAGCTTTTGCTCCGAACTGTCGCTGACCCAGTGCGCCACCAGCGGCGATGCGGCGTCCCACCCGAAGCGCGCCGACTCGGAGAGAGAAAGATCAGCATCGTGACTCATGAACGAGTAGTCGAACTGTGTTACGCCGCCCTGCCACAGCGGATAGTTGCAATTCCAGATATTGCTCATCACGTATGAATAGATGTGTGCGTTTGTGGGCACAAAGGTCTCGTGCCACTTCGGATCCCAGTGGTTGCTGTTGATGCCGCCAAAGCAAGCTATGGGAGCGTCGAGCGAGGCCCATGTCACGCCCCTCACGCTGCCGTCCGCGCGCACATAATTCCGCACTGCATTGAATCCGCGCCAGGTGCCGGGCATGGCATCGCGCGGCCAATCCATGACCATATACGCCAACTCCAATCGGAACCGCACCTCGGGACCCACCGCGAACGGGAAGGCAATGTAGATTTGCTCCTTCTCCATGGCGGCGCGCTTTTCCACACGGTTGTTCATGTCGATGCGATTCAGGTCAGGGTAGACAATCGCGCGCCGGTCGATGATTGCGGGCGCCGGACCGCTGTCGAGGCGCGCTTTCATGGTAATGGCCGAGAATACCGGGCCGACCTCCACCACCGGATCGCCAACCGCAACTGGTACAAGCCGCTGTCCCGCTCCGTAGGCAAACCCCGATTTATTTGCCCCCCCATTGCCGGAACCCAGATACGACTCATTCACGTCGTCGTGAATATACTGGCCCATGCCATAGGCGCCCTGATCAACCAACTCCGATTTCCGTTCGCGATCGATCACCGATCGAACCAAGGCCGTCTCAGGCTCGACGGAAACCGAGTAACAGCGGCTCTGTATTGTCTCGGACCTGGAATTCTCAGCCCGCTCCGGCGCGCCTTCAACAAGTTCGTAGACGCAAGAGCCGAAAGCGGGAACATCAGAGGCGATGAACGCCCACGAGGAGCCGTCCCGCTGTATCGGTATGACCGCGCCTGAGCGCTGGTCGCGAAGCGCCTTGAAAGGCGGAGTGGAAGCGGGCGCTTGAAAGTGAACCACCGCGGTGCGCGGCCAACTCATGGTGTTCCACACCACCAGGCCGGAACCCGCGGTGCGCGCGCCGACGCGGCTCAAAGCGCTGCCCATCACCCGATCGGCGATTTGGCCCGCGTCGATTGCGTACTGGCGCTTGGCATCCCAGGAAACTTCATAGGCCTTCATCAACGGCGATCCCGGACCCAGCGACTCCCCTGGAGGAACTTCAACGCGGGCCGAAACTCCGTTCGCGACGTCGCGGGTAAAAGATGTAATCTTTCCCGGACGGTTGTCGGGATCGAAATCGTAGCCCCAGGTGTGGTCGGAGTAGAGGTGCAGGTTGCGATAGCCGTTGGCCATATCTTCACGCACCTCGAGGCCGCCCAGCGCAGCCAGAATTTCAGCGGCCGTGAGTTTGGCCTGAGCGCGGCGGTGCAATCCCGTTTCTCGCGCAAGGGAAATCAATCCGTCCGCCCACGAGTCCGCCACATCTCCCGGGCAGCTTGGAATATCGGCTGCGTATTTCTCCTCCACGACGGCAAAGAACTCCTGTACGGTGCAGAGCTTTATGTCGGCTTCGGGGCACTGCTTCCGGTAGCTGCCGATCAATTCAATCATTTCGGGATCGGGACCGCTGATATCGCCTTTCCCGGCATGGCGAAACATGATGTCGTATGGATAGTCGGGAAGGCTGTCGAACTGTTGCAGCGTCTCACTCCCCTTGAAACCGGCTACGCTGCCCCGGGCATAGGTCCATAACCCTGGCGTCCATGCCGAAAGCACACGGCTTCCATCCGGCGAGTCCCAATAAAAGATCCTTGGCGCCTTGTTGACAATGCCTTTGGAATTCGTCTTGCTGCCGGGTCCAATGCAAAACCAACTTACTCCACTGCGCGCAAGAACCTGGGCCAGGCTCATGCAATAGCTTTCGCCTACATCGTCAAGGATTGCCATGCGCACCGGAATTTGAAAACGGCGGCGGATGCTGGCGGCGTAATACGTGGACCGGGCTAGTTCCTCGTGCCCGCACAGGTCGGTATGTATGGGGAGATAGATGGCGCCGAACTCCATCTGCCCGCGGCGGAAGCAGTCGATGAGCCTTTGAAACTGGGCGGCGGTTCGGTGCTGCTCGTAGTAGTCGACGGCCCAACTGCTCTCCAAGGTGAACTTGTACCTGTTTTCAGGCGCGGCATCCTTTGTGGCGTCGCAGAGCCGCACGGCGTCCTCCACGAAGCCCGCAATTCTCTCCTTGATGACGGATGGCACATCATGCCAACCGATATCTAGGTGCGACAGATTGATAACATAAACATGCCAGTGCCGTGTATCGGCGGCCGCGCCGGTTACCAGTAGACCCGTGCCGGCATACGCCGTGTTCAGTAGGAACTTGCGTCGTGTCAAGCTCATCGTTCTGCTCCCATCGCGTACCTGATAGAGTGGCTACGCCGGTTATGGTCTCACATAGCTATAAGCCCAATAACGATACTCATCCCATCTCCCGGTCTTTGAACTTATGAACTCGATCCGGACACTTATCTTGTCCTTCCCTTTGGTGTAGCGTGCAGGCAGTTCATAATCGCTGTCAAACCACCGGATACCTCGATAAGTCTTCTCGTAGTCCACGCTGTACCAGGGGCGCTCGGTGACCATTCGTCCGTCGATAAACACCCGAGCCAGTTGCCGATTGTTCTCCTTGTCGCAACGCCGGCGCAGGCGCACACCTTGATTCTCCGGGGAGATGGCGACAGTGAAGGAGCTGCCGCCGGTGCAGGATACGCCCTGGTCTGCGATTGCGGGAGTTTTGAGCAGCACATTGTTGAACTCCCCGTCGTACCAGTAGGCTCCGTGGACCCGCTCCGCATCTCCCTTCGCGCGATAAGCATGAGCCGCTTCCGACTTTGGGTCGCCGATGTCCAACTCGTCGGTCTGCATCAAGCGCGGTTCTGCGTATCCATACCAAAAGGTCACGCTTTCTTCGGTGCCCACCTGGTACATTCCTTCGTGGCCCAAAGGCGAATGCGGCCCATACGTCTGGTGGCCATACTTTATGTCGCTTGAGAAGCAGTACATGTCGGCCGTCAGGAACCGGTAAATGCTGCCTGAGCCATCATTGGCGCTGATGGCGCCGAAAAGAGGCTGGGTGAGGTTCTGCAATCCCCAGCCCATGTCGTGGTCGTCTTCGAATCCCTCCCCGATAATCCATGGAGTTCGGCTCCCGTCAAAATAGGTGCGTTCATCCTCTTCCGTACTCGTATTCCAACGCATAACGACGTGACCCACCACCTGGCCGTGGCCGCTCGCTTCCAGATAGGTATAGTCCTTGCCTTCCGTCCGAGGATCCTCCCGATGGTAATTGGCGTGCAGATAACCGCACCGCTGGCGCGGGTACGTCGTTGCAGAACCTGTGTTGGTCTCCACAGTGACGGCCACGGCTACTTCCCCCTGACCGCGATTTTGTATCTGAATCACTGCCGACTTCCAGAATGGCATGGGGAAAGAACAGTGTCCTTCGCCGCTCGAAAAACGTAGAGGCAGCGCGGCGAAGGAACTCTCCAGGCTGGTCCGGTACGCTCCAAAAAAACAGCCCACCGGGGCTTCAATTTGTGGAGAGGCCGCTCCATCGAAAGTAATCTTGAGCCAGCTATTAAAAAGTGCGCCCGCGTTTTTCGCGGGATCGACCTTGATTTGCAATGCGGTAATCGCACCGGACTCACCGGATCGTTTCCAAAGTGTGACCGTCTTTCCGGCTCCCACATTGCGCGTGGCCGCTTCTTCCTGTTTGCGCCGGCTTGGCTCGGGATTGCTGCCCAAACCGTGCACATCTACTGCCTTCAGCAAGGCAGGCATCATGCGGCGCGCTGTCTCTGAAGTCCACGAATCCAGGCCCGGATCTTCGGTGTATAACTGATAAGTGTAGTTGTACCAATGGTTGCGACGATTGGGCAGATCGCTGTAACGGCCTGTCCAGGGCATAGGCGTGGTGCCGGGACCGCCGGGTTCCGAGCTCAAACTGACCTTCAGCCGCTTCTTGAAAAACATCGGGTGATACAACACGCGGAAATTCTCCTTTCCGTCCCAGGCCAACGACGGCTGAAAAATCCCCAACGGGTTTTCATTGCTGAAGAATGTCGAAATATCCATATCGATGCGCGGCTTCGGCTCATCGTCGAAGGCATACCGGATGTTGATACCTTTGTAAATCTCGTGATCGTGCCAGATATTCATCTGGTGGCGAGAAAGGCATCCCGGCCCCATCGCGTCAAAGATCACGCATTCTCCATTGTTCTCCGTGTATAAGGAGAGGTACTCCGCATCGTAGTTATCGCCCGCCCGGTCGTATGAGCAGAACTGATGCGTTTGTGCGCCGCGTCTCAAAAAGGGCAGCAAATCGACGCGGAATGCGCCAGCCTCAATTGTCTCCGCACTGTCCGTGAGCGAACCTTCAGCCGCCACGGACAAACACACCGCCGGGCTCCGAGATGCAACATTTCTCTGAAGATTTGAGTGTGATGGAACACCCCCGATGAAATCGCGCAGCCAGGCAGCTCTTGTTCGCGCCGAGGTTGAAGCTAACCCAAGCAATCCAAGTCCTGAAATAAACGTTCGCCGCTTCAATGAAACCTCCTCTTCGCTTGCGATAAGACCCCGGGTGAATCATTTGCCACTGCGAATCTCCGCAATAAGAGACGAACCCGTCGGAGTTTCAAAAGCAGCACCTGGTAGTTCCAATGCGCTTCTCCCACATGCATCTATTCGACTTCCCATAATGCGTCTACTGTGAGCCGATAAAAGCCCGCTCAACCTTCGAGAACGACCGCCGCCGACCCCGGCATCATTTGCAACTTCCCTGTTCGCACCTGAGGCTCAGGCTCTTCCGGCGAAACCCAATGCAGTCCGGCCTTGTTCCGCCCGTCGAGAACCACCTCGCAGGTCACGACCGCTGGGCTGCCTTTGCGAATCCCATAGCTGAAACCCGCGCCCGCGCCCACAAGCCGGATCGACTGCCTGATCTCAATGTCCAGCTTGCCCATGCGCTCGCTTTCAAAGCCCATCCACATGATGGCCGCCTGCCTGCCGTCCGATTCAATCCGCGGCGCGCCAGCATGCCTCTTCGTCACATAGTGAAAGCGGTGCTCCGGGGCCGGGACGTGCATGCGCATCCCAGCCCCTTGCAGCTTCCATGCGCCGTCCTTCGACTCGATGCGATTGACGCACCCGCTCTTCCGGTCGATCGAGACAATCAAGGAATCGCTCTCCAGGTAGAACAAATCAGGTCCCGCTGCGGCGCTTTGCGCAGAGGCGTGAGCGATGAGTCTGGAGGCGCCCGCGGACAGAGCCGTTCCCAGGAATTTACGACGGGAATATGTCATCCGGATCCTCGGATTCCGCCCCTTTCTAATGCCTCAGCTGTAACTTCCCGGTCGGCTTGTTGAAGGCAGTTGACTGTCCTGCGGCCTGGAATGCGCCGGCCATTGCAAACACCTTCAACAGGCCTCTTCGATCGATCGTTTTGGCGTCCAAAAGTCTCCTTGTTCGGAGCTAATTAAGGGCGGCGCCTCTTTGCTACTCCAAAGACGCTCTTGATTGCTTCGAGAGAACTGAACTTGTGCCTGGTATCGGGCTCAAGATACCCTCCCTCGGTCCACTCGTTCCAGGCGTAAATGGTAACAACGCGTTGGCCGGCAGGAAGCTGCGCCGCCCGCTGGCGGGCCTGTTCCAGCGCCGCCTTGAACCTGGCCGGCGAGTTGTCCCAGAGAACCGGCGTGTTGGGGTATTTCTTGCCATCGTACGGCTCGGAGGCAGGCACACGGGGCGTGGGATCCCAGCCTTTGGTCGCATTAGGGAAATACGGGACTCCGTATGCATCCTTGTGGGCGTCCCATTGGTTGAAGTACGCATTCGCAGCCCAGGTGTAATCGGTCTTGGGAAAGTCCTTCAGGTCAATCTTGTGCACCCACACATAGCTGGTCACGCTGTCGACGCCAAGCGTTTTCAGAACCTCTTTGGGGTTGGCAGGAAGCTCCCAGTCCATGACATTCAGGTAGATGCCCTTCCTGCCGGCGGTCACGGTCTTCGCGCGCAAGGCATCAAGGGCTTGCTTCGCCTGCTCCACGCCGCCCATTCCGTCGATGAAGGTTCGTAGCTGATAGATGGAGAAGTAGCACCGGCCGTCAACCATCCAATACGAATCGCTGGTGAAGTAGTCCTTCACGATGTGGTCGAGGAACGAGTCGAAGACTCCCCGGCCGATGGCACCCGGACTTTCCGGACCCAGGTCTTGATTGGCCCACATCAGGGCGAACTTGACGCGCGCGCGGTTTGGCGCCTTCAAATATCCCTCATTCAGCGCCCGTTCCAGCATCGGGCCCTTCCCTTCGCTGCCGCTGCGCCAATACCAGTCGAAGAGGAAGACATCGACGCCATGGTCCGCTGCCGCGTCGATTTTCTGCGCCATCACCGCGGGGTCCGCTTCGTCCTGGTAGCCCCAGAGCGGAGCCACCGGTTGCGGTTGGCCTGGAAAACGGGGTTTGGCATTTTTCAATGCCTCCCATTCCCCTTCGTTCTTCTTGAGTGCCGGCATCTCTCCGTGCTTCATGAGAGGCTCAGTTTCCATATGCCAGTTGGGGAAGTAGTAGGCCGCGACCTGGACGCGCCGGTCCCCATTCTCATTTTGACCGCCATAACTCTGGGTGCAACACATCGCAAGAAGCATGGCAGCGCCAATCCCCGCGCGGAGGATTGCTCTCATTTCAGTCCCAATGCAAGTGAACATTCAACTCTCCTTTTGTTTCATACCTACCGTTATCCTTCTACTTCGAAGTCTCCGACTTCGTGTAAAACCTCTTCAGCATCTTCCCTATCCGAAGTTATGGGCTCTCGTCATGCTGTTATCAACCTCCGGCGAGCGCATTGCGGGAGAGCCGCACGGCAAATTCCGCGGAAACCGGAGGCGGGTAACTGCCTTCGGCAGCCCCGTGTCTGTTAGAAAGAGCTTTCGATACCACGACCTTGACTTTGAGTGCCGATATTCTTGAGTAATCACCACTCTGCTTCAACCTCTTCAGGGCACGGTTATCGTCGTTTCGCGCTAAATCTGCGCGTGTAGCGGCTCCCCGGAGTTGTTGGGAACGATTAGCAACCTTGCGCTGGTTCCTGACTTGGCTCCCGCTTGACCGGGAGTGATCAGCAAACAGCCTTCCATGTCGCTCATCTGATCGCCCCAGGCAAATAACTCCATGAGCGTCAGTTTCTTCATCTCGTGCGGCTTCAAGGTAAGCTGGACAACCTGTTCCTTATACTTGACGACCTGTTGGGTTTCCGGATCGTATTGTCCGCCATAGTAGGGAATATGGTCGAGGGTATACGTTATGGGTTGATCGGTGTTGTTCTTGATTTCCAACGCGGAATACCAGCCGACGCGCCAGTCGTTTTGATCGTGCCAGTAGTTCGTATATTGAATCACGAACTTATTCAAGTCGCTATCCCAAACCGCCGGCTCGTCGTACTCGCAAGGATCCCAGGCCACGTGATAGGCAACTACCAGATCGGGCGATACGCCCTCGGGAGTTTCGTGCAGCATGAAGTAGTAAAAGGGCTTTGAACCGGAGAATTCGACGGAGCCGGTAAAATTCAACTTTTCTGGGACCGGCCAGTCGGGCTTCAGGCCGACAGCGATGAATGGCGCACCGATATAAACGTTGTCGGTTTCTCCGAAGAGCGGCTTCAAGCGGTATTCCTTCGTGTAGGTTCCCACCTGGCCGTTGGCAAAGACGAACTTGGGGTCATCGCTCGTCATTTTCAATTTTACGGTGATCTCTTCGGCATTCGGATTGAAGAATGAATGGGCGAAATCCTGAACGTTCCACCAGCCTTTGGCAGTCTTGGTAACTCCAGCACGCAGGTGGTCGAATCGAAAATAGGTGCTCTTCTCGCGAAAATACGTAGTCCGCACGCCTGCCTCAGTTCCGGCTGCATCTCCGGTGCGATTGATGGCCTGTGCCGGCAACCGGGGGGCGTTGCATAGGAGAAGAACCGCGACCATTGCCCCTAAGGTCACGAAACTGACTTTCATAGTACGGTCTCCTTCATAAAGTGTGTTTCAAGAATAGATTCAGCCTCAAATCCTTAGCTGGGTTCCCCATCCTTGCGATTGTTTCTCCTCGCAAGGATGGGATGCTCCAAAGCCAATCCAATAAGGTCTGTTTTTCATGAATCTACTCAGAAAGCACCATCTCCTCACAATCGCGGAAATAGCGAATGCTATCCATGACCAGAGCATCCAGTTTTACCGGTTCCGGCCTGCCATACATCGCGGGATAGGGATCCCCGCCAGGCCCGAGCGGCTCGAAGGTGACGAACCTCCCCTCCCGATTGTGTCCAATGATGTAAAGCGCGCGAATAATGGTGGCAACGTCCAAGGAACCTTCTCCAAGGGCGCAGCGGTTGCTATCCGCAAAATGAAGATTCACCAGCATCTCGCCGGCATCAAGTAAAGCCGCTCCGATGTGACTTTCTCCGGATTGCATATGATAGACGTCCCCGTTGATCGACCGGATGCCGGGATGATCCACCTCGCGGATGTACCGCTTCGCATCGGCAATGGTGTGAACCAGACTGGTCTCTGCCGCCCGGATGGGCTCAACGGCTCCCTGAACGTCATGCTGTGTGAACCATTCCGCGCACACTTTCAAAGTCTCGACAGAGCGGTCTTCTTCCATATCGTCGTAGGCTTGAGGCCGCCCGACGGCGCCGGGAACGACCAGCAGGTAACGGCCGCCTACCTCGTGAGTGAACGGCAGTTCGCGCCGAATGTAGTCGATTGCCATCTGTCGGGTTGTAGAACGATTACTTGCCAAATCGTTATCGGCTGAGAACATCCCGCAAACACCGGAAACGCGCAAACCATAGTCGCCGAGAACCTTCAGGGTTTCATCGACTTTATATCCGAGGTCCGGCCCGTAGTGATTTCCGTGAAGCTCAATAAAGCGCAACTCTGCCTTCTCGAGCCGGCGCGCGGAATCCGACAGATTTTCGCGACCGAAACCCCAATTGCTCCACGACAGGTTCAGGCGGGCGTTGAGCTTCTCAGGTGATTTTTCCTTCAGTTCCCTGAACTCCTTCATGATTTCTTCGTTCTTCTCTTCGAAGCGTTGTCTGCGCACTGTCGTGTCTCCTATGCGAATTGGTTTTCCTTCCTGTGGTCACCTACCTCAGGCATCTTTGAGTGGACGTCCGGACCAAAATAACGAAGCGTAACCAGCGGGTCTGTTGCCGATTGATTCACCAAGGTGATGCCGGACGCCGCGGCATCTGCGGAGATGAACACTTCATCCTGAGTCATCTGGCCGAAACGAATCACAGCCGGGCAATCGACACTTAAATTGCCGACCATCCCGTGCCCCTGAGTTACGATAAGACCGGAGGCGCCGTCGTCGTAGAGGATGCAGCTCGCTCCCGGCTGTACCGTCAATTCCCGGGCGCTGAATCGCTGATCACCATTGAACGTTCCGTAGACAACCCATTTGTCCAAATAGCCTTCGCTCTCGGTGTTTGCTACCGGTATGGCTTCGATGTAATGCTTCATTCCAAAACTGGTGTCGGTGTTACGCTCCCAGTCAATGAGATCCACCAGGAAATCCAGATCGTTGTGCTTTTCTTCTGGAACGTCCTGAAGAAGCAAGCTACGTTTGACCTGACGGCCATCAACCATCGACTGGAACATGGAAAGAACATCGCTGCCCCACTGCGGCTCGTAAGTCAACAAGGATCCTGGCGCGTGTAACACCCGGGTTGGAACCAGCCAGCCAGTGCCGGGCTGCAGGCGGTATGCTTTTGAATAATTCAGAATGCCATTATCACCGTGGTTCCACTTCGCCAGGCAAGCGCGTATTTGCTTTTTGCACGTTCCGGGTTCGAGTCCGAAGTAAGTGTGCGGGAAATTACCCCAAGTGGCGTTCAGTTGAGGAGGGAAATAGTAACCCTCCGGTTTGCCTTCGCGACCCACAAGTCTTGCCTGCTCCTCGCTTTGGTGGAGATGATGCGGGATGGGACCGAGATTGTCGAAGAACTTGCTAAAAACCGGCCAGCGGCGATACTTGTCCCAAATATGTTTGCCCACCAAGCGTGGGCCTTCCGCTTCGATGGCTTGTTTGAGGCTAATGCGTAGGCCTTCGAACTCAATGAAGCTGAGCCCTTCGTCCGCGGTGCGGTTTTCGTTCATTGCCATCGTAGTGGAAGCAATCCACCGTTCATCTATACCTCCGCGATCTGCTCCATAGGCATACAAATCCCGGGAATCAAGCTTCAGCCGCCTACCCGGAACCAGATAGGAACGCGGGACCCAGGTCGGAGCGAGGCGCAGTAGCCCTTCCCCCGCCTCCAAGGCTTGATGAGCTACCCGGTCGACCTCCATAGAATCTCCTTCCTCATTTCGACGAGAATTCGCAAGTCTATCCGAGCTCTCATTTACAAAGAAGAGAGCGGTCTCTCATATTCGACCCACCACACTAAACCGAATTTATGCCGGATGTCAACCAATAGTCGAACCTCCGTTTATAACGTACAGTATCTCCTTTTATTTCTGCATTATATAAAATAGGATGGCACTCAGAATCGAGAAGTTATTGAAGGTGACAACGATCGCATTTGGTAACAACTTTCTTTGCCTCCGTCTTTGCGTACTGCGAGAGCGGTATCCGAAATGAGCCAATCTGCGCCACGGTAGCATCCACCATTGCGTCCAAACACTTCGCGCCACGTCGCCCGTGGTCTCATTGATGAAAATCAGGAGCGTCGAGGACGTGCGCTGAACATGGCCTGTTTGGTTAATTCTGAACGGGCAAATCCGCTCGCTCGCTGAAGAGCTACCGCTGTATCTCGGCGGGGGGCATGCAGGAGAAGAGGCTGCGGCAACGTTCCTATTTCCGCCTGGTTCTCGGCCAAAAGCGGATCGTGTAGCCGCCTCCGATCACAATCAACAGAATTCCACCCCACAGACTAGCGTGGAATCTCGCGAGGACGACTACGCCGGGATTGTTGAAGTCATGTATCCCAGCATAAAGAATAATCACCCCATACGCGAGTAGAAGGAGACCGATGAAGAACCACACGGGAACCATCCTGTGGTGCGTATGAGATACGGGATTGTCATTCTCTTCGATGCGCATTGATCGCTCTCCATATGGTCCTGATGATGGTGCGTACGTTGCATTCGCATTTACCAGAACGTGATCTGTAACACCGCGAATACCACTGCTACCCCTGCGCCCCAAAAGATGGGACGCTTGTAAAAGGCGACCTTGCCCTCTTCCGGGATGCGAGTGAAGCCGTAAACGAGATTCTTTAGTTCAGCGACAGGCTTAGGTGTTGTGAACAAGCTCACTAAAACTGTGACGACGACGCAAATAATCCAGGACCACAGTGCGCGGTAGAGGTTCTCCGCCATCGGCTTGGCGTCCGGAGACAGTGCGATATAGCGAAGGGCGGGCGGATACGAAATCACGACGCTGTACATGGCGATTGAGGACACCGTGCCCAAAAGCAGCCCCCAGAAGCCACCTTTAGGTGTCGCCCTCTTCCACATCATTCCAATGATCACCGTGCCGAAAAGCGGAGCGATAAAGAAGCTGACCAACGCTTGCATGTAATCCATGATGCTTCGAAAGTGGGTGACCAGGTATGCCGTGCCGATACTTGCGATAACCCCGAGAATTGTGCACCAGCGGCCGATAAGAAGGTAGTGGCGGTCACTTCCGCGCTTGTGAATGTAGGGCCGATAGATATCGTAGGTCCAGACTGTAGCGAATGCGCTGACATTGCCTGCCATGCCTGACATGAAGCCCGCAATCAGCGCGGTGACTCCAAGTCCGAGGAGCCCGGGGCCACAATACCGCGCAAGCATGAGGGGAAGAACCTCGTTGTAACTGTGCTGACCCGCTCCCATCGAACTCTCAGGGACCAGTTTGAATGGAAGGACCCCGATTGCAAGAAGCCCGGGCAGGGTCACAATCAAGGGAACAAGCATCTTGAAGTAAGCGGCTATGATTGGGGCCATTTGGGCTGACCGAAGATCCTTGGCCGCCATAGCTCGCTGGACTACCAGAAAATCGGTGGTCCAGTAGCCGAATGCGATGACGCCGCCGAGCCCAAGGACCATGCCCGTCCAATGAGCACCCATAGGATTGCCAGAAAACGTAGCCATCGGAGCCCACAAATGCACGTAGTCGCCTTGGACCCGCTGGTGTATCTTCGCCACCAGGCCACTCCAACCGCCTGCTTCAATGATCCCAAGTATCGGAATGGTAAGGGCGCCAAGCCAGATGAGAAAGAATTGCAGCACTTCATTGAAAATGGCGGAGTACAGACCGCCCAGAGTGACATAGGCCGCAACTGTGAGCGAAGAGACCCAAATGCTGAAGTGAATGTTCCAACCAAGAACTATCTTCATGACCAGCGCCATGGCATACATGTTGATGCCCGACATCAGCACCGTCATAAATGCGAAAGAAATGCCGCTGAGCGCGCGCGTCGACTCTCCATAGCGAAGTTGGAGGTAACCGGGTACGGAATGCGTGTTGGAGATATAGTAAAACGGCATCATGACCAGGCCGAGAAAGACCATTGCCGGAAACGCCGCTATCCAATAAAAGTGGGTAGCAAGGATGCCGTACTGATAGGCGGCCGCCGCCCAACCCATCAGTTCCAACGCACCGAGGTTTGCAGAGAGAAAGCTGAGCCCGGCGACCCACGCCGACATATCGCGCCCCGCCATGAAGAAGTCGCCGCTCGTGGTCGCAAACCTCCGCAAATAGAAGCCGATACCCAGCACCATGATGAAATAGAGCGCAACGATTGCAATGTCCGGGGCGGACAGCGAGATGAGCCGGCCCGGGTCCGCCAGCCCCAACCCCGCCATGGAACAGTCAAGTCTCATCGATTCACCTTTTCAGCGTATCCGGTGACGGAATTCGTTGCTTCGCTACGTGGCAAAAGATGTTGACGTTTTGGAATTCTGGTCTTGGTGATGCGCCAATTGAGTGGATTCGGCGAACATTAGGGGTGAAGCACGGGCAGTCTCACCGGTATTCCGGATGGACTGCTGAAGTGCCACTATGCTGGCGGTCGCAGAGGCAAAGGGAGCCAGGCAAGCCCGAGATCGCGCCCCATGTTGTCGGTGTCGGTTGCGGGAGCGTCGTAGAAGAGTGCCAATCCTTTGTCCGTCCTCACCACCGACGGCATGCCAATGTCGCGCACGTTCCAGTGGCAATTCTTGTGATCCAGGACGATGGCGCGCTTTTCCGGATTCCACTTATTCAGGTCCTTGCTCCAGTAGACCCAGGTGCTCTCGGTATATTCGCCCCGTTCATCCAGGCCGATGTGGTTGGTAAAAAGGAACCAGGTCCGGTTCGACGGCTCGAAATAGAGCGCAGAATTTTCGACTTGCTGCTCCAGCGGCAAGATAGGCTCGGGATCCACCTGCCAAGGGCCGTCAAGGTTGCGGGTGCGCGCGATCGACAAGGTCCGTTGATAGATTTTGCTGGCCGTCAAAGTCGCGGCGCTGAAGAACATGAGATATTCATCGCCTTGTTTCACGATCTGGCCTGGGCAGGCCTCTTCGGAATAGTAAGTGCCCGGCTTCGGCAAGAAAGGGATCACCTGCTTCTGCTTGACCCAGGGACCGTATGGATGCCTGCTCTTGGCCTTGAGGGTGTAATACGGAGTGGAAGGAATCCGGTCCGGGGGCGGCGTGACATTTTGGCACCCAAGATAAAACATGTGCCACCACTCGCCATCGAACACCGTCCAGGGCGAGGAGGCCGAAGCCGAGTCCCTCTCGCCTGGCGCTCCATAGTCCAAGATAGGCCCTTTCAAGTCCCAGTGTTGCAGGTCCTTGCTTGTGGCCAGGCAGGCCAGCCATCCGGCGGGGCCCGCTCCGTCGTAATGAAGGTAGTATGTGTCTCCTGCCTGGAAACAGATCGCCTCGCGCGCTCCCAGGTAGTCGCATCGGTTGGGGCCTGCTCCATGACGGAGGAAGGGGCCGCTATCGGTCGCATCCATGCGGAGCGTGGTAACGGGCCTGCCGTCGGGATATGCTGACTGCGCGGAGAGGCTCTCGACTAAGAATCTTGATTCCCCAATTGCAAAGTCCCCCGCGCTGGCCAAAGCACATGCCGCCGCGGCATGACAGAAAGTTCTTCTCGTCTTCATTGGCATTGAACTCCAATTGGTAATTGACCTCATCACAAAAGTCAGGTTGAACCGCCGCGGCTGCAACCAGTTCGTTAGGGGAACGAGGGAGGCGCCGCTTTGAAACTGGGATCATCCAATCCGCTGACGGCCTCCGCTTTTCCATTTCTCGAGTTTGGTGACGCCAGTGCCTTCTTTGATTGTGACCAAATGATTGGCAGGAAGAGAGCGGTATTTTTCAACCCCCCCATTGGGCCAGAAGATCTCTATGTCTGCTAGATCGGCATCCCCGAGGCCGAAATGTAATCGACGATCGCTTGAAGAGTAAAAGCTGTTCTGCGCGGTAACGGTCTTGGCTTGTTTCTTTTTACCGTAATTAGCAACTACGCGAGAACCGATGGCACTACGATTTGACTTGGTTCCGACAAGGAAGATTTTTAGCCAGGTATTGTCGCCGCGCACGTCGTTGCGCAGAAGCGAGGGCGGCTCGTTCATGTTCATGATCAGGATATCGAGATCGCCGTCGTTGTCGAAATCTCCAAAAGCGCTACCGCGGCTGGAATGCGCGGCCGTGAAGCCGGGACCGGGGTCATCGATAAGCTCGAACTTTCCATTGCGCAAATTGCGATAAAAGAGCCGTGGGGTTCGATACGGCCATTCCGGAAACCGGACTGCCACTTCCGGGTAGATGCTGCCCGTGATCATCACAATGTCAGGCCAGCCGTCGTTGTCGAAATCTTCAAAAGCTGCTCCCCAACAGATGTAACGGATCTCGACGCCCAAGCCGGTTCGCAAAGAGACTTCCTCAAAGAGCCCCGTTCCGTCGTTCTTGTATAGCGCCGGTGTGTCCCTCATGAAGTGCGTAACAACGATATCGGTGTGGCCGCTTAGCTCGAAATCCCCGATGGCGACCCCCATGCCAGACTGTTCCTGACCATCCTGGCTCAAGGCAACGCCGCGCTTCAGGGCTTCTTCGCGAAACGTACCGTCGTGATTATTCATCAGTAAGAAACTAGGAGTGGAGTCGCAGGCCACAAAAATGTCGGGCCAGCCGTCTTCGTCATAATCCGCTACGACGGTCGTCATGGCGTAGCTGCCGCTAAGTTTGGTGATCCCGGACGCTTCGCTTACGTCGGTGAACGTACCATTGCCGTTATTCCGGTACAGCTTGTGATGCATGGGCTTGAGCCCGCGCGGTCCGCAATTCACGGGGACGTCCATGTAGCGGCAGTACGAACTAGCACCTGGTTTCGGAATCACTTTCTGGTCGAAGTCCAGATAGGTGGCCACAAACAGATCGAGATGACCATCGCGATTGTAGTCAACCCAGGTGGCGCCGGAGTGCCAAAGTACTGGCCCTGATTCGAGCAGACCGGCTCGTTCCGTTACATCGGTGAACGTACCGTCCCCATTGTTATGATAGAGGACGTTTTGTCCCCAATAGGTGATGAACACGTCCTCGAAGCCATCGTTGTCGTAGTCGCCGATGGTGACGGAACAGGCCCAACCGCTGCGTTCGAGGCCGGCCGCTTTCGTCACATCGGTGAACGTGCCGTCCCGATTGTTCTTGTACAGCCGGTTCGAGGCGCCGGACGGAGTGCCCTCGAGCCGCACGCCGCTCAAAATGAGGATGTCAAGCCAGCCATCATTGTCGTAATCAAAAAACGCGATCCCGCATCCGTTGGTTTCAAGGATGTAATCATCGTGGCCCACGCCTCCGTAAACGATCGGAGACCGTAGACCGGCTTGCTCCGAGATATCGGTGAACCGGGCGTTGAACGGAAGTCCGGAAGGCTTCTCGCGAGGCGCGGCTTTCTTATCGAGCGAGGCCATTCCTCCCTCCTGGCCGTAACTCGATATCGCCGTTCCCGCGGCCCATGCCACGGCGGCAGCCAGCCATTCGCGGCGCGTCATCTTTGCGGTTCCAGTAGATCGATCATGCGGTCTGGCGGCGCCTTGGTCAGGCCAGTTCTAATGTGCTGATCCGGCACCGGCAAGACAACTCTTTCCATCATTACCCGGCTCCTTGTTTTCTCGGTCCACTTCCTTGAAGCGATCGAAATACACCTTGGATTTTGCAGCGTCTCCGAGCCGCCGTGCAACTATGGCAAGACCGTATATTGCCGCGGCATTGCAGGGATCGAGTTTTACTGCGACTTCAAGGTACTTCCTGGCCTCGTTGTATCTGTGCGTATCGGCCAGCAGTTCGCCCATTTCATAATTGGCTTTCGGGGAATCGGGATTGACATTGAGAGCCTCGTTGAGCAGATTAGAGCTTTCCTCCGCATGTCCCAGCATCCGCTGGTAATCCGCGAAATCAATCAAAGGCCATTCGTCCCGCCTGTTGTACTTCTTGTCGAGTTCAATGGCTTTCTCGAAGCTCTGTATGGCCAACTGCACATTGCCGGAGCCCTCATAGGATAGCGCCAGGTTGTGATAGACCTCCGCGTAATCGGGCGTGATTGCCAGCGCCTTCTTGGACGTCCCGATGGAATCGACATAGTTGCCTTGGGCAAAATACAGTCTGGCGAGCTGGTACTCGAGTTCGGAATTGTCAGGTTTGAGAGTAATCGCCTGCTGAAGTGACAACTTGGCAGCTTCCAGCATATTAAAGGTGATGTAGTTGAGGGCGAAGAGTTGATGGATGCGCCAATCCTTGGGGGCGAGGCGGTAAGCCTTCGAAGTTAACATCATCGAGTCTTTGGTTTCGTTGCGGCGAAAGTGAAGATAGGCTGCGATGTACAGCAGATCGACGTTATCGGGAAGATCCTTCAGCATCTGGTCAACCCTCGCCAGTCCAGATGCGTAGTTCTTCAATGGGCGATAAGTAAGCGCAAGATAGAAGGCATCATTTTCGTTCCCTGCCTTGGACTCGATGCACTTCCATAAAAGGTCCTGGGCCGCCGCAATGTCCCCAGCTTGAAAACGAGCCAGCCCCGTTACGCACGAAGCTGGCTCTTGAGCATTGAGAAAGGGCATCATCAACAGAATGAGTAGTGCCACCTTCAATTTGTTCGCCCTCTCCCTCGGATTTTATACGAAGGGGTTAGAAAGTGATCTTGCCTCCAAGCTGGCAACTGCGGGGTCCAATGGCCGTGCCCCTATATTCCCCGAAGTCCCCGGCAGTTAAGTCCTGCTGCAAGGCGGACGGATCCTTCCGGTTGAACGCGTTGATCATGTCGAAGCGCAACTCAAAGATGTAGCGCTCCTTGAACGTCTCCCGCTTGAAGAAGGAGAGGTTCTCCCCCTTATAGCTCGCGGTCCGTGTGCTGGGGAGGATCCACGAATTGCCGAAGGTGTACGGCGCCGGCTGCGCGAAAGCGGCCTTATTGAGCACTACAGTTCCGGGGTCATGCGCAACATCGCCCTCGATTACGATCTTGCCATGCTGAACGGTGGTATTGCCGCCGAGGTATCCGCATTCAGTCGCGAGTTTCCGAGCGGCAGGGTATTGGGAACCGTAACCGAAACCGGGATTCCAGCGTCGTAGGTCAGAATTCCCGAGGTCGCCCAGCCTCCAATGATATTGCTGGCGAAGCCATGGTTCAGGAAGCGCTGTCCGGGCCCCCAAGGCAGCGAGTAGGTATAACTCACCACCAGGGCCTGCGGAATGTCGAAGCCGCTCAGGTATTTTTCTGCCCTGAGGTTATACGCATTCTGCGGTCCGGGGTATCCGTATTCTGCGTTGAGTGGAACATTGGTAAGGCTTTTCGAGAACGTGTAGGAGACCAGGTACTGGAAGCTGTGGGAGAAGTGATGCTCCGCCTTCACCATCAGGGCGTTATAGTTGGATCCGAATATTCTGTTGCCTGTAACGTTCACGCTCTGGTACTGCGGGAAGGGCTTCAGGGCCTGGGCGAGCGTCACGCGCGAATCACCCGTTTTTGGATCCAAGCCACCATAGAGATCGATGAAGCCCGCGAACGGAGGGGCATACCCTGCCGCAACGACGGCCGGATCCGTGATTGGCGTGTTGAGCAGGTTGCCAAGAGAGAGGTAACCTGGGTTCACCTGGTTGGCCGGGTAACCGCCGGCAAGGTGATGGGTGTTGCTTCCAACGTAACCGACGGTGATGGCAAAATCCCGGGCGAAGGATTTTTGAATATCCAACGACCACATGTTGGTGGCGGGCCAACGATCCGCGTTGGGCGCGGCGATATTGGCACTGCCGCCGTTCTGCTGCGTCGGGTCAAAGCTGGGAGGCTTGACCACGTTCTGCCAGCCGGTGTCCCAGACCATTCCCGGCGTGACGCCGCCGTTAAAAGACGCCACAGTCTTGGAACCGCTGAAGCCCGTGGAGTCCTCAAAGGAACCATCGAAGGATGGAGGGGACAGAAGAACCCCAAAGCTGGCGCGGGCGACGAGATCCGGCCTCACGCTGTAGGCCGCGCCGAAGCGTGGCGCCCATCCACCGAAATTAGTAGGAGTGAAAGTCCTGACTTTCTGCTGGGGAGCGAAGATGTAGGCGCCGGGGAGGCCGCCGGCCCCTGGATTGGGAGCGGTCGGACTCATCGCCGAAAGCCTGTTCTGCGTTTCGTACGCCGGAGGCTGGATATCCCAGCGCAGCCCAAAGCTAAAGCTGAGTTTCTTGCTCGCCCGCCAGTCGTCCTGGGCGTAGAGGCCCAGGGACTGCGCGTGGTAGTCGGGTACATCGGGCGCTACCATGTTCGCATTATCGACAAGGCCCAGCAGGAAGCTGGCGTAGGAGTTACCGGTTCCGGCTTGCGGAACGCCGCCGACAACTTGCGCCGTCTCAGTCCCCGAGAACACATAATAGCCGTTGAGGCCGCTAGACGTGCCGCTTGCGGCCTGGTACCAGAGATACCGGGCTCCGATCTTGATGCTGTGCGCACTCATGTTCCAGAAGATCGTATCCTGGATATCGCGGGTCCGGTCCACTTCGTGATTAGTTTGGCCCTGGGTGCAGCCGCCGAGTCCCATGCCCAGCCCGCTATAGCCATTTGTACTAAAGCAGAAGCTGGGAAAAGCAGCGCCGTAAGAGCCTGGGACCGGAATCCAATACTTGGGATCTGTCGGATTCGATATCTGCGCAGTGTAGAAGCCGATGTCACCTATGGCGAAATGGTTGACTATATGCGGAGAGATCGTCCAATCGTCTTGGACGGTGTCCTCGTGAATGGATCGCGGCGAGTTATCCCCGGAAAGCACGGGTCCAAACGGTCCCTCTTCGGCGTAGATGGACGGCTCGTTGCGATGCCGGTAAGAGGCCATGAAGTGGTTATTGCTTCCTATTTGCTGGTCGACCCTGGCGAAATGGTCGTTTTGCAAAGAGTCTTGCGGTGTGAAGCCGGTGAGATTGCTGCTCAGGTTGCTGTTCGTCGGCCCGGGATAGAACGCATTGATCTGGTTGGCGACGGAGCTAAACCTGGTCGACGGAATCGCGTTGTTCGGGAACGGCTTCCCCGTGGTTGGGTCGTAAATAATATCGGTTTGGTCAGAGAAGTCGCCGGTACGCTCTTTTGCCGTCGGAACCGTAACCGTTCCCGGCACTCCGGCGGACTTCTGCCGGTACGAGGTGAAGTTGAAGAAGAAGAAGCTCTTGTTTTTGCCGTTGTAGACCCTGAGGATCCAGATGGGTCCGCCAACGGAAAGCGGCATCTCCCAGTTTTGGTCGGTGGTCACGGTGTTGGTGTTGTAAGGATGGGCATCAAACATTTGGTTCTTGATGAAGACTCCTGCGTCGCCGTGGAAGTCGTTGCTACCGGAGCGGGAAAGAAACGTCACTACACCGCCCGAGGTGCGCCCGAATTCCGCGCTCGGCACTCCCTGCTGTACTTTGACTTCGGTGGTCAGATCGTAATCCGGCCGCATATCCAGGGGAACGCCCTCTGTGATGCCCTGATAGGCCAGCGACATACCGTCCATCTGGAACTCAGTGCCAAATTGCCGGCCTCCGCCGACGTTTACGCCGAACTGCGAGCCGTACGAGTTGCCGGAGCTGGCGCCCGGTGTTTGCACGCCGGGCAGAATGTTGACGATGGCGGTGGCGTCGCGCGTGCCGCCGCCGGCAATCGAGGGAAGATCTTCGACCAACTGTCGGTCGACGGAGGCGTCGATCGTCGTAGTTTCCTGTTCGATGAGGGGGGCAGCGTCTTTAACCTGTACAGTCTCGGACACGTTGCCGACTTGCATCACACTGTCTACGCGGCTGATGTTGCTTTCGTCCACCGTTACGCCGGAGACAAGAACCTCTTTCATGCCTGGGGCGCTGAACCGGACCTCGTACTGTCCGAGCTTCAGGTACGGGAAGGTATAAACACCGGCGGTGTTGGTCTTTGTGTCGGACACTACGCCGGTGGTCACCTGAGTCGCCTTGACTGCCGCCCCCACAACAACGGCTCCCTGACTATCGGTGACTATACCGCTGATGGCTCCTGTGGTGCCGCCCTGACCGAATGCCAAGTTTGTCAGTAAGCCTGCGAATAACAAAGTGACAAAACAAAACCGCTTCAACATACGCCCCTCCTGAAGGTTGTGTCTCCGAAATTGGAACAGCTATTTGCCCTTTTCAGCAACCGGTCTCTCGATCCGCACAAAACTTCGAACGCTTATGTAGGGGCGTTGTCAAGCGACTGTCCGCATTTTTGAATGGCTTGACTTTTGCGGCCTGATTACTGTTCACGCTCTCGTCGTCGCTTGATTGTTCCCCATGGCGCCTAACGGCTTCTGTGAACCACCCTTTGGTGCCGATGATCCTACATCTTATGGCAGGGAGACTTACCGTTTTGGTTTCCCAAAGATCGCCAGATAAGGTCTCGTTGCTCTCCTGCATTTCGCGATTGAAATCTTTTACTGACAGATAACCATGGGGCTCCCGCGTTCGACGCGCAAGGTGCTGAACCGGATCGCTGAGGTGCAGCACCTCACCAAGCCTATTCAATCCACTCATTTTAAGTGACTTGTCACGGCGGGTTGTGCAAGGTGCAGTACGGCGTATAATTCTCCCGCGTGCAAATATGCCGACAGCAATGAACCAAAAAGAGGACGGTCCAAGCCCGTTGCAAATCGACGAGGCGCTGAGCCATATCTTGCGCAGTTCCCCGTTTAGCGGCAGCAAACAGTGTCAGACTCTACTTCGATATCTTGTAGATCATTCGCTGAATGGGCATGACGACGAGCTCAAAGAACGCATCATCGGGATCGAGGTTTTTGGGAGAAAATCCGACTACGACACCAGTGAGGACGCCGTCGTCCGGGCGAGGGTGGGTGAAGTCCGAAAGCGGCTCGCACAGTACTACACAAGCGATGAAGGGCAGGACTGCGCCGTTAGGATCGTTATCGCGTCTGGGTCATACCGGCCCACATTCGTTCTTCGTTCCCATGGAAACAACGGTAGCAAAGATAGTGCGGTTGCGGACCAGCCAGAAACTGGCTCCTCTACGGGTGTGGGAGAGCGTCAGGAGCCTAAGGCGGCCGATTCCCCTGCTTCCGAGACTTTTTCCCTGTTGTCAAGAACCACCCGGTGGCCCGTTTGGGGAATGGCTGTCGTGGCGGCCTGCGCTGTTCTATCGGTTGCGTGGATCGGCATCCGGCAATGGACAAAAAGCGATTTCGACATCTTTTGGGCGCCGATCCTCGACAGCAAGAGGCCGGTATTCATCTACATCGGCACGGCACCGGTGTATGTACGCTCCATGGACATTTTCTACAAAGAGATGTCTCATTTGAAGCCTGGCGAGGAGAAGCAGCCTGCGCTAAGGTGGTCCCTCCCGCCGTTGGAGGAAGGACAAGTGCTCACCCCAAAGGACATTCTGGTCGAGCCGAACGGATATATCGAAGTTGGAGACGTCACCGCGGCTGTAAATGTGACCGCGTTGCTGAACGGCCGGCACCGGAGTTTCGATCTGCGCATGGGACCGGACCTGGCCTTCGAAGATTTGCACGGTGTTCCGACGATTCTGGTGGGCTCATACGCCAATTTCTGGACCATGGCTATGAGCCGCGATCTGCGCTTTTACTTCGATCGCAACCTGGATGTCCGGGAGCGCAGCGGCCAGGGCCGGGTTTGGTCCATCTCGCATGGGGCAGGCCGCGCAACAAGCGGCACGATCACGGAAGACTATGCCATCGTTTGCAGGCTTTTAGATTCCGAGACCGGCGCCCCGGTCATCACCCTGGCAGGAACCACAACCTGTGGAACCCGGGCCGCGAGTGAATTTGTGTCCGATCCCGTCATGCTGAAGACACTGGACAGCATCCCCAGGAATGCATGGGAGCGGAAGAATCTTGAACTGGTTCTCCATACATCGCTGGTCAACTGCAATCCGACCTCCGTGGATATCGTAGCCGACCACTCCTGGTAGGGACGGTTCGCTGCAGCCCGGCGTCCAATTGACAATCGACTTGAATCGCGGAGATTGGCGTCATCGTGTACATGACGCGTCTTTATGAACGCGCTGGGCGGCGCCTGGGTACATGAGGGCGCCAGACGGCGACTGGAAAAGCCTCGCCAGACCGAGCTCGATGAGCACCCGCGGCATCATCGCCGCGATGACCGTAGAAGTAGCCGCGGACCGGGAAATATTCCCCACCTATCTGGATGAGTTCTTGTCCCCAAAATGCAGCCCGGCACCGAAAAGCAAGAGCCGGCACAAAGCCGCGGATATGCCGACCCGTTCCCTCAACGCGTTCACGGCGTCTTTCTAGGATTCCACGATTCAAATAGTTTGGGACACTGCATTTGGGAGACGAAGTTGACACGAGCTAGCGCTACGGAATACACTCCGCAACGAATCCTAGAGACCGATCTCTCGAACAAAAGGGGAGGGCGGGAGATCGATCAAAAGCAGAAACTCACTTATGTAGGGGCAACAGGTGGATCTTTTTCCGATTCTGATACACCGCGGATCAGGGTCACGGTTCAAGCCTCGTTGCTCCAGCCAGGCCGAGAGGAGCGGACAGACTCTTTCAATCAAATGCCCTGCCACTGGTTGGAGCCAATGGCTTCGAGTTCACCAGCGATCCTCTCGACGCCGGCACCGTGCAAATCGTTGGCAGCGACCAAGCAGCAGGCTGAGAGATGAAGCGATTACTCTCGCGGACCATGACCTTTGACTAAACTATGAGTGATTCGGCCATGAAAACCAAAGCGGAGGTCCGCCTTGAGTAGCATTCGAATCATGAGCGCCTTCAGTCGACTCGAGTTCAAGAGACGCATTTCTTCTCTAGCAGACACCGGAGACGCCAGATAGGAGAACGATGGACAGGAGGACGTTCAATAGGCTGGCAGCACTTGCTTCGATCGGAACCTTGTCGAGCGACTTAGGGCTGAGAGCGGAGCAACCCGGGCTCAAGAAGAATATCGATAAGGGAGGCGAGCAACCATCCTCTTTGGCGGCCCATGCGGCCGTTCCTTCGGAATTGGAGAATTCCTCAATCCGACTGGAAGACGATAAGCCAATTTCGCTTCGATTCTTCGGCTCGCCGGCGGCAGATCTCTTTACCCGCGAGATAGAAGAATCGTTCCACGGGGTACTGGAGAACAATTTTGTGGCGAAACCTGGCAACGGTTTTCCCGCTGGGTTTGTTTCCACTTCGCCGGCCGGTCAAATCTGGGGAGGCACGATGTGGACCCGTGACGGCAGCACCTTCATGCGGGAGCTGGTGATGCGCGGGTATTACGAACATGCCGCGCTCCTCGCAGAATGTCTGATGAGTCTGGTGGAAAAGAATCACGAGGGGTTCTACACTTTTCCGATGTTTTTTAAGGGGTCCAAACCAGGAACTGTCGACTGGCCACCCTCCATGAATGTGACCAACGATTTGGTGGTCCCGAGATCGGGTACCGAACTCGACGGTACCACTTCGATCATCATTGGCATGCTGTTGTTGTGGGAGCGCCTGCCCGACGGGCACCCGGCCAGGAATCACATCCGTGAATTCCTATCTCAGAGTGCG
>OCZT010000524.1_pt1 | contig 38176 bp, 45 predicted proteins | sample 1539031 | NCBI WGS metagenome assembly OCZT01 (sample SAMEA3539308, study PRJEB22396) | soil metagenome | biome: tundra; feature: field; material: soil | place: USA | collected 2010-05 | depth 0.15 m
GGACGCCGGCCAGGCCGCTCCCGCGGCGACCGCGGCGTGGTCGGCGGCCGTCGGCGGCGGGCTCACCACATGGAGCGCGACTAGCCGCCCCCCGCGGGCGCGGAGACCTCGCGTCTGCCCGGCCGGGATCACGGCCACGTCTCCGGCCCTGAGGTCGTACACGGCGTCGCCGGCGAACAGCTCTCCAGTGCCCTCCAGCACCGCCACTGCCAGGTCGACCGCGGGGGCGTGGATCGGGATCTCCTGGTCCGCCTCGAAGGCCGCCAGGATCACCCGAAAGCGCTCAGTGTTGAAGAGAACCCTGCGGCCAAAACCCTCGGCCGTAAACTCAGCCAACTCGCTGGCGTGCCCGATCAGCGGCGCGGCGCGATTTGTGATCTGCGGGGTTTCTGCCATCTCATGAATCCTCCAGGCCCCGTCAGGCTTGCCCGGGCAGTCTGTGTGCCGCCACGGTGATGAGGAAGCTTGCGTCGGTTACCGCCTCGACCTCGTGGGCGACGTTCTCTGCCAGGGTCAGCAATCCGCCGGGATGCATTGCCACCGGGCCGCTCGGCAGCTGCAGCCGGACGGTTCCGGATATCACCTGGATCATCACGGGCGCTGGAGTCAGATGCCGCCGGACGACCGTTCCCCGGCGCAGCGCGGTGATCGCGGTGTTGAGGCCCGGGTGCTTGGACAGGGTCTTAGCGGCGCGCCCGTCGCTGACGGTCCTGGCCTCGGCGATGAGAGCCTTGGACTCCTCGGTCAGGTCGTAGCTGAGGGCACTGTCGGCCAGACGTTGCTTCGGCCGCCGCGCCGTACCAGTGGTTTCTCCGGCCGGACGGACTGGGGTGTTGATGGTGCTCATCTGGGTCTCCTCTGCGCGCGAAGCGCCGTGCTGACTGTTGATTCGATCCGAAGCCGCCACTCAACCCACCTTTGCCGAGACCGGCTTCCCGTCCCCGGCGCGCCGCCCGCTGCGCGATCTGAAGCGCGCCTCAAGTGCCCTGTCCGTGGCCGCGACGTCGCTCAGCTTCGTAGCACTCAGCGACCGGCGGACCTGCTCCGCCGCCCCCGCCCAGACGTTGTGGACGGCGCAGACGTCGTCCCAGCGACAGGGCCCTCCCCGCAGCGTACAGCGGCCCAGAAGGAGATCCCCCTCCGCGGCCTCGACCACCTCCAGCATCGAGATCTCCTCAGGAGGACGGCTCAGGCGATAACCCCCATTGCGGCCCGCCCGGGCCGTGGCCAGGCCGGCGCGCGCCAGGTGCCCAAGGATCTGTGGGGTGTAGCTCGCGGGTAGAGCCATCTCGTCATTGATCTCCCGGATCTTGCGGTAACCATCAGCCTCCCACGCCCGTGCCAAACTCAGCGCCGCCCGGACGACATAGTCACCTCGCAGGGAAAGGGTCAGATCCATTCTTCAGCCACCTTGACTTAGTTACACAACGTTGAGTATCATACTCAACATTTAGCCCTAAACGCAAGCCCGAGGAGATGCTCAGATGGCAGACACCATATCGACCACTGGAGGCTCCTCCGGGCGGAGCCACGCCTCCTCCCTCTTCGGGTACCTCCTCTTCGCGGTCCTCGTGCTGGCACTCACGGGTGTCGGTGCGGGCACCTGGGCGGTGGTGGTTGGCGGCAATGGTCGCTCTGTCGGCACGACCCAGACATCGCCGCCGACCACCTCAGCCGGGCAGTCGTCGTCCAAGGACGCGAAGCTCAATTACAGCGCGCAGCCCAGCGCCACCTGGAAGCCCCGCGACCCCACGCTGCCACCCGCCGAAGCCGCCACGGTGCACAACGTCACCCTCAATATTGTCGAGAAAAACATCGAGGTCGCGCCTGGCGTCACCCAGAGGATGTGGACCTTCAACGGGACCGTGCCCGCCCCGGTCTTGCGGGGGCACGTGGGTGACACCTTCAACATCACCCTGGTCAACCACGGCACCATCGGCCACTCCATCGACTTCCATGCCAGCGAGGTTGCCCCTAACCTGCTCATGAAGACCATCGCTCCGGGCCAGACTCTGGGTTATAGCTTCGTCGCCCACCACTCGGGCATCTTCATGTACCACTGCGGCACCGCCCCCGCCCTCCAACACATCGCGGAGGGGATGTACGGCGCGGTTGTGATCGATCCCCCGGGCCTCCCGCCGGTCGACCACGAGTACTTCATGCTCCAGTCCGAGTTCTACTTCGGCCAGATCAGCAGCAATGCGGACTACACCAAGATCAAGGACTTCGCTCCCGACGCCGTGGTCTTCAACGGCTACTTCGACCAGTACGTCTACAGCCCGATCAAGGTCCAGCACGGACAGCGGATCCGCATCTGGGTGCTGGATGAGGGGCCGTCGGAGAACTCCTCGTTCCATGTTGTAGGCGGGATCTGGGACACCGTCTACAAAGAGGGCGCCTACCTGCTGCAGCCCGGCCCCTCAGCCGGCGGATCACAGGCGCTGGACCTCCAGCCGGCGCAGGGTGGCTTCGTTGAGTTCGTGCCTGCGGAGGCGGGCCAATACACCTTCGTGACCCACAAGTTCTCGAACGTGGTCAAAGGAGCTGCCGGCTACATCCAGGCCAGTTGACGGACATGGCACCTGGGAGGTCGAGGGTGATCCCCAAGCGGGGACTTCTCCCCAAAGCAGGGACTTATGCAACTCCTCCCCGGACCCCACCCCGGGACTACGACGACTGACGCGAAAAGTCGTATTCGCCAGCGTGCGATAACCCGGCTCTGCCAAGCGCTCGAGATGCCGGTACCGAGCAACGCGGCAGTTACCGCTCCCGCCGCTTCCCCTTGGCCACGTAGTCAAAAAGCGCTCGATCATGTCGCCGGAATGCCACTCTGCACGCAGGCGAGTGCGCCGCTCGGCTCGCCGGAGGGCTGACAGCAGCCAGCGGTTCAGGGCACGGGCGCTGGTGCCCACGACTACGGCTTCGCCGTGAAACCCATCGCTCGTATCTCTGAGCGCCGCCCCTGGTAGCTCCTCGAGGACGGGGCGGATCGTGATCGGATTGTCGCTGCTGACCTCGGCCACCAGCGGGAAACGCGGCTCACTCATGTTGCCCTATGACCATAGCGGCGGCAAGGACATCCGTCCCCGCCGTGGCGGCGTAGCTCTCGAGGTAGGAGACGATCTGGTCTCCGGGCGTGAACCCGTCCGGATCGTCGCCGGCGTAGGCGTGGCCCAGCAGCTGGAGGGTCCAGTTGGGCAGGACCAAGCAGAAGCTGTCCCACCGCCCCCGCCATGTTTGGCCCACCTTGCCGCGCTCGAGCACCACGTGCTCCACCCCCGTTGGGCGAGCTCGTGGCTGAGCGACAAGCCGGCCTCGCCTGCGCCAAGTACCCTTACGTCCTCCCGTTGGGTCATGCCAGAGGAATGCTAGATCAGCTAATGACCCGCTTAGTGAAGCCGCCGATGCCGGTCCAAAGGAAGAAGACGCAGAACGCACCCAACACCGGGTAGATCACCAGCAAAGACATGTGGTCGGCGCTGGTGAGGGCAGCCCGAAACCCCTCGTTGATGTAGATCAGCGGGTTTACCAGGACCAGGATCTGGAGCCAGTGGATGCTGCCGACCTGCACCGGCGCCAGCGTCGTCCAGGAGTAGTAGGTGCCGCCAAGGAACGTCATCGGCAGGATCACGATGCCGAAGAGCAGGGGCACGGTGCGAGGATCGAAGAAGGTGCCGAACGTCAGGCCCAACGCCGAGCAGGTCACGCATGCGAGCGGCATCAGCGTGAGCAGCGTGAGCCAGTGGACTTGCAGATTGATGTGTACCTGGCTGGCGTGGACGACGGCGGCGATGGGGAAGACGATTACCGCGGCAATCAGCCCCTGGACCGCGCCGAACGCGACTTTCTCGAGGGCGACGAGGCTGACCGGCAAGGGGGCGAGGACCCGGTCCTCGATCTCCTTGGTGTATCCGAACTCCTGCACCATCGGGAGCGCAACGGCCTGGACCCCCTGGAACATGATGGAAAGCCCTACGACACCGGCGACAAGGATGGTGGCGAATGCCGACTCGCCAGCCGCGCCGCGACCGCCACCTACGCCCTGGCCGATGGTTGGGAACACGTATATGAAGACAAAGCACAGCAGGAAAGGTTGAAGCACGGTGCGGGGCACAAATTCCTGCAGCTTCTTGCGCAGGACGACGAGGTCGCGAAGGATCAAAGCCGCGAATGCCTTGCGGCTGGATGCCGCGGCCGAGCGCGTTACGACGACGGGATGCGCGCCGTGGGCGGTGGCGGGTTGGCTAGCGGTGGTGCTCATCAGTCGCGGAGCTCCTTGCCGGTCAGCTTGATGAAGACGGTCTCGAGCGTGGGCGCGTCGACCTGCACATCTCGGACGTCGATCTTGGCGTCCTCGGCCGCTGTGATGACGCGGAAGAGCACCCTATCTGAGCCGCGAACAGCCACCTGCAGGGTCCCGTTCCTCCGCGTCGTCGACTGTACGCCGGGCACCTGGCGCTGCAGCACGTCGCCCAGTGCTTCCAGGTCTCCGTCGGCGCTGAGGGTGACGATCGTATCGGCCCCGATGGTTTGTTTGAGGCCGTCGGCCGTGTCCAGGGCCAGGATGTGGCCATGGTCCATGATCCCGATGCGGTCGCACAGTTGGTCCGCCTCCTCCATGTAGTGGGTACTGAGGAGGATGGTCTGGCCCTCGGTGTGGAGGTCGCCGAGGATCTCCCACAGCGCGATGCGACTCTGCGGATCGAGGCCTGCGGTGGGCTCATCCAGAAAGAGGATGGCCGGTCGGTGAAGCAGGGCGCGTGCAACCATCAGGCGCTGGGCCAGTCCGCCTGACAGAGCGGCCACCGGCGCCTTCGCTTTTTCGGTGAGGCGGAACCGGACCAGCATCTCGTCGGCGGCAGCGCGCGAGGCGCGGCCGTCCATCCCGAAAAAGCGGCCGTGGAAGTAGAGGTTCTCCCAGACCGTCAGCGCTCGATCCAGAGTGTTGGTCTGCGGCACGACACCGATCAACTGCTTGGCCACCGCGGGATGCTTGACCACGTCAATATCGCCAACGAAAGCATGGCCGGAGGTGGGGATGACGCGCGTCGTGAGCATGCCGGCAGTTGTGGTCTTGCCAGCGCCGTTGGGGCCCAGAAGGCCGAAGATCTCGCCCTCGGCTACCTCGAGATTCAGGTGATCGACCGCTATCACGCCCCCGGGATAGACCTTGGTCAGGTCAAGGGTTCGAATAACAGTCGGCCGCTCGAGCATTTCCAAGTCTCATGAGATGATAGCCACCCCGCGAGTCTTGCCGAGTTCTACGCGACGCGTGGCGCGCTCCACTAACCGGCTAGGGCAGCAGGTCCCTCATCGGGCGCGCTCCCACTGCTTTGCCGAGACGCGGCAGCCCCAGGAGGTCTTCCATTGTCGCCAGGAGGGAGTAGTGGTCGTACGGCAGCGCGGACGTTCGTCCCTTCGCCTCGGGCGTGATCACCAGCGCCGCCACTCGGTTACCGGCGCCGGTCCCCTCGTCCCAGGTCAATAAGAGCGTCCCGCCCGCCTGCCATGCGGGTGAGGCCAGGATCACGGCGACCCATTGCCGCAACCAATCGTCGCCGGTGGAGACCGGACAGTCGTGGGTGTCGTGACAGAGGTCCGGCTTGATGAAGAGGAAGCGTGGCGTACCCTGACGCAAGTCCTCGGCCAGCGGATCCAGGGAAACGACGTTCTGCGGGCAGGCGCCTCCGTAGTACGCGAACGGGTTGTGTTTGAGGGCATAGCGGACGCCCGGTCCGAAGCACCCCTGGGTCATGCCTTCGAAGTACGCCCTCCAGCTGATACCGGCGCTCGTCAGCTGGGCGCCGATCCCGCCCGCTGGGAGCCGGTGGTAGGCGTCGTCGGTGATCCCGAAGGTCTCGCCCGAGGTCAGCGCCAAGTAGTTGGGCAGGCTCGGGTGGGCGACCGCACGGTAGTTGGTGGCCAGCCCGTAGCGCCGCGCCAGAGCCGCGGTGTAGGGGGCCGAACCGGGATCAAGTGCGGTTGCCGCGGGCTTGTTCTCCATCACGATCAGGAAGACCGATCCGAGCTGGGATGTGGTGGTCGGGGCAGGCGATGTCGGGCTGGACGACGGCGCGGCCGGTGTGGATGAGCTCGCGCTGGGCGAAGCGCGGCTGCCAGTTGGCGCCGCCGGAGCGCACGAGGCCGCCAGCATTAGCGCCCCTAGGGCGCCAGCCCGAACGCTCGCCGATCGCAACACTGTCCAAGTCTGTATTCGAATTAGCAGTCCATCATTCCAAGGTTGAAGTCGCGGGTTCGATCCCCGTCTCCTGCTCCATTTTTGTATACGCACTGAGCTATCTGCAAGGTAGTGTTGGCTCCGTCTGACAGCCGATTGGGAGTGATGCCTTCCCGAGCCGGAAGCCTGATTTGACGGTGATGAAAGAATCCTTGAGGGCCACAGCGGAGCTGCTAACCGAGTATTACCTTGGGTCGATCGCGGCGTGATGTATTTTCTGAACCCCACAGGGCGCTGCGAGGTGCTCCTCGACGAACACCTTCATCTCGCGCCGAACCCGCCGCGCCTCCGGTAGGAACAGCATCACCGGGAAGGCATGCAGCATCCCGGGGATGACGCGCAGGGTCACGTCCACCCCGCATTCCCTGGCCCGTTCCGCCAGCAGCTCGGTATCGCTGAGCAAGAGCTCCGCACCCCCGGCGACGAGGTACAGAGGAGGTAGGCCGATAAGGTCGGCGAAGATGCTCGACACCATGGGGTCCCGGGGGTCGTGGCCCGCAAGATAGTGCTGCTCCATTCTGTGAAGCCCTCGGGCTTCGACGTAGTCGGAGTGACTGTTCCGGCTGTGCGACGGGCCGGAGAAGGTGAAGTCGAAGACCCCGGAAATACAGATAGCTGCCCGGGGCAGCGCGAGTCCCTCCTGCCTCGCCCGCAGCATTGTGGAAATCACCAGGCCACCCCCGGCCGATTCTCCGGCAAGAATCAGCTGCTGGGGATCGACCCCGCTCTCGAGCAGCCAGCGGTAGCTCGCGAGACAGTCTTCCAGCGATGCCGGGTAGGGGTGCTCTGGCGCGACTCGGTACTCCAGGTGGAGCGCCTTCGCGTGGAATGCCCGGGCCAGCGACGCCACCCAGTGCCGGTGGCTGCCCAGGCCGCCCATCATGAACCCGCCGCCATGTAGGTACAGGAGCTGCCGGCCTGCCATCTGGCGGTCGGGCATCAGCCATTCAACCTGAACCTCGCCGGCGCTGGCGGCATTCACGGTCACCCCTGACGGCAGCCGGATGAAGCGTCCCCGGTCGATGCCGCGCCGAAGGCGCTCGAGGTCGAACTGCAATGACCGGTCGCTGAAGGGCCGGAAGACGACCCTCACCCAGAAGGTGATGACCTGGCCCACCAGGCTCGGCGCATCCTCGCGCTGGCGTCGGCGCTGGAGGCGCCAGCCCAGAACCATCGCCGTGGCGGCGAGAAGGAGCGACGCGACCTGCAGCCGCCGGCGCTTCAAATGCCTCCCGCCCGGGATTCTTCCGCCGAAATCGCTGCCACTGGGCACCGGGAATACTTGCACGCGATGCGCGGGGTTATGGCACCACTTCGGGTGATCGGGTTGAGTTCGGATGAGCCGACGGTTTCCCCTCTTCTCGGGCGAATGCGCCGTCTCCCGCCGGGATGCGCGCTCAGCCGGTGGCGGTGGCCGGTGCAGCAGCGCGTGCCCCCCGCCGCCGGCTGCTCGGCGGCGGTCCGAGCTTGCGGCCCACCGCACGGAAGGCGAGCGCGGTGCTGGTCACCCAAGCGAAGACGATTAGGGCGAACAGCACTGAGATGATGATCGCCGGCAATACCACGGTGCCCTTGAACTCGCGCATCAGGAACTTGCTCGACGGCTGGAAGTCAGCGGTACGCGAGTCCGGCGGCTGTATCGAAACGAGCCCGTAAGCCGGGTCGGCCGGGAAGGCCAGCGGCACGCCTTCAACGACGTCGCCACGGTTGAGGACGACCAGGCTCTTCCAATTGCCGCCTGTCGGGATGATGCCCAGGGCGCGGTACTCTCCGGGCCCGGTCTGCACCAGGCGGAAGTGACGGACCGGCGGGCCGCCCTGCCAGGCCAAAGCCTCAAACCAGTCGCTGTTGGCGGTGGCATCGGGCGGGTCCACCGTGAGGGTCAGGGCCACGTCCCGGGAGAGCGTGGGCACGTTGTCGCGGTTCACCAGCAGGAAGGGCTTGCCCACCGTGGTAGTGCGCAGCGTCACCTTGCCCGGGTCGGCCTGGCGGCTGCCCGCGTGCAGCAGCAATAGGCCGAAGATCCCGACCAGGCAGATAGCAACGATTGGCGCGCGGATGGGCGCGGCGCGGCTGGAAAGCACGCTGCCCGCGGCCAGCCCGACCACCGCGGAGAGCAGGGCAATCGCTACGAACATCCAAGCGAATGGCAGCAAGCTCGCCTGCCACGGATACGGGAACCAGAGGTGGGTCCACGCCCACTCCGTTGCCAGTCCGACCGTTGATAGGAGCACCCCGGAAAGCAGCGCCTGCCAGACAACCGAGCGATTGCGCAGCAACAGGAAGGCCGCCTCCACGCACAGAGCACCGCCGAGATACAGCGGGAAGTGCGGGAGCGAGCGGCCGAGAACGCCGCCGACAAGCACGGCCATCAGGCCGCGCAATGTCAGGAAGGAAACCGCTGCCATGAGCGCGCCGCCCTTCCCGATCGCGGTCCGCGCGGCGACCAGCCCGATGCCTGTGGCACAGGCGATCAGCAGCGGATGGTAGAACGCCTGCCACTGCGGGATACCCATGTCGAACTCGAGCTGGAAGGTGGAGAGGCCGACCAGGACCACGCCGGCCATGGAAGCCCAGAGCAGGCGGCCGCGACCGGTCTTGGGGGCACCCGCCTCGGACAGCATCAGCCACATCGGCAGTGGCGAAAGGGACGCTCCACCGATCATCAGCAGGTGGGTGGGGCTCCACATTGTGACGTCGATGCCGTACGCCGCGTGCCACACAGCGTCGAGCGGGAAACCGAGCAGCGCCCCCGCCCCGATGGCGAACAGCGGCACCGACGAGTAGGGGAGGTGCCATCGCCCAAGACGCCACCCGGTGTTGGCCTTGTTGCGCGTGGCCGACCAGATGGAGATGAGCGCGGCTGCGGCGATCCCGCCCAGGCCGATCAGGATCATCATGTGGGGAACCGTGAACAGCTCACGGTCGCGACCGGCGTCAGCGTGCCAGCCCACGTCCCAGACAAAGCCGATAAACGCCACCAGGAGTGCCCAGATTCCGGTCAGGACCGCCGTCGACGCCCAGGCGGCAACCTCGGTCGTGCGCTCGGCCCCGGAGTCGATCTCTTGGGCGACGGCCTCGATCCCACGGGCGTAGGAGCGTTTGCCCTGCGAACGGAGGAAGAGGATCCCGGCGCCCAGCAGGACGAAGGCGCCGACCAGGAAGAGCCATTCCAGGGGGCGCGCGGTCTGGACAGCAAAACTACCCCCCAGGGCCTGCGGATTCAGGAAACCCATCGACTCCTCCCCGCCGCGAATGCGGCTCACGGTCCAGTGTATTGCACCAAACGATGTCGAGGTGTGGAACTTCGACTTGTCTGCCGTGATGGGCTCGACAAGCCGGCGTGGAGTATCCAATCGCAATTGCCTAGGCCATCGCAAGTTCGTTTGGAGACACCGATATTCCGTATCCTGCTGTAATGAAACTCGACGCCGACGCCATCGTGGTCGGCGCGGGCCTGGCGGGCCTAGCGGCGACGGCTGAGCTCACCGATGCCGGCCGCACCGTCATCCTGGTTGACCAGGAGCCAGAGCAGTCGCTGGGCGGTCAGGCTTTCTGGTCCTTCGGCGGACTGTTCTTCGTCGACTCCCCGGAGCAGCGGCTGATGGGGATTCACGACTCCCGAGAGCTCGCCCTGCAGGACTGGATGGGAACCGCGAGCTTCGACCGAAAGGAAGACGAGTGGCCTCGCCGCTGGGCCGAGGCGTATGTCGATTTTGCCGCGGGCGAAAAACGCTCCTGGCTCCGTGGCCAGGGCATGCGCTGGTTTCCGGTCGTCGGCTGGGCGGAGCGCGGGGGCTACGGCGCAATTGGTCATGGCAACTCCGTGCCGCGGTTCCATATCACGTGGGGCACAGGGCCGCTCGTCGTGGAGCCATTCGAGCGCCGCGTCCGCGAGGCCGCCGACCGCGGACTGGTGCGATTCGCCTTCCGGCACCGGGTCGACGAGATCACCGTCAGAGGTGGAACCGTCGATGGCGTGCGCGGCGCCATCCTGGCACCCAGCGACGTAGAGCGCGGGAGGCCCAGTTCGCGCGATGTCATCGGGGACTTCGAGCTTCACGCTCAGGCGGTGGTCGTCACCTCAGGGGGCATAGGCGCCAACCACGACCTGGTGCGCAAGAACTGGCCAGCGCGGATGGGCAAGCCCCCGAAGTACATGATCACCGGCGTCCCCGCCCATGTCGACGGACGCATGCTGGCGATCGCCGAGGACGCAGGGGCCAACCTGATCAACCGCGACCGCATGTGGCACTACACCGAGGGCATCCATAACTGGAACCCCATCTGGCCCGAGCACGGCATTCGCATCCTTCCCGGCCCGTCGTCGCTCTGGTTTGACGCCGTGGGCAACCGCCTCCCGGTGCCCCTCTTTCCGGGCTTCGACACCCTGGGCACGCTCGAGCACATCATGAAGACGGGCCACGAGCACACCTGGTTCGTCCTCAATCAGCGCATCATCAAGCGCGAGTTCGCCCTGTCAGGGTCGGAGCAGAATCCCGACCTGACCCATCGGGACTTGCGTACAACAGTCGGTCGGGCGACGTCGCGGACCAGGGCGCCGGAGCCGGTGGAGGCCTTCAAGGAGCACGGGGTGGACTTCGTGGTCGCCAAGGACCTGGCCGAGCTGGTCCGCGGGATGAACCAGATCACCGATGCGCCCCTCCTCGACTACGCGCAGATCGAGCGTGAGGTGCTCGCTCGCGACCGCGAACTGGACAATCCCTACAGCAAGGACATGCAGCTCGTCGCCATTCGCGGCGCCCGCCTGTACCGGGGCGACCGCCTCGTCCGCACCGCCAAACCCCACCGTCTGCTCGATCCCAGCGCCGGTCCACTGATCGCAGTGCGGCTCAATATCTTGACTCGCAAGACACTTGGTGGGTTGGAGACGGACCTGTCGGCCCGCGTTCTCGGCGCGAAGGGACAACCGGTGCCAGGCCTCTACGCCGCGGGCGAGGTTGCCGGTTTCGGCGGCGGAGGGATGCACGGCTACCGTGCGCTGGAAGGAACCTTCTTGGGTGGCTGTATTTTCTCCGGGCGTATCGCCGGAAGGGCCGCGGCGAGCGCGGTCGCGTAATCGCCGACCAGGAGGCCAATCCACCTCCGATAACGGCCGATGAACTCGAGAGCCGTGCGATGCACGAGCTCGGCGGCGCGATGGACGTCCCCAGCGGGAGTCTTGACGTAACTATGTTCGATCATCGACCGGGCGTTCTGCGCCCGGGTCAGCCGCCTGCAGAGTGCGCGGTTAATGACGCCAGCGTCGCGCAGGGCCTCGAAGGCCTGTTGAGCTACGGATCCACGCTCTGCGATCGCCGGGCGCGGCAGTAGCGCGAGTTTCGTGCCCGCATCGGCGAGGTCAGCAACAAAGTTCTGACCCGACCGACAGCACGCTCAACCGCCTGGACCCGGTTGTATGCCTCCATGTCGTCTTTGGTGTTGAAGGCTTCTTTGCACTGCTGCATGTCGAACTCGCCGCCGAAAGCGCCCATTGCGCTCTCGAGGGCGGCGTACTGACGCGGGAACTCCTCGAGATGCCGCACGATGTCACGCTGCCAGCGACTTCGATCCGCCTTGTACGAGATCCTGTCGGCCATGCTCAGACGCCGAGCAGGCGGTCGATGCCGGCAAGGGCCGCTCGAGCGCGGCTCGCCTGCTGCCGTCTTCGACCGCGTAGGTCCAGGTTACGCTCACGTCGCCGAAGTCGCGACCACCGCCCCTCTCGATCGACGAGTACGCGGCCATCAGCCACGACGTTGGCGAGGAAGGACGGCTCGGCCTCCGCGTCCTGTAGCCGAAGGACATCAACTCGACGCCCAATGAGCGTTGTGAGTTTTGAGCTCAGATCAACGACACGGTCGAGGCTTCCGTCGCGGAGATTGACGAGAACGTCGACGTCACTCGCTGGCGTATCCAAACCGGTCGCGGCTGAGCCGAAGAGCAATGCAAAGCGAACGTTCTGCTCCGTCCGAAGAGCCTCTCTGAGACCAGCCAGCAACGGCCATCTGCGCCGAACGTATCGCCGCTCAGACAAAGGCAGAGCCAGCGTTCTCGCAGTCGGCCTGACCGCACGGAGCGTCCCTTCGCTCACCGCTCGCCGCAAGGTTCTCTCGTGCACGCCCAAATCCTTAGCCAGCAGCGCTAATTCAGTCATATGTCCGTTCGGGAGGCATCATGTGTCCAGCCGAGCGTGGGACCTTGGTGGTGCCGCTTCTGGTGTGCGTCAGGTCGCGTCGGCCGGGCGGTCGCAGAATGCCAAAGTAGTGTTGCGTCGCCGGGCGGGTTACGTTATCATGGCCGCCATGAGACGAACGCCGCGATACATGCTCTCCATTTCAGTCTTGGCCGTGATCGTCGGGGCAAACTTGACACCGGCGCTGGCGTCCACCGCGCCAGGACTGGGTACGGCCACCAGTTTCGCGGTCCTGGCGGGCGAAACGGTGACCAACACCGGCGACTCCGTAATCACTGGCGATCTCGGGGTGAGCCCAGGCTCCGCCGTGACCGGATTCCCCCCAGGGATCGTTACCGCAGGGTGGTCGCAGCACGCGGCCGACGCGCTGGCGGCATCGGCCAAGAAGGACCTGACCACAGCCTATGGCATCGCAGCTTCGTCACCCTGCAATTTCAATAAGACCGGCCAGAATCTCGGGGGCCAAACCCTCACCCCTGGCACCTATTGTCAGACCACTGCGGCGCCGCTGGTCGGGAACCTCACTCTCAGCGGCAATGGGGTCTTCATCTTCCAGATCGGGGCCGATCTCGAGACCGGGCCCGACGAGACCGGGTCCGGACCAACCGTGAGCCTCACCAACGGCGCTCAGCCCTGCAACGTCTTCTGGCAGGTCAGCAGCTCGGCAACTCTCGGTACAACGACCACCTTTGTGGGAACCATCATGGCCCTTACCAGCATCAGTCTTAAGAACGCAGCGAGCATCGCTGGCCGAGCCCTGGCACAGACCGGCCAGGTGTCGTTGATAAACAATCAGATCACGAAGCCGACCACCTGCAACGCCGCCACCGTGTTCGGCCCGACACCCACACATACGCCCGCAGTCCCGGGGATCCCGCGCGCCGGCGTAGGTCCTTCTCAGGGCGACGGTTTCCCTTGGATCCTGGCGATGGTCGCCGGCGTCCTGGCTAGCGCCGGCGCCGTGGGCCTGGGCATAAGCGTTCGAACCCGCCGCAGCAGCAGACAGTAGGCACCGTCATGCGCAATGCGTACTTTACCGCGGTACAGGGACGCCTACACCCTGTCCCGCTTCGCATGACGTGCGCCAGCGCGAGACCAGTCGACCCGGGCTCGCCCCGCGCATAAGCGGTATAGGGGTCAGACCGATCGTCGACCCTGAACGAAGTGAAGGATCACCATGATGATCACGATGATCAGCAGGATGTGGATAAGGCTGCCACCGACGGGAACCACGATGAACCCCAGCAGCCAGAGAACGAGCAAGATCAACGCGATTGCGAGCAGCATTCGAACTCCTTCAATGGGTGGATGCTGGCTCTAGGTTAGATCAAATGCTCATGCGTGGAAGCGTCGGTCGCGGGGTGACTCGAGCCCCAACACCCTGAGGTTGTGAGGGGGGCTAGAGTCCAGCCAACTCCCAGGTTCAGTAGCACTTCACTCCGCCATCCCGCGCCCGGGCCTAACCGAGGTCACTGCCGGTCCGAAACTTTCCCTACAAGTGCCGATTCGTATTCAAACTTGGGGCTTGGGACAGCGGGAGACGGGGATCGGACCCGCGACTTCAGCCTTGGGAATAATGGACTGCTAATTCGAATACGCATGAAAATGTCAAGCGTATTCGGCGCGGTGACTGGTTTATTCTGAGTTTGGACGCGGTCGACCCCTTGGAGAAGAGCGGAGTCAGGGGATGAGAACTCCGCCGCGGATCCGGCCTTTGGCCCAATCAAGACGTTCCCCGTTTGGTGGCGGCCGCGTCCTGCCGCGAGAGATCCCACGGCTCCGGCAAGGTAGGCGATGGCGTTATAGCGGCCAAAGAGGCGCAACCGTCTGGGCGCAGCTGACCTCCCAATCAGGCCCTGCTCAACGGTGGTAATCGGTCCTGATTCGTTGGGATCGGTGGAGATGGTTCCGGTAAGCCCGGCAACGACAAGAGCCGGCAACCAGGCCGTCGCAGCAAAGACCAAGCCGCTGGCCCCCATCAGGAGGAGAAGGCCTACGTAAAGCGAACGGGTGGGCAGGCGGGGGCCGATTGCTCCCACGAGAAAAGATGAGACCCCCCTGCCAGCGACGACTGCAGTGAGAACCAGGCCGGCCTGCGCCGGGCCGAATCCTCGCAGCGCCAGCACCTCGCCGAGGAGGACAGCACCAAACCCATAGAGGGCGGCCCGCAGAGCCTGGATCGCCAGCACTGCGTTCAGGTTCTCGTCCACTGCCTCATCATCATTGCCGGACAGGAGGAGCTAAATGAAATGGGTCACGCGCAAGAATGCCAACGTTGATCGGATCGCCTGCCCGTGGCTGATCAGCAAGTTCGTGGACGCCGGTGCCGAATTCCTCTTCGTGCCGGCTGATGAGGTGAGGGCCGTGGCGGAGCGGGAAGGGGCGCTCCCCTATGACGTGCCGGGGGTTGAGTTGGGCCATGTTGATGGCCGATGCAGCTTTGAGTCGATCATTGTGAAGTACGAGATCAGCGATCCGGCTCTCGATCTGCTGGCGAAAATCGTCCATGGCGCCGACGTCTCAGCGGATCGGGGCATCGTACCGGAAGCGGCGGGGCTCTACGCCATCGCCAATGGCTTCGCCATGGTCCACGGAGAGGAGGATCACGAGAAGATCCGGCTCGAGACCCCGATGTACGACGCGCTCTATGCATGGTGTCAGGGCCAGGTCGAATCTGCGCCTGCGGCTAACAGCCTGCCGGCGAAGGAATGAGGAGGTTGTTCAAGCCGAAGGCCGACCTGCTTGACCGGACCTTCGAAATCGGCATCATCCTCAAGGGCCTCGATGGCGCCCTCGAGGTGGTTGGCGGATTATTGTTGCTGTTCGTAACCCCGACGACGATTGACCGCCTCGTGGTCGCGCTCACGCAGCACGAGCTGACCCAGGACAGCCACGACTTCCTCGCCACCCATGCTCTGCACTATGCGAATGGTCTGACCGGATCGACGGTAATCCTGAGCGCCCTGTACCTGCTATCTCATGGTGTGGTGAAGATCGTGCTCGTGTTCGCGCTGCTTCGGACGCAGCTCTGGGCTTACCCGTGGATGATCGCCTTCCTTGGGGTTTTCATTCTGTACCAGCTCTACCGGATGACTTTCGCGCCGTCCGTGGGTTTGGTAGCACTGACCATCTTTGATGCCTTCGTCGTGTGGCTCACATATCTGGAGTACCAGCGCCACAAACACCGAGTCCCTGTTCAGCTCTAATAAATCCGAAGCGCAAACCGGGCCGAAGAGATGATCTCGCGTCCTGCAACAATTCGCCGTGAGCCAAGCGGGGCGAACGGCGCGTACCTGCGTTTCCATTGCGTGGCTGACGCCCCACTGGTGACGAAGGTCCACCACATTGCGCAGTTGCCCCGCCGCCACTCCGAGGATGAAAATGCCGACCGACGATGACGGCAGCGCGTTTTTCGGGTTATCAATGCGCTGGATTCCGATACCCGTCGAGCCCTGAGAGGGACTGACTTGCCTGAACTGCGGGTCCGGAGCGCGGTCTGGTTGTGCAGGAACTGGAGCACCGAGTCGGTGACCAGCACGTTGCAGGAAAAGGCTGGTGGCCCCGGCAGGACTCGAACCTGCGACACGCGGTTTAGGAAACCGCTGCTCTATCCCCTGAGCTACGAGGCCACGTATTCGAAACGACCCCCAGACGACCACTTGGGGTCAACTTTGACAGCCAATTTGACAGCCAATCGTCCTGGGGATGCCTCGGATCTTAGCCGTGTCGAGAGATGCGGCACGACCAGGGGCGGCGCCGCGGCAGCGTGGCCGACTGAGCCGAACTTTCGAGGAGCGGGAGGGATTCGAGCCCCTGGTTACCATCTACCGAGCCGAGTTCACATGACCCCCGGCTTACGCGCCACCCCGATAATCAGCGGACGCACGATCGGGATCGGTATCCGATTGTCGGACGTCTTATGGATCTCCTCGATCGAAAGGCCGCTGGCTTCGATCAGGGCCAGCGTCTCGCGGTTGCAGTTGCAGCCGAGAGCGAACACCTTCCAGGGACCGCGCAATCGATCCTGCCACCTGGCGAGCCCGGGATCACTGGACCGGACGTGCTCCAGGAACAGAAGGCGACCGTCGGGACGAAGCACCCTGCGGGCCTCACCCAGAGCTCGCCCCGCGTCGGGAATCGTGCACAGGCACAGACAGTAGACGGCGACGTCGAAGCTCTCATCCTCGAAGGGCAGGGGGTAGGCGCCCGACTGATCAAACTCGACATGCAGACCTACTTGCTGGGCCTTCTTGACGGCTCGGGCGAGCATTCCTGGATCCGGCTCAAGCGCGACGAGATCCAAACCCACGTCCTTTCGATAATGCGCGTAGTTGGCTCCTGTACCGGTGCTCATTTCCAGCACCCGTCCTTCGGCGCTTCTCAGCAGTTCTCGACGATGGCCGGCGAAGACCTCTCTCTCGGCCTTGGCTTGGAAGGCGTCATAGGCGGCGGCAACCAGCCGGGTGAACACACCAGGCCTCAGCTCGAGTTCTGACGCTTTCACTGGCGATGACAAGGTGGTCGAACCCGCTGACCTGAACTCGACAGCTCCGGGAACGGCACACCTGTTCCCTTGCGAGTCACGGCGCGCTCTCGGCCCCCAGCACCTCCTCGGTGGCGCTGAGGAATTCCGCCCGGCACCCGCGGGAGCAGAAATAGTAGGTCTGCCCGCGCAGTTGCCCGCTCGCAGCGGTCTCTCGCTCGACTGCCATCTGACAGACCGGGTCGATCACCATCCCGGATAGTTCTTTGAATTCGCCGTCCTCGAGCCAGAGCACCCGGTCGGCGATGTCGCGGATGCGCTGGTCGTGGGAGACGATGACCACGCTCAGCTGGTTCTCCCTGGCGACCCGCTGGAGCAGCACCATCGTGTCGTGGCCGCTCTTGGAGTCGAGGTTGGCGGTGGGCTCGTCGGCGAGGATCAGGGTGGGGTCGTTGATGAGGGCGCGGGCGATCGCCACCCGCTGCTTCTCGCCCCCGGACATCTTCTCGGGCAGGAAATCCAGGCGCTCGCCCAATCCCAGGACGCGCAGCAGATCCTCGGCCCTGGCACGAGCCTGCCGGCGCCCCAGTCCGGTAAGGCCGGCCACCAGCGCCACGTTCTCGGCCGCGCTTAGGGCTGACAGCAGGTTGAAGTCCTGGAAGATGAAGCCGACGCGATGCAGGCGGATGTCCGGCAGGCGCCTCTCGTCGAGGCCGGTGAGCGCCTGGTCATCCAGCCGCACCGTCCCCCCGGTGGGCCGCAGCAGTGCCCCGAGCATCAGCAGCAGCGTGGTCTTCCCCGAGCCGGAGGGGCCCATGATCAGCACGATCTCGCCGGGAGCAACCTCCAGGCCGACGTCACGAACCGCGGCGACCTCGGTGTCCCCCGCGCCGAAGCGCTTGGTCAGGTGGGTTGCGCTGAGACGGGCCGGTTTCATCACATCCTCCTTCTGAAGACACTTGCCGGGTCGAGGCGGGCGATCTGGCGGATGGGCAGGACGGCGGCGACGGTCCCGATGCCGAGTGCCATCAACGCCACCTTCGCCAGTGAGGCGGCGGTGAGATCCAGCGCCAGGCCTGGCTTGACCATCGGCACGGTAACCGACAGCGCAACCGTGAGCGCCACGCTCACCACGAACGCCAGGGCGATGCTGATGCCGGCCTGGACCAGGACGGTGAGGTAAAGCCGCCGGGGGCTGGCTCCGATCGCCTTCAGGACCCCGTACTCCGCCCGCCGCGCCAGGGTGGCGGTGTACACGGTCAGCGCCATCAACGCCAGCCCGATCAGCAAGCCGGTGAGGTTCATGATGCTGATCACGTCGGTGGCCATGTCACCCACAACCTTCTTCTCCTGGGCCGCCAGCGCCGGAGAAGTCTGGGCGGTCACGCCTCCGACCTGACGTTCGATCTCGGCCGCAATCGCCGCCGCGCTGCGGCCAGGCGCGACGCGGACCAGCACGAAGCTGACGGTTGCGGGACTGGGGCGAAGGCGCTGGAAGTCCTGGGCGGAGATGAAGGCGATGGAGTTGACGATGTTGGTCGTGCCCACGGCGAGTCCGCTCACGCGGAGGGGCGAGCCGACGATCTTGACGGAGTCGCCGAGGCCGATAGCCGATGAATTGGCCACTGACTGGTCGATCACGACCTCACCCGGGCTCGGCTGCGACCGGCCCGCGGCGAGCTGCCACGGTATTCCCATCTCGGCTTTCGGAGGCAGCCCGATGAGATAGACGATGTGTTGCGAATGCCCGGTGTCAACAAACGTGGTCGCGTAGAGGATGGGGGTCACGGCCGCCACCCCCGGTACCCCGCTCACCTGGTCCACCACCGACGCCGGCAGGGTGGATGAAGACATGTGCAGGTTCCTCACCCCTGGCTGCGAGACCCAGATGTCGGCGCCGCCCCGCTTCATGTAGGTGGTCAGCTGGTCTTGCACACCGGCGAAGATGGCGTCGAGGGCGAGGACCAGCAGGAGGGCGAGCGCTATCCCGCCGGTGGACATGAGCAGTCGTGCCTTGCTCTGGAAGAGGTTGCGCACTCCGAGCAGCACCACCGCGGCTACCTCCTGAAGACCTCGGCCGGCGCCAGCTGCGCGATCAGCCGGGCCGGCCAGAGCGCGGCCAGCAGCGCCATCAGGAGCCCGGTGGCCAGGGCGACGGCGACCGAGCTCGGCTCGATCGTGATCAGGAACTGGGGTCGCAGGGTCATGATCAGCCACCCCGTCCCCAGCGCCAGCCAGATCCCCAGCACCGCGCCCATGACCGCCGCCGCCACCGCCTGGGCGCCCACGACTCGGTAGAGGACCAGGTTGCCCGCGCCCACGGCTTTGAGCATCCCGTACTCTCGCTGTCGCTCGACGGTTGCGGCGTACACCACCATGCCGACCACCAGCGCCCCGACCAGGGTGGCGATCCCGGCCATCAGCTCCAACGGAGTGATGAAGACCGAGGTGTAGATGCGGCGTTGGGTCGCGACCAGATCGCCCTTGGCGACGGCGTCGACCCCCGGCAGCCGGCCGATCCGGGTCCGCAGCTCGCCGGCGCTCACGCCCGCGCCCGGCGTGACCAGCAGGTAGCTGCTCGTCCCTCGCATGCCGTAGAGCTGATCCGCCGCCGAGCTCCTCATGAAGATGTAGCTCGCCATCCAGGAGGTCGTCCCCTGCGATAGACCGGCGATGGTGAAGTGGTGCCCCATCAGGTCGAAGCTGTCCCCGATCCGGATCCCGAGGCGGGCGGCGAGGACGCTGTCGAAGACCACCTCGGTGTCGCTGCGCGGCTCCCGGCCGGCGCTCAGCTGCCAGGGCCCGCCGCCGAGCGCGCGGTCGTAGCCGATGACATAGGTGAACTGTTTGCGATCCTTGAGATCGAGGATCGCCCACTGGTATGTCACTGGGATCGCCCGCTCGACCCCGGGCTCGGCGGCGACAGCGGCGACGGTACCGGGCGGGAGCACCGAGTTGGCGCCCTGCGACCCGGATTGGATCACCACGATCGACCCCCGCTGGTGCTCGAGGTAAGCGCCCACCTGCTGGTTGATACCGCTGATGAAGCCGCCGAGGATCAGCACCAACATGATCGCCAGCGCCACTCCGACAACGCTCAGGAACAGACGGAGCTTGTCCTGCAGCAGAACGCGGCGGGCCAGCAGCATGTCATTCCTCCGCCGGCCCTGAGGCGCCCGAGCCCACCTTCCTGCCGGCCAGGAACCGGTCGCGACACCCGTCGCAGCAGAAGAAGTAGGTCGTCCCGTCCGCCTCGACCTTGGCGGCGTCGGCCGGATCCACCTCCATGCCACACACCGGGTCGATCGCCTTTGCCAGCTCGGCGGTACCCACCTCGACCACCGGCTCGACCGGAGGACGGATCTCGACGTGGCCGGACGGTGCCCGGCGCCCGAAGCGCCGCAGGCGGTTGGCGTTGGACACCACCGACAGCGAGCTCATCGCCATCGCGGCGGCGGCGATGATCGGGCTCAGCCGAAGGCCGATGAATGGGAACAGCAGGCCCGCCGCGATGGGGATGCCTACGGTGTTGTAGGCGAAGGCAAAGAAGAGGTTCTGCCGGATGTTGCGCATCGTCGCGCGGCTGAGCCGGATAGCGGTGACGACACCGGTGAGGGCTCCCGAGATCAGGGTGATATCCGACGATTCGATGGCCACGTCGGTGCCGGTGCCGATCGCCATCCCGACGTCGGCCTGGGCCAGCGCCGGGGCGTCGTTGATCCCGTCCCCGACCATGGCGACGCGCCGCCCCTCCGACTGCAGACGCCGCACCTCGGCCGCCTTGCGGTCGGGCAGGACCTCGGCGTGCACCCGCTCTACCCCCACCTGCCGCGCGATCGCGGCCGCGGTCCGGCGGTTGTCGCCGGTGATCATGACCACCTCCAGTCCGAGTCCGCGCAGGGTCGCGATCGCGGCCCTGGACTCCTCCTTGATCGTGTCGGCAACAGCCAGCACGCCCGCCGGCCGCCCGTCGACCGCGACCAGGAGCGGTGTCTTGCCGTCGGCGGCGAGCCGCTCCGCCTCCGCGCTCAATCCGGCGCCGTCCACGCCCGCGTCGTCCAGCATCGCCGGGTTGCCCACGAGCACGATCCGGCCGTCGACGGAAGCGCGGATGCCCTTGCCGGTCACCGACTGGAAGGCGGTGGGCTCCTCCAGCTTCAGCTCACGTGAACGCGCGCCGGCCACCACCGCCGCGCCGAGGGGGTGCTCCGACGCCCGCTCCACCGATGCCGCCAGCCGCAGCACCTCGGTGTCGACGAAGCCCTCGGCGGGGACCACGTCGGTGAGGGCAGGGGCACCTCGGGTGATGGTTCCGGTCTTGTCGAGGATGATGGTGTCCAGCTTGTGCGCGGTCTCCAGCGCCTCGGCGCTGCGGATCAGGATCCCCTGCTCTGCCCCCTTGCCCGTGCTGACCATCACCGACAGCGGCGTGGCCAGGCCCAGCGCGCAGGGGCAGGCGATGATCAGCACCGCCACCGCGCTCACCATCGCCGCGGTCAGGGTCGGCGCCGGACCGAAGACGAACCAGACGACGAAGGTCCCGATCGCGATGAAGATGACGGCGGGAACGAAGTAGCCTGCCACGGTGTCGGCCAGGCGCTGGATCGGTGCCTTCGAGCCCTGTGCCTGCTGCACCAGGCGAATGATCTGAGCCAGCATCGTGTCCTTGCCGACCCTGGTGGCCCGGAAGCGGAAGGCGCCAGTCTGGTTGATGGTCGCCCCGATCACGGTGTCACCGGCTCGCTTGGTGACGGGGATGGGCTCCCCAGTGACCATCGACTCGTCGATCGACGAGCTGCCGTCCACGACATCACCGTCCACCGGGATCTTCTCGCCAGGTCGAACCACCACCAGGTCACCGGCCACAACCTCCTCGATGGGGATGTCGGCCTCCATCCCGTTGCGCACCACTCGAGCCGTCCGGGCCTGCAGGCCGATCAGTTTGCGGATCGCCTCGCCGGTGCCCGCCTTGGCGCGCGCCTCGAGCAGCCGGCCGAGGAGGATCAGGGTGATGATCACGCCGACAGCCTCGAAGTACACGTCGCGCAGGCCCTCGGGGACGATGCCAGGGGCCACGGTGACCAGCAGGCTGTACCCGAAAGCGGCGGTGGTGCCAATGGTGATGAGCGCGTTCATCTCGGCTGACCGGTGGAGCAAGCTGAGCCAGCCGATGCGATGGATCGGCCAGCCGGCGTACAGCATCACGGGCGCGATCAGGGCGAGCTGCACCCAGCGATTGCCGACAATCCCGACCGAGACCAGATTGCCGGCCATGACCCCGAACAGCACCGGCGCGGTAAGCAGGGCGCCCAGTGCGACGCGGCGGGTGAGGTCGGCGATCTCCGCCCTGCGCTCGGCGGTGTCATCGGCCTCCGCCTTCCCGCCGCTCTCGGTTGGTATCGGTTCGGGGCGCGCGGGCTCCAGCGCGGTCGCGGGCGCTGCGCCGCTGTCGCCGCCGGGTCCGGGTTCGATTACGAGCGTCCCATGGACCATGTTCATGCCGCACGCGAAGCCGAACTCTCCCGCTCGCTGCGGCAGCAGCTCCACCACGGTCTGGGTATAGGCGGGAAGGGCGCGATTGACGGCGAAGTCGGGGAAGACCACCCGCGAGGTGCACTCGCCGCTCTCCTGGCGGTCGAAGACGAGCCGCAATGGGACCCCCTGGCGGGCACGAATCAGGTTGGGGGAATACCCCCCCTTGACTGTGATGGTCACCTGCTGCGATCCGCCATGGAGTTCGGCCTGGTGTGACTTCCTCGGCCCGAAGAAGAACCAGGCGAGAAGGCCTATGGCGCCGACGCCCGCCGCTGTCACCAGGATGTTGATCAGGGTCACTGCAGCCTCCTTTGCTCTGGCTTCCAGCCCACATTCCACGGTACGCGGCGAGAGTCCAGGCGGCGAGGGCCGTTGGTCCCGCTTCCAGCGGGCCAAATTACCCTATGGGGGTAGCCAGTAACCCCGTACGCTGCGGTCATGGTCGGATACAAAACGGACAAGCCATCACTGATCGCCCGGCTCAAGCGCATCGAGGGCCAGGTCCGAGGACTGGAGCGCATGGTCGACGAGGATCGCTACTGCATCGACGTGCTGACCCAGGTCAACGCGGCGCGCGCAGCGCTCGAAAAGGTGGGGCTCATCCTCCTCAATGGCCACGTGAATCACTGCGTCGCCGGAGCAATTCGTTCAGGCGATCCCGGTGACAAGGTGCGCGAGCTGTCCGAGGCCGTCGAACGATTCGTAGCCGGCTGAAGACCTGCGCCGGCCTCAGGCGCCTTGGCCCAGCCTCTCGGCAACCCGGTGGAGCCGCTCCGAGGCGTCCTCGGCGATCGGCTGAACCGCCGGGTCAGCTGCCAATGACAGGGCTGACCTCGGTTCCACGAAGCGCACTCTCACCTGCCCGGAGGGGATTTCCTCGATGACCACGTTGCAGGGTAGGAGCAGGCCAATGGCGGGTTCGACCTCGAGGGCGTGGTGTGTGAGTTGCGGGTTGCAGGCGCCCAGGATCTTGTAGGGTCGAAACTCAACTCCTAGCTTCGCCTTCAATGTCGCCTGCACGTCGATCTCCGTCAGCACCCCGAAGCCTTCGCCCTGGAGCAGCTCGCGCGTCCGGCTCTCCGCCGGCTTCGAAGTCGAGATCCGTGTTGACGACAAACTCGTAGCTCGAGCTGGAGGCCATCTCCGCGCTCAGCCCGCGCCCTGGATCAGGTGCTTGCGCTGCGCGTACTCCTCGGGAGTGATCTCCCCTTTGGCCAGCCGCTCCTGGAGGATGCTCAACGCTGTGGAGGACCCCACTGCCGGGTGGCTGGAGGACCTGACGGCCCACACCACCAGGAAGATGACGGCGCCCCAGAAGACGATCATCGACAGTCCCATCCCGAGCCAGCCCAACCAGCCGACTCCTCCGTAGTACCACATCATGGCCTTACCTCCTTTGTGTGACGGCGCCGTTGGATGTCACCAGCCGCCCATCATCTGGCCGCCCATCATTCCATAGCCCGTTGCCCCGTGCATGTGCGAGCGCATGTAGCTGCTCATCTGGGCGTGCGCCGCGTTGCACTGTGCCCGTTGCTGCGGCGAGAACTGGGCCATCGCCTGCTGCATCGCCGGGGAGTTGTGCATCGCGTTGTAGTACGCGATTTGATTGGAACCACCGGCCCCGCCAGTGCCGGCCGCGATTGCCGCCAGCGAGGCTCCGCTCAGCGCCAGCACCGCAATGGCGGCCGCCGCTGCCGTGATCACTTTCTTCTTCATCTCATGTTCTCCTTGCAGATTCACGATCGGCGATCGGTGTGAAGACTGCGTGAATGGACCCGACGTCACTCAGGCTCATCCGCTCTTCCTTCAGCGCCCACCATCGCCGGTCGATGTGAAGTCGGCGGTTGGTGCGGCGCGGGGGAGCCGGACGGTGACGGTTGTCCCCGTGCCCGGGGCGCTCTCGAGGTCCACGGTGCCGCCGTGCACCCGAACCAGGTCGGCCACCACGGTGAGCCCGATCCCTGACCCGGCCCCACCAGCACCCCGTCCGCGAAAGAACCGTTCGAAGACATGCGGCAGCTCATCCGAAGGGATGCCTGGTCCCGAGTCGCTTACCCGTACGGTGACGCGATCACCCTCAGCGCCGACCTCGACCAGCGCGCGGCCACCTTCAGGGGTGAACTTCAGCGCGTTGCTGAGTAGGTTCGAGAGCACCTGGCGTATCCGGCCCGGATCGACGTCTGCCTTCACCGGCGCCAGTGCCCGCTCGAGACGTATGCCTTCGGCGGCGAAGGGTCCGGCGAACTCACCCGCGACCTCCTCTACCAGCGGCTGCATGTCGGTGGGCACCCGCTTGAGGCTGAAGCCCGCGGCGTCCGCGACCGCCAGGCTCTCGAGGTCCGCCATAAGCCGGCCCAGCCGCATCACCTCCTCGTGGAGCGAGGCCAGGCTCCGCGGCCCGGGGCGGACGACGTGGTCCTGGAGCGCCTCCACCTGGGAGCGAAGGATGGTCAGCGGAGTCCTGAGCTCGTGCACCACGGAGGCGGCGAACTCCCGCCTCAGTCGATCCTCGGCCTCAATCGCGTCGGCCATCGCGTTGAAGGCCACGCCCATCTGGCCGAACTCGTCGGCGCCGCTGACTTCGACTCTCTGGGTGCGGTCCCGGGCCAGGGCGTGGGCCGCCGCCGCCAGCTCACGTGCCGGCCCGGTGGCGCGCCGGGCGAGGACCACGCCCATGACCACCGCCAGGATCGCACCGCCAAGACCGCCGAGGACGAAGAGACCGTTGACGCCCTGCCGGAACTGGGCGTCGGCCGGGGCCACGCCGGGCGCCGGCACCCTGAGGAGGGCGGTCCCGACCACCTTGCCGTCGACGGTGAGGGGCAGCCGGCGTTCGGGCCCCAGAGCGCCGCCCCCACCCATCTGGCGATGCATCTCCAGCATCGCTGCCGACCCAGGGCTTTGGGCCGCGTCCCAGACCAGCCGGCCTGAGGCATCGAGAACCTGCACCGTCCCCCCCGACATGAGCGCCACGGGAGCCGCGGACTGAAGATCCTTCGCGCTCCACCCGCCCGCCCGCCGGTAGGAGTCGGCCAGCGTCGCCACCAGCTGGCTTTGCTGCCGGGCCTGCTGCTGGGTGAGGTACCCGGCGAACTCGCCGCCGAATGCCAGATTGACAAGGATCGCTGTCACCGCCGCCGTCAGCACGCCCGCCCCAGCGAAGGCCAGTGCCAGCCGAAGGGTGAAGGACCTAAGCATCGCCATCGGGTCGGGCGGCAAACCTGTAGCCCACCCCGATCACCGTCCCGACGAAGCGGGGGCTCCGCGGATTCTCGCCGAGCTTGTGCCGCAGGTTCTTGACATGGGCGTCGATGGTGCGCTCGAAGCCGTCGTAGTCCGAGCCCTGGAGCCGGTCGACCAGCTCCAGCCGGGTGAAGACCCGGCCGGGCCTCGAGGCGAGCTGGGCGAGGAGGTCGAACTCGGTGCGGGTGAGGTCGACACCCCGGCCGTCGACAGCCACCTGGCGTGCCTGCCGCACGATCGTGATTGCACCATTGTTAAAGGACTCGACATCCGCCTCGCGGTCGCCTTGGGTGCGGCGCAGGACCGCGTCGACCCTGGCGACCAGTTCTCTGGGACTGAAGGGCTTGACCACGTAGTCGTCGGCGCCGAGATTCAGGCCGCTGATGCGGTCCTCTTGGTGGGACTTCGCCGTCAGCATGATCACCGGCACCCCGGATGTCCGGCGCAGTGTCGCCGCCACGTCCTGGCCGGAGATCCCGGGCAGCATCAGGTCGAGGATGACGACGTCCACATAGCCCGGCTTTGAAGCCTCCAGCGCCGCCTCCCCGTTGGCGGCCTGGAGGACCTGGTAGCCGTCACGCTCGAGGTAGAGGGTGACGAGGTCACGGATCTTGCGCTCGTCGTCGACGACGAGCACCTTGGCGCGGGCCATGAACCCACGCTAGGCGCTTCAAGCACCCGGTTCTAGGGCCGTTCGCCTCGCTTCCGCAGGGCGCACCGGCCGGCCTGAATCGACGACGCCAGCCTTCATCAAGCCTTCACACGGGAGCGCGACGGTGAGCCAAGAGGAGAGTGGAAAATGGCCTATTCGAAGACTCAGATCGGAGGTTTGCTGGTCGCGGCGGTGGTGATCGCGGTGATCGCGGTCGTGGGCTTCGGGGTCCCGCTGGGAACCCTGTTGATCATTGGACTGGTTCTGTGCTGCCCCCTGATGATGCTGGGGATGCACGGCGGCGGGCATGATCACGGCGTCCGGTCACCCGCGGACGGGGCATCAGAAGCGGGACAGGTCGAGGGGTCGCGCCATGGGCGCTGAATCTGCCTACGGGCTCTGGATCCTGGTGGTGATCAACTCGGCCATCTTCATCGCCTTTGCCGTCAGCTTCTTCCACCCCCACACAGCTCGCGACTGGCGAGCCATGGGCGCGTTCTCAGCGTTCCTGGTCGCGCTTTTCACCGAGATGTACGGCTTCCCCTTGACCATCTACCTGCTCTCCGGCTGGCTCGGGTCGCGCTTTCCGGCGATCGTGCCTACCCACGCAGGCGGACACCTCTTCAACGATCTCATCGGCTGGCAGCGGGACCCCCACTTGAGCCCATTCCACCTGGCCAGCTACGCCCTCATCGGAGGCGGCTTCTGGCTAATGGCCTCAGCTTGGCGCGTGCTCTGGCGAGCACAGCGTGAACGCCGGCTGGCGAGCGACGGGCCGTACGCCTCGATCCGCCACCCTCAGTACACCGGCCTGGCCCTGGTCATGCTGGGGTTCCTCCTCCAGTGGCCCACGCTGCTGACGCTGGCGATGTTTCCGGTGATGCTGCTGGCCTACCTCCGGCTGGCAGTCGGCGAGGAGCGCGAGGTGAAGTCGCGCTTCGGCCCCGAGTGGGACGCGTATGCCGCCGCCCACCCCAGGTTCGTCCCTCGTCTCGGACCGCGGATCCACACCGCCGGCGGTCTCGGGTAGTGTCTGGTCTCTATTTCGGCGGATCTTTGCTGGCCGCCACCGTGGCGGGGGCTCTCGCCCTCTTCGCTCCCTGCTGCATCAGCGTGATGCTGCCGGCGTACTTCGCCAGCTCGTTCCATAACGTGCGCCGCCTCGTCGCGATGACCTTTGTCTTCGCGGCGGGCATCGCGACGGTGATCCTGCCGATCACCTTGGGAGCCGCCTTCCTGATCGGGCTGATCAACTCCAACCACGTGCTGGTCTATGCGGCTGGAGGCACGGTCATGCTCGGCCTGGCCGCGTACACGCTGCAGGGCGGGACCTTCAACCTGCCCTCCCCGGGTCGCCCGGCCGGCAGCGCCGCCGGCCCGGTTGCGGTCTATTCACTGGGCCTCTTCTCGGGGGTGGCCAGCTCCTGCTGCGCTCCTGTTCTTGCCGGCATCATCGCGCTATCGGGGATCTCGGGTTCGCTAGGCCTGGCGCTCTCGCTGGGGAGCGCCTATGTGCTGGGGATGGTTCTGCCGCTCTTTCTCATCGCCGTGCTCTGGGACGCTCGGGACTGGAGGGACAGCCGCCTGTTCCATCGCCGCTCGCTGAGCTGGGGCGTCGGTGGCTTCAGAAGGACGATCACCGACACCCAGCTGCTCAGCGGCCTGTTGCTGGCGGTGATGGGAGCAGCCACGATCTGGGTCGGGTTTGCGGGGCGCGGCATGGTCGGCGGCGGTTGGGCGGCGAGCTTCACGGTCGCCCTCCAGGGCTACGGGCGCGCGGTGACCACCGCCCTGGGAGCGCTGCCCAACTGGCTGGTGGGCCTGATCCTCGTTGTCGCGACGGCACTGCTGGCCTGGCGGGCGCTGATTGAAGTCGGCTGGCTGGGGCGCCGACATGGATCAGCGGACGCGTAAGAGGAGGAGCCGAAATGTCGAGGTCAAAGCGGCGACCGGGAGCAACCCAGAGAGCGCACGCTGGGCGGGGCGGCGCGTCCCCAACCCGAACGACAGCCCCAAATCAATCCGCCCCGTTCCGAGGCTGGGGATGGCTCCTTGCCGGCACCGCCGTGCTTGCAGGCGGAGTGGCTGTCGTCATCATCATGCGGAGCGCGCCGGCACCAGCGGGCTCGGCCGGCTCGACCGCGTATCCGTACGTGGTGGGGTCTCCGGGGCCAGGGGCGGAAGCGCCCCCGATTCGACTCAGAGCCGGCGACGGCACCACCTTCGACCTGTCCACGATGCGCGGAAAGTCGGTGCTCGTCTTCTTCCAGGAGGGGATCGGCTGCCAGCCGTGCTGGGAGCAGCTGAAGGACATCGAGTCGAACATGAGCACGTTCAAGGCCCAGGGCATCGACGAGGTGGTCACGGTGACGGGCGATCCCGCGGATGCGCTCAGGCAGAAGGTGGCACTGGAGAGGCTCTGGACGCCGGTGCTCTCCGATCCCGGGCTCGCCGTCTCGGTCACCTACCAAGCCAACATCTTCGGCATGATGGGCACCAGCGCGGACGGCCACTCGTTCGTCATCGTCGGACCGGACGGGCGGATCCGGTGGCGGGCGGACTACGGCGGCCCGCCGAAGTACACGATGTATGTACCGGTCTCGCAGCTGATCTCGGACATGAAGCCGGCCAGCCCCGGGTCCTGAGATGGCTGAGAAGCTGGACGTCCTGATCCTGGTCCAGGAGGGCTGCCACTTCTGTGAAGACGCCCAGGAACTGCTGGACTGCCTCGCCCGCGAGTACCCTCTCCACATCCGCACCCTGGGCATGGAAACACCGGAGGGCGAAGGAATCGCCCTGCAGTCAGGTTTGCTCTTCCCACCCGGGATCCTGCTCCAGGGCCGGCCATTCTGCTACGGCAGGCCGTCTGAGGGAAAGCTGCGCCGCGCAATCGAGCAGCTCCTGTCCGAGGAACCGGGGCTGGGACCGACGGCGGGTCGTGAGCGCGCCTGACGGCCCCAGTTGTGCCCGCGCACTTGTGTCAGCGTAACGCCACGGCAAAATCGTCGCCTGCCTCTGCCAGACCAGGGGTTTGTGCTTATAAACACTCGTCGGACTCGGCTGAGGGTAGCTATCGAACCCCCTACAGCTCGACGCCGCCCCCCGGCTCAGCTTGATTGGCTGTCGATCGCCCCGATCGCGGCCTCCCGCGCATTGCCCATCGCCCCGAGCCAGACCTTCACTCCCATACGCTCCAGCATGTGCACCATGGGCATACCCATATGGTTCGCCACCACCGCCTCGACGTGGTGTTCTTGGAGGAAACGGGCCACCCGAGCGTGATGTGAGCCCTCGGCTCCCACATCGTGGAGGGCGTGCCACCCGACGTCGTACTCTTGCCAGGCCCCGATCCCGTCGTCGGTCACCTCCGTGACTGCCAGCCGATCGGCGCGACCCCAGCGGGGATCGATCAACCCCTCGGTCGTGACGGGAACACAGAGCACCATTTCGAATTACCCTCGCCTGTCCCTGCCGGCTGCTTTTTCGAGCGACAAGGAATAGAGCCAGAACCTACCGCCCATCGCGCCCTCGTACTCTGCCTGCTGCACAAAGCCCATTCTTTCGTACATACCCTTGGCCACCATCATGAGTTCTGTCGTCATCAGGCCGACTGTGCGCGCGCCATCGGCCTGGGCCCGCTCGATGCAAGCCTCGGTCAGCTTGCGGCCAATGCCCTGGCTCCGATGCTCTGGGAGAACAGCGAGGACGCGGACATAGCCGGAATCCTCTGGAAACCACCGGGACTCGCGATCGCCGGGCGGGAAATAGGCGACCGCTCCAACCAGCTCATCGGCCAGCTCGGCGACAAGGATCACAGCTTCTTGGGCCCGAGCCTCGGAATCGGCCAGGTCGGCCTCGTAAGCGGCCCACATCTCGGGTGAGATCGAGCCGGCATACTCGCGATATGCTCGGACCGTCAGCCGGTCGACAGCGGCATACTCACCCCGGCGGGCCGCCCGAATGATGAGCGTGGGTGGATCGCTTGGCATCGGGCAAGCATAGGGAAGGTACGCGGGACATTCACGAAACAGCCGCGCAACTGGCCACTGCGTCGCCTCCTTGAAGGTTCTGAAAGTTCTCCAAGGATGACGTGGTGGCCGCTTTCGTTGTCGGGGCCGTCCCCTCATACACCACGTCGGTAGACGCTAACCGTCTAGGGCCATGCAAAGAGAATATACTTCTGTATGGACGATCGGCCAGTCGCTTGGGACGCCGCCAACCATAAGCATCTCATCGAGGAGCATCCCGAGCGGCAGCTCAGCCAGGACGAGATCGACGAGGTACTCACAAATGCCAAACGCGTGGAGATCCCCCAACCTTGAACGCGACGCCTGTCTCGTCATCGGGCAGACGCTTGCCGGCCGATGGCTTGTGGTCGCGTGGGTGGACCACCCTAAAGGTCGATATCCCGTCCACGCTCGCCCGGCCGGGCGCCGAACGATTCGGAGACTGAATAGATGAGTGTCACCAAGCAACGTGCATCTTTCCGCGACCCATACGACAACCTCAGTGACGAGGAGTTTGAGGAAGAGGTACTTCGCGCTCTCGAGCAGAGCACCGAGAAGATCTCGTTGCGCATGCCGTCCGACCTTCTTCAGAGGACACGACGCGCCGCTCAAAGCCGCGGGGTGCCATATCAGTCCCTCATCAAAGTGCTCGTGGACCAGGGCATCCGCCGACTTGAGCGACCGCACTCGAAGCCATCGGTTGACAGCCAATTTGACAGCCAATCTGCACGGACTACGTCAGACGAGGGCGGACGACAACGGACAAGGGCTGGTCGCGCACAAATACGCAGCGGACGCCGACGGACGTCCACGGACGCTCCAGGCCCGCATTAGGAAACCGCTGCTCTATCCCCTGAGCTACAAGGCCACAGATCAGAGGGTAATGCTAGCGGGGTCCAAAAGCGGCAAGGGCAGCGGTTTCGTATTTGGATGGGCTCGTGAAAGGCCCATTCAGGACCAGCCCCGGGGTGAGCGGCCAGGCTCCAGGGAAGGTCCAAGGGAGCCCGAAAATGGCTGAAAAAACCTCAAAATCGTTGACCATTTCAAAAACCGTTGCCGCTTCCGGAGCTTCGAGGCCTGGCGACTGCCTGTACGCACGTTGAGCGTACAATAGGCGTGTGACCAGCCAGACCACCAGCTCCGCCCCCCGACCTGCCGGCATTGCCCGAAAGGAGGCCCGCCTCTTCCTTCGCGCAGATGCGAAACAGGAGGATCTAATCAAGCGCGCTGCCGAGGCGCAAGGCAAAACCGTCACCTCGTTCGTGCTGGACAGCGCCACCGCGACGGCCCGTGACGTTTTGAGCGAGCGGCAGGTATTCACCCTGGATCGCCGGACCTGGGATCGATTCGTCAAGGCTCTGGACCGGCCCGCGAAGCGGCGACCGCGCCTGGCGGCCCTACTAAAGTCGGCAGAGGCCGGAAGGGCAGGTTGACCACCCGCTTCTCGAACGTCGAGAAGCTATCGCTCGATCACGACCTATCAGACTTCGGCTGCGGCCGGCCGAGCCTGGACGAATGGCTGCGCCACTACGCGCTGACGAACCAACGCGCCGATGCCGCCCAGACCTACGTTGTCACGCAAGGAGGGCGAGCGGCTGGCTACTACGCCCTCGCCGCCGGCAGCGTTCAGCCGGCCCAGGCCCCTCCGCGAGTCGCTAAGGGACTCGCTCGCCATCCAATCCCGGTGGTGATCCTGGCTCGCTTGGCTGTCGATCGCTCCTTCCAGGGCCTGGGACTGGGCGCCGTCCTGCTGCGGGACGCTCTGATCCGTGCGGACGCCGGGGCCCAGATCATCGGGGCTCGCGCGCTGCTGGTCAATGCCAAAGACGAGGCCGCCCGCGCGTTCTATGAGCGCTTCGACTTCGAGCCTTCGCCGATCGACCCCTTGCAACTCTTCCTGCCCATGAAGGACATCAGGGCTGCGCTCCGCCGCTAGCTGAGGCAAACTTCGGACACGTGCATCGGGTGATCGCGTACGACCGCCGCGGCTTCTCGCGATCGCTAGTCGAGCCCGTGCGCGCCGGGAGTGATCCCAATCAGGGCCTCAGGCGTTTGGTTTATGCATGACCAACTCTTTCGTGGCCTCAGCGGGCACCGGCGCGCCAGCATCGATGGTGTCACTGATAGATTTCATGAGGTCTACCGGCTCCACGCCGCCGGTGTGATCGCTTCTAGGCGGCCTGCACCATGTCTACGCGCGCGCGGCCTGAACTCGGACGCGCTTTTGCCGCCCCACACCGCACCCGGTAGGTGTAACGAACGGCCATTGCCGTGGCCATATGCACACCGTACAGGTGTTCGGGTCCGACGTGGTCTTTGCGTCCGTTGATGGTCGCCCCCTTCGGGACGAGTGGGGTTCTGCCTCCCCACGGCTAAAGCCCGAGGCTTCCCACCCCACGCCCCATTTCGGTGAACGTGGGCCCGAGCCGATAATTCGTCGATGAGCGATTGCTGCACGCCGAAAGGCTACCGGCGGATCTTCAGCGAGAGAAGTGCGCTGGGGCAGGCGAAGCGGTACCGGCGCAAGGGTCTCGATCCGACCTCCCGCCGCCTGGTCGAGCTCCTCAGGCAACGAAGCTTGGAGGGCCGGACTCTGCTGGAGGTGGGCGGCGGCATCGGCGCCCTCCAGATCGAGTTGCTGAAGGCGGGGCTCGCCCGGGCGGTCAGCATCGAGCTGACACCCACGTATGAGGAGACCGCCGCCACGCTGCTCCGCGAGGCAGGCCTAGAGGATCGAGTCGAGCGCCGGGTGATCGACTTTACCGAGGCGGCCGGCGAGGTTGAAGCGGCCGACATCGTGGTCATGAACCGAGTCGTCTGCTGCTACCCGGACATGCCAACGCTGGCCAGCGCCGCCGCCGACCACGCACGCGAGGTGCTGGTGCTGAGCTTCCCCAGGCAGAGCTGGTGGACCCGGGCCGCACTCGGCTTGGGCAACTTCGTGCTCGGAGCCGCACGTCGCCAGTTCCACGTCTTCCTCCATCCACCGGCGCGGATCCTGGCCACCGCGGAGCAGCGCGGGCTGACGACCACCCACAACTCGCGTGGATTCTTCTGGCAGATCGCCGCGCTGGAGAGGCCAGCGTAGCTGCAGCTACTTAGCGAGATGTGTTGGGCAGCGCTCCGCTCACCGGCCGGAAGGATCCCTCGGCGGGACCGCTGGTGGCACGACCCCCGAGACCCGCCTCCTGGCCGTGGTCGAGGAGGAACTGCAGGTATGTCGAGACGATGTCCGGGTCGACGCGGAGGTCGTTGTGGTACTGGCCCGGGAAGGTCAGGTTGACCGCGCCTTCGAGGTGCGGGCTCTGCCGGTCGTCATGGGCACCCGGCGCCTGCTGGAAGAAGGGGTCGGTGTTGTCGGTGCCGTTGAAGATCGACATCCACTGCGTGGGCCCCGGCGGGGCACCACGCAGTGACTTTGGGTTCAGCGCCACTCAGAGCCGTTCCGGCAGGGTGCGCTAGTGGGCCCCGGCCTCGCTAGTAGACTCAGGGCCCGCTAGTAGAATGGACGCCTGCCCGAGCGGCTTGACCGTGGGCGGATGTCGGGGCGTAGCGCAGCTCGGTAGCGCGCGTCGTTCGGGACGACGAGGTCCCCGGTTCAAATCCGGGCGCCCCGACCATCACCTACCCCTTCCTGGTTGACCCCCTGGGCACCGGCCGCCGAACGGCCGAGGCTGCAACTTGCCGACCACCAGCCGGGGCGTCGCGCTTACCGGGCGCCCGCTTGCGCGGCGGCGGCTTCAATTTGGGGAGCTTGTCGTCGTCGGGCTTCCCAATCAGGTCGACCTCTCGTGCCACGGCGAGGTCGGCGCCGCTGTCGAGAAGCCTGCTCGACGCCACGTGGGCGATCCGGGCATCGACCTCGCCTTTGACGGCGTCGACGTCGGCCTGGCGGAAATTCACCCAGTACCTCGCCTCCAGCGCCGGGCCCATGTCTGCCCGCGGCACCAGGGCCACCGTAGGGAGGGGATCCGCAGCCAGGCCGCGCACCTTGTTCATCTCGGCCAGGCCTCGCGTCAGCATGCCCCGCAGGTCGGCGCCATCAGGGATCTTGGCCGTCGAAACGAAGCGGCGCACCGGGTAGCTGGTGCGATTCACGATCGCCGACGTGTAGACCTGCTGGTTCGGCACCAGGATCTTCTCGCCGTCGATGGCCCGCAGTTCGGTCACCCGCAGGCGCACTGTCTCGACCCGGCCGTCCCAGGTCCCGACGCGGATGTTGTCGCCGATCCGGAAGGGCCGCTCCAGCAGCAGGAAGAACCCCGAGATCCAGTTCTTTAGGACGTCCTGGAAGGCCAGCCCGAGGGCGAGGCCGAGGAGGCCGACCGCGCCGAGAGTGGGCGCGACGTATTGGGGCGAGACGACGTCCAGGAAGGTGAAGAAGCCCAGCGCCAGCACGCTGATGTAGACGACCCGGCCCACCAGCAACACCAGCTGCACGTCCCAGCGCGCCCCGCGGCTGGCGCGGCGGCTGATCCGGCGAGCCAGTCGCGCCAGCACGAAAGTCAGGAGAAGGACAAGCACGCCCTCGATGGCGGTAAGTCCCAGCGCGGGCCAGTCGACGCCGCTCCCGGGCGAGTTCAGTCCGAGCGCCTTGAGGATCTCGCGGTTGAGATCGCCGGAAGCCTGCAGCCGCAGGCCTCCGATAGCCAGGATCAGCCTTCCTCCGATCCCGAGCTGTCGGAGGAACCTTCCCCGCCGCCACCCTCGCCTTCGGCGGCTCCCTCGGCCCCTTCGGCGGCCTCGCCCTCGGCGGCTTCGCCCTCCTCGCCCTCGACCTCGACCGGCTCCTCTTCCTCGATCTCGCGGATCACGGCGATCTTGACCACCAGTTCTTCAGGGTCGTTGAGGATCTCGACTTCGGCGGGGACGTACAGCTGGCTGACGCGAATCGCGTCGTCGACCGCCTCCAGCCCGCTGACATCGACCTCGACGTGCTCGGGGATGTCGGCCGGCAGACAGCTGACGCGAAGGCTGTTCACGTTTTGCTGGAGCTCGCCGTCGCGGCGCTCAACCGCAGGTGACTCACCCACCAGGACCACTGGGACATCGGCCGTGATCTTCTCCTTCAGGTTCACCTGGTAGAAGTCGACATGGAGAACGCCTCCGCCGCGAGGATCGTACTGGACCTCGCGGACGAGGACCTTGCGGGCGCTGCCCTCGCCGTCGATCTTGAGGTCGAGCAGCTGTGTGCGCCCGACCTTGTGAAAGGCGCGCTCGAACGCTCGCCGAGGCAGGGTCACAGAGACCGAGTCGACCCGATGTCCGTAGACCACGCCGGGTACGCCGCCGGCAGCGCGCAGGCCACGATTCTGCTTGCGCAGCTCCATCCGGGGGGTGATTTCGAGCACGGTTGTGTCAGGCATGGCGAACTCGGAATGGTACCATGGGCAACGGATTTCGCCGTCTCGAGCCTGGGATCGAGCGAGCCGGATGAAACAACATGGGCCAAGCACTAACGATCCCTGAATCCACTTCCCGCCTGCACCAAAAGCATGGCCACCGGCTCCTCAACGGCCGAATCGCCGTGGGCCTGGTGCTGGTGTCGATGATCGTTGCAGGGCTGACTTTCGGCTTCGTGTACCAGGGCCAGACCGAAGCGGATCGCCTGGGTTCGCTGGCGGCCCCTCGCCACGACGCCATGGCCGCCTACGACGCCGATGTCAGGGCCGGTATGACCGCGGCGCAACTGGCCGGGGACAAGCAGTCGCTCGATCGTTTGATCAGCGAGGCCACCCTGGCGCGTGAACCGACGGAGTTGAGAGGGTGAGGGTCACAGTCCATTTCGTCGACGGCGAGGAACTCGAGGGCAACTCCGACGCCGTCAGCCTGGACCGGATGGGATTCCCACTGAGGTTGGGGGAGGGTAAGAACGCCAGCAACGTCTACCTCTCGCTGGTGGCGATCAAGTACGTCTCCATCACGCCTCCCGCCGGCGACCGCAACCAAGAGGGCGACCCCCGGGTCGGCCAAAGCATGCCCAAGGTCGTCCTCCACTTCCTCGACGGAGAGACCCTGCACACCTACAAGGACGAGTACTTCGGACAGCAGTCGGAGGGCTATAACGTCCGCCTCTGGGACCCCAAAACCCGTTCCCTGACGCGGGTGATGGTTTCAATGCACGCCCTCAAGGGCGTCTTCTTCGTCGAGTCCTTCGACTCACGTGCCGAGGAGGACAAGCGCGCCAACGCCACCCGGCGCCGGCAGAACAAGACCCAGGAGGAGGTGCCCACCGCATGGCTGATGGAGGACGAGACCCTGGAGGTCGACGCCGAGACGGGGCGCCTGGCCCGCACTTACCAGCGTCGCCTCGCCCTCGAGCGCGATCTCGAGCTGGGAACCGACCCGGTTCGATTTGAGAAAGCAATCTCGGAGCGCCTGGACCACCTCCTCGACGAGGACCTGGTGGCCGTGACCCCTGAGCAGAAGAGGCAGATGGTTGGAATCATCATGCGAGAGGCGGTGGGATTCGGGCCCCTGGACCCCTTGCTCAAGGATGAGACGATCACCGAGATCATGGTCAACGCGGCCGACGAGATCTATATCGAGCGCGACGGCAAGATGCTTCGCAGCCGCGTGAAATTCGACGACATCAGCCAGATGATGAACGTCATCCGCCGGATTGCCGCCACCGTCGGCCGCAGGGTCGACGAGTCCAGCCCCATGGTCGATGCCCGCCTTCCAGATGGCAGCCGCTTAAACGCCGTCATCCCGCCTGCCGCGATCCGCGGCCCCGCGATCACAATCCGCAAGTTCAGCAGCTTCCAGCTCGGCCTCGACGACCTCATCAAGCTCGGCTCGCTGAGCCCCGCGATGGCGACCTTCCTCGAGAACGTGGTCAAGGGCAAGTTGTCGCTGATGGTTTCCGGAGGCACCGGCTCGGGCAAGACCACCACTCTCAACGTGCTCGGGTCGATGATCCCGCACAAGGAACGGGTGGTCACCATCGAGGACTCCGCCGAGCTCCAGATCGGGCACCCGCACCTGGTGGCGATGGAGTACCGTCCTGCCAATGTCGAGGGGCGGGGAGAGCTTACGATCCGGCAGCTCCTCCGCAACAGCCTTCGGATGCGCCCCGACCGGGTCATCGTCGGCGAGGTCCGTGACGCCGCCGCCCTGGACATGCTCCAGGCGATGAACACCGGCCACGACGGCAGCATGTCCACGATTCACTCCAACTCCGCCCGCGACGCCTTCTCCCGCCTCGAAACGATGGTGCTCTCGGGCTCGGTCGACTTGCCCCTGGCCGCAGTGCGCGCCCAGATCGCCTCGGCAATCAACCTGGTCATCCACCAGGCACGCATGCCCGACGGCAGCCGGAAAGTCCTTCAGATCTCGGAGATGAGAGGCTACGACGGCGACAAGCCGGTGCTCAATGACATCTTCCGGCTCGAGCGCAGCTCCTCCGGGGAGGTCACCTTCGCGCCCACCGGGAACATCCCCGAGAGCCTGGCCAAGATGGAGTTCGCGGGCGTCTACACCGACCTGGCGATCTTCAACTCGAAGCCCTACCGGGTGGGGGCCAAACCGCCGGTGCCCGGCGCCATCGGAGACCTGCCGGTGGAGGAGGCCCTCGAGGCTGTGGAGGAGCAGGCGGCCGCAGGTGATCAACGCGCGGGCTCGAGAGCGACGCAGCCGGAGGGACACCGAGCGGCCCCGGAGACGGCGGTGCCGTTCGACAGCGAGACCGAGCCGGGCGGCGATGCCGGGGAAAAGCCTCGCTCCGTGAGGGTGGACGGGCTGTTGCGGTGGCGCCAAGAGAACCGGGCTAAGCCGAAGCCCGCAGCGGCTCCCAAAGCCGCCGCCGCACCCAGGCCGGCCA
>OCZT010000525.1_pt1 | contig 38132 bp, 28 predicted proteins | sample 1539031 | NCBI WGS metagenome assembly OCZT01 (sample SAMEA3539308, study PRJEB22396) | soil metagenome | biome: tundra; feature: field; material: soil | place: USA | collected 2010-05 | depth 0.15 m
AGGGGTGATGGCGGCCTGCCCGATGGTTTGCAAGACGCAGTTGGATGGCCAACCTGATCGTGCTCTGCTACCGCCACCACTGGATGCTCCATGAGGGGGGCTTGCAGCTCGCCAAGGTCGAACACGGGCGGCTCTTGGCGATCCCACCCTCCGCCGCTCATCGCTCCTGGGCCCGCGCTCCCGCTAACGCCGTCAGCGGATAGGGGCGCCTCCGTATGCGGGCGCGGGCCTTCGCTGCAACTCGATCACGTCAAGGGCTTTTGCATGGCCGCTGTCGGCGCGGTATGATCTTGGAGCACGCTGATCTCGGACAGCTGCGTTCCATGGGGGCGTACTGGTTTCGACGGGGTCGTGGGTCGTGCGAATGCGAGTCGAGCCCCGGGCTCGTAAAACCGGGAAAAATATACGTGCGAATAACGCACCCCTCGCCCTCGCTGCGTAAGTAGCAGAGACGAAAAAAGCTCAGGCTTCGGCCTGACGTCGACCGCCTCCTCGGCTGTGGGGGGCGGACCCGACGTTAATGCAAGCAGTCTTGCCGCTCGGTGGCGCCTCGGCGCCGGGCGGGACATTCACCGAGGCTGGCCGTGGCCGAGCCTGGTCCCAGGGCGCGACTGAGGTGAGATAAAAACCGGGACTACACTCGTAGATGTCGCATGGAACGCGGCTTCGGACCCGGGTTCGATCCCCGGCGCCTCCACCACCGACCCGCCGCCACGGCCTAATTGACGCCGAGGCGAGATCCCAAGCTCACGCGACGGTGTCGGTCCCCTTCGCCACCGAGGAAATCGGACCGAATCCCTCTCCTCGATGATCCTCCGCGTCGGCAACCGCGACGTGGCACGCGGCATCGTGTCCGGGGCCCATCGATCGCAGCAGGGGCGTGACCCGCGCGCACTCGTCGATGGCGTACGGGCAGCGCTGCCGGAAGCGGCATCCGTCCCCCGGATCGATGACCCGCGGTGGCTCGCCGCTGTCGGCGGACACCGGCGCCGCCTTCTCGCGCGGGTCGGGCACGGCAGAGAGGAGGAGTTGCGTGTACGGGTGTTTCGGACGCGACAGCACGACCTCGGTCGGACCCTGCTCGACCGCGTACCCCGCGTACATGACCACGATCCGGTCCGCGACGTAGCGCGCGCTCGCGATGTCGTGCGTGATGTAGAGGATGGACGCCCCTTCATCGGCGCGCAAGCTTGCCATCATGTTGAGAATCCCGGCGCGGATCGACACGTCGAGCATCGACACCGGCTCGTCGGCGAGGATCAGCTTCGGTCGCACTGCGAGCGCCTGCGCGAAGCCCACGCGCTGGCGCTGGCCGCCGCTCATCTCGTAGGGAAACTTTCGCAGCATGTCGCCGGCGGGGTTGAGCCCCACGACGTCGAAGACGCGCTCTGCTTCCTCGTGCCGCTGTGCGCTGTCGAGGTCACGACGGTGCAGCTTGAGGTTGCGCATCACGCCGTGTGACACACGGAACACCGGGTTCATCGCGCTATACGGATCCTGGAACACCATCGGTACTTCGCCGCGGTACCAGAGCACGTCTTTCCGCGACCGCAGGCGATGGACGGAGCGACCGCGATAGTGGATCGTGCCGCGCGTCGGGGGGTAGAGCATCGCCAGCAGGCGAGCGACCGTCGTCTTGCCGCTCCCGCTTTCGCCAACCAGGGCAACGATTTCACGCTCGTGGATGACAAGGTTCAGGTCGTCGACGGCGTGGAGCATCCGGCGTGAGAGCAATCCTCCGAGGCGGAAGTGCCTGGTCAGGCCGGTGGTGCGCAGGAGAGCGTCATCGCTGTCGGGCGCGGCGTTCGCAGGCTGGCTCATGGCGTCAGACCGCGTCGCGGAGTTGTTCCGCATAGAGGAGGCAGCGAACCTGCGTGTCGCCCACTGCATACAGGGGCGGCTCTGTTGTCGTGCACTGCGCCATCGCCTCACTGCAGCGAGGATGGAAACGGCATCCGGAGGGGGGGCGCCCGAGGTCGGGAGGGCTGCCGGGGATGCCGCTCAACGGCCGGCGCGGGCCGCGGACCGATGGGAACGCGTCGAGGAGGCCCCGGCTGTACGGGTGCAGCGGACTCTCGAAGATCGAGCCGGTATCGCCGATCTCGGCCACCTGCCCCGCGTACATGACCATCACCCGGTCGGAGTAGTGGGCGATGACCGACATGTCGTGCGTCACGAAGATGACCGCGAAGCCGAACTGCTGCTGCAGCTCCTTGATCTGGGTCATGAGCGAGCGCTGCGCGACCACGTCGAGGGCCGAGGTCGGTTCGTCCATGATCACGAGTTGCGGCGTGAAGAGCAGGGCCATGGCGATCATCGCTCGCTGGCGCATGCCACCACTCAACTGGTGCGGATAGCTCTCGAGATGCGCGTCATCGATGCCCACGAGATGGAGCACTTCAGCCGAGCGCGTTCGGATCGAGTCAGCCGAGATGCGCTCGTGCGCGCGCATCGTGTCCTTGAACTGCGCGCCAATGCTCTTCATCGGGTTCAGCGCGTTCATCGCGCTCTGCATCACCACCGAGTAATCGCGCCAGCGTACGTGACGCAGTTCGCTGTCGCTGAGACGGACCAGGTCCTGTCCGCGGAACACCACGCGCCCGCTGGTGATCTCGGCGGGAGGGGAGAGGAGCTGCGCGATCGCGAACAACAATGTCGACTTGCCGCAACCGGACTCGCCGACCACACCGAGGAACTCGCCAGCTTGCAGCGTCAGTGTGACCCGGTCCACAGCACCGATTTCCGCGGTGTCGGTCAGGTAGGAGACCGACAGGTCCTCGACCTCAAGCAGTGGTTCTGGCACGTCGCTTTCTCACCGGCCGAAGGGCGGGATTGCCGATCTCATCGAACGCGTAGTTGACGAGCGCGAACCCTGCTCCCATGAACGCGACGGCCGCTCCCGGCGCCAGCGCCCACCACGCGTTGCCGGCCTCGAGCGCGCCGCCCTGCTGCGCGTAGTACAGCATCGTTCCCCAGGTGAGCTCCGTGCTGTTCCCCAGACCGAGAAATTGCAGGCCGGCCGCGAATCCGACGACAAAGACCGAGAGCCCCAGGAAAGAGGCGACGATCAGCGACGTCATGGTCGGGATGATCTCGACAAGGATGATGTAGGAGGTTCGCTCACCACGCACCCGTGCCGCGGCCAGGAAATCGCGGGCACGCAGCGAGAGTCCTTGCGACCGAAGTTGCCGAGCCTGGAAGGCCCAGCTGGTCAGGGTCAGCACCACGATCATGGTCACCGAGCCGGGAGGAAGGTAGGACGCGAGCACGATCAGGAGCGGCAGCGTCGGCAGGATGAGGAAGATGTCGGTGAGCAACGAGAGCGCGCGATCGGTGAGGCCGCCCACGTACGCCGCGGTAACTCCGATGATCATCGAAATCAGCGTTGCGATCGCGCTCACCACGACGGTCACGATGAGCGTGAGTCGCGTGCCCCAGATCAGCTGCGCAAAGACGTCCTGGCCGAGCAGTGTCGTGCCGAGGAGGTGTTGCGTCGATGGGCCCAGGTCCTGGCCGTAGATCGCGGCCTGGGGGTCGTCGCGGGCGATGAGCCCGGGGAACACCGCGACGAAGACGACGATCAGCAGGATCAGGGTTCCGGCCGTGGCCTTGCGATTGCGCAGGATCGCCTGCGTGAAGCGTCCGAGGGCGGCGCCGTGTGCGGCGGCGCCTGCCGGAGGCAGCGGTCCTGCTTCAGACGTGATCGCGGCAGTGCTCACGATGCGCCGTTCTTACGCTTCACGCGTGCGCGGGTCCAGTCCCGCTGTGAGCAGGTCCGCCAGCAGGACGCAGACCAGCACCGCCAGCGTGTACACCAGGAACAGGGCCTGCATCAGGGGCAGATCGTGGTCGGTGGTGCTCGTGTAGAAGAGATAGCCCAGCCCGGGGTACGAGAACGTGTACTCGACGAGGATCGATCCGCCGAGCACGTACCCCAACTGCATCGCGAATCCCGTGAGGTTGGGAAGGATCGCGTTGCGTGCCGCGTAGTCGAGCATGATCCGCCAGCTCCGAAGGCCCTTGGCACGGCCCATCTTCACGTAGTCCTCGGCAAGCGTCGTGATCATGTTGTTGCGCATCGAATAGATCCAGAGTCCCGCGGTGACGATGACCAGGCTCAAACCGGGCAGGAGCGCATGGGTGAGCACGTCGCCGATGAACGACAGCGAGAGCGACGGCTCGGCGCCGATGCTGTAGTTGGAGCTGAGCGGGAGCCAGTTGAGCCAGACGGCGAAGACGAAGAGCAGGAGGAGACCGACAAAGAAGACCGGGAACGTGGCGACGATGAAGAGCATTGGCGGCAGGATGCCGTCAAGCCTGCCGCCGCGTCGCCAGGCGCTCACCACCCCGACCATCGTCCCGATGACAAAGGCGATCACGGTGGTGACTCCCACCAGTGCGAGCGTCCAGGGAAGCTTGCTGATGATCTCGGTCAGCACCGGCACCCGTTGCGCCGTCAGGCCGAACTGACCGGTGAAGCAATTCGCGATGTACTGCAGGTATGTGATGAGTAGGTTCTGGTGCACGTTGACGCCGAACTCGATCTGCAGGGCATGGAGCGCCGCCGGGTTCACGCCGCGGAACGTCGCGAGGACAGCGGTGGCCTCGTTGCCCGGCATGACGCGCGGAATGATGAAGTTGACCGTGAGCGCCGCCCAGAGTGTGATGGCGAACAGGCCGGCGCGGCGGGTGACGTATCTCACCGCCGCGCCGGCGCAATGACCCTGGGCATTGGGACTGTGCCTAGCTCACCGGGTAGAGACGCGTGAGCACGACGCCGTTGTCAGGGGTCGCCCACACCGGAGGCTGCGCGTAGGGGTTGGACGGTGTCGGCCACCCGCCGAAGCTCGTGGTGTCGTACTGGTACCAATCGACGCCCTCGACGATCGGGATCACCGGGAGATCCTGGGCCATGACAGCGGAGATCTCATGAACGAGCTGGAGTTGCTGCGAAGGCGCGGCTCCGGAGTACTGGTTGAACAGGGCGTCAGTCGAGCTCGACTTGTAGCGCGAGTAGTTGGTGGAGCCGATGTTGCCACTGAAGAGCAGCTGGCGAAGCTCGTAGTAAGGTCCCGGCCCGGCGACCGGCATCTCCCCGTAGGCGAGCTGGAAATTCCCACCCTGGGTGTCGTTGGTGTACGGGGTGCTGTCCTCGTCCTGGACCGTCACCTGAATTCCCACCGCCTTGAGCTCCTGGGTGATCACCTGCAGTGACGCGTCCCAGTCTGTGTAGCCGCTGATCGTCTTGATGGTGAATGAAAGCGGCTGGCCCTGCGCGTTCTGGTAGATGCCGTTCGACCCCTTGGTGAATCCCGCAGCCTGGAGGACCTGACCCGCCTTGGTGGGGTCATAGGTCACGGTGTCAAGCGACTTCTGGTACCACGCCTGGTAGGTCGGCAGCACGATGCCGGTCTGGTTCGCCGCCGGCTCGTAGCCGCTCTCGCCGCGCTGCGAGACCTGCGAGCGGTCGATGGCCATGGCGATCGCCTGGCGGACCGCGAGGTTGGACAGCAGCGGGTTGTTCAGGTTGGGGAAGAGCGAAACGTTGAGCGTCGGCGGGAACCAGTAGTGACGCGTCGACGGGCTCTTGCTGATGTAGTACGACTGGATGTTGGGGATGTACTGCGCACCCCATTGCGCCTGGCCCTGGGCGAGGTAGAGATTGGCCGGAGTGTTGCTCAGGAATGCGGGGTAGTCGACCTCCTGCACCTGGGGCACCGGGTGCCCCGGCTTGCTCTGCCAGTAGTGCGTATTGCGGAGGTACTTGATGTTGTCCTGAGAGCAGTTCGACATCAGGTACGGGCCCGTCCCGACCGGGTTGGAATCAGCTGTGGTGTCGAGCTTGGTCTGGTCGAGACTGGCCCAGATGTGCTGCGGGATGATCGGCGTCTGGTCGGCGACGTAGTAGAAGTAGGACTGCGCCGGGGCGTTGAACGTGAACACGACCTGGTCGCTGCCCTGGAGAGCGACGTTGGTGAGTGGCCCGCTGTCCGCCGCCCAGAGGGCGTTGAGATCGAGTGCCGCGTCGGCCTTCAAGGCGTCGAACGTGTAGAGAACATCGTTCGCCGTGAAGGGGGTGCCGTCGCTCCAGGTCACGCCGCCGCGGATGGTCATGGTCAGCGTCGTGAATCCGTTGCTCCAACTCGATCCCGTGGCAAGCCACGGAGTCACCTTCGGCGTGCCGTCGGCATTCGTCTGCAGGATGTTCACGAACTCGAGGGGCTCGTAGACGAATCCGACTGACGTGATGTTCACCGATGGGTTGAACGGGTTGAACTGGCAGGTCCAGGTGCTCCCGCTCTCGTTGTCGATGAGCAGCTTGCCGCCGATCTTGCCGTTGTTGCTCGATCCGCCGCTCGTCGGCGTCGACGTGGAGCCGCAGGCGGCGGCGAGCACCCCCGCGGTGACCATCAGCGTGATCGGCTTGAGGCGTCGCATCGACCGACCGCCTGGGTTCCTGTTCGGTCGCCACGTCCATACCATCTGGGTTTCCTCCGAAGCTCGCTGGCCCCGCGCGCCGGGGTGAAAAGTGATCCGCGGCCGCTGATTTACAGGAAAGCTACCTTAACATCAGCGCGACGGTCAACAGCCAGGATTCCCGCGAGATCGAGTTCGCCGGCCAGGCACTCCGCGACACGGGATACTCATCACTTGACAGCGGGCCGACTGATAGGAAGAATCCCTAACCATGACTGCGCGACCGAGTGCCCGACCGACTGCGCGACCGGGAGGCCTGTCGCGCCAGGGGTTCGCCGTCCACCATTGCCTGCTGGCCGCGGCGTGCGCGCTGGTGGTCGGCCCGGCGCTGCTCCCCGCGGCCGCCGTCGAGGCGGCGCCGGCAGCCCATGCTCAGGTGCGAGTCGATCAGGTCGGCTACGCCGCCGGCGCGCCGAAGCGGGCGTATCTCATGACGTCGGCAGCGCATCCCGACGCGGTGTTCCTGGTGATCGACTCCCGCGGAGACGTCGCCGACGCCTCGGTTGTCGGCGCCGACGGAGGCGCGTGGAGCACGACGTACGCGCATGTCTACGCGCTCGACTTCAACGCCGTCCACCGCGCCGCCACGTATCACATCCTCGTCAGCGACGGATCGATGCGGGTGCGCTCGGTGGCGTTTCGCATCGACACGCCCGCGAAGCTCTATGCGGACGCGGTGGCCAACTCGCTGTCCTTTTATCAGAACGAGCGCGACGGCCCCGACTTCATCCCCTCGGGGCTGCGACGAGCGCCCGGGCACCTCAACGACGAGGAGGCGATGACGTATCTGATTCCCGCCGTCAACAGCAACGGCAACTTCAAGGGTGATCTCACCGCCCTGGGCGTGACCGTCGACGCCGCCGGCGGCTGGTGGGATGCAGGCGACTATCTGAAATTCACCGAAACCATCAGCTATGTCGTGGCCATGATGGAGACCGACGTCCGTGATTTTCCGAATCAGCTCGGAGCCGGCTCCGCAACCGCGAACTACAGCGCGGAGGCGGCGTTCGGTCTGAACTGGCTCGAGCACATGTGGAACGACAGCACCAAGACGCTGTACCTGCAGGTTGGCATCGGCGAGGGCAATAGCCAGATCGTCGGTGACCACGACATCTGGCGCCTGCCGCAGGCCGACGACACCTACGGGGGAACCGACCCCGAGGATCGGTACATCCGAAATCGGCCCGTCTTCCGCGCGGGTTCGCCGGGATCGCTGATCAGTCCCAACCTCGCCGGCCGTCTCGCGGCTGACTTCGCTCTCTGCTATCAGATCGACCGGGTCACCGAGCCTGCTCAGGCGTCGACGTGCCTGAAAGAAGCCGAGGACGTCTACGCCCTCGCGGACACGCACCCGGGACGCCTCCAGACTGCAATCCCTTACGACTTCTACCCCGAAAAGGAGTGGCGCGACGATCTTGAATGGGGGGCGACCGAGCTCGCTGACGCGCTGTCGGCCGGCCGGGTGCCCGCTGGCGTGGCGCACGCGGACCCGATGTACTACCTCCGGCAGGCGGCGCACTGGGCTCACGCATACATCACCGGTCCGAACGACGCCACCGACTCGCTCAACCTGTACGACGTCACCGGTCTCGCGCACTTTGAGCTCATTCGAGCGATCGAGCACGCCGGTGACCCCGCCGGCCTCGAGGTCAACAGGGCGCAGCTGCTCGGCGACCTTCGCAAGCAACTTGACCGGGCCGTGGCCCAGAGCGGGACGGATCCCTTCGGCTTCGGATTCACATGGGACACGTTCGACACTACGAGCCACGGCGCCGGCCTGGTGGTCATGGCCGATGAGTACGACCAGCTCACCGGCACGGATGCCTTCGCCGGGTACGGGGCGCACTGGCTCGGCAACATTCTCGGCGCCAATGCCTGGGGGACGTCGTTGATCGTCGGTGACGGGAGCACCTACCCCGACTGCATGCAGCACCAGGTCGCCAACCTCGCCGGTTCGCTCAGTGGTGCCCCGCCGATCCTCGCCGGGGCGACGGTCGAGGGGCCGAACTCCTTCGCGGCGACCGGCGTGGTCGCGGGCATGCGCACCTGCCCGGCAGCTGGCCTCGATAGATTCGCGCAGTTCAACGGCACCACAGCCGTGTATCAGGACAACGTGCAGTCGTGGTCCACCGATGAGCCTGCGCTCGATCTCAGCGCGGCGACCCCGATGGCATTCGCGTGGCAGATCGACAACGAACCGAGCGGTCCATGAGGGCCGTCAGCCACGATGCGTAGATAACCACCCTTACTAACGTTCGTCAGGAGACACACTGGATGCCGGCACCGGAAGCGGCGAAGCCGAGTCTGCTTCGCGCCATCAACCTGCGCACCACGTTCGAGCTGGTGCACACCGGCGGCCCCGTGGCCGCGCCCCACGTTGTGCGCAGCACGGGCCTGTCCAAGCCGACGGTCTCCGAGGTGCTCGGGCAGCTCGTCGACCTCGGCCTGCTCCGGCGGGTGGGGAGGACCAGCGGTCTGCCAGGTCCGAGCGCGCAGCTCTACGACGTGAACCCGCGTGCAGGGTTCGTGCTCAGCCTCGATGTCGGCCGCGTCTGGGTCCGCGCGGCCCTCGTCGACCTGACTGGCGCGGTGGTCGGACGCTGCGCCACCCGCACCCCTCGGAGCACCGCGAAAGCAGTCATCTCGCAACTGCGCCAGGCGGCTGAAACGCTGGCGGCCGAGGCCGGAATCGGCTTGGAGGACATCAACCAGGTGGTGGTCGGGACCCCGGGCGTGCTCCGGCCTGGCGCCGATCACCTCTCGCTCGCCCCGCAGCTCGCGGGGTGGGAGAGCCCCAAGGTGATCCCCGCGATCCGCGAGGCGTTGGTGGCGCCGGTTATCTTCGAGAACGACGTCAACATGGCAGCCGTCGGCGAGCACGTCCACGGCGTGGCCCAGGACAGTGAGGACTTCGTGCTGCTGTCGGTCGGCACCGGCGTCGGCACTGGTGTCTTCGTGGACGGGGCGCTCCGTCGCGGCGCCGCCGGTCTCGCCGGAGAAATCGGATTCCTCCGCCTCGACCTGGATGCGGAGATCGGCGCGGGTCACCGGGCGACCTGGGGGACCGGTGCCTACGAGAGCCTCGTCGGCTCCGCCGCGATCGTGGCTCTCGCGCGTGAGAACGGCCTGGCATCGGCGGACTCGGTCGCGGCCATCTTCGACGCGGCCCGCCACGGTGACCCCAACGCCGATCGCGTCGTGCGTATCGAAGCGCGTCGCCTGGCCCACGCGATCGCGGCGGTCGCTGCGGTGCTCGACCCCGAGCTCGTCGTCCTTGGCGGCGGTATCGGCACCGGGGGCGGGGATCTGCTGCTCCGGCCCATCGCAGATGCGCTCGCATCCATCTCCCCGTTCTCGCCTCGCCTCGCGGTGTCGACCCTCGGTGTCGACGCCGTCATCGCGGGGTGCAGCACCACGGGCTTGCGGCTCGCCTTCGATCGCATCTTCGGCTCCGACACACCGATCGCGCGAACCGCCATCGACCTCATGAAGGTCCGCGAACAGCGCCGCAGTGAGAACACTCCTGCCGACAAGAGCGCATGAAGGTTGCGGTTGTCGGCGGCGGCAGCACCTACAGCCCCGAGTTGGTGCACGGATTCGGCGCCGTCGCGGATCGGCTGGGTGTCGACGAGTTGGTGCTGCAGGATCCGGACGCGCAACGTCTCGACGTGGTCGGCGGCGCCGCTCAGCGCATTGCGCAGGCGCACGGTTTTCACGGCCGCTTGACCCTGACGACCGATCTCGAGGCCGCCGTCGATGGAGCGTCGGCAGTGCTGCTGCAGATTCGAGTCGGTGGCCAGGCGGCTCGACACACCGATGAGACCATCCCGCTCCGCTGCGGCTGCGTGGGCCAGGAGACCACCGGGGCCGGAGGATTTGCCAAGGCGCTCCGCACCGTGCCCGTCGTGCTCGACATTGCCGATCGCGTGCGCCGTCTTGCGGCGGATGACGCGTGGATCGTCGACTTCACCAATCCGGTTGGGATCGTGACTCGCGCGCTGCTCGACCATGGTCACCGCGCCGTTGGGCTCTGCAACGTCGCCATCGGCTTCCAGCGACTGTTCGCCGGGTGGTTGGGCGTCACTCCCGAGATGGTGCAACTCGGTCATGCGGGGCTGAATCACCTCACCTGGATCCGCTCGGTGCAGGTGGATGGTGAAGATGTGCTCCCGACGCTGCTTCGCGACCACGGTGACGAGATCGCGGCGCACGTCGAGCTGCCGAGGCGGGTCATCGACAACCTGGAGGCGGTGCCCTCCTATTACCTGCGCTACTACTACCAGCACGACCTCGTCGTGCAGGAGTTGCTCGAGTCACGCAGCCGAGCCGAGGAAGTCATGGACGTGGAGCGGGAGCTGCTGCGGCTCTACCGCGACCCGCAGCTGCACGACAAGCCGGAGCTGCTGATGCAACGAGGCGGTGCCTACTACAGCGAGGCCGCGCTCAACCTCCTGTGCTCGCTCTTCGGCGACAGCCCGGATATTCAAGTCATTGATGTCCGGAACAACGGGGTCATCCCCGAGCTCCCCGCCGACACCGTGATCGAGGTACCTGCGCGGGTGAGCGCCACAGGTGCGGAGCCGCTCGCGGTTCCGGCGCTCCCGCCCCACCAGGCCGGGCTGATTGCCCACACCGCTGCCTACGAGTCGCTCGCCGCGAGCGCGGCGGTCAGCGGCGATCGCGAGGTCGCATTCCGTGCCTTGCTCACTCACCCGCTCATCGGTCAGAGCAGCCTCGCCGAACAGCTGCTGGGCGATCTTCTCGACGCCAACCGCCTATACCTGCCGGCGTTCGCATGACAGGGCACAACGTGATCATCGCCGTCGACGGTGGCAACTCGAAGACCGACGTGCTGCTCCTGCGTGCGGACGGAACCGTGCTTGCGTCGGTTCGGGGCAGCGGGTCCTCGCCGCATCAACTCGGCCTCGGACCGGCCGTAGATCTCGTCGGCGACCTCATTCACCAAGCGTGGCTCGAGACCGGGCTGCCGGCGCGCGATGGGACCAGGGCGGCTGTGGCAGCGGTGTTCATGGCAGGCGCCGATCTACCCTCGGAGGAGACCGCGCTTGCCGACGCGGTCGTGGCCCGGGGGTGGGCGCAGGAGAACCACGTCGCCAACGACGTGTTCGCGGTGCTCTGGGCGGCCACCGGCTCGGGGTTCGGCGTCGCTGTCACCGTCGGCGCAGGCGTGAATTGCGTCGGCACCGCACCGTCGGGACGGCGAGCCTGGTTCCCCGCACTCGGTGAGATCACCGGCGACTGGGGTGGGGGGCCCGACATCGGCATGGCGGCGCTCGGTGCCGGGGGGCGCAGCGAGGACGGGCGGGGGCCTGAGACCATGCTCGCGCACGCCGTCGCGTCGTATTTCGGCTGTGCGTCGGCGCTCGATGTCGCCGTCGCCATCCACCAGGGCAGCCTCGATCCCGCACGGCTCGTCGAACTGCCGCCGCTGGTCGTGAGTGCCGCGGCGGCGGGCGATCCCGAGGCGGTCGGGATCATGCGCCGTCAAGGGACGGAGGTCACGCGACTTGCAGTTGCGGCGTTGCATCAGCTCGAGATGCAGGATTCCCCGGTCACGATCGTGCTCGGCGGATCGGTGCTTGTCTCCAGCCGGTCCATCCTCCTCGACTACATCTCGGACGGCATCCGTGCTGCAGCACCCAAGGCGCAAACGGTCCTGTGCACCACCCCTCCGGTGGTGGGAGCGGCCCTCGCCGGGCTCTCGCTGGCCGGAGCGAACGGCACTGCGGAGACCCGACTCCGAGCCAGTCTGGAGGCGGCATCGGACGGAGCGGAGCTGTGAACGGCGCGAACATGGCCGCCGAGATGGCCGAACAGCCCGCAGTGATCGAGCTCCTCGTGCAGCGCCGTGCGGAGGTGACCGCCTCGATCCGCGAGCTGCTGCCTGAGCACCTCTGCGGCACCGTCCTGCTTGCTCGCGGATCGTCGGATACCGCCGCCCTCTTTGGGCGCTACCTGTTCGAGATGGCCAGTGGCCGGCCGGTCGCGCTTGCATCACCGAGCCTGCACACGCTGTATCGAACTGCGGCGGATCACCGCGGCTACCTGGCGGTGGGCATCAGCCAATCGGGGCGCACCCCCGAGGTGGTGAGCGTGCTCGAACACATGCGTGCAACGGGGGCGCGAACCGTCGCGATCGTCAACGCGACTCCGAGCCCGCTCGGCGACGTCGCTGACGTGATCATCGATCTCTCCGCAGGCGGTGAGCTCGCGATCCCCGCGACCAAGACCTTCACAGCAACGCTGGTTGCGCTGGCGCTGGCGGCGGCCGCGCTGGGGCCGCTGCCATGGGCCGACCGCGACCTCATCGCGCTGCCGGAGCATGTCAGTCGTGTGCTCGACGACGGCCACCCTGCGGACGTGATCGCACGCCGGCTCGACGGCGCGGATCGGGTGCTGACCATCGCGCGCGGTCCAATGCTCGCTGCAGCGAGCGAGACTGCGCTCAAGATCCGCGAGACGTCGGCGATCTTCGCGGAGGCCTTCTCCGCCGCGGACCTTCGTCATGGCCCGATCGCGGCGGTGACACCGGACGTGCCGGTGCTGGCATTCTCCGCGCCCGGTCCCGGCGCGGCTGACGTCGTGGAACTCGCCGCCGTGTTGCGCGAACGTGGCGTGACGGTGAGCACGATCAGCCCGGAGCCGGGTTCGGACCTTCTGCTTCCGGCGGCGGTTCCTGAAGCGCTGCAACCGATCGTCGCGGCTGTCCGCGGTCAGCAGATTGCGCTGTCTGCAGCACTCGCGCGGCATCTCGACCCCGACGCTCCCGCCGGTCTGACCAAGGTGACCCTCACGCGCTGACGACGAGAGTCTCGCGAACCGGCGGCTCGAGTCCGGCGAAGAGGCTGCGCTCCGGTCTCGGCTCGCCGAGAGTGCCGCGCGCGAGGATGAAGCGCTCGGTCCCCAGCGTCGCCTCGAAGATCTGCGCAGCGATCGTTGAGAAGGGACTATCCGTCTCGTACTGGCTCAGATGGGCCAGGAAAGCGGCGCGCTTCTGCTCGAGAAACGCCGAGACATCCACGCTGGTGGTGATCTCATCGTCGGGAATGCCGACGATCTGTCCCACCTCGATCGGGAGCACCGCGTTTGACGCGTGGGCTCTGCGCTCGATCTGCTCGACCGAGCTTCGGGGCACGGCATGCAGGTAGAGCTTGGCCGGCGTCCAGCCCTCGGCGACGACGAGGTCCAGCGCGGCGACCGTGGTCTGATGGGCCTTGACGTGATCCGGGTGCCAGTACGTGCCGTCCGGCGTGTAGGTGACCACGACATCAGGCCGCTCCTCGCGGAGCACGGCGGCCACCCGGCCGGCGGCGTCGTGCAGCGGCGTTGCGTGGAACGCGCGAGGATCGTCGTTGCTCGGCGCCCCGGCCATCCCGGAGTCGCGGTATCCGAGGAACTCCTGCCGGTCGACACCGAGGATCTCGCACGAGCGCATGAGTTCAGCGGTCCGCACGGCTGCGAGTCGCGGGCGCACCGCGGCGGCGTCCATGTTGTGGATATCGCCCTCCTCGCCACGCGTGGCCGTCAGCAGGACAACACGCTTTCCTTCGTGATGCGCGCGCAGCATGACGCCGCCCGTCGCGATGCATTCATCGTCGGGGTGTGCGTGAACGAGCAGCAGTGTGGCCATGCGGAGTCGCGAGACGCGAAGTCCGAGACTACTCGATTGGACTATGCGGCTACGCGGAGATCGGCCCTCTCCAATGACGTACCGGTTGGCGTCGAAGGACCCCACGGGGCCGTGACTTACGCGAAGTCCGAGACGACCCGATTCCTGCCCTGGCGCTTGGCGGCGTACAGGTTGCGGTCCGCCTGACCGAGGAGTGCGGCCTGGCTGGCCCGTCCCTTCTGGAGCACCGTGAAACCGATGCTCGCGGTGACGGTCTGCCCCTCCATCGCCCCGTCCCACGCGACCGACCCGATTGCGCGCCGGACGTCCTCGCAGCGCCGCAGCGCCTCATCGAGGCCGATGGCTGGGAAGACGAGCAGAAACTCCTCGCCACCCATGCGTGCCGCCCAGCCTGACTCCGCCGTCGCGGCTGCGAGGATGCCCGACACTCGGACCAGCACCTTGTCGCCGACGGCGTGCGAGAAGCGATCGTTGACCTGCTTGAAGTGGTCGAGGTCGACCAGCCCGATCGACAGCGGGGATCCATCCTCTCGTGAGCGAGCGAGCAGGAGCGGCAACTCGGTATCGACGTGCCGCCGGTTGCGCAACCCGGTGAGTGCGTCGCGCAACGACAGCTGCCGGAAGCGCTCGCCCTCGCGGCGCGCTTCGGTCGTCTCGAAGACCGCCTGCAGCGTTCGTGCGTTGGCCTCGCGCTGTGCCGCGCGCAGCGCGGCGTCCTCTGCGTGAAATTCGATGTGCTGTTCGTAGGCACGCTGGAAGAGGCCCTGCGCTGCGAAGAGACACGCACGCTCCTCGAGCGCCTCGACCCGGATGGCGACCATCCCACGCCGCGCGCACAGCTGAATGCAGCGGTCAAGGGTCGCGCCCGCGTCGGCCATGTGCCCCTGCAGGCGCTGGGCGCTTGCGGCGGTGTTGAGCGCCTCGCCGAGGCCCTCGATCGGGCGCGTGTCCAGGTGCGGATCGTCGAGGATCGGGCGCAGCGTGGCCTCCGCCTCCGCGTAGAGGCCGAGCTTCAACTGGGCGTTGGCGATGGTGTCGAGGCAGGCGGCGTCGAGGGTGACGTTGTGGCGCTCCGCGAACGCCTGCATGCGCTTGGCGATCTCCATCGACTGGTGGGTGTCGCCCGCATCGTCCTCGAGCCATGCGAGGTTGTTGAGAATCTTGACTCGCAGCGGGACATCGTCGAGACCATCGGCCAGCTGGAGCGCGGCGCGATAGCGCTCGCGGGCCGCATCCCAGGCGCCGGTGCGCACCAGGACCTGGCCCAGGCCGAAGAGGTGATCGGCCCGCATCCGCTCGGGCATGCTGTCATCGAGCAGGTCGACAGCCGGGACCGCGTGCTCCCAGGCGCTCGGGACGTCGCCGATGAAGTCGAAGAACACCGAGAGCAGGCGATGGCTGCGCGCCATGAGGTGTCGCTGTCCGCGCTCGGTAGCCCACTCGTTGATCTCCCTGATCAACTGGCCGCTCGCCGTGTGCTTGCCCTTCCGGCACAGGACGTCGGCTTGGATGAGCTGGGCACGTCGCAGCGCATCCTCGTCGCCGAGCGCGCGCGCCCGCTTCTCGAGCGCCATCGCCGGCGCGTACGCGGCGTCCGGATCGGAGAATGGCACCATCTCGAGGACGTCGAGCTCAACGCCCAGGCGCTCCATGCGATGCCGGGCCACCGGAGACACCGCCGTGGCGTCCGGGGCCAGAGCCGTAGTACCGGCCGTTGCCCCCGCGATGACCCTGAGTTGCGGCGCCGCTGCGCCACTCGGATGCCGAGACATGCGCTCACGGTATTCCCGGCCGGCGAGCGCTCCCGAACGGGTTGACGCTCTGTCACGACAAAGTCGTTCGGTCTGATATCGCGCTGCACGCCGTCATTCGCGCGTCACACGCAGGGTGGGGCGCACCGGGCGCGTCGTGGGGAAGCGGAGCCGTCATGCGCCTGGTGCGCGTCGTCGGGAGCGGTCGGTCACCCGCCCGGGGCGTTGTCGAGTTGCTGCCACGTCGATCCGACCAGGGCCCAGAGATGCACGGGTTGGGCGACGAACTGGCTGCTCGGCGTTGCCGAACCGAAGATCAGCAGGTGGGTCGCATCGCTGATCTCCGCCACCGGCTCGACCGGAAGGCGCGCGACATCCGTCAGCACCCACGCTTTTCCCGTCCAGGATGCCAATGCTGGGAGCGCAAGCATCGGCCCGCAACTGCACAGCGTCAGGCGGCCTGTGGGTGGGTTCAGGGCGAGCGCCGAGCCTGGAAGCGGTTCGGCGGTGCCGGCCAGCTGCAGCCAGCGCTGCCCATCCCAGCGCCACGTGATGTCAAGCGCCCCGAGCTGCGACTGTGGTGCAGAGCAACACCCTTCGGCGATGAGCGACCTGGTCACCGGGTCGAATGCGATGGGGAGATTGAAAGCACCGGGCGCGACGGCGCCGTGAATTTTCAGGGTCCACCGCGCGCCACTCCAGACCCAGGTCTCATCGCCGCTCTGCGCACTCCCTGCGGTCGTGACGAGCACCATCTGCTGGAGCGCGTCGTCCCATGCCATCGACGACCCTTCGCCCGGCGTCGGGCCGTTGGTCCCCCGATCGAGCTCGCGCCACGTGCTCCCGTCCCACGCCCACGTGTCGTTGAGTGACGGGCCGCCGGTCAACGGATTGTGCCGCCCGCCGAAGAGCAGCACCCGCCGTGTTTGAGGGTCGTATGCCGCCGCCGCGTCAATGCGGCCCGGCGGACTCGTGGCTGGTTCCGCAAGCGTCCACCGGCCTCCGCTCCAGACCCACGTGTTGTCGTCGTTCTGCACCCCTCCGAAGAGGACAACCTGGGCGGCCGCGGGATCGTCGGCGACGGTGAAACCGATCCCCGAGATCGGTCCGCGGCTGATCGGAGTCGGGACCGGGGACGGAGTTGGTGAGGGCGCCGGCGCAGGGCGCGGTGGGCGCTGTGCCGCGGAGATCGCCACACCCGCGAGCACAGCGGCGGCAACGACGCCGATGAGCACGCTTGCGGGCCTCATGCGGCGGGCCCGTCCGTGCTCACCCGATGCCCGCCCATGCCGTCCATCGCCCCAGTCTGCACGGGCACAATCGTGAGGTGACCGCATCGCCGCCCACCATCATTGCGACGGGAGTTGAGACGCCCATCGCCGGGCCCGCTGCTCGGATAGACTTCGGGCCCCTGCAGTCGGGGAGGGAAACTCCGGGAGGCGCGCAATGAGATACCAGGTTCGCGAGAAGATCTTTCGCCTCGGCGAGGACAACGACATCCTCAATGAGTCGGGGCAGCCGGTGTATCAAGTCGACGGCAAGGTGTTCAGCCTGCACGGTCTGATGCTCGTGAACGACCTCTCCGGCAACGAGGTCGGGCAGGTCAGCCGGAAGCTCGTATCGCTGCTGGCGACGTACGAGATCTCGCTCGCCGGCGGCGTGAGCGCCGAAGTGCATCAGCGCTTCTCCGGCCCGTTTCATCCCAAGTGGACGATCTCGGTCGCGGGGGGCGGCGACCTGGAGATGACCGGCAACTTCGCGGGGCACGATTTCCTCATGACCGCGAACGGGCAGACAGTCGCCACCATCTCCAAGGCGTGGATCAGCCTCGCCGACTCGTACGGGGTCGACATTGCGGACGGCCAGAACGACCTCCTCGTCCTGTGCAGCGTCCTGGCGCTCGAGGCGGAGCAGGATCGGAGCCACGAACACAATCGCGGCATCGGAGGCCTCGGCGTCGTCGGCGAGCTTGGTGGCCTCGGCGACCTGCTGAAAGGGCAGCCGTAGCGAACATATGTTCTCTCGCTGATGCTAGAATCGCAGGTCCCTGATGAGCGACATGAGTGCGTTCCACCCGGCGGTGCGGGCCTGGTTCGACCGCCGGTTTCCCGAGGGTCCAACCCCGGCCCAGAGTGAGGGCTGGCCGGAGATCGCCGCGGGAAGGAACACGCTGATCGCGGCGCCAACCGGCTCGGGCAAGACGCTGGCGGGATTCCTCGTGTGCATCGATGCGCTCTATCGCGCGGCCGACCGAGGCGAAGTGGTCGAGGGCAAGACGCAGGTGGTGTATGTATCGCCTTTGAAGGCGCTCGCCGTCGACATTCAGCAGAACCTCGAGACGCCGCTTCGCGAGATCGCTGACATCGCGTCGGAGATGGGGATGTCCCTGCCGGCGCTCCGGGCCGAGGTGCGCACCGGCGACACCACGCAGTCGGTGCGTGCGGCGATGATCAAGCGGCCGCCCAACTTCCTGGTCACCACGCCGGAGTCGCTCTATCTGCTCGTCACCGCGCAGCGGAGCCGGGCGGCGCTCACCACGGTCACGACGATCATCGTCGACGAGATTCATGCCGTCGCGCGCGACAAGCGCGGCTCGCACCTGGCGGTGACGCTCGAGCGCCTCGAGCGACTGTGTGCGCAACGACCGGTGCGCATCGGCCTCTCGGCGACACAGCGGCCCATCGAGACGGTGGCCCGGTTGCTCGTCGGCGCCGGTGTCTCACGCAGCAATGCGGATGGCAGTCCGCGTTGCGCCATCGTCGACGTCGGCCACCGTCGCGCGCTCGATGTCGCCATCGAGCTGCCCTCGGGTGAGCTCGAGGCGGTGGCGTCGCGTGAACAGCTCGGCGAGGTGCTGGACGCCATCGCTGCGCACGTTCGTGCGCACCGCACGACGCTGGTTTTCGTCAATACCCGGCGGATGGCCGAGCGCGTCGCGCATCTGCTGGCCGAACGGCTTGGCGACGACGCCGTCGCCGCCCACCACGGCAGCCTGTCGAAAGAGCGCCGGCAGCGTGTCGAATCGCAACTCCGTGCCGGTGAGCTGCGCGCGCTGGTGGCGACGGCATCGCTCGAGCTCGGCATCGACATCGGGCCGATCGAGATGGTGTGCCAGATCGCTTCGCCGCGCAGCATCGCAACGTTCCTGCAGCGCGTCGGTCGATCCGGTCACAGCCGCGGCGGGACACCGAAGGGCCGGCTCTACCCGATGACGCGCGATGAGCTGGTCGAATGCACGGCGCTGCTCGCCGGCGTGCGCAGCGGCGCGCTCGACGCCGTGCACCCTCCTCGACTTCCGCTCGACATCCTCGCGCAGCAGATCGTTGCGGAGTGTGCGGCCGACGGCTGGCGGGAGGACGACCTCTATGCGCTGATGTGCAAGGCCGCGCCGTTCGCCGATCTGACCCGCGAGGATTTCGACCGCATCGTCGAACTGGTGTCGGATGGCATCCCGACGGGACGGGGCAGGGTGGCAGCCTACCTGCACCGCGATCAGATCAATGGCGAGGTGCGGGCACGGCGCGGCGCGCGGCTCGCCGCACTGACGTCGGGCGGCGCGATCCCGGAGACCGGCGACTACCGGGTGCTGGCCGAACCGGATGACACCTTTATCGGGACCGTCAACGAGGACTGGGCGATCGAGTCGTCCGCCGGTGACATCTTCCTGCTCGGCAGCACGTCCTGGAAGATCCGGCGCGTCGTGGCTGGAACCGTGCGTGTCGTGGACGCGCACGGTGCACCGCCATCGGTTCCTTTCTGGCTCGGCGAGGCGCCCGCACGCACCGAAGAGCTGTCACGCGAGGTGTCGGACCTCCGCAGTGGCATCGAGGCCCTGCTCGCAGAGGGCGGCGCCGATGAGGCCATCACGTGGGTGGAGCAGCGAGCCGGCGTGGACAACGACGTTGCGGCGATGGTGGTCCGCTACCTGGCCGCAGGGCGCAGTGCGCTCGGGGTCGTGCCGACTCTCGAGCACATCGTCCTCGAGCGATTCTTCGACGACAGCGGTGGCATGCAGCTCGTGGTTCACGCACCCTTTGGTGGTCGCGTCAACCGTGCACTCGGTCTTGCGTTGCGAAAGCGCTTCTGCGCGACATTCGACTTCGAGTTGCAGGCGGCGGCGAGCGACGACTGCGTGCTCCTCTCGCTCGGTCCGCAGCACAGCTTTCCGCTCGAGGACATCCCCAAGTTCCTGTCGTCGAACACGGTGGAAGAGACGCTGCGCAAGGCGGCCATCTTCGCGCCCATGTGGGCGGTGCGCTGGCGGTGGAACCTGAACAGGTCGCTCACCGTGCTGCGTTTCAAGGGTGGACGCAAGAACCCGGCGCCGATCCAGCGACTGGAGTCCGACGACATCATGGGCGCGATCTTTCCGCAGCTCGTTGCGTGCCAGAACGAGAACCCGACGGGGCCGGTCGAGGCACCGGATCATCCTCTCGTCAATCAGACGATGTATGACTGCCTGCACGAGGTGATGGACGTCGACTCGTTGCGCGAGCTCGTCGTCCGCATCGAACGCAAGGAAGTCGAGATCAGCTTCCGCGACACGGTCGAACCGTCGCCACTCGCGCACGAGATCGTGAACGGAAGGCCGTACACATTCCTCGACGACGCGCCACTCGAGGAGCGCCGCAGCCGTGCGATCACGTTGCGCCGCGGTCTGCCTGTCGAGGCGCGCGATCTCGCTGCCCTTGATCCCGACGCCATTGCGCGGGTGCGCGGCGAGGCCTCCCCGGATCCTCGCGATCACGACGAGCTCCACGACCTGCTGGTGTCGCTGGTGGTGACCAGGGCAGTCCCAGGCTGGGCCGCGTGGTTCGATGAGCTTGTCGAACGGGGCCGAGCCCTCACGGTCACCCACGACGGCGAGATGTTGTGGTGCGCGATGGAACGCGCGCTTGGGGTCAGAGCGCTCTGGCCCGACGCCACGCTCTCGCCAAGTCCGAGAGATCTCCCCTCAGCGCTCGCCGCCGCATCGCAGGACGGCGACGCGCTGGTCGCATCGATCCTGCGCGGCCACCTCGAAGTGAGCGGTCCGCTGACCGCAGATGCGCTCGCCGCGCGGACCGGCTTGCGCCGTTCTGACGTCGCGATCGGGCTCGCCGCGGTCGAGGGTGAGGGATTCGTCATCCGTGGCCAGTTCGACCCCGGGATCAGCGACGAACAGTGGTGCGCGCGACGCCTGCTTGCACGCATTCACGGGTACACACAGCAGCGGCTGCGGCAGGAGATCGAGCCGGTCACCGCGCAGGATTTCGTTCGATTCCTGCTTCGATGGCAACGGGTTGCCCCGGGCACGCAGCGCGAGGGCCGGGCCGGCGTCGCCGCCACCATCGCGCAGCTCCAGGGCTTCGAGATACCCGCAGGTGTCTGGGAGGAGACCGTTCTGCCGAGCCGCGTTTCGGGGTATCGCAGCGCCTGGCTCGACGAGCTGTGCATGTCCGGCGAGGTTGCCTGGGCGCGGTTGAAGGTGCGCGACGAACCCGGCGCCACCGCGCCGCCGCGGAGCAGCTCGTCGGCGTCGCGTGCCACGCCGGTGACCCTGGTGATGCGCTCCGACCTTCCGTGGCTGCTCCAGGCGGTCCGCGGCGAGGCGCAGCCCCTGGAGCCGGTATCCGGCGCCACCCTCGATGTGATCGATGCGCTCCGCGAGCACGGAGCGCTCTTCACCAGTGACATCGTCACACTCGCGCGCCGGCTCCCGAGCGAAGTCGAGAACGCGCTGTGGGACGGAGTTGCCCGAGGCCTGCTCACCGCCGACGGTTTCAGCGCCGTGCGCCGCCTGCTCGTCAGCAGGGGATTGGCGCGGTCGCGGCCGCACCATCGCGGGCTGCGCCACGGGGTCAGCGGTTATGCCTCAGGCGAGGGCCGATGGTCGCTGGTCCCCCGGATGACATCGGTGGCCGAACACGATGCGCTTGCCGAGGCGATCGCCGAGCAGTTGCTCGTGCGCTGGGGTGTCGTGTTTCGCGACGTGGTCGCGCGCGAGACCGTCGCGCTGCCGTGGCGCGACGTGGTGTGGGCGTTGCGCCGCATGGAAGCGCGTGGCACAGCCCGTGGCGGGCGCTTCGTCACCGGTTTCGCCGGCGAGCAGTTCGCACTGCCGGAGGCCGTTGATCAACTGCGCAGCGTGCGGCGCCGCGAGCACTAGAACGAGCTGGTTCGCGTCTCGGCGACCGACCCGCTGAACGTCGCGGGCATCCTGCTGCCCGGTCCGCGCGTCACCTCGGTGCGAACCAACACCGTCGTCTATGAGGACGGCCTGCCGGTGCCGAGTTCGGGTCCGACGTTCGCAGCCGTCGCGCTGCGCTGAACCCCCGAGACCGGCAATCCCCGCGAGGCCGGGACGGGCTCGAAGAACAGCGCACTCGGTGCGGGCGCCGCGGGGACATCGGCCAGCGGCCAGAGGATCGTGAACGTGCTGCCGCCTTGAACGTCACTCGCCGCCTTCACCGTCGCGCCGTGTGCATCGCAGAGGCGGCGCACGAGCGCCAATCCCATGCCCATGCCGCCGTGGCGGCGCGTGCGGCTGTTGTCCTCCTGGTAGAAGCGGTCGAAGAGGCGCGGGATGGCCTCCGGGCTGATGCCGAGACCGTCGTCGACGACCTCGATCCTGCACTGCCCCGTTCCCTTCACCGGCCGCGCACCGACGCTCACGTGGCCGCCCACCGGCGTGAACTTCACGGCGTTGTCGATCAGCGCGCGGAGCACCTGCTGGAGCCGGAACGGATCCGCATTGACCGCCGGTGACCCGCGGACGTCGACCTTCAACTCGACGGGCAGCCCGTCCTTGAAGTGGCGGCGCACATCGTTGGCCGCGTCCCTGATGGCGGTGGCCACGTCGACGGACGACATGCGCAGGTCGATCGTGTCGGAGTTCACCAGCGCGAAGTCGACGATGTTCTCGACGGTCTCGCTGAGCAGCTTCACCGAGATGTCGACGTCACGAACGATCTCGAGCTTGGTCTCGTCATCCCATTTGCCCCAGGCGACATTGAGCAGCTCGATCTGCCCCTGAATTGCGAGCACCGGCGTGCGCAACTCGTGCTGCGCGGTGTCGAGAAAGTCGCTCTTCAATTGGTTCAACTCGCGCAGCCGGCGGACCGCCTCACGCTCCTGTTCCAACGTGCGGGTGTTCTCGACCGCAACCGCGGCGTTGTTGGCGAGCGTGATCAGCGCGCGCTCGTCGCCCTCGGCCACCGGGCGCGCCGAACCGACGACGAGGACGCCGGTCAACACCTCCTGGAAGAGCATCGGGACGGCGATGGCGGCGCGGCCGCCCCAGTCGAGACGGACCGCGTGACCGGCGCTCAGCTCGTCCACCGGCATTGCCTCGGCTAAGTCGGGCATCTCTGGTCCGCGCCGGCGCATCCGGAGGAACTCCGCTCCACGTCTCGTGTAGACCGCCGCACTCGCGGAGCCGCCCGCAATCGCGTCGGCTGCGCCAAGCACAGCGTCCTGGAGCTGTTCGATGCCGCCCGTCGTCATCGTCAGTGCCCGGGACACCTCCTGCAGCCGGCCAACCGATCCGTCGATGTGCTCGATGTACCCGGCGATCTGCTCGCGCATGCGGTTGACCCCGGTGGCGAGGCGACCGAGCTCATCGCGCGATCTCACCGGGATGTCGGTGGTGTAGTCACCGGCGGCGATCCGCTCGACACCTCGCTCCAGCCGCGACACCGGGCGGCGGACGAACTGATCGACGAACAGGAGCACCAGCAGGCACACGACCACGAGCGCCGTGAATGCGATCTGCGCGATGGTTCCCTCATCCTGCGCCGTCCCTGCGGCGAAGATCGCGAGGGGCACCTCGACGCCGAGGTACCCGGCGACTTGTGTTCCCCCCGGCGCCATCAGCCGGACGAAGCTCCCCGCAACCGAGCCGGCGCCGGCGACCGTGTAGATGGCGCGTGCGGCGACGCCGCCGGACGTCGGTGCCGGATGCGCCACCTGCTCGGCAATCGTCGGGGGCGCCACCGATGGTGTCGGCGTCTCTGCGCTGCCGTTGAAACGGATGAGCTTCGCTCCGGAGCCGGCGCTGATGAACACGGGCGTGTAGCCGATGACCGGACCGTATCGGGCGAACTGCGTCTGCAGCTGCGCGCTGTACACCACGACCCCGAGCGGCGCCCCCGTGTGTGCCTGCACGTTGTAGACGGGCACGGCCACATCGAGGGCGGGCAGGCCGCCGACCATTTCGACTCCCTCGACACCCGAGGGGCACTGCGCTCGCAATCCAGGGCTCACCGCGATCGCTGCGCTCGGCTGCTGACAGGCTGAGGTGGTCGCAACCTGGAGCGCATCGACAACCGACGCGAGGCTGCCGGTGACGTGCGGCAGGGGTCCTTGCTCGCACGCGCTGGTTGCCGGGTGGACGGTTTCACCCCCCGAGCCGATGCTGTCGCACTCGCTGGTGTAGAGCACCGTGCCGTGCGTGTTGAGGATGGCGACGCCGAGCCCCGGGAGGTTCACCACCCGCTTTTGGGTGAACTCGCTCGCGACGAGCGCGGCGGGATCGGAGCCGCTGAGGGCCAGTTGCAGTGACGTCAGCGACGCCACGGCCGTCGCCGCGTACTGAGCCTGCGGTTGGATCACCCGCGAGATCAGCTGGGCGGCGACCCCGGCACGGTTGTCCGCGTTCGACAGAGCTCCGGCATTCGCTTGCTGGGAGCGGCTCACCAGCAGGAAGCCGCTGACGCCCGCGATCACGAGCGCGGTGAAGATGATCCCGCCGGCCAGCAACCGGCCGGCGAGGCTGGTTCGCAGGCCAAACCTGCGGACGAAGAGGCTGCGCCCCGGCCGACTCGCTCGCATGGATCGAGCCTATTGGGGGAGAGGCGGTGCCGAATGGGTGACCGCTCGCAGTCCGGAAACGGGCCGGTGACGAAGGATCCCGGCCGGCCGGTGCATCGGGCGTTCCTGAAGTGCCCGGGAACCGTACGCTTACGCCATGCCCTTCCGCCGCCGCAGGCCCGCGGAGTCCGTCACGGCTGAGCCCGAGCGCAGGGGCGTGGGCGCATTCTTGAAGCGTTGGACGATCCCGCTCATCGGGGCGCTGACTCCCACGGCGCTGATCGTGGTCAACATCGCGGTCTTCATCGTCAAGAACCTCAACGAGTTCCGCTGGACGATCTCCATCCTTGCGTTTGTGAGCGGGCTGATGCTCAACTCCTGGGCCGGTCTGAACATCTATCGCATGCTCCAGCAGCGCAGGCCGGACCACGCCGTCGTCAGCGAGCGCAACCAGGAGATCGTTCTCGTCCTGGGTATGGCGGTGATCATCATCGCGGCGTTCCTGACGGCGCTGTTCTGCTACCTCGGCCTCTCCGAGTACTCGCAACTGCCCAACGGGCTGACGTTCTTCACCGGGGTGCTCTCCGCGGCGGTCCCGATCCTGCTCCGGGCCGCGTTTCAGCGCGGTGTGCCGAGGGGACGCGGGCGCGGCGGCTCAACCGTGTCGACGGTGGCCGGCGGCCTGCCGCCGAGCGGGACCCCGTCGCCACCCACGTCGTCGACGATCCGGAACCCGATTCCCCGCCGCTAGCGGGCGCACGCGCTATCGGATCAGGACGAACTCCGAGGTGGCGATGTGGTCGCCGAACGAGCGCACGCTCGTGCCGATCGCCTGAATCGGTGTGAGGTAGGGAGCGACCTGCTGGTCGAAGGTCGCACGGGCGTCCGCGGGAAGCACCGCGCGCACCGCCGTGACGAGCCTCTGCACGTTGACGTAGAACATGCCGTCGTTGCTCGTGCCGACCTGGCCGGCGACTGCTCGATACTGCGGCGACGTTGCGATGTTGCTGCCACGCCTGGCATCGATGACCGCGCGCACTTCAGCAGGTGTCGACGCGAGGATCACCCAGCCGTTGTCGACCGCCCACGCGGGACTCAACTCGGAGGTGTCGGCGCCGCTGATGGTGATTGCCGAGATGGTCACGCCCTGGTAGGTCTGCTGCGTGGGCGTGGCCGATCCGCATGCCTGACCGGCGGAGCACAGGCGTGTCGCCAGCTGATCGAGGAAACTCTGCACCGCGCCCGACGAATCGGTTGCGATGAGCAGCGCGCCGGACGGGACCTTGGCCGCGGGGAGCTGTTCGACCTCGATGCCCGCGTCACCAGTCAGATGGCTGATCACGCCCGCCGGCCCGGTGATGCCCAGCTGATCAAGGGCCTGGCTCCCGGAGGTGCCGAGGCCTGGAATCGCCAGCGTCACGAGGTTGTGCAGCATCTGTGGGAGCCCCACGAACGCGACGAAGCCGAAGGCGCCGCCAGGGACGTAGGCGAGCGCGCCGTTGCTGTGCGGTGCAATGCCAAGACTGGCTCGAGCGGACGCGCTGAGCTTCGATGCGTCGAAGTCGATCGTGCCCGAGACGCTGATCCCGGAGGAGGATGCAACGACGGCTTCGCCCACCCCCTGATAACCACGCAAGCTCGTTGATGCCCCGGCCACCGCGGTCGATGGGATCAGCGCGCTCAGCGCTGGGATATCGACGTACAGGAAGGCGACGCGGTCGCTGGGCACTCGAGCCTGCACCGCCGTGTAGTCCGCCTGGGAGGTGAGGCTCGCGTGCTTGCCCTGCGAGGTGTCGATGACCTCGTCGACAGCGGCTTCCGACGTGCCCACGATCACCGTGTGAGCGGTGACGGCCCAGGCCTGGGTGCCACCCGCGGAGTCCTCGCCGACATTGATGGTCACCCCGTCGTAGGTCGCCACCGTCCAGTGCAGCGGCTGGCCGGACGGCCCTGACTTGTACTTCGCGAACATCGCCTGTGCCGCGGCGTCATCGGTACTTGCCAGCAGTGACACCTCGGCTGGGATGGCGGTGTCCGCGCCCTTGAGCACGATCAGTGACAGCTGCGAGCCGAGCCATGTCCGGACATCGGCGTGCGTGAGACCAGAGCTCTGCAGTCCGCTGTCGAGCCAGTGATTGATCGTGGCATCGCGTGACGAGCCGCCAAGTGCCGGGAACCTGCCGAGGATGTTGTTGAGGGCGAGCTGCTGCCCGGCCGACGGCGCGAGGTCGAGGTTGACGTAGGCAGCGGTGTCACTGGGTGCGAACGTCACCATCGAATCGGCGCTGCCCCGAATGAAGCCGAACGCCAGGACGGCTGCAGCCACGCCTCCGGCAACCAGGATCGCGATGCCGCTGCCCGCCACGGCGCGGAACACTCGTGAGTGGCCTTCGACCGGTTCCGACGCGGTCGCACCGTCGACCTCCCATGACGGCGGGGAGAGTGGTGGCGGGGCGACTGGGGGATAGTCGGGCGGCGGCGGCGATCCGAAGGTGCTCATGAACCCAAACCTCAGGCGATGCAATGGCCGGCTGCAGACGCGGCAGGACGCTCAGAGCCGGACATGTCGTTCCACCCGTTCCCTTCGCCCATCAGGCCGGTAGTCTGCGGCATACGTCTCAATACCGCCGAACGACGCAACCGAATTGTTCCCGCACCAGGCGCTCGTCGTTGCAGACGGATCTGCGCGCGCCGACGGCCAACGCTGGCCGCCGGCGGTCGTCAGCGGTCGTCGCCCGCTGGCTCAGACCTCTTTGAATTCGGCGTCGACAACGTCGTCCGCGCCCGCACCTGCTCCGGTGCCGGTTTCGCCACCGGTCTCCGGGGCGCCGCCATCGCCATTGCCGGCGTGCGGCTCGCCCGTGCCGGGTTGCGGCTGCTGGCTCTGCGCATACACGGCTTCACCGATCTTCTGGATCGATGCGGCCAGGTCGTCGTGCGCGCGCTTGATCGCGTCCGAGTCGTTACTGGCAATTGCGTCACGAACTGCCTTGACCTTGGTCTCGATATCGGTACGCAGCTCAGCCGGAACCTTGTCGCCGGCGTCAGCGAGCGCCTTCTCGGCCTGATAGGCGAGCTGATCCGCGCGGTTTCGTGTCTCGACTGACTCGGCCCGCTTGCGGTCCTCGTCGGCATGCGCTTCGGCTTCCTTCACCATGCGCTCGACCTCGTCCTTCTGGAGCGTCGTCGAACCGGTGATGGTCACCTTGTTCTCCTTGCCCGTGCCGCGATCCTTGGCGCTGACGTTGAGGATGCCGTTGGCGTCGATGTCAAAGCCGACCTCGATCTGCGGCATGCCGCGCGGTGCCGGGGGAATGCCGTCGAGCGTGAATGTCCCGAGGATGCGGTTGTCCCGCGCCATCGGGCGCTCGCCCTGGAGCACCACGATCTCGACGGAGGGCTGGCTGTCCGAGGCAGTGGAGAACACCTGGGTCTTGGCGGTCGGGATGGTGGTGTTGCGCTCGATGAGCTTGGTGTTCACCTCACCCTCGGTCATGATCCCGAGCGACAGCGGGGTCACGTCGAGCAGCAGGACGTCCTTGACCTCGCCCTTGAGCACGCCGGCCTGGATGGCCGCGCCGACGGCGACAACCTCGTCCGGGTTCACGCCGCGATGCGGGTCCTTGTTCGTGAAGCTCTTCACGAGCTCCTGGATCACCGGCATGCGCGTCGATCCGCCGACCAGGATCACCTCGTCGAGCTGCTGGGCGGTCATCCCGGCGTCCTTGAGGGCCGCCTCGAACGGGCCGCGGCAGCGCGCGGTGAGGTCGTCGGTGAGCTGCTCGAACTTGCTGCGCGAAAGGGTGATGGCGAGGTGCTTCGGGCCCGACGCATCGGCGGTGATGAAGGGCAGGTTGACCTCGGTCTCCTGACGCTGCGAGAGCTCGATCTTGGCCTTCTCCGCTGCCTCGGTGAGCCGCTGGAGGGCCTGACGATCGCCGCGAAGGTCGATCCCCTGATCCTTTTTGAACTCATCGGCGAGCCAGTCGACGATGCGACGGTCATAGTCGTCGCCGCCGAGGTGGGTGTCGCCGTTGGTGGACTTCACCTCGAAGACGCCTTCACCAACCTCGAGGATCGAGACGTCGAACGTCCCGCCACCGAGGTCGAAGACGAGGATCTTCTCGTTCTCCTTCTTCTCGAGCCCGTACGCGAGCGCGGCGGCCGTGGGCTCGTTGATGATGCGCAGCACGTTCAGCCCGGCGATCTGCCCGGCGTTCTTGGTCGCCTGGCGCTGGGCGTCGTTGAAGTACGCGGGCACGGTGATCACCGCGTCGGTGACCTTCTCGCCGAGATAGGCCTCTGCGTCGGTCTTGAGCTTCTGCAGGGTCATCGCGGAGATCTGCTCGGGCGTGTGACTCTCGCCGTTGACCTCGACCTCGACGCGGCCGTCCTTGCCGGCGACGACCTTGTACGGCACCTGCTTGGCCTCGGTGCCGACCTCGCTCAGCAACCGGCCCATGAAGCGCTTGATCGAGTAGACGGTGTTCTCAGGGTTGACTGCGGCCTGGCGACGGGCAAGCTGCCCGACCAGGCGCTCGCCGGTGCGCGTAAACGCGACCACCGACGGTGTGGTACGGCCGCCCTCGGCGTTGGCGATGACGACTGGCTCGCCGCCCTCCATCACTGCCACCACGCTGTTGGTGGTGCCGAGATCGATGCCGACTGTTTTAGCCATTGGATGTCCTCCGGGACTGATAACTCAGGGTGTTGGATTGAGCGTCAGAGGGACGCCCTTATCGAATACCTCGCGCCACGGACATGCTAAACGTACCGGGATGACTGATTCTCGGCCGATTGAGGCGCAACTCACCGATCTGCGCCGCCGAGCAGACGAGGATTTCCTCCACCCCGACACGGTCCGCGAGCCAGGACGCCACCAGCTCGACCTGGGCGAGCTCGGCCTTCGGGTGAGCGTCACCCGGTCCCGCTACCCCAACCGCCCTGACGGCGTGGATCAGTACGCGGTGACCATGTCGCGCCCCGCGCTGGATCGGCCCCCGGGCAACCAGGAGGTCGCGATGGTGCTCTCCTCGGCCTTCGGCGGCGCCTCCAGTCAGGCCGTCGAGCGATCGGGAGGCTCGTCGAGGATCAGGATGTTCCGAGTGCCCGCCGGGAACCCGTAGCTCCAGCTTCGATCAGCTCGTCGCCGCATCCCGGTACCCGTCGGCGCCGATCAGGGGCACGAAGCGGCAGGGCCCGAGCGACTCCGTCTCCCAGCGGCCGTTGACGAGGCGCAGCCTGGTGAGCTGCTCGCCGTTGGGCCCGTCCGTGATCGGGACGACCAAGCGTCCGCCCTCCACGAGTTGGCGAGCGAGCTCGATGGGGAGGCGCGGGGCAGCCGCTCCCACGGCGATGGCGTCAAACGGGGCACGCTCCGGAACGCCGAGTGTGCCGTCGCCCTCGACGACCTCCACGTCGTAGTTCAGCCGGTGCAGGCGTTCCGCCGCCGATCGGGCAAGGGACTCCAGCCGTTCGATGCTCACAACGTGGGCGCCGCACGCTGACATCACCGCCGCCTGGTACCCCGAACCCGTCCCAACATCGAGCGCCCGGTCGCCCTCGTGCAACTCGAGCGCCTCGACAACCAGGGCCACCATCAGCGGCTGGCTGATGGTCTGCCCGGGAGCATCGATTGGCAGCGCCCGGTCGGCGTAGGCGTGGGCTCGATCAGCCTCGAGCACGAAGTCCTCGCGAGGCACCCCGGCCATGGCGTGGAGCACCGAGGGCGACCGAATTCCGTACTCGATCAGCGACGCCATCATGCGATCACGGGCTGACGTAATCGTTAGCCTCGTGGAGTGAGATCCAGATCGGGCGGCGGGCTGTCCGGGAGCTTCCAGACGATCCACTCCTTCTGCCAGCGCCGGTGCAGGTCATTCGCCGAGTCGACCGCCTCGTGGTAGCCCTTCTCGAAGGTCGCGAAATCGTGGGCATCGAGGGCGGCCATGAGCGGGTCGAGGTCGTCCAGCATCCATTCCTCGATATCAGTGGTGTACTTCGGCCGCGTCACCTCGCAGAGCCGCAGGAGCTTGCGCATCTCACGAAGCTGCCAGCTGGCGAACGGCCAGTTGCCGGCCTGTGCAGCGTAGAAGGCCTTCCAGAATCGAGCGCCGATCTCGGGCATCAACCGCGCGAGTCCGGGCTGGAGCGCTGTCAGCTGTTCGAGCTCGAGCCGCTCGGGGTTCTTGGGCTGCGTGTCGACGTCTGCCATTCTGGATCCAAGTCTACGGACGCGTCCGTATCCGGGAACCCGTCGGGCATCGCGTGCGTGTCAGCGACATGAGTACTGAACTGCATCGCGCCCCCTGGTCCCGGCCGCTCGTGGCGATCGCGTTCGTCGCGGTGGTCGGCGCTGGGCTCGGTGCCTTCTTCGGCATTCGCGCGGTTCAGGGAGCCGGCTCTGGGACGGCGTCGGGACAGCCCGCGGCTCGCATCGGCGCGGCCATGGCGTATGACGCTGCCAGTCGAACGGTTGTCCTCTTCGGCGGTCAGGATCGGTCCCGGACACTCGACGACACCTGGACCTGGGACGGATCCGGCTGGGCCCAGGCGCGCCCGGCAACGTCGCCGCCACCCATGGACAACGCGCAGATGACCTATGACCCGGTGACGCATGACGTCCTCCTGGTCGGCAGCCCGCAGGTTGCGCGCTCGCTCATGGGCCCGATCGCCTGCTCGGCTGGATCAGGCGCTTCGTCCTCGGGCTCGGGAGGCTCGAGCTCGATCATCGTCCCGCCTGGCAACCCAATTCCGGCGATCGCTCCGGTGCCGAGCGCCACCGGGACCGCCAAACGAGGCATCGTGGTGGCGCCGCCCGCCTGCAACACCTACGTCGCGCCATCCGCGGCCACGTGGTTGTGGAACGGGAGCGACTGGTCCAAGACCTCCGCCCCGACGCCGTACGTTGTCTTCGGCGGTGGCACCCTCGCGACCGACCCGGTGGCGGGACGCGCGATGCTCCTCACTCGGGGGCCGTTTGCGGAACCGGCCCTGGGAGCCGCGCAGCCGGCGATCGCCTGCCCGATGCAGGCCGGTGCAACGCCCGGCGCCCGGCCGAGCTGCCCGGTGTTCCCAATGCTCGCGCCGGCCTGGACGTGGAATGGGCAGCAGTGGAAGGTCGTGGTGTCGACGCCGGCCACCTCATCCTTCGACACGGTTGGATCATCGATCGTGGATGACGCCGTCACCGGCAAGCTCGCGACGTTCAGCAGCAATTTCATCGCGCCGATCCCGGAGCCCCTGCCGTGTCAGGGCTGCGTGACCGGGGCGCCGATCAAGCAGTCGGCGTGCTGCACGGGGACCGAGAGCGTCTGGAACGGCACCGCCTGGAACCAGATCGCCTCGTTCCGGAACGGTCCCTCGACCGCGGGCGCCACATTGGTGGGCGACCCGGCGGCGCACAGCGATCTCGCGTTCACGGCTGATGGGCAGACCTGGGTCTGGACAGGTGTCTGGACCCGTCTTCACCCAGGCACCACGCCGCCGATGACCACTGGCGCAGCGTCGGCATACGACGCCGCGACCGGCTCGGTGGTGGTCTTTGGGGGCATCGCGGTCACACAACGCGCAAGTGGTCTGTACGACCAGACGTGGACGTGGGGCGGCACCGGCTGGAGCCGCGTCGCCGGCAGCTCTGGCCCGAGCGTCACGATCCCGATCCCCTCGCCCGTGAGCGTGCCGCCGGGGCCGCCGTGCAATCCCATCGCCAAGCCGGCGCCGGCGGCCGGAACGACGCAGGCGCCGCCATCCGTGATCTGCAACGGCAGCGGTGGCGGCATGGGCTCCAGCAGCGGCGGCTCATCCGGCTCCGGCACCGGGGTCGTCGCGCCCTGAGCCCCCACAATGGCGGTGCATGGGAGATGACGATGACGTTCGTATCGAAGTCCTCGGGGATCGTGAGGATGCCCAGGTCCGAGGGATGCTCGTCGACCTGGCGCTCGCCGAGCAGCGCCATTTCGACCACCCGCCGGAGACGACCGACCAGCTGAGCGCGCGGCTTGCCACAGCCCCGCGATTCACGGGTGAGAATCACCTGCTCGTGGCCCGGTCATCCGACGGTGCGGCGATCGGGCTGTGCTGGGTCGTGCTTTTCGACCCGGGTACGGGGCTGGAGGCGGAGGTCGCGGAGCTGTACGTCCGCCCCGAGGGAAGAGGTCAGGGAGTCGCCCATCGTCTGATGAGCGAGGCGATGCAGCTGATTCGCAGCCGCGAGGTCACGTTCGCCTGCGTGTGGACCCGGGGTGACAACAACGCAGCGCTCGCCGCATACAGCGCTGCCGGATTTTCGCCGACCGAGCAGACCGTGCTGACATGGCTCCCGCTCGAATGAGTCGAGAGGTCGGGATAATAGCCGCTCCATGACACTTTCTCGAGATGACGTCGATCACGTCGCGACGCTTGCGCGGATTGGTCTCACCGACGCGGAGAAAGATCGCCTCCTCGGGGAGCTGGAAGCGATTCTCGGTCACATCGCGCGGCTCCAGCAGGTCGATACGTCGGCGCTTGCTGAGACCGCACAGGTCGGTGATCTCGTCAATGTGATGCGTGCCGACGAGCCCGACGCGCCGATCGGCGCGTCGGCGGCACTCCGCAACGCACCCGCGTCAGACGGCAACTACTTCGTCGTTGGAGCGATCCAGGGCACCGATTTTGACGCTTAGAACAATCAGCGAGCTTGGCATTGCCCTCCGCGACGGCAGCACCACGCCGCGTGCCCTGCTCGCCGAAGCCCTGGCCCATGTCGAGCGCAGCGACAAGGATCTGAACGCATACCTGACCGTCACACGCGAGCTCGCCGAACAACAGGCGGCCGCCGCGGTGCACATGCTCGAGGATCACCCCGAGACGGCATCGCCGTTGTGCGGTATCCCGATGGCGCTGAAGGATGTCCTCTGCGTGGACGGCATCGAGACCACCGCCGGGTCGAAGATGCTGCGCGGGTTCAAACCGCCGTACACCGGGACCGCGGTGCAGCGCCTCTTCGACGCCGGAGCCGTGTGCATCGGCAAGACCAACTGCGACGAATTCGCCATGGGATCGTCGACCGAGAACTCGGCGTATGGTCCGGTTGGCAATCCGTGGGACATCGAGCGCGTGCCGGGCGGGAGCAGTGGTGGCAGCGCGGCAACGGTCGCTGCCGGCTCGGTTCCGTACTCGCTCGGCACCGACACCGGCGGCTCGATCCGGCAGCCCGCGGCGCTCTCCGGCGTGGTCGGGTTCAAGCCGACGTACGGGCGGATTTCGCGATACGGGCTCATCGCTTTCGCGTCGTCACTCGATCAGATCGGCCCGTTCACGCGGACTGTCGAGGACTGCGCGCTGGTCTACTCGGCGATCGCGGGGCACGATCCACGCGACAGCACGTCGGACCCGCGGGCCGTCGACGATCCGCTCGCCTCGCTGCGCGCAGGCGTTGCGGGCATGCGCCTCGGCATTCCACGCGAGTACCTCGGCGAGGGCACCGAACCGGGTGTTCGCGCGGCGGTGGAGGCCGCGTTCCGGGTGCTCGAAGCCCAGGGCGCCACGCTCCAGGAGGTCTCGCTGCCGAGCACGGATGTGGCGCTGAGCGTCTACTACATCATCGCTCCGGCGGAGTGCTCGTCCAACCTTGCCCGCTACGACGGTGTTCGATTCGGCAATCGCGTGGAGCGCGCGTCGCTCACCGACATGTACCTGCAGACGCGGGAAGCCGGGTTCGGCAACGAGGTGAAGCGCAGGATCATGCTCGGCACGTACGCATTGTCGAGCGGCTACTACGACGCGTACTACCGGCAGGCGCAGAAGGTGCGCACGCTCGTCAGCCAGGAGTTTGACGGCGTGTTCAAAGAGGTGGACGCGATCGTCTGTCCGACCTCGCCGAGCGTCGCCTTCCCGATGGGATCGCGCGACGACCCGCTGTCCATGTACATGTGCGATGTCGTGACGCTGCCGGCCAACCTCGCGGGAGTCCCCGGCATCTCGGTCCCCTGCGGTTTCGTGGATGGCCTCCCCGTCGGATTGCAGGTGATCGCGCCGCGCTTCGAGGATTCGCGTGTGCTCCGGGTCGCGCATGCCTATGAGCAGGCGACCAGCTTCCACACGGTTCTGTCCCCGTACGCGAGCGAGGCGGCGTGACCGAGGCCGCCACGATCGCCGCGGCCTTGGATCGCTATGAGGTGGTGATCGGCCTCGAGGTGCACGCACAGCTGCTCACGCGCAGCAAGATGTTCTGCCCGTGCCCGGCGGACTACACGAGCGCCGCCCCGAACGAGAACACCTGCCCTGTGTGCCTCGGATTGCCCGGGGTGCTGCCGGTGATCAATCAGCAAGCGGTGGAGTACACGGTGCGCACCGCCCTGGCGCTGCACTGCGACATTCCGCCATTCACCAAATTCGATCGCAAGAACTACTTCTACCCGGACCTGCCCAAGGGCTACCAGATCTCGCAGTACGACCTGCCGCTCTCGATCAACGGGCACCTCGCGTTCCCGGTCGGCGGCGAGACGGTGAGATGCGGCATCACGCGCGTCCACCTCGAAGAGGACACCGGCACCATGCACCATGCGGGAGACGTGCTCCAGAGCGCGATGTCGTCGCTGATCGACCTGAACCGCTGCGGGGTGCCGCTGATGGAGATCGTCGGCGAGCCGGACCTGCGCACGCCGGAGGCGGCGCGCGAGTACCTGGTGCGCCTGCGTCAGATCCTCACCTACATCGGCGTGAATGACGGCAATCTCGAGCAGGGCTCCTTCCGGTGCGACGCCAACATCTCATTGCGTCCCCGAGGCGCGCAGGAGCTCGGCGTGAAGGTCGAGGTCAAGAACATGAACTCGTTCCGGGCGGTGCAACGCGCCCTCGAGTCCGAGATCGAGCGCCAGACCAGTGTGCTCGACGCCGGCGGAACGCTCGTCCAGGAGACGCGTGGCTGGGTGGAGGCGCAGGGACGGACCATCTCGCAGCGAAGCAAGGAGCAGGCTCACGATTACCGCTACTTCCCCGAGCCTGATCTGCCACCGCTTCGCTTGGATGCTGCGTTTGTCGAGCGAGTGCGCGCGACGCTTCCCGAGCTTCCCGAGGCCCGGACCCATCGCTTCCAGGAGCAGTACGGTTTGACCGCGTATGACGCCGCGGTGCTGACCGACACCCGCGAGGAGGCGGACACCTATGAGGCGCTGGTCGGCGCCGGAGTTCCCGCCAAGCTTGCTGCGAACTGGCAGAGCGGCGATGTGGCTGCGCTGGCGAACGAGCATCGAATGCCGCTGCAGCACAGCGGTCTCGGCGTCGAGGGCCTGGCGAGCCTGCTCCGTCTGGTGGACTCGGGCGCGATCAACGGGCCGACCGCCAAGGAGCTGCTTGCCGAGCTCTATGTCGCCGGCGGCAATCCCGAGGCGCTCGTCCGGGATCGCGGCCTGGCCCAGGTCAGCGACACTGCGGAGCTGACCGCGCTCGTCGACGCCGCCATCGCCGCGAACCCAGCGGCTGCAGCCGATTTCCGGGCCGGCAAGCAACAGGCGCTCGGCCAGCTGATGCGTTCTGTCAAGGAGGCGACCGGTGGCAAGGCCGACATGCCACTGGTGAACCGTCTGCTTCGCGACCGGCTCTCGGAGCAGTAGCCCCGGTGCGTCTCGGACCCATGGTCCACGGTGGACTGTGCCTTGCCCATGACGAGCAGGGCGCCACGATGCTCGTCGAGGGGGGCATCCCCGGTGAGGACGTCGAGGTCTCGGTTCGCTATCGAAAGGGCGCGACATCGTTCGCCGAAGTGGTACGCGTCCTCGAAGCCTCACCACACCGGGTGACGCCGCCGTGTCCCTATGTGCCGAAGTGCGGGGGCTGCCAGCTGCAGCACATTGCGTATTCGCACCAGGTGGAGCTGAAGCGGGACATCGTGCTCGACGCCCTGCGCCGACAGCACATCGAGCATCCGGCGCCACGCCTGCACGCGGTCGATGACCCCTGGCGGTATCGCCTCCGCGGCGAGTTCCATGTGATCCCCGGGACCGAGTCCACGCCGCCGGCGCTCGGGTTCAACCGCGCGCGCAGCTGGCGGCCGATCGCGGTCGACGATTGCCTGATCCATCATCCACGGATCACGACGGCGCTGCCCGCGCTGCGCGGCCTGCTCAACTCCAGCGCCACCCACGCGCTCGGCACCCTCCACCTGACAGTCGGCGAGGAGGGCCAGGAGCTGCTCATCCACGCCAAGCCGGCCAAGGGTCTAGCGGCCGGCGCACTCGATGGCGGTCTCGATCTCCCCGACGCCGGGCGCGTCAGCACCACGTCGACGACGCTGCGCTGGCGCGGCATGACATTTCGAGTGACGCCTGACGCCTTCATCCAAGTCAACTGGGCGCAGATGGACGTGTTGTACCAGTGCGCCATCGACGCGCTCGGCGACTACGCTAGCCTGCGCGTGGTCGACGCGTATGCCGGCATCGGCGTGCTCGCGTGTCACCTCGCTGCCGGCGCGCGCGAGGTCGTGTGCATCGAGAGCAACCGCGGCGCCGCGCAACTCGGTGTGCTCAACGCGCGCGTCAACGACGTCGCCGAGCGCATGCATTTCGTGCTCTCGCCAGTGGAGGATGCGTTGCCGCGTGTCGGCGCTGCCGAGATGGCCGACATGGTCATCCTCGACCCGCCGCGTGCAGGCTGCTCGGGACGCGTCACCGGCTGGCTCGCGCTCGCCGGCCCCGAGCGAGTCGTCTACGTGTCGTGCGATCCGGCGACGCTCGCGCGAGATCTGCACACCCTGGTGGCGTCGGGGCCCTATCGCGTCGATTCACTCGACGTCGTGGACATGTTTCCGCAGACCTATCACGTCGAGACCGTGGTGCAACTCACCCGCACCCAGGCGCCCCCCGACGGCGAGGGTCCGGAGCCCTCCGCGACCCCCTGAGCAGTACCCTCAAAGCACCCGGCGGCCGGTCGCCGTGGAGTGGTAGCGTACGTCTGTTCGTTGTCATCGACAGCCCCCAGGAGGCAGAGTGCAGGAGCCATCCGCCACCGGCGACGAGATCGAGTCGGGAGGCTTCGCCCACCTGCATACGCACAGTGAGTTCTCGCTGCTTGACGGCGCCTCGCGCGTCAAGGAACTCATCGACAGCGCCAAGGCGATGGGGCAGACCGCGATCGCCGTCACCGACCACGGCGTGCTCTATGGGGCCGTCGATTTCTACGCCGCCGCGCGCGCGGCAAAGATCAACCCCGTGCTCGGCTGCGAGATGTACATGGCGCCGCGCTCGCGCCACGATCGTGAGGGCCGGACCGACCGCGACCCCAACCACCTCATCCTGCTCGCGCGCAACGACACCGGCTATCGCAACCTCATCAAGCTGGTCAGCACCTCACACCTCGAGGGCTACTACTACAAGCCGCGCATCGACCGCCAGCTGCTCGCGGAACACGCCGAGGGCCTGATCTGCCTGTCCGCGTGTCTCGGCGGCGAGCTGCCGCAGGCGATCCTTCGCGGCGACATTGCCGCC
>OCZT010000526.1_pt1 | contig 38093 bp, 29 predicted proteins | sample 1539031 | NCBI WGS metagenome assembly OCZT01 (sample SAMEA3539308, study PRJEB22396) | soil metagenome | biome: tundra; feature: field; material: soil | place: USA | collected 2010-05 | depth 0.15 m
TATATCGTGTAATCTGGCCTGACTAGGAGCAAAAGATCAGCAGTATTTTCCATTTTACCATCTAGTGGTGAATATTGAGTAATTTCAGGAGGTACCTGCAGGTCTCGTGGAGATTCCATAGTTTTGACTATCTGTCCGTGGTCGTTTAGATACCGCGCAACTCCTGCAGCAAAAGTCGATTTTCCGGCCCCAGGGGGCCCGGCGATAAGAACGCCACGCTGGCTTAAAATACGTTCTTTCAGCTCATAGCTCAAGCTGTAGTGCTCAAGATCTACAACCACGGTTGGCCTGATAGCTGTAATTTCCATGTCATCGGAAAAAGGTGGATGCGTAATTGCGACTCTTATATTTCGGATTTGAAGGACAGTAGCCCCATCGAAAGACATCTCGATGAAAGATTCGGGGTCCAATCGTGCTCTTTCAATAAGTTCTTTTGAAATACTGGAAAGTTCCGAATAATTGACAGGTTCTTCACGAATCTTTGCATAAAGCACATTTCCTATAGGCCCCTTCTTAGCCATAGGTAATACACCATTTTTCAGGTGCACAGACATTGTATCGTCAGTGAAAAAAGACTCTAATTTTAAAGGGAACAGTTCTGAAGGGTCCAGGACCTTAGGGGGCATGTATTCGACATCGAGCCCCTTTGCTCTAGCGATAAGGGCTTGTACCCTGTCTTCGCTTACAAACAGTCCTCCTACATCAATAGCCGTACTTCGGATAAGGGCATCTACTCTACCATCTTTGGACATTTTAATCTCCCCGACAGTGGGTTGAACTCCACTAAATCGAAGTTGAATTTCTCCAATGTCCGCCAACTTGCGAAGTTCTGAAAGCTCTTCAAGCCCTTTGAAACCTATTTCTCTGCCCTTGTTTGCCTGGGCTTCAAGTTCAGATACCACAGCTTCGGGAATAATAACCTCAGCGCCCTTGAACTCACTGCTTTTGACACGGTGCGAAAGCCTTCCGTCAATAATTACACTAGTATCAGGAATAATCTTGCGCATCCGGTTATCGTCAGTCATATAATGAGGTATAGAGGCAGAAAGTATATAAGAAAACCTCCGTAAAGTTTTCCCACTTTAAGGAAGAAAAAATAATCATAGGAAAAATTTTAAAAAAAATGAAACTTTAGATGATTAAAAAGTTTTTAGTATATTCTGGAAGTATTCAGATTTACCTCTAATTCCATTTTTCAATTGACACAAAACAATCAAAAATCCTGAAAATAATAATAAATTTATGCAAATAGGTCTACCAATACTCAGTTGTAAAATATCTATTTTAGTGCATTATGATACTTCTGGTTACTGACTGATAGTCGAAAATAACATTTTCGATTACTTAATCCGCTGCAAGCAATTTGATATGTTCTTGATACCTTTCTGAATGTAAAATATGATTCAGAATCAAATATTGTCAATAATCGAAGATACGACCGAAAATGTATTTAAAATTCACTTAATCGAAATTTTCAAATTCAATCGAGATCTTAAATTTCAATAGACATCCTCCGGCTTAAAAACCTTCTCACCGATTATATTTCCCTCTATATCTCGAAAAAAACAGGATCTATATCCCATGTGGCAAGTTCCCCCAACCTGGTCCACAAGCAGGAGGATAGAATCCATATCACAGTCAATCTTTATCTGATTCACTTTTTGCACATTCCCCGAAATTTCCCCCTTTTTCCACAGCTTTTGTCTGCTCCTACTCCAAAAATGCGCAATTCCAGTTTCAATAGTTTTCTCAAGGGCTTCCCGATTCATATAAGCGCACATAAGCACTTCTCTGCTGATACTATCCTGAACAACAACAAAAATCAGATAATTCTCATATTTCAAGGTATCTAAATTAATCATGGAATACATATTGTCAAAATAGTATAAAAAAACACATCGTTAGATGGTTGGGATTGCTAGATCTCGAATGGGAAATCTACCCTTGAACTACAAATGAGGGAAAAATACTGAAATCAAGGTTTCTAAAAGGAGATTTGATATATAGAATAAAGCATAAAACCTTTTGATAAAGGATTAATTAAGGTTTCGTTGCAAAAAATCTGGCTTTATTACAAAATTAGTGTAGGCCTTTGCAATTAGAAAAGTTAATCAATATCATAACCAGGTAAATAAAGCTCATTAATCTTTAAAAAGTATCAACATTCACAGTGTTTGTTGTTAATTTCAACACTACAGTCAGTAAAACTCAAAGGGAAAGTAATGGAATTGAAATATCTACATTTACTCTTGGTTATTTTTATAATTATGCTATGTCCTACAACAGCGAGTGAATCAGCATCTAATAACTTAATTGCAACGCAATACATCATAGGAAGTTTTTCTTCAAATAGGTTAATTGCAATCAGTAGAGACAGAGATTATTACGCAACTGTGCGAAGCAATTCAACTGGATACATCAAATGGACATATACAGACGGATACGGTGATCACATATTTGATGCGAAGCTATCATCATCTAAAAAATTATTATGACCACAGTGGCAAAGGCATCTGAGAACATACCTGTACAGATATGTCAACAAACGGCCACATCAACAATCACAGGGGCAACAGCCATGACAATTGAAGCTAACTAGGTTTTCGTTGCAAAAATATCAGGATTAGCGTATAAATTATAGATAATGAATAATAGGCAAAATATCCGAGGGAAACTCACTAACATTATAAGACTATTCTAAATAATAGATTAATACATCTAGCTTTATTAAGATCAGAGTAATTTAAATTCGTGACTTTTTTTAACCATATTGTGTAATCAGATCCTTAATTTATGTGATTTCCTTTCTCACAACTTTTTGAGATTTGTGATTTTACAGAAAAGTTGGCACACTAACTGAATAAATACCCAATCTAAAATTGTGTTTATAAAAACTGGGAAAAATTTAGTAACCTATGCGTTTAGATAACCATTTTGAAGCATCTAAAATACTTAAATCCTTCTGTAAATTTTAGCACTTTTTTATCTTTTTTCAGCAACTAAAAGCTGTTGATATTTTCCAGATGGAAGTTTCAATTTGTAAAAATTTACTTCTTAGTCCATTTTCAATATAATATATATGTTTAATTATATTAATATCCATAACACATGAAACGTGATTGCTCAAAAAATAACTATATATATATATATATATATATATATATAATATTAACACAGGTATATTATTTATTAAATTGTGTAATAAGCATTATACAATATATTTTGAAAATTACTAATATATATAGAACTCATTATCAGAAGTTACTAGAAATCCTAAGCTTTATAAACTCCACAAATTGGGTACAAAAGAATGGTTATTCTTTTTTAGTCTTTGATAATTAGCTATCAAAGATTATTCAAAATTTAGGAAATAATTTTTAATTTTTGAGACGAGGCGATTGTTAAAATATTTATAAATTAGTGGATGAGAGTTAATGAAACATTCTTACATAAATGAATACGGAGGTAGATCTGAATAAAAATAATACTATAAATGATGATGCTAACATAATACAAAAAATTAATGGCTTTTGCTGAACTTCTTATTTTATTTTAGGTAATAGGTTCATCAATAACAATGGCATATGCAGGATTTTCGGAAGAAAAAAAACCAATATCTATACCTACTAGTCATAAATTTATTCACAAAGATATTCTAAACCAAATTGAATTTTATCCAAAGGTTGGACTTGCACCAGAAAATCCTAAATTTACCGAATACAAGAATAAAAAACTTGTCTACCAAACCACACAGTCCTCAAATGAACCTAAATATGGTTTTTTACCCTCACCTGTGGACCTTGGTCATCTCAAACATACTTCTCTTGCCGATGTATATGCTTCAGCAAGTACATCTATTCCAACTTCCTATGATCTACGAACTCTGAACAGGGTAACCCCTGTGAAAGACCAGGGCACTGCAAGTGTGTGCAGGGCATTTGCAACTTACGGATCTCTTGAATCATATTTAGTGCCAGGAGAAACCTGGAGCTTTTCAGAAAATAATCTAAAAAACCTGCTCTCTTCTGCAAATGGCCTGCAAGGTTTTGATCGCGGTCCTAACGACGGCGGAAGCGCTGTGGAGTCAACTCTACCTAATTCGTTGGACTGGACCTGTGAACACTAGCAATGACCCTTATAAAGATACATCAAACTTTTCATCCAGTGAGATTGGGCTTCCTTTACATAAACATGTACAAAACGTAACTTTTCTTCCGAACAGAAATGGTCCTGCGGACAATCTAGATATAAAAAAAGCGATTATGAATTATGGAGCAGTAACTGCTGTAATGTATTTTGATCCCATTTCTTATTCCTCAACAAAGCACAATTATTACTATAATGGGACGACAACTTCTAACCATCTAGTGACCATTGTAGGCTGGGATGATTCTTTTAGTAAAAATAATTTCTCCAAAACTCCACCAGGAAATGGAGCGTTTATCATAAAAAGTAGCTGGGGGATCGATTGGGGTGATAATGGATATTTCTATATTTCCTATTATGATTCTAATATAGGATACGATACGGATATACTCTTCACAGCTGAAAATCCTAACGATTATACAAATATTTACCAATACGATCCACTTGGATGGACAGGTAACTTTGGATATGGTAACCCAACTGGTTGGTGTGCAAATATATTTACTGTAAAATCTAATGAAGTCCCAAGGCGGTAAGTTTCTACACAACGGATCTAAATTGTAATTATGTAATTAATATTTACAATAATACGGGATCCCAACCCACTAGTCAAGCTGGCCCTGTTCTTACTCAGAGTGGAACAATTCCAAATGCAGGCTATCATATAGTTCTCCTGAATTCCGGAGTTCAGCTCAACGCCGGCCAAAAATTCTCTGTAGTACTGAAGCTTACAAACTCTAAATACAATTATCCGATTCCAGTAGAAGCACCTATTTCGGGATATAGTAGTAAAGCAAAAGCGAATGCATCATAAAGTTTTGTAAGTTCTGATGGTAAAACCTGGACAGACATTATAAAAGATTCAAGTAATGCAAATACTAATGTGTGCCTCAAGGTATTTAGTGATCCTCAAGGTCTTTTTGTAAAAGGTCTTCCTGTAGCTAAGTTTAGTACTAACGTAACCAATGGTTATGTTCCCCTTACGGTCCAATTTACAGATATATCAACAAATGCCACCAGACAGGTATGGAACTTTGGAGACGGAGCTACTTCAACTGAACTGAATCCAACGCATAACCTACCTTGCTGCGGGAGTCTATACCGTTAACGAGACTGTAAGCAATACAAAAGGCACAAATTCAATGCTCGCTGCAATAAATGTCTTGACAAAGACTTCTAAAAAAACTCCTGTAATTAATTGGAGTAAACCTGCTAACATAACCTATGGAACAGCATTAAGCAATTCTCAGTTGGATGCAGCTACTTCAGTACCTGGAACCTTTGTCTACACTCCACCATTAGGAACTATACTAAATATAGGTACACAGACATTACGTACTGGTTTCACACCAAGTGATTCTACAAGCTATAATACAGCATCGGCGATTGTTACAATCGGAGTGGAACCCCATCACCATCGTCACTGATAAAGCTAATCAGAGCAATCACTGAATCTAAGAGCTGTTGAGCATAAAATGAAACAATATTATGGCTATTTTTCAAGTCGTAATGGATTAATTCTTGATAAACTGCTTGAATTGATGGCTATATTTTTCTTTCTCTATAATATTAGGTCAATATATGCAATAAAAATAGAGTTTACTTATAATTCGAGACCTTACAATAAAAGGAACATAATTCGTGCATCCTTTTCTTCGATCCTCTAATCATGCTTTTTTTACCACCTGTATTTACTTATACACAGTTTTTTGTATCTAAATCAATGTATTTTTGCCATTTTAGCCTAAAATTGAGAACATTCTTTACCCAAATTAATGCAAAACACATCGATTTTATAATTACCTATGTATAAAAACAATCAAAATGGTATCATCTGATTAGATTAGTTCCAACTCTATACTAGATAAAAATTTAGATAGTAACTTCATAACTTCAAGCTAGAAAAATTACGTTCTGATTATAAGACTTCTTTAATAGCTATATTCAAATAAAAATTTAAAGATTTTATTTGTAATATGTTAAAATTTAGTTTATAAAATTATGTAGGGGTCGATTGGTAAAGTAAAATAAAAAGTTGAACCTTTGCCTAATTTAGATTTTACCCATATACGTCCACCATTTCTTTCTATAATTCTCTTACAGATTAAGAGACCTATTCCTGTTCCAGGATGTTCTTCTCTGGTATGCAATCGTTTAAAAACTTCAAATATTCTTTCAGAGTATCGTGGATCAATTCCAATTCCGTTATCCTGCACTGAAAATACCCATTAATTTACTTTTCTCTCAGCAGAAATATGAATTTTGGGTGCTTCTTCGCTTCGAAATTTTATTCCATTGAGTATCAGATTCTGAAATATCTGAGCCAGTTTGGTCGAATTTGCTATTACTTCAGGTAAAGTATCATAAGATATAATAGCTTTATTTTCTTTTATAACCACTTTTAAATTGGCTAGTACCTGATTCAAAATTAATTTACAATAAGTAGACTCAGGTTCTCTACTTATTCTAGTCGCTCGGGAGTATTCTAAAAGGTCATTTATCATATTTTGCATACGGGAAGTCCCTTCAACAGCGAAGTGCATGTATTTATCCGCCCTATCATCAAGATTACCCTGGTATTTACTTTGTAAAAGCTGCAAATAACTTGTTATCATCCGTAAGGGTTCTTGCAAATCGTGCGACTAAACGTAAGCAAATTGTTCTAATTCTGCATTTGAGTGTGTAAGCTCTTCTAATTTTCAATGTTTTTTCTGCTGTTTCAAGCTCAGCTGTACGTTCTTTAACTACGTTTTCTAAATTGTCGAGTATTTGTTTTAACTTCATTTCTGCTTGTTTTCGCTCTGTAACATCCAAGGTTATAGCACGTTGCCTTCTCGATCATATATAGGTGCCCCAGAAGCTTCTGTAAATCAACGTCGTCCACTAGGCAGCTGCACTTTTAGCTCCATGGGTGGAAATCACACGATTCTCAGCAACGGCTCGCTGCAAAGGAAGCTCCATATCACTGACCTGCCTATCATCCAAGAAGAAACGTACTTGTTGACCGAGCGCATCGTCATTCGGCGCGGATGCTGAGAGATTATCTTCTATACTATTTTCGAACTGAGCTAAATAATGTAGAATTCCCAGAAATAAATTGACAGGTTTGATCACTTGAAAAACTGATCCGCACGGGAGATGCCATCATAATTGCTTCCAGGCGCTCTTTAGTGTTAAACAATTGCTGCTCTCTTAGCTTGAGCTCTGTGATATCAAAGTCAATTCCCCGCAACACCAGCTGACCTGCAGAGTTGATGCCTGTCCTGCCGCGAGCGGCATGCCAACGATAAAATTACTTTCATCGGAAAGAACCACACGGTAATCAAAGTCTAAGGTACCTTTAGTGGCAGTTGCTTTTCTAACATTTGCTTCAGCCCATTCCAGATCTTCAGAAAAAACCGTGGATTTCCAGGTTTTATGGGACGGTAAGCAAGTGGCTGGATCCAGGCCGAGTATAGTGTATTCCTCTGGCGACCACACGGAAGGGCCGCCACCTAGGTCCTGTTTCCAACTTCCGATTCCAGATGATTTCTGAATCAGTCGCAACCGTTCTTCGCTTTCGCGCAAAGTGGATTCAATCTTCTTACGCTCGGTAATGTCTATTACGATGCCGATATAGCTATTCACCTTGGAGTGGGCATCACGCAACGGGCGGCCTACTGACATCAGCCATCGTTCGGAGCTATTGGGGTCAAGAACTTGCCACTCTATTCTAAGCTCTGTTCCGCTCGCTGCTGCCTCCTGTATCTTTCGCTCGACTAAACTCCTGGTCAGCGGGATTGATGCACTGTCGCCACGCTTCATAAGACGGTTTGCAGCTATGCGGCTCCAACCCATTAAGTGCCACAGCTCTTCAGACCAGATGTCATCGTTCGTCCGGATGTTCCATTCCCAGATACAGCGTTGGCAGCGTTTAGTGCCAATCCCAGCCGATCAATAATCACACCAAGCGCCATCGCCTCTGACTTTTTTCTATGAAGAGCTTGCATAATCGCTGGTGCAATAGCTTCGAGATCTGCCTGCTGCTCGCAGCTACAGCCACCTTCACGGTTTGCGACCCTTCATACCCATCATTTTCCCGTCTAACTCAAGGGGCACGCCAAGAAGCGACGTGATCGGGGGATGACCATGTCGCACGCCGATACTGTCGAAATGCGATAGCGGATCAGTGGTAAAAAAGCCTTTTTCATTGTTAATTGATACTACCGTACAAGCCATATACTACAAAATTTCATGTGGGACGGCGATGCCCAGTCTGGTCATACATCAGGCATTGTTTCCATCCCAGCTCGCTGATTGCAATATCGTGCAATAATCCGTCATCACCCAATAAATTAACGAAACCACGTGGGCTGCCAGTGATTTTTAAAGCTGCAGATAGACACTCATTTCCAAGTTCTTCTTCTGTTTTATCCTGCACGACAATGCTGAAGATTAGATTGATTCCTTCAGAATGAGGTTGTTTCTGTGCGTGTGCTTGCCTTGCACGTGTTTTATAATCTCTGCAGCTTGCCGAGCCAGAATATCAACTAGCATTAATTCACGCTCAGATAGCGTGCTAATTTTACTGAAATGGGTGGTGAGAGTGCCTAGCAACTTACCTGATCGATTGACTAAAGGCGTGGATTAAATGCTTCTAACTCCTTCAGTCAATAGCACTTCAAGGGCATCGCTACCAACAAATATGGGACTTCGAGTAACATCTTCTATAATCACACGTTCCATTCGTTCCATCGCAGTTCTGCATGTTGTCGCTTCTCCTGCATCCACAGACTCAAAAAATTTTAAAAACGGTAGATCAAAACTCTTATGGACAACAATCTTCAGTTTGCCTGTTGATTGATCAAGGAGCTGTATGTTCCTTTTGTCCGCTTTAGTTATTGCAATCGCAGCGTCAATAATCTCCTGGCAAATAAAATGTGAATCAATCCCTTCGATATACCGTGTGCTCAATGTGTGGAGGACATTAGCATCTCGAATTTCGGTGCGTAATGCCTGATTAGCTTTTTCTAGTTCAGTTATCCGTTCCTGGGCCAGGATCTCTGGTCCATAGGCATCCCAATTATCCGAAGTAATCATAAGGCTCCAATTCCGCTTTAAACCACATTCTGGAGATGTATATAGATGTATATTCTAGATGTGGATTCTAATTTGATTATTTTTAATTTAGTATCATCTCTAAATTTGGAACTGAATCTTAATCATTTTCTATGTTTAGTAACTTTTTCATTTTAATTAGATTTTTATGAGATCTTGTGTCCAACTGATTTTTGTTTACATACTCGAGTAGCTAGTGAATGTTTCTAGATAATTTTCTAAAGACAAAAATAAATATATTTAAGTATATCATATAAAATGTATGTAACGGATACTGATACAGAAATTTTGATTTTGTACATTCCAAATAAGAAACACAAAATCTGCTCATTAAATTTCAAATAAGATTGCTTTAAACCCTGTATTTTCGAGCTGACCGCTCAATAAACTCTTTTAGTTCTGTTAATAAAGGTTTTAAGAATGAAAGTGTCAATTAGGCCTTTGGAAATTCTTTTAGTTGAAGACAATAAAGGATACATTGGGTTGATGACAGAATTCTTCAATGATTCAGAATTTATAACTAATCTTCATATTGCAGAAGACGGAGAAGAAGCAACTCATTTTTTTATACGATAAGGATCAATTTTTAGGTTCTACACTTCCAGATATAGTTATTTTGGATTTGAATTTACCAAAAAAAGATGGACGCGATGTTCTTAAATAAATAAAAGAGAATGATGACCTTAAAAACATACCTATAATCATTTTAACTACTTCCAGTGCTGAAACGGACATAATCCAAGCTTATGATCTTCATGCCAATGCTTATATCGTTAAACCTATCGACTTCGACGAATTCGTGGTAGCAATTAAATCTATAGAAGACTCTTGGTTTAAATCTGTAACATTATCATCAAAGCACTCGCGTTAAAAAACAGGATGAAAGCTTGTAAGAGTTGTTCCTACTATATATCCAAATACAGTCATTTAGAATGTATACCGGAGAAAGTATGTTTAATTCTAAATAAGAACAACATCTTCCAAGTAATTCTACTAACTACCTGATCCATTATGCAGTTTTTTTACTCTTTTAGGTCTATTCGCGGTAGAGACGAAGATACAAGACATAGTTATCCTCATATTTATTTAAAATAAATTGTATAAAAAATAATTTCTAATTAAAAAATAATTCCACATTAAATTTTTTGCGACCACAAAAATCAAAAATGCTATGGAAAAAAGATATCAAAAAATAATTGAATAATTTGGACCCCTTTTCTGTGATTCAAAGCTTAAATTAATTATATTGATCTTCAAAACAATATTCAGTTACCCTTTACTAAAAACCAATTGACATATTCATAAAATGAAAAGCAAGTTGGACTGTAAATAAGTGGATTTGTTTAAGATCAAATATTTATTCGTTTTTCCATATTTTCATTTTATTGTATATAATGCCTGATTTTTATTGTTTTACTAACTTATACTGGTTGATAGTCCTAAAATTAGCTAGTCAAGAATAATTCAACATTAGTAATTCAAAATGGAGAACTTAAAATAGAGCTTAAAAAATTAAACATATTTGGTATACCTTGCAGACAAATAGCTTTATGGTGTGCGCCACGTAATGTATATAGTGTATTCGCACAATAGTGATATATACATACATAACACTTTTCTAGATATGAACTGATATTTTCATGTGTCTAAATAGTGTAGCACATGATTTAACTTTTAATTAGTCATCGTTTTCACAAGTGGTATCGTCGTTGAACTATACTTATACTTCGCCCATCAGCAATCAAATTTTAACCACTTGGATTGGTCGTTATTTTTTTGGTCACCATCATTAAATAGCTATAAAGTTACAGATAAATATTTATGACTAAGTAGAACTGTTTTTGGGTAATTTATTGGTACTCTTCCCTAACTCCTACTCCCGCTCCAACGTCAAAGCAAAAACGATCCAAACAACATCGAGAAATAATATTTGCTTAGAACTATTAAGAATATTTTTATAGTCTCTCGGATATTTGGACTTTTATTCATTACTTATAGATTTACATATTTTTTTGAATTTTTTGCAACGGAACCGTATTATGAGTTATGAGTCATTCAATTTCAATTTATCGTTTTCACTTTTAATATCCTGCCTTCAGTTTCCAATTATTTAACTAGATTTGTATTATCTCAGTTTTTTAAAATGTTTCAACTATTAAGCGAAAAAGATACATAAGGTAAACTGCAAAGTTTCTGGCAATTTCTTGCTTTTACAAAGTAATGCTAAATGTAAAAATAAATTCAAAAAAAGTAGTATTGATTAGGATATTAACTATTTATAAGTGGACCGGTCGGGAATTGAACCCGAGGCCTCTACCATGCCAAGGTAGCGATCTTCCCCTGATCTACCGGCCCCTTATTAGCTTATGCTTGCCAGCACATACACTCAGTATAGTATATAAAACTGTCGCCATTCAAGCTCCGCATTCTGTAATCCTTAATTTCTGTGTACTCGTCGCAAACAACGGGTTCACTACTTCTTGGTATATAAATAGATAATTTAAAATCAAATATTATAGATAATTCCGATTTTACCTTTTATTTTTTTCTTCGCTGATTTCTGTCCAAATCTTTTTCGCTGATTTCTGTATTTTGACATCATTTTTCCTTTTTTGTCAATTATTTGATTTTAAAAAAGTGTTTACCCTCCTCAAAATACTTCTTTTATTCCCAAAGTCATCAAATAATTGAGATTATGACAAAAATCGTGAATAATGTATTTAGAGATTTTTGATAAGCTTCTGATTTCCACAAATCATTTGTATACCATTTATAAACATGTAACTAAATTGAAGGATATATTGAAATCCTCTCTATACTCATTCTTTGGTAGTAATGACATGAACTTTCAGTGCTTTGAATATTTTTTAGTTACCTATAAACGCGTTCCAATGTGGTTATTTTTGAGCTTATCATCTTGTTTCATAATATTTTGCTCATTTTCAAAGGATGTTATTTTACGATGTTAATAAAATCCCGATACTTCATGAAAAAACGATATAGTATTTTTTTATATCCACAGTGTTTTGCATGCCATAGTTCTATTTTTATAGTTCAAAGGTAGCTTAAAATAGAAGCCAGTTAGAATAATGGTTATCTGGGAAGTTTCCATCCCGCAACAAGCTGAGGGGCATTCGCCTGAAATAAACTTTTTGATCTATTAAATTTCAAACAACCAAGCAAAAGTTATAAGTAGTAATTCGAGTATTAAAAGTGTTGTTGGATAAGGTTGCCTTCTCAAAAAAAGCCTTTCAACACTGATATTTTCAAAAAATAAGCAAATGGGCCCGTAGCTTAGCCTGGTGGAGCGCACGGCTGATAACCGTGAGGTCCTGCGTTCGAATCGCAGCGGGCCCATCATATTTTCTTTGAATTCTCATTTTTTTCTCTCACTTGTATTTTTGCAATCTCAAGTTCAAACAGAAAAATTTTTCTCAGATAATATATCCATGAGAATTCAATTTGCCTTTGATTTTTTTCCTGGTTCAGTATTCTTTGATTTTAAAGATGGCTTCGGTTATCTAAAAATATTCGTTTTATTTCCAATGTCATCAATAGATAGAGATTCTAACAAAATAATTCTAACAAAATGATATATAACATCTTCAAATTCATTCTTAAACCATTAAGGATCAGCTTTAATCAATTATCAAGATAAATGTAATTTGTAGTAATATTTATATGTGTTACTTATTATATAATTTGTATAAACATCCTCTTGGAATGAAAGTTTACAAGAAATACTAAACTCCTGTATAAAATTACCCTGGAAAATAAAAAAGTTCATATTGGTTAAGAAAATTTCGTTTCCTAAAAATATGGTAATTATGGCAAAAAATAAAAGACAAGGGCAAACGTCAGATTGGAGGATCCACTATGGAAATCTGCAGATCTGCTAAGGAACAACATAGATGCTGCAGAATACAAGTACTTTGTTCTCGGCTAATTTTTCTTATAATACATTTCAGCTTTTTTCGAAGAGTTTTACAAGACACTTGAAAATGACTCATCGTGCGAGCCAGATGATAGAGACGAGTACTATAGCTGAAAACGTCTTTGGGTTCAAATGGATGTTAGATAGAAAGTTCTAATGGCTCAATCAAAAATTGTAGATCTAAGTATCCTTATAGATAACGCTCTAGATTTAATTGAAAAAGGAAACCGCTCCCTCAATGATTGGTGTGTTGGCAAAGAACTACTGTGCCTGCATGGCTTCTATTGGCACAAAGCTTGGAGAACTTATAGGATCTGATAGATAATCTCAAAGTAGGGGATGCCAAGAGTAAAAGTCAGGATGTGCTCGAGAGGATTTTCGAATGCTTCCTTAGTAAATTCGCAGATGCCGAGGGGAATTGATGTGGTCAGTTCTTCACCCAACGAAATATTTTCAGGGTTCTAGTTGAAATGATTGGCTATATAAATGTAGAGTCTATGACCAATGTTGTGGTTCAGGTAATATGTTTGCATAAACAGAGCACCTTATTGAGGAATATGGCGGAAATAAAGAAAACTTTTCATTTTTTTGGCCAGGAATCTAATCAGACTATAAGGACACTTTGCAAGACATATAATATTGTTCACATTTTTACTTACTCTTCCTCATTGTTTACTTCTAAACCACTTTTGATAAACATTTTTTGTACTTGACAATGGATACACTTTGCTCATTTTATGAAATGTCGATTTTTGCGGTGGGTGCTATAAACGCATCATTAAGGAAACTGAAGAAAGCAACATCCAGATTTTGAATTCATAAATGAAAACTTAATTGTAAATATGCGCTTCTGAAATTCTTTTGCTACTTTTTTCTTACAAACAGATCTCACGAAAGCTTTTTAAGAATATTTCTAAATATCTAACATTTAAATGTTTTTTGGCTCCGGAACCTCGTTTTCTGTTCGGCCTTTGATAATGTTGCCAAAGTACATACAGCCTTCCATTGAAATCTTTGGCATTTCTGGAGACTCATCTACCATGTTGACCTGAGAGTCCCTGATAAGTACACAGGGTATCCTTTCTCCAGCCTCACCCATCAGAAGTTCCGCAGCAGAAACAAGGTTATCTGCCACTGCTTTATGTGTAACAATGAGAGGTTTTCCATAGATGTCCCAAGTTCCCCTTGCATCCTCTACAGGTAAAAATCCTGAGACTCCAAGCGCAATTCCTGTGCATCCAAGTCTGAGGGGCTGAGTCCTGCTGTCCCCTATAACCACTCCAAGCCTACAGGAATAACGCTGTTCAAGTCGTTTTCGAATATATCTCGAACTTTTGTGTGGATCATCTGGAAGCAAGACGACATGTCCTTCAGGGGCATTGGATGCATCTATTCCTGCATTAGGGGCCAGAACACCTTTCGTAATTGTAAGTACAGCTCCAGGCACACCACCTAAAATTTCATCACATTCCTTAATCACAAGTTCCATTTCTCTGGGGTCGATTCCGTACTTTTTCCCAAATAATTGTGCCTTTTCTCCTGGAACAATGCTTGCAAGCTCAATAACTCTCTTTTCCGCCGTTCCAACTGCAGATTCAGCCAGTACGAAAATATCCCCTTCAACTGGAACAATGCATGCCTCCTCAAGCGCAATTTCCAAAATTCGCACGACGTCATCCCCTTCCTTGATAATAGGGGTCTGAATTCCGAACATCTGAATATAATTCTTTCCTGAATTCATATTTTGATACCTTTGAATGATGATAATTAGCTTTAGTTTCCTAAACCAAATGAATCTATATAGGAATCAAATCTTAAAATACTGGAAGACATTGATAAATATATCTAGAGATTCCATAAAATGAAATAAATTCCACATCTTGCATTTAAGCATAAAATAGAGGAGACATTTATATGAATTTCTAATGAGGTCCAATATCATCTATTCAATATTCCATTTTTGTTTCTGTCTGTAGGTCTCATAGTAAAGGTCTCACAGTAAAAATCAGTACTTCAAAAACTTAGAAGAACGAATTTATCATCAAGTACATGCATCTCTCAAATAATCACAATTTCAAAGTTGAAGGAAAGAAATAAACAGGAAAAACGGAAAGAAAAGTACAATATCCTACTACACTCTATTTCTACCGTGCTTTGCATGGTTATACAGCGCCAAGTAACTTAAGTGTGAATATTTACATTTAAAATTATATTTTTTTTAAATGGAATAATTCGTGAGTTTACTGTAGAAAATTTCTATAAGCATCTAGCCATTTGAGAATTGAGGATTTTAAATTTTTTCGAATTAATTTTTACTTATGGAACCTCTTATTGATTTCGCTCTTAAAAAAGGATACAAGCTCCTTCAGTTAGTTGAAGACAAATTTGCTGAAATTAATTCATCTATCGATTCGATCTACCCAATGGATGGGTATGTATTTCCCAAAGATCTACGGGCGAAGATACTGTAATGGAGTAGTGTGTTAGATAAGGTGAGTTAAGTAGTAGAGGTGTATTAATGATCTCGGTTTTAAGTGATGTACTCCTCTCTATACATCAGTAGAACGGGTATAACACAATCACCTACAATAAAAGAACTCGTGAAAATAAGAGATTTATTAAATTCTCTACAAATAATTATAGGGCTTTATTGTCTAAAAGAATTTTTGTACGATAATTCATATCAAAAAAAATAATATGATATCTTATTTTATAGATCAAATGTTACGGATTACATAGTTACATTTTATGGTGCAAGGGGAGCTCAAAATATAGCCCAGTTAGTTAATAAGGTTCGTGGGGAATTTCTTTCCTTGAGCCAAAACTGTAGAGTATTCGACTAAATAAAACATTAGAGTAATTCAATAAATATCTTATTTTTTAAGAGTATTTATATTCCATTTATTTGCATATGACATAATTTAAGGATTTCTCGAAATCCGGATCATATTTATGGATAGTAGAACGAGCAAAAGCAAAGTTAAACTTAGCTATATTAAATAACATTGATGAAAATGAATCATCATTTATTTAAATTTTTATAAAATTAGTGTGCAACCAGAAGAATACCTACTATTTTTGGATAAACTAAGTAAAATAAACTATATTTTTATAAATTAAATTTAGGTCGTATGCTGAAGTCATTGACTGATTCCCAAAAAACAAATAAATCTTCCGAATTTGAGAAACTATATAGACAGTCCTGAGCTCAGGTTTTTTTGATAAGTTGCAGAAAAGACCGAAAATTATAACAAATTTTTCCAAAATGTACCATTCTTTGTATTGTATTCACTTAATCGGACAGCATGTCTAATTTTCTGAAAAATAACAAATTTCAATAATTTTTTAGTAGAATGATTCCATATCCTGAGAAATCAATTACACACAGTACACAAAAGTTCGATTCAAAATTCACAGCAAATTCGTGATATTACACTTGATTGCAATTATAAGAAATAGAGGAGGTTCAGGAGATTCCCTGTCTTTTTGCTGCCTCAAGCTTTCTGAGGTCTTCGCATTTTTCTCCATATTTTCTTATCTTCAGTAAATTTATGATCGTTGAGACTCTATATGAGTGCTCCTGTTCTTTTTCGGCTTTTCGAGCCTGATAAACCCTAATAGATCTAAGAAGGTCGATTTTTCTGAATTCTGGCCAGAAAGGGACGCAAAAGTATGCTGCACATTCGCTTCCGTTAGCTTGCCAAGAAAGAAAATTGGAAACTCTCTCATCGCCACCTGTACGGATTATTAGGTCCACATTTGGAACTGAGAATCCAGGAGAAGGATATAGGTGTTTTGAAATGAGATTTTCATTCACTTCTTCAAGAGAAAGCTTCCCACTGGAAATATAATTTGCAATATCCTGGACGGCCTGGATAATATCTTGTCGACCTCCGTAGGCTATTGCCACATTTAGATAAAAATTAGTACAATGTTCCGTAGCTTTTTCTAGCTTTTCAATTGAATTATTCAGAAAATCAGGCAATTTTGATCTATCACCTATGATACGAACGCGAATCTTTTTTTCATACGTATTTGGGTCGGCATAAAGTTTCAAAAATTTTTCGTTGATAAGATTGAATAAGCCATCCACCTCATCTTCAGGACGCTGGAAATTTTCCGTAGAGAGAGCATAAAGAGTAAGCTGTTTTACTTTTATATCATAGCACCAATCAATAACCTTTTCACTAACTTTTGCCCCCATCGAGTGCCCAAAACTTCGACTTTGTCCCAGATTTCCTGCATATCTGCGATTCCCATCCATAATAACGGCTATATGATGAGGGATTTCAAAATTTTGAATATTTTTTTCGAGCCTACTTTCATATCGTTTATATGATGCACTAAATATACGGTTTTTCAAGAAGCGAAATCCTGGCCAGAAAGCCCTTTTAGGGTCTAAATTAATTTTCGACCTTGCCACTGTGCCTCCTTCTAAATATAGGCTGAGAGTACAATATAATTTATATCTTTTTATGATATATCTCTTGTGTCTGCCAACTATTATTCATTGAAAGTAATAAATGTTAGATTTACTGTCATATTGAGAAAATAGATGGTATTCTTGAGTGCATCTACAGAAAGTGGGTCTAATGGCATCGTAAATTGTACCATCACCAAAAGTTCAAATATGATCTATGTTACTCCATAAAACATTGAGATTAAGTTCTTTTTGTGCCACAAGCAACGAAGGCTATAAGATCTTCACTTGTTCATTATTATTTAAATATGTCACCAGCAAGGCAATTACTTTCATTTCAATGTTTGAAGATGCCAGCAGTGTTTGATACCACCTGTATACCAAGTATTCGCTTGTATCCAGATATTTATCCTTAAACTCTTCAACGAATTTTGGGATTATTTTTAAAATGAAATTGTATCCCTATCTTGCAGAGTTGATTACGTTTTTTGTCATCAAATCACTGTATACACTTGTATTGCATCAGGTTAGGTAACTAAATAGTGATATATTAGTATATATAACTTCCATCTGTATAAAATCGGTTGAGTTATATTTTTATATACAGATATCTTCTGTAATAAGTTACGAATATCTATAAATAAAATAGCTATCATTTTATTATTATCGATATTTTGAGTTATTGGGGGGATATTTAATCAAAGAAGGGCAAAATATAGGGGGATCTATCCCAAATAATGTTATAAACCAAAATCCGACTATATACACAATAAAATTGGATGTTTACGACAAATCTGGTAAGAAATTAATTGAAGGAGTTGTGCCGGTAAATTCAGTCCATGGCCTGGCAATAATAACTATAACGTATAGAGATCCTTAAAAATCATACTAAAATATAAAAATAAGCATGAATGATTTTAATCTCTATATAATTTTTTAATGAAATATAAATTACATCGATCTGATCGAATACTTTTGTAATTTTTTAGAAATTCATGGGTAAAAATATCTAATTTTTCGATGTTACTGGGTTTTAGCTTTATGATCGTTCCGGTGGGATCAGTCTATAATTGCAGAAAGTAGTTTAGGTAAAAAAGGTGAAAATGCCGGGGTCTCAATAACTCCCTTTTTAATTATTAAATTCATCCAAAGCTCGACTCAATATTATTTTTCCTTTATAAATTACCCCGGTTTAGACAAGTAAATCAAAAATAAATGATTATAGGTCTATTTAGGAAATTTTCTTAAGTCTAATCTGGATGGTTGAAATAATTAATGAAATCAGGCCAATGTAATGCCAATCCTAATTAGTTTAAGTCAAGATCATATATATTCTGAAAGGTATGTTTAATTAACTTTAATTATAACTTATATATTTCGCACGTATCTTCGAGTGACCTTCGATCGAGCTAGAGGTATATCCCCCTGCAGTTTATTAGATCCATTTTTTTACATATAAGATCAGCTGGATAACCTAAACTAATTAAAAAGGTAAATTTGATCCTTAAATCAATATATTAGTTTTTGCAATTCTGTCAAGTTTGGTAAAAGCATAACTTTTAGCTGAAGATTTAATTTTAGAACTGGATTTTGATTTCATTACCAGGAAGACTATCAGCTGCCTGGATCACTTTATTCATTTGAGAGGACAATATTGAAGCATCTTGAGCTAAAAAGCCATGTTTTCAATTCTGGTAGCTCCGGATTATCTAAATATTGTCAAAAAAATAAAATGAGAAATTCTCATTCTACTGGTAACTATATTCAATTTTCTTACCAACTAATTCTACTTGAGCATTATACAAATATACTGTATATCAGTGTTATTCCAAATAAATTAGTACTTATCCAATATAATGTATCTGCGGTATCTACAACTCCCGTTTCTAAGAGTTACTGTGAACTTAGGCTTTAATATGTAATCCGGGAAAAAGTAGGTGTCCTTTTCACCTTCATCTTTGATCTTCAAATCTTTCATATTTGCTGCTTCATTTTCATAATTTGTAATTTTAACATATTCTTGACTTGGTATTTCATGTGGAGTTCCAACATATAATTCAGCGATTGAGATGGGATTGGCGCCAATTATGGGTGCATTATTGCCTACATAAAAAGCAATAGCTCCTGAGACGTACTCATGATCAAAATTATTATCGCAATGATATCCAAATTATTTTTAAAAATTTTAGGTATCATTTTCTCACTTCAATATTTTAAACATATAAATTATATTTTATCACATCAAATGTATAAAATAAAGCAAATAATGTTAATGGGCATTTTTGATATAAGCTTTTTTTTCGGTGAATTTTTAATTGTGACTTTGTTAGGTTCTTCTGATGCGAAATTTCAGGTGGTTTGGATAAAATGGTTAGAAATTATGCAACTGATACGCGAAATTAAACGTAGTAAGCTATATGGTAACTTTTTTCTAGGTTCATCTCCGGAGCTTCAAGATTTTTGGCTAATGTAATCCACAAGATTATAAGAAAGAAAATTACACAAATGTATACATTTTATAGGCGAAAATGATATTTTATTTTAAAAGAAATAAGCGCGCTGAGACATTAAAAAAGTGGGAATTACACAAATTAAAAATTTTAGAAATAATATATATTTCCCATATGTAAACTAGAACTAAGATTTTGCTTTTATATATTAGTTTTAATTTGTGTAATTTTTGAGTTAATTTAACTCAAAAGATATTGAAAAAAAATTAAAAGTTATTTTTGATCAAATAGAACTTGGTATATTTTTAATCTGACTTATAATAACAAGTTTATAGATCTAAGTCATTCAATATAAATCAGCTGATATTGGGGGTGTATGACGAATTTTCGGTATAAACATTGTGCAAAATTGGCCAGAAATATAATGTGATATCTAATTATATAATCCGAAATAATTATATTTATTTTTCAAATAAAATCAAATTATTTATCATGGCTTACAAAACCAAAGGGATAGATTCATACATATGACAATATACAAACTTTAAAAATAAACAGATTTCCTTATAGATTGTCTTCGCTGGTAAAAAAGATATTGTTGAGCATATCCACAATATTGTCCAAAATATTCCCTTCCCCAATCTCCCATTTTACTGAGGCTAGAGTAATTCTTAAAGAATTTGTTATATATGTGGTGTTGTTGAATGATCTGTCTGACGTGGGTATCTACCGGAAAGCTTTCCATTTCCTCGAAACTAAATAGTAGAACACAGTCAGCTACTTTTTCCCCTACACCTCGAAGCCTCATAAGGCGATCTCTACTATACTTATATTCTAGACGAGAAAGGGCATCTAGATCAAGCTCTCCTGAAAACACTTCTTGAGCTGCATCTTTAATGCGCTCTGTTCTGAAACCCAGTTTACATTTACCAAGCACAGAAAGGTCAGCATTTGCAAGGGCTTGTGGGTCTGGAAAACTGAAATATCCTTCTTCGATTTCCTGGCCAAAGAAGTAGCTAAGTAGATTAATCCTTTTCTGGATCATAGGAATGTTTGAAGCTGTAGCAAGCATGTAAGATATCAGGCATTCCCAGGGATCCTGCCTGATCAATCTCAATCCTCTATATTTCATGATTGCCTTGTTAATCAGAAGGTCCTTGTCTATACTTTTGTAGATTGAAAGTAGGTTGTCGTCTAGACGAAAATAATTTACAAAAAATTTAGGAGGAAGTTTTGAATCGACGATTAGTTTTCCATCGTTCTGAGAAATCCTAACAACATGATCTCTGAAAACTCCTGTCCACCAATCTCCATCTCGTTCCCAGCGAAAAACTTGTCCGCAGTCGAGAGTATAGCTCAGGTCAAAAATTTTAGGCTTAAGCTTGTACATCCAGCTCCAGCTCCCTCAAAAAGATCCCCGCTGTGAATGTATCCCCAAGTCCTACAGTAGTTACCGGACATTTAGAAAGCAGTGTAGGAAGCATGCAGAGAATATACTCTCCCTTAGATGCATAAGCTCCTCTGTCAAAAACCTGTCCTTTGAAGGCTTTAAGGAAAAGATCAAGTTGTTCTCTCCCAATAGTGCTTTCTCGAAGTTTCGAAGCCTCCTGTTCTACAAATTTTTTCCCTTCGAGCCTTCCTGAGTTTGCATATGCTCCTGCACAGCTTACTCCGAACATCAAGGTTTCAATTTTTTGTCGAGCCATTCTTTGTAGACTTACACTTTCTAAATTTACCAATTTTCCTGGAACCTGAAAATTTACAGATCCTTCTGGGACAAATTTTAAATTCGGTTCAGAATTTTTTTTAAATGCTGTAAACACAAATTCCCTTGTGTGGATTATAAGTTTTTTAAGCCCATATTGCGAAGCCAACTCAAATGTCGCATTTCCCACAGCTTCTGCCTCCATGTGCAAAAGTTCCTTTTTGGGGACTCCGTGCAAATGATGGAGCATCGCAAGTTCATCTTCGTTCATTCCAATACTATCGCAAATAGATGCAAACTCCAGAAAGACCGAATTTGCGATATCTTTGCTTGTGAAGTGGCCGAACTCGAGGGAAATCCGAAGTTTATAATTTAAGGCTTTCCAGCGTCTGATATTGCATAGGGTATTTTCAAGAATCTTTTCGTAGTTGCTGCCATCAGAATAGGTCTCAAGTAGGAGATGAAAACCTGATATGAGTGCACCATCAATCTCACAAGCGTGTTCAAGGGCATATTTCTCGAATGCAGGATTTGCAAAGAGCCTGAAGTTTAAATGGTCGTAGGTTGCTATGAAACGATTTTCCCTTGGAACTCTAATCTGTGTTCCATATAGGGAAAAAGTATCCCCTTCTGAAAAATCAAACACAAAATGAATAGCATCCTGATTGCTGGATACTATTTCCATATCCTCTTTTGATTCAGCCCCTGAACTGTTCTTTCTCTGTAGAGGAAAGTGGGGAAAATAAATCGATTTTTTTGAAAACAAAGAAAGTTGAATTTTTGAGGGTACAGCGACATTTGGAATTACCCTAGAAGCTCCTAGTTGAGAGAGGGTATTTGCCATTATTCCGGCATTTCCGCCCATTTTAAGAAGTGATTTTTCAAAATAACGGGCTTTAAGAAATTCGAAAACAGCCTGTTCAAAAATGAGCCACTCACCTCCGTATCCATTTTTCATACAATAGGCAAGACCAGCTATAAAGTCCGCTTTTGAAACTATTTTTCCAGGAGGTTTGTTTATTTTTTCGAGGATCTCAGTCATTTCGAGATTTTTCAGTTGTTCCGAAATTTCAGCTCCACTTATCCTATATATAGAGTCTACATTGACATTGTATCCACAAAGTATTTTCATTTAATCAGTTCCATTTTAATTTCAACAAAATGAATAGCTCACATCTTAAACAGATCGAATATTTATGATATTTTTTGCTTCATTTTTGCAATCATGGCAGCAAAAGCTCCTGCTGAAATTGCATCTCCGATTCCTACTGTCGCCTTTGGCTTGTTAACGACCTTGGTTGGGATAATGACAGCATCATGGTCTGGTCCGTAGATATAGCCATACTCAAATTCTTCCAGAGTGCAGAGTTTTCGGTCCACGCAATAAAGTTTGAAGTCATCTAAACTTTCGATTCCGTCATTTGAAATCGGAACCTCCAATCCAACCTCTGCCTCCATAAAGTTTCCAATATCTCCTCTGACGGCCTTGGCAGCTGCCAAAATTGAGGAAAATAGAAGAACGTCCCGATGTTCTTTAAGTGTGAGAGGGTGCCCTTTCACTAATATGCAAATATAAAAACCAAGAGAATGTACATGTACTCTTTCAAGCGATAGATCTTTTAAAAGTTGGAGAGCACCTTGGTAAAGAGATGTTATCCCGTATTCCTCTTTCATGATAACTAAATAAGATAGTTCTTCATGGCCAAGCACATTCAAAGCATTTGCTACCTCAACAGTATCAAGGCCAAGGGAATGAACATGTTTGGCAATAATCTCTGTCAGAATAGCCTTCCTTATTATCCTATTCTGGATAGATGTGAGTTCTACATGGATACGGAGTTCGGGGTTTAGGGATTTCAATTTCTCAATAACCTGCACAGAACTTGCAACATGATCTTTATATGTGGATCCATCCTCATATTCCTCTTTTATAATCTGATAACCTGAAAGCATTGCTCCATCAATCGGGAAGATGGAATCCAGTTGTTCGTATACTTCTTTGTCCACATCAAAGCGGAGCCATTTTGGGCGGGAAGAAATTATTAAGCGGTTATCTCTAGGCACTGTGAAGTTTCTTCCATCACAGCTTACTTCAAGATTTTTGGAGTACTCAATGATCCAGTTGACTTTTGACCCAATGTTGGGTTTGAAAGCTTCTCGCGGATGCTTTAAAAATACTTTTCCATTTTCGATCTTCGGGTGGAATAAATTGTCAGCATCTACAAAGTATTCTGCTTGTTCTTGAGAAAGCCAGGGAATATATGCCACTACTTTTTTCAGCTCTAAGGAAGAAAGAAGATTTGAAATGATCCCGGCTTGGCCACCCATCCGTGCATAGTCAAAACCCAGATGATCCTTCAACCATTCATGGATATCTGAGTTATGAGTCGGAATTTCGGCAGCTTTCCCTTCTCGCATTGAAATGAACAAGCGTGCCATGAAATCTAGAGGGTCTTTTATTTCTCTAGGATATGTTTCAATCCTTTCAATAATTTCAGTATCTTTAAAAAGTCCGATCAGCCTGGAAAGATCTGCTTCAGTCAAGTGTTTGATAGCGTCGATATTGCTATTGTAAGCTACCAACATCCCGTCCAGATAAGGAATTGTTTCTTTGACGTTATAAAAAGCTTCTGTGTGACGCTGTTCCCATTCTTGTACATCCACTTAGTAAACCACCTTAAAATATATGTTCTAATCAAAGAATAATGACTATGAATTAGGTGCAAGCCTTATTTTCATTTTTTCGAATTCATTTTTCTTGATTCATTTTGACTATATTTGGCATGAAAGTACATGAGATTATCTTCCTCAAATACTCCTCTAGTTCTGTTTTCTATAATTATGTGGGTTTCTTTAATTATTATAATATGTTCCACAAACGAAAGTTATCCAGTTTTAAAAACGTTTTTGTGAATTTTTCCCCACTTCTATACTCTGTTTCATCTTTTTATATCTCACAGTTTGTAATAAAATTCCCGATTTTTGCGATAATTTTCCTTGCTAGAATAATAATTACCTTTGTGTCTGCGATTGATTTCTTCTTCCTGTTAAAAAGTTCTTTGAAACTGTTTTTCTTTCTTGCTGCTGGCAATCTATATTAAAATCCACTTTGCCACCTCTTATCCACTTTTTGTGATGCCAGGATTGTAAAATTTATAAGTTAATTAGTATACATTTGGAACAACTCAAATTCACGAAAAAAGCTTATCTATTAAAGAAAAATTCTTAAATTTGCTTAATTTAGCAATTAGAGTTCTTATACAACTTCTCCTTACTTAATAAATATATAACATGTTCATCTCATTTTGTGTTTCCTATATATATAGTTAAAAATTTTTATTTACAAAGTTTTGGTTTCATCAACAAGATATTTTATAAGATTCATACCTTTCTGAAGCCTGAAGGCAGCACTGTAAGATATTTATTTGTCAAACTTCTTTTTTAACAGAATACTTTTATTCGAACATTTGGAGAACGATTTTTATATTATTCAATCGACTGCCTTGCCGAATGAAATTTCTGATAGAATTGATGTACTGTTTTTGCCAAAAAATATTTCAAGCCTTCAGTTATATGTAAACTTTAAGAAGGCAGACTATTATGGGCTTCATTTTTTAAATTTGTTCTTTTTGTATAAGTCTGTGATGATGCTGAACATAAGACCTAAATTTGGACCAACTCACTTCCCAATATAAAGATAGTTTTAATATCTAAAAAAATAAATGTGTAGATTACTTTCATTTATTTGAGCCTGTTATTCAAAAAATCTCATATTTTGAGATAACAAGTTTAATTATATCGTATTGATATTATACAGGCAGTGAGTATTTATGATTAAGGCTGGAATAATAGGGGCTTCAGGATATACAGGAGGTGAACTCCTGCGCTTGTTAGTGAATCATCCCAATGTTAAGATAGAACTGGCAACTTCTAGAAGTCTCGAAGGAAAGTCCATAACAAGCATTCACAGGCATCTTGAAGGTTTTTTGGACCTCACATATGAAAATCCGAATTCTGAAAATATCAAGGAGCGTTGTGACGTTGTTTTTTTGGCAGTACCCCATGGATCTGCAATGAGTTATGTCCCTGAGTTGCTTGACGGTGCCACAAAGGTTGTTGATCTTAGCGCGGACTACAGACTTGAAACGTCAGTCTTTGAGAAAATTTATGGAATTACACACAGTGATCCGAGGGCAGTGGTATATGGGCTTGTAGAGCTTCATGCTGAGGCTGCAGAAGAAGATCTTGTGGCAAATCCCGGGTGTTTCCCTACGGGAGCAATACTTGCTGCAGCTCCACTAGCTGCAGCAGAGCTTATTGATATTGCAGTCTTTGATTCCAAAACAGGAATTTCAGGGGCAGGCATTTCACCTACAGAGGTTTCTCACTACCCTAACCTTGCGGAAAATATCACTGCTTATAAGCTCACAACCCACAGACACAGGGCTGAAATACTTCAGGAATTAAATAGGCTGGACCAAAAACTTATAAATATCAATTTTACTCCACATGTGATTCCTTCTATTAGGGGCATCTTTACAACTTCTCACTTCTTCACAAATGAGCTTCTTACAACAGACGACTTAAGGATGATTTATGAAGAATTTTATAGGGATAAGCCTTTTATTCGATTTCCCTCTGGAGTTCCTTCCCTTACCGCAGTACGGGGTTCTAATTTTTGCGATATAGGCTTTGAAGTTGATAAGGAGAACAACAGGGTTATAGTGTTATCAGCAATCGATAATCTTGTAAAAGGTGCATCAGGACAGGCAATCCAGAACATGAATCTAATGTTCGGGCTGGACGAAACGCGTGGACTCTGGTTACCTGCTGCAGCTCCATAGACACTTGATCCAAAACTGGTTAAGGTGCAAGTTGCTGAAAACTATGAGCATAAGAATTTTTGAAGAAAATTTTTATAAACCACTAGATTTTCTCATAGGTTTATAAATGGTATCTATGACTCTTGAAATTAGGGATTCATAAAAATTCTATTCAGTCCCGCAAAAAAACTCAGGAGTGTTCTTTTTTATATTTGACCACTAACTAACCCATTTATCTGAAAATCCAAAATCTTACTTTTTCAGATACTGTATAGAGAAAAAACCCACAAGCTGAAAGATAGGCGAGAACATATAACTGGTAACTGACTAAAGTAAGGAATAAGAATTTGTCTCAAGAGGTATTTTAGATGAAGGTAAAAGATATCATGAATTCTAACGTTGTCTTCTGTAAGCCTGACAATACAGCCCGAGAAACTGCAAAAATCTTGAGAGAAAACAACATAAGTGGGGCTCCGGTCTTAGAAAGCGATGAGCTTGTAGGAATCATAAGTGAAGGCGACCTACTTAAACTGCTGGTAATCCCAGATAAAGGAGGGCTATGGCTTCCAAGTCCTTTTGAAGTTATAGAGGTCCCTATCAGGGAACTTCTCAGTTGGGATGATACTAAAAAGATGCTTTCAGATGTTGGTTCCATAAGGATAAAAGAAATCATGACTAAGAATGTGCATACGATCTCTCCCGAGGCATCAGTGGAAGAAGCTTCCGAACATATGGTCAGGCACAAAATTAACAGGTTGCCTATAACTGTGAATAATCACGTGGTAGGAATTATTACTCGCGGAGATATCATTGAAGGTCTTGCAAAACTCTGATAGATAGGGAGAATCTTTCATGAAGCAAATAGAAGGTGGAATATGCGCTGTACGGGGGGTATCTGCAAGCGGGGTCAAAGTCGGGAAAACTGGAATTATGGTTATTCTTGCGGAAGGCCCTGCAGCAGGTGTCTTTACAAAAAATAAAGTGGTTGCAGCTCCAGTTATTCTGAGTAAAAGAGTAATTGATACCAAGCACTGGCTTTCGGCTGTGATTGCAAATAGTGGCAATGCCAATGCCTTTACAGGCGATGACGGCTTACTTGATGCCATGGAAATGGCATCGATGCTTGCCGAAAATCTTGATGTTGATGTTGATACAGTTGCCGTTGCCTCAACAGGGATAATCGGCAGAAGGCTTGATATCTCAGAAATCAGAAGAAATTTTCGGAAAGCAATTAAAGGACTTGGCAATTCTCCTGAATGTAGTGAGGCAGCTGCAAAGGCAATCATGACAACTGATAGAGCTATCAAAGAATCTGCTATTGAGCTCGACTGTGGAATAAGAATAGGTGCAATTGCTAAAGGTTCAGGAATGATTGAGCCAAATATGGGAACCATGCTGTGTTTTGCTTATACAGATGCAAAAGTACCTGCAGATGTTCTGGATGCGGCTCTCAAAATAGCCGTACAAAAAACTTTCAATATGGTTGTGGTAGATGGAGATACGAGTACTAATGATATGGTACTTTTTACCTCTACCTGTAAGTCAGGGATCAAGCCCTCCATGAGTTGTCTCGATGATTTTCAGGAAAGTCTAATTTATTTATTTACTGATCTTGCAAAAAAGATAGCAATGGATGGAGAGGGCGCCACGAAACTTATTGAAGCTAGGGTTGTGGGAGCAAAAAAGTATGAAGATGCCAAACTTGCTGCAAAAGCAATTGTTCGTTCCCCCCTGGTCAAGTCTGCAGTCTTTGGAAAGGATCCTAACTGGGGCAGAGTTGTCGCTGCTGCAGGTTACTCCGGTGCTGAACTTGAGCAGGAGAGGATCTCTCTTTCTTTCTCAGGAGGAGAAGAAAAGATCGAGCTTGTCAAATTTGGTGAGATTTTCGAGCCTTCTGACCTAACACCTCTGAAGAGAATAATGAAAAATGATGAAATCGTCATTACTCTGAATCTTAATGCTGGGAAGGAATATGCAATTGCCTGGGGCTGTGATTTGAGCTATAACTATGTCCGAATCAATGCTAAATATACGACTTAATCTGCTCTCTTTTTTTAATGCGATATTCGAATTCGCTTATTAAATAATGGCTCAACTAATCTCAGATCTCGTATTTACACAAATTTAAATGAAACGTGAAATGGAACTGTATCTTATTTTCTATAGATTAGATGAGAATGCAATCTATTTTCTTAACTTGAAAGTGCTTAAAAATTAATCTAATTTTCAATGAAAAATAATAGATAAATATGTAACCAAATTAGAGATAATTTCGATAAAATCCTGAGTGTTTGGTTATTTGATATCTTTAATATTTTAAAATTAATTTTAACTCATTGAAACTCTTACTAGTTTGCTATCATGAAGGTTTAACTTTCTTCAATCAGTTGTGGGTGAATTTGCTGAAATTGATTCCTTCAACTGATTGAAAATCTTTTCGTATTAGTTCAGAGTCCATATATTTTAACAAAACAACTTTTTAAGCAGATATGAAACTAAAGTAACCATTACTTTTTAAATTTTTTCTCACAGCAATGGGATAATCTTTTCAATTTTGAACTTGATAAAATGCATTGACTTAATTTTTTTCAAGAAATTTTGTAGTTTTACTGAATACGTACTAGCTAGTATCTCAGTCTGATCATTCAAAAAGGAATGAATGATACTAATAATTAATAATATATATCAACAGTTACAAAGTTAACTTATTACCTTGGTTTGAAAATAAAAACATTATTCAGGACACCACTTTATGCATTCAGATCTTGGACATGCAAAATCGGATAAATGTCAAAAAAATGAAGCAAAAACAATGAGAACTATAGATGAAATACGGGGAAAAAAGTGAAAAATTATACTTTGATATATACCTTATAGAATAATAACAGGAGGGAATTATCTGACATTTTTGTACTGTTAATGCAGGTTAGCAGAATAGTTAAACATTTGTAAAGAACATCCAATTATGTATTCTGTACCAAAAATTAGTTTTTGGAAACTTCTAACTGAAGAACGTAACAGAAAAATTGCAATAATAAAACTGGATGTACTTATAAATAAGGAACATTTTGATAAATTTTAAATTTTGTCTTATGTGCATGAATTTGATATAAATGATTCGTGAAGATCAGATGTCTCACAAAAATTTCTAAAGAAAATTGAGGACGTTTGACTCGTAATATCATGCTTTACAACCCTAAAATCGGAGAAATGTGTATTACCTAGCAGATTAATAATTCAATTGTCAAAATTAAAAGGAACAATCATAGAAGATTTTGAGAAATTTCCGATTTCCAAGAATCATTAATATAATATTTATGCATATCTGACTACATTTCGGGATTTATCAAAATTTTCCATAATATCAGAGAAAAATTCTAATAGGAAAGAAATAATTCTCATACATGAGGGGATGATTTTAATAATTAATTATTCTATAATGTATGATTTCATTTAATAATATCTAAATCCTCTATACTTAGATTCAAAATCAATTTTGATCTTTGTTTTCGATAAAACATAATAAAATTTATTAAGTATTTGCAGTTGTTCATATAATAAATTATATATCCTGACAGTTATTTAATCAGGCCTGGTATTTTATGGTAAATGTAGTTAAGGAATTGGAAGCATTAAGGCAAAATTTACTTGATCTGTCCCTCCGAAATAATCTTCTCAATTACCGCCCTTCCCGAAAAAGGACAATCTCAATTTCAGGCAGAAACCCCGAGGAAATTTATAATCTATTCGTTCTTCAGGAAAAATTAATGAAATTTAAGTCTAAAGTTATGTCTAAAAAAATAAATAAAGTTGAAAACTTGGGGGGGAGATATGGTTATACCCACGAAAATGATAGCATGTTTTTAAAAACAATAGGAAAAATTATTGATTCTGGAGAAAAAAATGAGTCCAAAAATTCCTGCTCTGAACATTTTTTGGAAACTACTAATGACAGCGAAAGTCTAGGTCGAAAACTTTTTTATGTCTTTAACCAATCAAATTCCATCTTTGAGGAACAGGGCTATCATGTGCTTTACCTTGCAATAAACTTTCTGCAATGGAGTGATAGCAAGTCGAGCATAAAATATCCAATTGCTCCTATCCTGTTGATTCCTATTGAACTCAAAAGAATAGGAAAGGGCCGAAACTTCAGTATCCAATGGACAGGGGATGAGATACTCACTTCAATTACCCTACAGGCAAAAATGAAAGAATTTGGAATCCAGATTCCGGATTTTGAGATGTCAGAGAAGGCAGCAGGAATCGAAGAATATTTTAATGCCGTATCTGCAGCAATCCGCGAAAAAAAAGACTGGAAAATTCTGCCTGAAATTTGCCTTGACCTTTTCAACTTTACAAAATTTGTTATGTATAAGGATCTCGACCCTGCAACCTGGCCTGAGGGTATGTCTCCTGCAGAGCATCCTCTTATCCAGAAAATTTTTAACCCTCCTGATCCCGAATGTGAGATTTCTGGTTTCCTCGAAAAAGATGTTGATGTGAAGCTATCAGCAAAAGATACTTACCACATAATGGATGCCGACTCCTCGCAGATTGCTGTTATTGAGGATGTGAAAGCGGGAATAAATCTTGTTGTTGAGGGACCTCCAGGAACCGGTAAGTCCCAGACAATTGCGAACACAATTGCAGAGTTGATGGTACGTGGGAAAAGCATACTTTTCGTGAGTGAAAAGATGGCTGCGCTTCATGTTGTAAAAAGTAGACTGGATTCTGCAGGGCTTGGGGAACTCTGTCTGGATATCCACAGCAACAAAATACGAAAAAAGGTAGTGCTTGAAGAGCTGGAAAAGAGCATCAACCGAATAGCTCCCGCATCCATAAGTCCTGAAAGAGACATCAACGAACTCGAAAAAATAAAAAAAGAACTCAATGAGTATGCCCTGTCTCTCGAAAAACCTGCAGGAAAGCTCTATCCAAGTTTTTATACACTTTACGGGGTAAGGGGGATGATAAAAGCTTATTTTGAGGCAAAGGGTTTGAAAGTACCCCTTTACGAATTTCAGGATCCTGAAAATTGGGAATCTGAAGACTGGGCAGAAGCAAAGTCAATTTTAGAAAAATTGAGTCAAGTACTCCCTTGCCTCGGGCCACCCCAAAAAAACCCCTGGTATGGTTGTGAACCCGGGATTGTGCTTCCCTCAGATCTTTTGGAAATTGGATCACTCATCAGTGAATGCGTTACTTTTTTTGGATGCTTGGAAGAAGCTATAAAGACTCTCAACGACTTTTCTGCAACTTCCAGACCTAATACCCTTGAAGAAATTATAATAATAATTGATGCTGCAAAACTCCTCGAGAGCTCAAAACCCTGGCCTGAAAAGATGCTCCAGAATCTAGAGTGGGATTCTGAGTCCTCAAAAATTATAGCTGAGATGCTAATTGCGAGACTCAGGCAGTACAGAGAGCTGAAAATTTTTGTAGACACTACCTTTTATCCTTCAATTTTTGATCTTGATACCTCGGAATTCGAGGAATTATCCCGCAAATTTCTAAAGGTCATATATCCCAGTTACAGAAAACTAAAAACAGAAATTTCTTCCTGCTACATTTCAGGTATGCCATCTCAAAACGATAGAATTCTTCTCGATCTTGCCTGTCTTTCTGAATATAGATCCTGCAGACTGGAGCTTGAAAGTAATGAGGCAGAGGGTGAAAGATATTTTTCAGAACACTGGAAAGGTCTCAAAAGTGATCCTTCTATTCTGGATGAATATGGAAGGTGGATTACTTCCTTCCGAAAAAATATAATTGAAGGCATTTTCACTGACAAAATTTTCGAACTTGTAGTAAACGGGGTTGATAGAGTTGCTCTTGAATATGCAATCAAGGGGGTTATGGAAGCAAAAAAATCCTTTTTAAGGTTAATTGAAAAAATTAGTATCCTCATAGGCGCAGATTTTGGGAAAATATTCGGAAAGGATCTGGAAGCTGCAAAGCTCAATCAGTTAAAATCCCATTTAACTATCTGGAAAGCAGAAACTTCATCCCTGGTATTCTGGAGTCAGTATCTTGGATACAAGAAAGTCTTCATGGAAACAAAAGCAGCTCCTATGGTGGGAGATATTGAAGCTGGAAAAATAGAAGCATGTGATATTATCCCTGCTTTCGAAGGTAACTATGCCGAGAATCTCTTGCACCGTACCTTCAGGAAAAGACAGGCTCTTTCTACTTTTATTAGGGAGCTACATGAAAGCAAGATTACTAAATTCATAGAGCTTGACAAAAAGATCCTTCTGGAAAATAGAAAAAGAATTACATGTTCTGTTTATGACGAAATTCCAAAGTTAATTTATGGAGCATCAAGAGCTTCGGAAGCCGGAATTCTGCTCAATGAGTTTAATAGAAAACGTGGTCATATGCCTATCCGTACACTCATGAAAAAAGCAGGTGGTCTGGTACAGAAAATTAAGCCTTGTTTTATGATGAGCCCTCTTTCAATTGGTCAGTACCTAGATCCGAGAAGCATCTACTTTGATGTGATCATTTTTGACGAAGCAAGCCAGGTAAAGCCAGAGGACGCGGTTGGAGCTCTACTACGTGGAAAGCAGGTCGTAGTAATGGGGGATTCAAAACAGCTTCCACCTACCGACTTTTTCGATGGTTTTTTTGAATCTCCGGAAAGGGACCCTGAAGATTACACTGCAACAGGAGATCTTGAAAGTATCCTGAATGTTTGTAAGCGTAGTTTCCCAATCAAGACTCTTCGCTGGCACTACAGAAGTATGCATGAGTCTCTAATTGCTGTTTCAAATCAGGAATTCTACAACAATCGACTTTATGTTTACCCCTCTCCCATGCAGAAAGATGAACGTCTTGGGTTGAAATTTGTGCATCTTAAGGATGCTGTTTATGATAGGGGAAAAAGTGGAGTCAACAGGATTGAAGCAAGGGTTGTTGCAAAGGCAGTTTTCGAACACTTTAGCAAGTATCCGGATAAAAGCCTCGGGGTCGGGACCTTTAATGTAAAACAGCAGGAGGTTATCCAGGAAGAGATTGAGACTCTTCTGAAGGCAAATCCAGGATTTGATTTGAATCCAGGAAATGAGAGAGGGGAGCATTTTTTTGTGAAAAATCTTGAAACCATTCAGGGTGATGAGAGAGACGTCATTTTACTGAGTGTGGGTTTCGGATTTGATAATAGCAGAAAACTTTCTCTGAACTTTGGTCCCCTTAACAGAGAGGGAGGAGAAAGGCGTCTAAATGTACTGATCACTCGGGCAAGAGAAAAGTGCGTTGTTTTTTCGAATTTTACATCAAGGAATTTGAACCTTGATGAAAACTCATCTTTTGGACTTCGATCTCTCAAAGTATTTCTTGAGTTTGCCGAGAGCGGGAGGCTCACACTGCCTGCATACACCACTGGGGACTTCGAATCCCCTTTTGAAGAAATTATTTATGATTTTTTAGTAGAAAATGCCTGTGAAGTTCACAGACAGATTGGTTGTGCCGGGTACAGGCTCGACCTTGCAATTCCTGATCCCGGTATTCCCGGAAGATACGTGCTTGGGATCGAGTGTGATGGGGCAAACTATCATTTATTTCATGTTGCTCGGGACCGTGATCGCCTTCGTCAGCAGTTGCTTGAAGGTCTTGGTTGGAAAATTTACAGGGTATGGTCAACTGATTGGTACTTGCACCCGAAAGAAAGCAAAGAAAAACTACTTGAAGCCGTAAAGAAAGCTATAAAGCGGAAAAATCTACAAGTAAAACCCGAACCAGAAGTTATGACTATAAAAGAGCCTTCTACCTGGAACGAACAAGCACATAAAAATTCTATAAAAAAGTTATCAAGTTGGCCTGCAGACACATTTTCATCTATTTCTGATATGGAGAACAAAGTCGATCAAAATCTGAGATTTGAATTCCTTGAAAAGAAATCCACTTCAGTAGCCTTTTATGAAGCTGGAAACGAAGAACCTTATTCAGATTTCTCTATCGGATTAAAAGAGGGACTAATAGACTCTTCAAAAGAGGATTTTTTGCCAGAGATGGCTTTAAAATCAGGTTCTATGGTTTTGCTGGCAGACGAGAAATCCCTTAAGAAACGTATAAAGAAATTGGGAAAATCAAAATCCTTAAAATTCGACGTGGATCTCTGTTCTAAAAAAGAAAATTCATCTGGAATCGTACCCGAACCAGAGCCTGAAAGATTAAGTTTTTTCCAAGCTTATCCTGAAATCTATTCCAGTTCAGCTACTGGGGGGAAAATAAAAAACAAAAGGCTCAACGAGTTTGCTTATATTTATGGCTCAGTGGGGTGTTTGGAACCAGACTCTGATTCAGAGGAGAACAATTACGCTGGTAAAGTGTGGAATTCAGAATCTGAAATCGAGAATGAAATTGCATCTAACGCTAAACTCAGAATTGAGTCAAAAAGTCAATCAAAGCTCCATTCCAGAGTTGATCTATACTTAAAAAACAAAAATGAAGTTAAAAATTTGGAAGAATCATCGCTTCCGAAAGGTGTTGAAAAATTTTCGGGGAAGAACGAACTTCTCGAAGCTGCTGTCCCTCTTTACAGAGTCTGCTGTTCTTCAGGACTTCCGCAATCAGGAGACATCTTTAAACTTTCGGGTGAAAAACTTATGGAGGCAGTTATAAGGATTATAGAATTTGAAGGCCCTATCCATGCAGAGGCTTTGATGCAGCGGATAAAAGTGCATGTAGGAATTTCCCGCATGCTTGAAAAAATCAAGCAGCGTATATTAGATTCAGTGGCACTTGCAGAGAGTTCCGGAAAGATCCGAGTTGAAGGCGAATTTTTCTGGCCATCTTCGGAACCTGCATGCCTCCTACGCAGGCGCTATGGTGAAGTATCTGCGAAAATTGAATGGATTTGTGATGAAGAAATAAAAAAAGCTGTTAGATTTGTCTTAAATTCCCAGTATTCTACTCCTCTTGAAGACTTGATTGTTCAGGCTTCGAGAGTCCTTGGAATAAAAACAACTCATAAAAATACATGGGAAAGGATCGAAAAGCTTGTCCAGTCTGAAATTGAAAATAATGAATTAACCCTTATGCCAAATGAAATGATTTATTTTGTTGAGTGAAAGAGGCTCGTCAGAAAGTTATTTGTTTTCTAAAGGACTTTCATTTTTATACTTTGATATGAAAGTGCGTGATGAAACTAGTTCCTCAAGTACTTTCCTCATTTTCTTTTTCTATAATTATGGTTATTTCACAATTATTTTTATATATTTCTTAGGTAAAATTGTTTTAGTCTCAACAATGTTTCTTTTTTGAATTCATTCCTTTTGGTAGATCACATTGATTCTTTGATTTTGGCAATCAAGAGCTGAATATAATCAAATCGTAACCTTTTGACTTTTCAAGATCTATAACTCTTCATTTGTTTCTTCTATTGGGAAATAAAATATTTTGATATCAATGAATTTTTTAAGTAGTCTACTCTAGGCATAGGGAGAACTGACAAATTAATCCCGAGTAATTTCTCCACATGATTCATGGACATTTTTGAGTAGAATTGAAGGGTCAATGATTTTGTTTGTATTCTCTACCGTCTCATGTATGCACAGATTTTGAAGTGAAATTATGTATGTTCTTACCGTAAATTTTCCGTACTACCTTTTTGCATTATTAAACCAGCTCATAAAATTAAAAGTATTTTAAATGCATACATAATTAGTTTAACCTAAAAAAATTTATTTTCAGTTTGATTTTCTTTTATATTTGCTATGATGCTAAATGTTATCCCTTTTCCATGATTATAATGTATGATCTTAGTTGCTGTAGATGTGGGTACCATATCTTATGATCGGAAATATAAACCAGGGGTTGACTATTGGTCGGTTCAAGGTAAGGTTCTTTTTTATAGAAAAGGAAGAATATTTGCAAATGAAGTGATTGAATTTTGAAGAATTACTTTACACATAGATGGCAAATCATTTATTTAAAAACTGGGCATTAGGCTATCAGGTTTGTTTAAATATGGATTTCTTATTTATATTTCATCCAAATTTATATTTTATTAATGATAATGTATAAGCGATACAACTTAAAATCAATTTTCATTGGCATATGCGACTATGTTCAAAAATCTAGTGATTTTTATATTTCTTGATTGAAAATCTAATTCGAAAAATAAATTTAAACACTATCAAAATTAACGTTCGATATTTAGAAACTTCAATCAAGAAGTTTAATCACAGGGGTTGTAACAAATTGCAAAATCGAGTGATTTTATCTTTACGTTCACGATTGAATTTTGGTGCAAGTTGGCATATCCTATGAAAATATAGAGAATTTCGATGGACCTCATATTTCACAAATTATATGCATATCATTTGTATACATATGACGAAATTTGATGATTTATCTAAATTCTCTCCAATTTAGTGATAGCTTTAGAACTTACATATTAAACATACTAAATATTGTGCTGTTCAATTACGTAAGTCCTAAATTGATTTAAATTGTATCAAATTGAATAAGATAGGAGTGTGGATAAATGTTAAAACTTGGAATGAAAAAAGTACTTGCCGTTTTACTGGCAGTTCTATTTGTAACATCTTTGACAGCAGTTGCAGCTAGTGCACGCGGCGGCGGTCATGGCGGCTATGGCGGCGGTCATGGCGGCGGTCATGGCGGCTATGGCAGTGGCTATGGCGGCTGGGACGACGGTGGCTGGGGCGGCTATGGCGGTTATGGCAGCGGCTATGGCGGCTATGGCGGCTGGGGGGGCTATGGATGTGGTTATCCATGTGCCTACCTTTACATCCCATATACATTCCCATACATGTGTTAGTTATATAATTAACACGATATATTAAATAAAATATATTGTGGAGGGTTTCATTTTTACCTCTTATTCTTTTTCGCAGGAATCCTGTTCAAATCTTTCCCGCGAATTTTTGTATTTGACCCTATTTTTCCTCTTTCCGTTCATTGTCCTTTGATTTCAAATATGGCTTCTGCTGCCCTTAAAATATTTTATTTATTTTCAATATCATCAATAGTTAGCATTGATTTTATTGAAATCTATGCTTGTTCCTTTAGATCAGTATAAAAATGCTCTCAAATTTCGGCTTGGAAATAAAAATATAGATAGATTTTCCAACAAAAAAACTCTGCGTGAAATATGCTATCTTAAAAATCCTGTTTCAAAAATATAGATCGATTAGTATTTCAATAATATACTAATTTTAATGAGTGATTTATTAACCCCAAAAGAAGGAAAGTACGGTACAAATTCAAAAAAGCAAGAGCATAATTACGATATGCTCATACAGTGTATGGTAGATCATGGGATTTCTTATAGATATGAGAGTTCCATTTGAAAACAACTAGGTGAAAAATAGCTGAATGATATGAATACAGTATAATACATAAGGAATTTTCCAAACTACATCATTAATAGAAGTTTTCTACAGAATACGAACCTAAATTCCTACAATAAGAAAGCTATTTGCAGGTTATAAAGGGTATTCTTTCGGTGCTCAATTAAACACCGCTAACTATACCCTTTATAATTATAGCA
>OCZT010000527.1_pt1 | contig 38092 bp, 33 predicted proteins | sample 1539031 | NCBI WGS metagenome assembly OCZT01 (sample SAMEA3539308, study PRJEB22396) | soil metagenome | biome: tundra; feature: field; material: soil | place: USA | collected 2010-05 | depth 0.15 m
ACTGCCCGAAGTTGTCGCCGATTACCTGCCAGGTCCAGTAAGCGAACCAGGCGAAGAGGAGCGCCGGCCCAAGCCGTCGAGTCCACGGCGATCGCCAGATACGTATGGCTGCGCCACCGATCCGTTCTGTCACCGCTCCTCCCAGGGGTTGCCGCCTGATCCAACTATATCCAGGCGGTGCCGGCGGGACGCGTTGGCGCTCCGAGCCCGCGGACGGAGACCCCGTCAGGAGTCCCGTGCGGGGCCGGGCTGGCTAAGCGAAGTTGTAGGCCACGACCATCGTCACGACCAGCTGAGCCGACGTTGGCGGGGTCGACTTCGTGTAGTTGCAGACCGCGGGCAAAGGGACGGGAGCGATGGCGGGTGCGCTCGAAGCGGCCGCGTTCGGAGCCGCTCCGCTCCCGCCGCTCGTGGCTCCACTGCCCAACGCACCGGGCACCGCTGGAGGCACGATGCAGTCGGGCACGGCATATGCGTAGCTATCGGCCGTCGACACCGTGACCGAATAGACGCCCTTGAGCGAAACGCCCATCGACGTCGCGACCGCCTGGGCCTGTGTCCTGGCGTCCGCCAGCGCGGCGGTAGTGGCTTTGGGCAGTGCGCTCGCCCTATCGGAGCCGTCCGACTTCATGTCGGCGGTGCCGCTTCCGCCGGCCAGGATCGTGCCCTCGGGGGCCGCTCCGAGCGATCCGGGGTAGATCGGCCCGGGGTACGCGACGGCAGTTCCGCCGCCCACGCCAGATGCCACGCCGGGCCCCGAATAGGTCGTGCCGGTACCAGTATTGAGGCCGATCTGCGGTTCCCCTCGAGCGATCAGTTCAGCGGGATTGGAGTTGGCCTTGTCAGTCGAGATCGTCGGCGATGACCCTGCCTGGGTACCGCCGGATGCGGCTACCCGTCCGGCAGTCCAGCCGACGGCAAGCGAGGCCAGCGAGACGACGATAAAGCCGGCCAGGAGCTTTCGGGTCGGAAAGGCCAGATTCGGGCGGTTCATGGTCGGGCTCCTCGGGATGGGGACTGGACTGTTGGGTCGAACGAACGATGGACGCCCGAACGATCCCAGCGGTTCCCCCGGAACGCGCAATCCGGCCGAAATATGGACCTCCGCAGTCGATAGAATGCGCGACGAACGGAGCCTCGCCGGACCTGCGGAATCGGGTGGGAGGAACCCTCTGCAGAGCGACGTCGGGGAAACCGACCCGTTCGGATCGGGTTGGCGGTGGAGGATCGTTACCCCCCGGTTTGATGCAGACGTCGCATCGTCGGCCGACCGTTGGGAACCGACTCCCGGCATACGAGTGGTTGCGCACTCGCCACAGGCCGCCCCGCAAGCTACGGCAACGCCAGGTGCCCAGCCACTTGCTAGGGTGATGACAGGAATGTCGATACGAGGCGATGACATGGAGGCGAAGCTGCTTCGCTGCTCGGTCTGCAAGCACCCCGTTTCACTGCAGGCGGGACGTGGGCGACGGCGAGCGGCTCTGATCGAAGACGGTCTGACCCTGTGCGACGTGTGCGCCCCCTCGGGCAACCAGCAGCCGGTTCGCTTCGAGGCCTGATCCCGCCCAACGGCAGCGTGGCGCTAGAACTCCTGCGGACACCAGGGATCGATGCCCGTCCGGAGCAGGCGGTCCGCCATCGCGAGGCTTCCTCGGCGCAACTCCACGATCCGCCCTGTCAGGCCCAGCACGGTCGCCCCGATCCCACCGAGAAATAGCGCCCCGAGGTCGCCCGCGTCGAGCGCCAGGTCGGCCGGTCCATCTGAGCGCCTTACCCCGGCCCGCCCATGCTCGACATCGAGCGTCCAGCGGCCGGCGTTCCATGGGCAGTATTCGTCGCGCAGGTCGAACGTCAGATGCCCGTTGGCCGCGCCGTCGACCCCGTAAATCCGTCCCTCGAGCGCGGCGACGACGTCCACGATGCGCAGCCACAACCCGTCGCCGACGCTGGTCCCGAGCCGCCTCGGTTCGGCGGCCAGGTGAAAGAGGGCGTGGTCCGCGGGCAGGCGCCAGGCCTTGAGCGTCCGCATCAGATCGACGTTCAGAAGGAATCGCCAGATTTCTCGGGTTCCGCGTGGCGTGGCCCCAAGCGCCTCTTCTACCGTCAGGACGCCGGCCGGACCGCGCACGTTCCATTCGACTTTCGTCTTGTAGACCGCATACGCCTCGGGCCCGTCTGCGGTCTCGTAAACCACCAGGCGCTTTACTTCGCCGCCCGTGGAGTCCTTCTCGGCGCGTGGGAGAATCCCGACCCACCATTCGGGCGTCCGGGCCAGGAATCCCGCCCGCTGTGTCCGTGCCGCCTCGTAGACCGGAGCCACGAGGTCCAGCCCCTCGCCGACGGGAACGAGGCGACACTCTCCTTCGGCTGCCCACTCCCGAGCGAAGCCGACCGACCGTGTCTCGGCCTCGAGATTCAGGCTGAGCGTGGCGAGCCCGAAGCCGAAGCGCTGGTAGATCGCGCCTTCGGCCGCCCACAGGATCGCGATCGGCTCGCCGCGGGTGTGGCAGTCGTCGACCATCAGCCGCATCATTCCGCGCATCAGCCCGCGGCGCCGATGAGACGGCAGCACCGTCACCCACGTCAAGCCACCCGCCGGCAGCTCGCCGCCGGGAACGCCCAGTCGCATCGAAAAGACGCCAGACGTGGCGACCATCCGCTCGCCGTCGAGGGCTGTGAAGAAGCGCTCCCGGTCGGCGACTCGCTCGACCCGCTCGATCAGGTCTTCGGGCACGTCCTCACTGAAGGCGACGCCCGCCAGCTTGAGCAGCTCGAGGAAGCGATCCGGAGGGCAGACCCGTATATCGACGCCCATGGCTCCCCTCGGTGCGGGTTCGCCAAGAGCTTACGCCGCCGAACGAGCGAAAGAGCGGGCTCCCAGCGTAATGGTCACGCCGGAAAGGAGCAGCAGCGGCACGGCCGCCCCGGTGGCCACCGGCGCGAGAGCATCCTCGCTGACGGCGCGCTGTCGGACAAGGGCCGGCACAGGCTGGGCGCAAATGCGCTCCGGGCGTTCTCGGCCGCCTCGGCGGCGCTCTTCGTCGCGCTCGCCGTCAAGGTCTTCGTGGACGGGCTGGCGATCGCCTGATCGCCTACTCCCCTGCCCGCTTCTGGAAGTCGAGCGAGGCCGAGTTGATGCAATAGCGCAGGCCGGTCGGCGAGGGGCCGTCGTCGAAGAGGTGGCCCAGGTGGGCGCCGCAATTGGCGCAGTTGACCTCGGTCCGATTCATGCCGAAGGTCGAGTCGCGCTTCTTCGTGACCTTCGCCTTGTCGAGGACGTCGGAGAAGCTGGGCCAGCCGCTGTGGCTGTCGAACTTCGTGGTCGACTCGAATAGCACCTCGCCGCAGACCACGCACTTGTAGCTGCCGGCATCGTGGTTGTCCCAGTAGGCGCCGGTGAAGGGCCGCTCGGTCGCGGCTTCCTGCGTCACCGAGAACTGGAGTGGACTCAGGCGTCGCCGAAGCTCGTCTTTGTCGACGTTGACAGTCATGCCGGTACCTCCTGGCCGCGCAACATGCCGATCAGCTCACCGACCTGCGCAATGGCCTCCGGGGTGCGCACTTGTGCGTTGCGGAAGACGAAGCCGTCGAATCCCGCGTCGAGGTAGCGGCGCAGAATCTCGGCGCCCTCCTCGACGAGGACGGGTTTCATCATCGACCGGCGTTCCTCCGCTACTGACTCGAGAACGCGAGCCTTGTCGCTTTCGCTCGCGACCGGGATGACCGGCGACGCGACGGTTCGCAGGATCGTGGACGGGTCGCGTCCGACAGCTTCGCAGTGGCGGTCCAGGACCTCGAGCTTGCGGGTCGCGTCCTCGAACGTGCCGAACCAGTTGGTGATATCCGCGTATTTGGCCGCGAGCCGCAGCGTCCGCTTCTCACCGCCGCCACCGACCAGGATCATCGGACCGCCCGGCCGGATCGGACGTGGCCGGTTGAGCGTTCGCTCGATCCGGTAGTAGGAGCCCTGGAAGCTCGGGCGTTCTTCGGTGAACATCGCCTTGCAGATCGCCAGGGCTTCCTCGAGACGATCCTCACGCTCGCCGATCGCCGGGAAGTCGAAGCCCAGGCCCCGATGCTCCGACTCGTTCCAAGCGGCGCCGATTCCGAGGATCGCGCGACCTTTCGAGATGACGTCGAGGGTCGTCACCGTCTCCGCGAGCAGCGCCGGATTGCGGTACGTAACGCCGGTGACCATCGTCCCGAGCATGACCCGGTTGGTGCGCGCGGCTAGAGCTCCGAGGGTCGTGTAGGCCTCGAGCATGGGCTCGTCTTCGAGGCCGACGACGCCGATCTGGTAGAAGTGGTCCATGACCGTTACGAGGTCGAAGCCGGCAGCCTCGGCCGACGTCGCCAGCTCGACGACGCGATCGAAGATCTCCGCGTCGGGAATGCCCTCGAAAGTGAAGTTGGGCATGTGGAAGCTGAAAAAGGGTCGCATTACTCGAATACCTGGCTTGAGATGCAGTCCCGGGAGTGGGAGACGGGCCGCTGGACCGTAGCACGGGAAGCCGCCGATCGCCCCGCGAACGGCGCCGGCGTCGCGCGCCATGCGCTCCAGGACGCGCGGCCCACCTGCACGCGCCTACGATGCAGCTGCGAAGCCGCTATGCTCCGTCTCGGTCTCGATTGGTCGCGTTTTCGCATCTGGAGGCTCTAATGGATCCGACAAACCAGCCCCCCGGCCAGCCGACGCCGCCCTGGGGACCCCCAGCTGAGCCGACGCCCTGGGGGACGGCCCCGGAGCCGGGCGCGCCTCAGCCAGGCCAGCCGACGCCGCCCTGGGCCGCTCCAGGGGAACCGACGCCCCCATGGGCCGCCCCCGGTCAACCGGGCGCACCGCAGCCGGGCTACCCCCAGCCGGGCTACCCCCAGCCGGGCTTTCCACCGCCGGGAGTGCCCGGACAGCCGTGGCCTCAGGCGCCGCAGAAGTCCGGCGGAAAGCGGAGGCGGATCGCCCTTTCCGCCGTAGCGGCCCTGGTGGTCATCGTCGCCATCGTGGCCTTCAATGTACTCAAGGGCTCCAATGACGGGAAGGTGCTCTTCTCGACCGACGTGCCCACCTCCGCACAGAAATGCAACCCGACCAACGTGGTCACGACTATCTCGGCCAAGACGTCCGTTTACGCCACCTACGAGTACACGGGTCGGATGGGTTCCGACCAGGTGACCCTCAACATCTCCAAAGACGGCACCGCTTACGGCGTCCCGGTCACGTTCGCGGTCACGGACACGAGCGGCACGGACTGCGGCTACGATCCCACCGATTGGAGCGGGGAGCCAGGGTGGGGCGCCGGCACGTGGAAGTTCACCCTCACGGCCGCCGGAAAGACCGTTTCGGAGGGCTCTCTGGTAGTAACCCCATAGGTTCGATCGGGTGGAGCGCGGTGTCGCGAAGCGGCGGCGCGCTCCACTTTGCAGCTACCTCGAGCTCTCGCCGGAGGTCTCGCTCGAGAGCGCGGCCGGCGGGGATTGAGGCAGGTCGCCGGACGGCGCGATGTCAGCCGCGCGCCCTCGAGGCGTGGCCCTGGCGGCGTGGCAGAGTCGCTGCCGCGACCACGACCGGCGTGGCTGCGGCTAAACGTCGAGGCCGACCCGCTCTGGCCGCGGTTCCCGCCGCCGCAGGCATCACCGAGGCGGCCATGATGATCAGGCCGTCGAGACAGGCTTGCCGCCGGGCTTCCCCCTCGAGCCGCCCGTAGAGGATGCGCCACAGGGCCGCGATGCTGACGATGGCGCCGATCACGTTGCAGCCTTCGGAGACGACCCGGAGCAACGGGCCGGATGTGCCGGGGAATACGTCCGGGATGTCGGCTACGAGCTGGCCGCACGCGGTTATGCCCAATGCGATGGCGAGCACCCATCGGTACCCTCGGTGCTCCGGCGTGCTTCGTGACGCTGCGATCGCCACCGCCAGAGCCCCGGCTCCGGGCGCCACGGCGGATGAGATGTCCTCGAACAGGAGCCAGTAGTTGCCCGGATTGGCGAATTCGAGTACCGCGCTGACGGCCGTCACGAGCAGCCCGGCCAGCAGGATCGTTCGAGCCCGGCGAGCGGGCGCAAACAGGGAGATGCCGGCTTCCCGCTGAACCCGCACGCCCAGCCAGCCGACCGCCGTGAGGTTCACAGTGCCGGGGCGGCCAGAGCCCACCCGGGTCTGGTGCGGCTGTATCTGGACATCGACTCCATCGTTTCCACCACTGGGGGGCGATTCGCGCCGAGCAAGGTGGCAGGAGGCCATAGTTTGCGGCCGGCCTGCTCTCTAGGTATCGGCTTGCGCCGCTCTTCCCTGACCTGCGATTCGCTCCTCAGGAAAGCCGGAGAAGGTACCGTAGTCGCGTCGATCGACCCCATGGTGCGGACTAGCGAAAGACTTCATGCGGCTACACGAATTCGCCCTGGAACGGTTCTTCGCCCGCTGGGAGTTCACGGCGGAGTTGCTGCTCTGCGCGTCGGACGTGGAGGGCTGGCGACTGCGCGACTTGCTGGATCTCGCGGACGAGGACGGCCTGCGGCGCTGGGAAGACCTCCGCCTCGGGTACACGGAGTCGGCGGGAGACCCTGCCTTGCGAGCGGAGATTGCGCGGCTGTACGAGCACGTCCAGGCCGACGACGTGCTCGTTTTCGCCGGCGCCGAGGAGGCCATCTTCGCCCTGCACAACGTGTTGCTGGGGAGCGGCGACCACGCCGTCGTCGTTCGGCCCGCGTATGAGTCGCTGGCCGAAGTGGCTCGAGCCGCCGGCGCGGAAGTTACACGCGTGGGGTTGCGCCCGGACGAGGGCTGGCGCCTCGACACCGCGGACGTGAGCGCCGCGCTCCGCACGAACACGCGGCTGATCCTGGTCAACGAGCCGCACAACCCGACGGGCTCGCTGAGCGACCGGGCGACTTTCGATCGATTGGTCGGATTGGCGGCCGAGTCTGGCGCCCGACTGGCCGTCGACGAGGTCTACCGCTTCCTTGAGTTCGACCCGGCCGACCGGCTGCCGGCTGGCGCGGACGCTCTGGAGAGCGGCGTCAGCATCGGCGTCATGTCCAAGTCGTTCGCGCTGGCGGGGTTGCGCATCGGCTGGATCGCCACGCGCGATCGCGAATTGCTGGCGCGGTTGGCAGCGTTCAAGGACTACACCACGATTTGCAGCTCGGCGCCCTCCGAGGTACTGGCCCTGATCGCGCTCCGAGCGCGGGACCGGGTGCTGGCGCGCAACCGTGGGATCGTCCTCGGGAACATGCCGCTGCTCGACGCGTTCTTCAGCCGTTGGGAGGGAGTGTTCGAGTGGGTCCGGCCGCGCGGCGGGAGCATCGGCTTCCCGCGGCTGGCTGCGGACGTGCCGATCGACCGTTTCGTCGAGGATCTCGTGAGCGAAACGGGCGTCCTCTTGGTGCCGGGAACGGTCTTCGGCGACACCGCGAACCGCTTCCGGATCGGTTTCGGGCGAACGAACATGCCGGAGGCCCTGGAGCGCCTGGAGGCCTTCGCGCTCCGAAGCCTCAAGTAGGCCGTCGGGCCGGGATGTAGGCTGATTCGGTTCGAGCGGACCCCGAGGCTCTTTCCGTCACGCTGGAGGTCTGGAGATGCCGTTCAATGTCGGTCTTGGATCGTTCGGCAGCCACACCGGATCCGCCCCTTCGCCTTTCGACGCGCTGAACGGGCCGCGGCTGGCCGGCCCGGATGGCAGTCATCCCCTGCATGACGTCCGCGCCGAGGAACTCCTTCGTCCGAGCGACGGCGCCGTGACGGGCGAGATCGTGCTCGATCGCCCGGCAGTGGTGGGCGTGGGGATTACCGGTCGTATCCGGCTCACTGCCACGAAGGAGATCTCGTCGCGCAAGGCGTATCTGCGTCTCGTGGGACTGCGGCTCGACGAGGTCAGGCGATCGGTGGAGCACCGCGACTCGAAGGGCAACGTCACCTACACGGAACGTTGGGTCGAGACATCCGGGAAGCTATTCGTCGCCGACTCGTTCCTCGAGCCGCCAATTCCGACGAGCTTCGAGCCGGGCGCGACGTGGGAAGCGACGTTCGTCGTCCCGGCGCCGCAACTCGGGCCGCCCTCGGCTCACCTGGGCGAGTCGATTATCGCCTGGGCTCTCGAGGCCCGATGGGACGTGCCGATGGGCTCCGACCACTGGGTCGCCGCCTTCCTGCCGCTCGCACAGAACCCGGACCTGCTTCGAGCCGGGATCGGCAAGCAGGGTGGCATGAGTCTGCTGGACTCCGTTTCCGTTGGCGATGCCGCGATCGGGATCACCTCTCCCCTGCCCGCGCCCGCCGGTCAGGAGATCGTCGTCAAAGTGGCGTGGCCCTCGGCACCGTCCGGACAGGGGGCTCGCATCGAGATCCATCGCCGGACGAACGCCCCGAACGGAGCCGAGGGGATCGTCGCGTCCGTGGGCATCGACCCTGCCACGCTGGCGAGCGGAGCGGCCGAGGCGCGGCTGCTGATCCCGGCCGGCTCGGCGCCATCGTTCGACGGCGCCGGGCTCGAGATCGACTACGTCGTCCGCGTGCTGGTCGATCGACGCTTCCGAAGCGACGCGGCCATCGAGCGCCCGGTCGGGATCGTCTAGGGAACGCCGGCGGGCCGCTCGACGTGCAGCTCAGTTCTGTAGACTCGGCGGCGGACAAGACGCGCCCAAGGCTGTCACATCCGCTGAGTGGAGGTGGGCGAAATGGCCGGTGACACGACCAGCAGACCCGCGCCTCCCAGCTCGGCCGACTTCGTCGATCTGCTCGGACCCGCTGGCCCACTGTGGTCGGAACTCCAGGAAGCCATCCGAACCGCCTACCCCACGGTGACCGAGCGGTGGATCTACGGCGGTCGCAAATACGGCTGGTCGTGTCGGCTCGAGCGCGGCAACAAGGGGATCCTCTACATGACCCCCGACTCCGGCCACTTCCGCGTCGGGCTGGCGCTACCCGATGCCTCCCGAGAAGCGGCACTCGCAAGCGATCTGCCGGCCACGATCCGCGAGGAACTGGCCGCAGCCACGAAAGCGATGGAGGGCTGGCCAGTCCGACTGGCCGTGCACAACAGCGCAGACTTGGCGGCCGCCCTGAAGCTGGCCGAGCTCAAGCTCGCGAGCTGAGGGGCTCGGTGCGGCTGGCCACCATCGAGCGCGCGGCCAGCGACCCTATCCGGCGTGAGCGGTTTCGACCTTCTCGGTCTTGAACGCGCCGACCGGGCACGACACCCCGGTGGCGTGGTTCGGGCAGTAGCCGTTCGGAACCTTGTTCAAGTACTGCTGGTGGTAAGCCTCGGCGAAGTAGAACTCGGGCGCGGGCTGGATCTCGGTCGTGATCGTGCCGCGGCCGGCAGCTTTCAAACTGGCCTGGAAGGCGTCGCGCGACGCCTCGGCCTCCCGCTGCTGTGCCTCGCCGTGGGTTAGGATCGCCGACCGATATTGCGTTCCCCGGTCGTTGCCCTGGCGCGGCCCCTGCGTCGGATCGTGCTCCTCCCAGAAGATCTTGAGCAGCTCACCGTACGAGATCAGCTTCGGGTCGAAGACCACACGAACAGCCTCGGCGTGGCCGGTCTTGCCGGTGCAAACCTCCGCATATGTCGGGTTGGGGGTCGAGCCGGCGGCGTACCCGACCGACGTCGAAACCACCCCGGGCGTCTGCCAGAAGAGCTTCTCGGCGCCCCAGAAGCAGCCCATCGCGAACTCGGCGATCTCGGTTCCGGCGGGATAAGGCGGACGCAGTGCGGCGCCGTTTACGGCATGGCGCTCGGGCACGGGCATTGCCTCGGTGCGGCCGGGCAGGGTCTCGTTGGCGGTTGGCAATCGGAGCTTGCGGGAATCGACGAACCAGTTCATGACTTGAGTTTACGCCGCGGGTTCCCGTGAGTCCGTAACCCGTCCGGACGGGTTACGGAGTGGGCCGCGGGTAGGCGCCACGAACCGGGGGCGGCCTGGGCGGCACTGCCGCGTCGCATCACACGCCGGGCGCCGAACGTCGATTGGCGCGACTATGCCATCCATGCACAAGGCGACCCTTCGACTCTTCCCGGTGGCGCTGGCTCTCGCAGCCGCGGCGTGCGGTACGCCGACACCGCCCCCGACCGAGACCGCCGGGCCCAGCCCGACCGGCTCGAGCGCGACCCCGAGCCCTGACATCGCCTCAGACACGGTATGGCTCTGCCGGCCCGGGATTGCGAACGATCCGTGCGCCGGCAACCTCGACACGACCGTCATCGAAGCCGACGGTTCGACTCACGTCGAGACGGCCAGAGCGGCCACGGATCCGCCGATCGACTGCTTCTACGTCTATCCGACGGTCAGTCGCCAGGCCGGTTCGAACGCAACCCTGATCATCGACCCCGAAGAGCGCGCCGTAGCAACCGCCCAGGCGGCCCGCTTCTCGCAGGTTTGCCGGGTCTTCGCACCGATGTACCCGCAGTTGACGCTCGCTGACATCACCAAGCCCGACGCCATCTCCGCGACCGGTGCCCTGACCGCCTACCTCGGCGTCAACTCGGCCTTCCGCGACTACCTCGCCCACTACAACCATGGCCGAGGCATCGTCTTCATTGGCCATTCGCAGGGCGCGTCGATGCTGATAGCTCTGCTCAAGTACGAGGTCGACCCCAATCCGACGACGCGGAGCCTGCTCGTATCGGCCCTGCTCCTGGGCGGCAACGTGACTGTGCCGGTCGGGGCGACGGTGGGCGGCGATTTCCAGAACATCCCCGCCTGTGGCTCGTCCGGCCAGACGGGCTGCGTCGTGGCCTACTCCAGCTTCAACGGGACGCCGCCGGCCGATGCCTATTTCGGTCGTATCGGCACCGGGCTCAACCCGTTCGGGGCGATCGGGTCCGCGGCTTCGGGGCCGATGCAGATCATGTGCGTGAACCCGGCTGCCCCGGGAGGCGGGAGCGGTGCGCTCGCGCCCTACTTCCCGACGAAGAGCTTGTCGACAATTCTGGGCGCGTCCGCGCCTTCGATACCGGCGTCGACACCGTTCGTCGCGGCTCCCGGGGAATTCTCGGCCCACTGCGTCAGCTCGGACGGAGCAACCTGGCTCCAGATCGATCGTACGACCGGGCCGGCCGACCACCGACCGACGGTCTCGACAGTGTCGGGCCCGCGGTGGGGGCTTCACACGGTCGACGTCAACATCGCGCTCGGCAACCTGGTCGAATTGGTCCGGGCCGAGGCTGCGGCCTACGCCCACTGAAGCTCGGCGACGGCGCGCCGCCGCCCCGCCGAGCCGGCCGGGCCGGTGACCCTCGTGTCAGTTCGGCTTGGTGGCCGACCCGCCGAGAGTGACGTTCACCGAGAGCTCTTCGACGCCCCGCACCAGGCCCACCGCGAGCTTCCCCGCACCGGCCTTCTCGAGGGCCTCGTGCAGTTCGTCGGGATCGGAGATCGGCGCTCCGGCTGCGGAAACGATCAGGTCGCCCTCGCGGATGCCGGCTTCCTCGGCCGGACTGCCTTCCTCGACGCCGCGAACCAGCACGCCGTCGCGATCCGGAAGGCCAACGGCCCGCCGCAAATGTCGGGCAACGTGGCTCGGCGCCACCGCAATACCGAGCCTTGGGCGCACCGTGGATTCGCCCCGGCCAAGCGCGTCGATGCGCGCTCGCAGGCTTTCGTCCGCGGGGAGTGCGAGGTAGAAGCCCTCGCCGAGCCGCTGTGTATTCAGGCCGAGCAATCGACCTTCCGCGTCCAGGACCGGGCTGCCCGATGACCCCGATGCCAGCGGTGCGGTGTGTTCGATGCTGCCGCCGATGAGCCGACCGCCCGGCCCTCGGAACGAGCGCTCTCTGCCGGAGACGAAGCCGACCGTCGTGCGAACGCCGCCGCTGGACGCGCTCGCGACCGCGAAGACGACCGTTCCAATCGCCGGATCGGCCGAAGGCGCCCACACCAGCGCAGCCGCGCCGGCCGTGTCGACCTCCAGGATCGCGAGATCGCCGTCCATGTCCTGGCCGAGCAAACGCCCGCGGGCGTGCCGGCCGTCCGCGAAGACGCAGGTCGCTTCGTCGCCGTGAACGTTGTGGGCGTTCGTGAGGACGCGGTTCTCGGCGACTATCACGCCCGACCCGCGGCGCCAACGTCCGCCGATGCCGACCACTCCGGGTGCCGCGCTCGAGCCAACTCGTGCCACGGCCTGCTGCAATTCGTCCAACGCGCTCATCGATCGCTCCTGGGTCCGCCCGACGAAAGCGCGGCGGCCGTCTGTGAGTGGAACTAAGTAACTAGCGAGTTGCAAGTTACAACGCCCGACGCCAACGCGCAATAGGCAACGCGCTACGATTGGGCCATGTCAGAAGAACCGCGGCCTACCCCGCTTCAGGCGGCACTCGATCGCGTCGGCGATCGCTGGAGCTTGCTCGTCGTCGAGGCGCTGCTCGACGGGCCGAGAAGGTTCAACGACCTGCAGACCGCGCTGCCGGGCATCGCGCCGAACATCCTGTCCGACCGGCTGAAGCGCCTCGAGCGCGAGCGGGTTCTGGTCGCAAACCCCTATTCGCGGCGGCCACTCCGGTTGAGCTACGACCTGACCGCCGAAGGGCGCGAGCTGGCCGGTGCGCTGCGCCTTCTAGCCGACTGGGGGTCCCGCCCGGGAACGTCGGACGCGCTCCGTCACCAGGCTTGCGGGACGCCGCTGGAGGCTCGCTGGTATTGCCCGACGTGTGCCCGGAGCATCGCCGAGGACGAAGCGCCGGAGCTGAGGCTGATGTAGAGAGCGCGGGCCGGGGCGACCTGCGCCGTTCGAGCGCGGGCCGGGCGCCCTGCGCCGTTCCTGTCGTCGCGACGGGGCAGGTCCGCGCCGTGGCGCGAAGCTCGCAGCCTCATAGTGGCCTCGGAGAGAAACGGAGGTCACCATGACTGCATACGATTCCGGCGGCAGGAACGAGCCTGGAGCTGCCCAGCTCGAGCTCGGGCGTGCGACTCACGCCCATTACCCGCACCACTCCTACCCGTCGCCCGGCGGCGAGCCCGACGACGATCTGGACGGCGTGGCACTGCGCGCGGCTGCCGGGCTGGTCGGCGGCCTCGACGACGAGACGGCACGCGGACACCGATCCGGCATCTCACCGGACGACTGGGCCCGCCACGAGGCAAACCTCGCCGAGATCCTGAGCGCGCTCGGTCTGGACCTCGAGACGCCCGGCACTCATGACACTCCCCGCCGGCTGCTGCGAGCCCTCTACGATGCGACGGAGGGCTACGACGGCGACCCGAAGCTCGTCACGGTCTTCCCGACCGAGTGCCACGGCGGTGCAAGTTGCGAGCTATCGCAGGTGGTCGAGGGCCCGATCCCGTTCAGCGCACTGTGCGAACACCACGCCCTGCCATTCATCGGGCGAGCGTTCGTCGGGTACATCGCCCACGAGAACCTCATAGGCATCAGCAAGCTGACTCGCCTCGTTCGGATCGCTACGCGCCGGTTCGGCGTTCAGGAACGGATGACCCACCAGATAGCGGATGCTCTGTCTGAGCTGACCCAGCCTCACGGCGTAGCGGTCTACATGGAAGCGCATCATCTGTGTACCCAGATTCGGGGTGTGCGCGAAGTCCAGCCGATCACCCGGACGATCGCATTCCGGGGTGCGTACGAGAAGGACCCATCGCTGCGCGCGGAGTTCTACGATCTCGCGGGATTGCAGCGGGGCATTCGAGAGTAGCCTTCAATCGAGGCGATTAGCCTGCAATCGGGGAGAGCATGACCGACAGAAGCGAAGGACTGCCTCTGGACTCGCTCTGGCTTGCCCCGGGCCGCGGCTCGGCCGGTGGTTTAGCCGGCACCGCGGAATCGCGTGGAGGCGTGCTGCCGCCGGTTCTCGCGGCGAGATTCGATGGCGAGCTCCGGGTCGAATTGCGGCCCGATCGTCCCACCGTGATCGCCAACTTCGTGACGAGCGTCGACGGCATCGCCGCCATGGGGTCGTCGGAGCCGAGCGCAGGGGGCGCTGAGATCTCCGGTTTTTCGGAATCCGACCGCTTGATGATGGCTCTTCTGCGCAGCCTCGCCGACGTGGTCATCGTGGGAGCGGGCACAGTTCGAGTCGCGCGCAAGCACGAGTGGACGCCGCGACGGGTCGCGCCTGCCCTCGCCGAATCCCTGGCCGCGTGGCGATCCGACCTGAAGCTCGCCCCGCAACCCACGACCGTCGTCGTAACGGCGCGCGGCGACGTCGACCCGACCCAGCCGGGCCTCTCGGCTCCGGATGTGCCGGTCATCGTGGTGACGACCCGGGCGGGAGCGGCCAGGCTCGCGACTCTGCCGCTGCCCCCGAACATGCGGGTGGAGATTGCCGGAGAAGGGCCGCAGGTTCCGGCCGAAGCTCTGCTCGCAATCGTGAGCGCCACCGGTGCACGCCTGGCGCTATGCGAGGGCGGGCCGCATCTCTTCGGCGAGCTTCTCCGGGCACGTCTCATCGACGAGCTCTTCCTGACCATCGCCCCGCAGGTCATCGGCCGCGACGAGGCGGCGGCACGCCTCTCCCTGGTCGAGGGAGTCAGCTTCGGCGTTCGGGGCGCGGGCCGCTGGGCCAGCCTGGCGTCCGTCCACCGCGCCGGCGACGACCTCTTCCTGCGATATCGGTTCGAGCAGTAGGTTTTGGCGCCACGTCGGGGCATGTCGGCCCACGCGGCGGTGACGGCTCGACGGGCGTTTTGGGCCCTTCGGACCCCTGCCGGAAGTCGTCTGTCGCTTAAGATGAGCACGTCATCCATCGCGGCCGCCTTGTTCGGCTGCTCCACCATCCACGGAAGGCACTGATGAGTCGAACCCCGCGTATCGGCATCCTCACTGGCGGTGGCGACGTCCCCGGCCTGAATGCCGTCATCAAGAGCGTCGTCTATCGTGCAACCGAGCTCGGCTACGAGGTCTACGGCATCCGGCGCGGCTGGGAAGGCCTGACGCACATGAAGCCGGGCCCTGGCCTCGACAACGAGTACATCATTCCGCTCGATCGGACCAACACCCGCTCGATCGATCGGACGGGCGGCACCTGGCTGCACACTTCTCGAACGAACGCTCGCAAGATGAAGGCCGGCAAACTGCCCGCCCACATCGGGCCCGAACGTCTCAAGCAGCTTGAAGTGAAGGACGGCGTCTACAACTTCACGCCCGTCGTCCTGGAGAACATCGAGCGCCTGGGCCTCGATTACCTCGTCCCGATCGGCGGCGACGACACCCTGAGCTTCAGCCAGATTCTGGCCGACAACGGCGTCAAGCTGGTGGCCGTTCCCAAGACCATGGACAACGACGTCCAGGGCACGGAATACTGCATCGGCTTCTCGACGGCGATCACCCGGGCAAAGGAAGCGATCAACCGCCAGCGGACGACCCTCGGCTCGCACGAGCGGATCGGCGTCTTCCGGATCTTCGGCCGAGACGCCGGCTTCACGGCCCTCTACACGGCCTACGTAACGTCCGGCCGCTGCCTGATCCCCGAGTACAAGTTCGACCTCGATCATCTGGTCGAACTCCTCGTCGAGGACAAGAAGAACAACCCGAGCAAGTACTCCTTCGCCATCGCGGCCGAAGGCGCGGTCTGGCAAGGCGGCGAGCTGGCGGAGTACGGCCCGGCCGACTCCTTCGGTCATCGACACAAGGCCAACATCGCCGAAGTGCTCGCCTCCGAGATCCAGGCCCGCTCCGGCCACGAGACTCTGGCGAGCGAGCTGACCTACGACCTGCGCTCGGGCGATCCGGACGCAGTCGACTCGATCGTCGGCATCACTTTCGCCAACGTGGCCATGAACCTCATCGCCGACGGGGTCAGCGGCCGAATGGTCGCCATCCGCGGTGGCAAGTACAGCCACTCGCCGCTGCCGAACCCGGATCAGGGCCCGCGCTCCATAGACATAGCCACTATGTACAACACCGATCGCTATCGTCCGGTCTACACCAACCGCCAGGGCCTGCCCCTTCTGCTGGGCATTCCGGTGGCGGAAGACCCGACGCTGAACCAGTAGCTCTCCCGCTTTATGGCCGCGAAGGTCCCGGCAGCCTGCCCGGGGCCTTCGCGGAAACCGGCCACCTTTGCATGACCGTTTGACAAGCAGGGCCAACGCAATGCAGGGTTCACTGGTGACCACCTCCAATTCCCCCTCTTCCACTTCTCTCAACGGGCACGATTTACTGCGCGCCGTCGGTCTGGCGGTCGAAGGACCGGTCCTGTGGGGACACCCGCTGGCCGCAAGCGGCCCCGGCGTCTTCATCGTCGAGCTTCCGGCGGCGCAACCCAAAGTCTCGATCGACCCGGCCGCAATCCGCGAGTGGCTCGATCGCTCTCCGCAGCTCCGCCTCGACGGCCAACGCCCGACGGTGGCCGAGCTGCAATCCCGGCTGGCCTCGTTCTGGCTGCCCAGCCAGGTGATCCTGTACGTCGGATCGAGCAAGAAATCGGTCAGTGCCAGACTTCTCGGGATGTCCAAGACCCCTCTTGGGGAGCGACGTCCGCAACCGGCCGGTTATTGGCTCAAGACGTTGCGGGACCTGCCCAAGGCTCGGATCTGGTGGTCGGCAACCGCCGATCCCGAGCTCTATGAGGACACGCTGCTCGACGAGTTCGTGAAGGCTGCCGGGGCGCTGCCCTACGCCGTCCTCGCGGCGCAGTCGCGCCACCGCCCGGACCACGGCCTGTATGCCCCGCTCCACGACGAGAAACCAGCCCACGAGCCGCCGAAGCCCACGAAGATCACCGTCCTCCCCGATGGGCCCGAGGAGCAGCCGGCACGGGCCGTCAGACAGCGGTCGGCCAATTCCACTCCACGAAAACCTTCCGCTGCGGCCGCACGCAAGGCCCTCCTGGCCAAGCTGGCGCAGGCCCCGTCCGCGATCGAAGCGCCCAAGCGGCAGCCCGGATTGCGGCCGTCGATGGCCGCGCGAAATGCCGGGCAGGGTTCGTTCGCGGTAATCCCGACGCATCTGACCGCAGAAGGGCTCGTCAGCCTTCAGTCAGAACTCGAGGAATTGACGACGCGTCGGCGCCCGGAGGTCATTGCCCGCATCAAGTCGGCTCGTGAGCTCGGCGACCTCAGCGAGAACGCCGACTACGAGGCCGCCCGCAAAGAGCAGTCGTTCCTCGAAGGCCGGGTCCAGCAGCTCGAGCAGATGATCAAGTCCGCCGTCCTCATCGCCTCGTCCGACCGCACGGAAGTCGTTCTGGGCTCCACGGTCGTGGTCGAAACCGATCGCCACGGCGAGGAAACCTTCACGATCGTCGGTTCGGCCGAAGCGGACGCCGCGGCCGGCAAGATCAGCTTTACGTCGCCGATCGGCCGCGCCCTGATGGGCCGCAAGCCCGGAGAGACGGTTCGAGTTCAGGTTCCCGCCGGCACACTGGACTACCGGGTGGTCGAGGTTCGCTGAAACCGGCGCCAGCTGCCGACCGGGCCTTCGCGTTTCCCTTCCGGAGGACGGCCGGCTCTAGGACGACGCCACGAAGACGGGAACGTCGCCGACGACCAGGACCTTGCTCGGAGGGAAGTCCGCACGGGACCCATTCACTACCAACGAGACGCTGACTTCATCTGACACAGTCAGCATCTTCTGCCCGACAGGAACTCGACCGTTGACGAAAACGTTGGCGTGGACGCTGGGCTGGCCGCTGCCATAGATGAGCAACTCGTTCATGAGATGGGCCGGATCGAGCTTGGTCTGCGAAAGCGCCAGGCGGGTCGGGTCGATCACCTGCCATGCGGTGACCCCCAGCTGTTCGACGAGGACGTGATATCCGCCGTTCGAGGGGATGACGTTCGCGAGCGGAAGCGGGCCTGCGAAATGGACCACGACCCGAGGCGTGTCAGACCAGCCGTGCAGACCGAAGCCGTCGAAGGTGACACCGACTTGGTCGGTGACCGCCTCGGTAGTGATATCCACGGGCAGGGCAACGACCCAACGATCCGAGGGAACGCTTATGGCGGCCAACTCGTCGGCGATCAACCTGCTCGTCACAGTACCTACGAGGACGACGCCGCCGGTCTGAGCTGTCGACCCGTTCGCTTGCTCCATCGTCACGTTCGGCTTGAACTCGCCGGCGTACGACCCTGCGACCAGGCCGTATCGATTCCCGGCCAGGGCGTAGTACCTCACCCGACCCGTCCGCAGCTCGGCCCGCAGCCCCGGCACGATCTGGACCGGAACGATCGTTCCGTCGTTCGTGTGGTAGGCGAGCAGGCCGTTCGATTCCCCGAATCCGGAGACGTGAGTCGAGGGGCTGGGCAAAGCCGACGGCGATGGCGAGACACCGGAAACCGGGCTGCCGGACGGTATGGAGCCAGACGGCGTCGGCGAGGAAGCAAGCGGCAATGTGGATCGTGGCGATCCGGGAGAGCCGGGTGCAGTAGCGCTCCTGAGCAACGACGGTGGGAAGCTCCCGCCCGCCAGGCCCATATCCGCGACCACGACCGCCAGGCCTATCGTCGCCAGCACAATCGCCGCCGTCGTCAGCCCTGCGGCCAGCCGCCGCCTTGGTTCCATCTCATCATCGCTCGTGTGCGGAGACGCGGTGCAGTCTAGCCATCCGCGCCTCCGGACACATGCCTCAAGGCCGCGGGGCTTACGGAACTCAGCACGGCCGAGGAGCTGGCTGGGTCAAATGACCACGGTTCGTGCCGTGTGACGGGAGCGGGACCTTCCCGGCTTCCTGCGTGCCCAGGCTCTATTGAGCACTCGAATCAAACCGGACCCCATCCTCGCGCCGCTCGGGTTCATCGTGTCGGTGAGCCACTCGGCCAGGGCCTTGATGTCGCCGACGACCTTGGCGGTGGGGAAGCGCTCGACAGCGGACTGGCCTTCGTTGGACGCCCTCATGAAGAGCATTCCCGCCGAGCGGACACGCGCCACGGCAGTCATTCGGACGACGCGTTCGACGTCCGAGACCGAAATGCCGCTGTTCGCGCGGTTGACGACGAGGGCGAGGCGCTCGCGGATGTTCAGCTCGACCGCCACGTCGGCGAATTGGACCGCGGCCCGCAGACAGGGCACGTCGGGCGTGACGGGAACGATGATCTTGTCGGCGAGCGCGAAAATCTCCTGGTTGAGTGGACCGTAGTCCGGGTGCATGTCGACGAACACCCAATTGAACGAGCGGCGGGCAGTGCTGATCGCCTCGACGATTCGGCGCGGCTCCAGGATCTGCGTGTGGAGCGGCGACTGAGACAACACCAGCACCGAAACTCCGCTGCTGTGCCGAGTGGCGATCGTCGCGAACGACTCCTCGATGCCGGTATTGAGACCCTCGGTCCAGGCGGCGACGACCGTTCGAAGGCGCTCCATTCCGAGCGACGACGCGATGTGGCCGGTGACCGTGTCGCAGTCGATCAGCAGCACCCGCTGCCCCTCGAGGAGCTGCATAGCGGCGGCCAGGTTCATGGCGATGGTGGTCTTGCCGACGCCCCCCTTCGGGTTGAAGACGACGACCACGCGACCGTGGAGGTCCTCGGCCAGGCCGTCCACCAGGGCCTGCGTTTTGAGGAGCGAGCCGTCGGACGCCTCGTTCGTGGTCTCCATGCGGATCAGGATCGCTTCCACGCGCCATCGCAGCGACTCCGCGAGATAGGGGCGCGTGAAGTATTCGTCCTTGGAACTTGCCTGCCCGGCGAGGCGCATCCGATCCATGGCCCGCGGAGCCACGGCCATCAGGCACGGGGTGTTCCGTCCGTCTTCGTGCAGAACGGCGTACATCTCGAGGGTCTGCTCGAAGGCGTTTTCGCTGTCCAGGATGGCCAGGCCGATGTCCGAACGGGCCGCGAGAAGGGCTTCGAGCTCTTCGGGCGAGTGGATCTCGATCGACTCGTAACCGGCCTCAGACAGGTGCGCGCTGACCCCGACGAATTCGTCTCGTGGGAGCGCGATGGCAACTGCGGACCGGAGCACGGCGACGAGCGTCTCCTGTTGAGATGCGCGGAGGCGAGACCCCTAGTCTACCCGCACAATCGAAGGGTCGTGAGGGCCAACCGCCAAAGGTACTGGTGAAGCCTAGGACTCCAGCTTCGTGAGTGTCGTTCGGAGGACGTCCGCCGACAGTCTCACGCCCCGGGCCTCCGCCGGTGAAAGGTCGAGCCGAAGGACCCGTTCTATGCCCCTCCTGTTCACGACCGTAGGCAGGCTGAGGCAAACGTCGTCGATCCCATAGTAGTCCTGCACGAGGCTCGAGATCGAGAGCACCGTGCTCTGGTTCCTGACGATCGCTTCGACGATACGCGTCAGCCCGGCACCGATGGCGTAGTAGGTGGCGCCCTTGCGCGAGATGATCTCCTGGGCGGCGTCCCGAGTCTGAAGGAAGATGGAGTCCATATCCTCCTGGCCGAAGGAGATTCCGTTCTCGGCACAGAACGTGGGCAGGCGCATTCCGGCCACGTTGGCGAGGGACCACACGGGAACCTCGCTGTCGCCGTGCTCGCCGATGATGAAAGCATGGACGCTGCGCGGGTCGACACCCAGGCACTCGCTCAGCAGGTAGCGAAAGCGAGCCGTGTCGAGCATGGTCCCTGCCCCGAATACCTTCCGTGGCGGCAGGCCACTGAGCTTGAGCGTCACGCGGGTAAGGATGTCGACGGGGTTCGTGGCGACCACGATTATTCCGCCCGGGTTGGCGGCGGCGACCTTGGGCACTATCTGACCGAAGATCGCTGCGTTCCGCTTCAGGAGATCGAGGCGCGACTCGCCGGGCTTCTGGTTGGCGCCGGCTGCGATGACCGTGACGATCGCGCCCTTGCAGTCGGCGTACTCGCCCGCCCATACGCGCGTGGGGTGCGCGAACGGGACAGTGTGGTTGAGGTCCATGGCTTCGCCCTCGGCGCGCTCGTGGTTGACGTCGACGAGCACTATCTCCGCGGCGAGACCGGACAGGAGCAGGGCGTAGGCGAAGGTCGAGCCCACGAAGCCGACCCCGACGATGGCGATACGAGTCGGGCGATTCGCCTCAGGATCGAGCGCTTCGTCGGACGGTTCGGACGCACGTTCGGTCGCCACGGCGCGGGCTGCGGTCTTGTCTGTCATGTTTCTATTCTGGCGCCGGCGGCAAGCGCTAGTAGGGCCATGTCCACTCACGGATCTCGGGCGCGTCCTCGCCCTCGGCCCGCGTGTACGCCCGGGCCTCGGTGCGCTTGTCCTGCATCAACTGTCGCACGTGGCCGGCCCGCGCCGCCAACCCCGGGACGCGATCGATGGCGTCGATCACCAGGTGGTAGCGGTCCAGGTCGTTGAGCATGACCATGTCGAACGGGGTCGTGGTCGTTCCTTCCTCCTTGTAGCCGCGAACGTGGATGTTGTCGTGGCCGTTGCGTCGGTATGTGAGGCGGTGGATGAGCCACGGGTAGCCGTGGTACGCGAAGACGATCGGCTTGTCCGTCGTGAAGAACGAGTCGAACTCCTTGTCGGTCATACCGTGCGGATGTTCCGACTCTGGCTCGAGACGCATCAGGTCTACGACATTGACGACGCGGACCTTCACGTCCGGCAGATATTGGCGCATCAGGTCAACGGCAGCGAGCGTTTCCAGCGTAGGAACATCGCCGCAGCAGGCCATGACGACGTCCGGCTCGCCGTCCTGATCGTTGCTTGCCCAGTCCCAGATGCCGATGCCGCGCGTGCAGTGCAGGATGGCCTGCTCCATGGTCAGCCAGTTGGGGGCGGGCTGTTTGCCGGCCACGACCACGTTGACGTAGTTGCGGCTGCGCAGGCAGTGGTCGGTCACCGAGAGCATCGTGTTCGCGTCCGGCGGGAAGTAGACGCGGATGATCTCGGACTTCTTGTTGACTACGTGGTCGATGAAGCCCGGGTCCTGATGCGTGAAGCCATTCTGGTCCTGCCGCCACACCAGCGAGCTGAGCACGTAGTTGAGCGACGCGATCGGCCGGCGCCACGGAATGTTGCGCGTCACCTTCAGCCACTTGGCGTGCTGGTTGAACATCGAGTCGATGATGTGGATGAAGGCTTCGTAGCAGTTGAACATGCCGTGGCGGCCCGTGAGCAGGTAGCCCTCCAGCCAGCCTTCGCACTGGTGCTCCGAAAGGACCTCCATGACCCGGCCGTCGGTGGAGAGAACGTTGTCTTTGGCGTCCTCGGGGATCACCTCGGCGTCCCAGGCCTTGCCGGTAACCTCGAAGATCGCCTGGAAGCGGTTCGAGGCCGTCTCGTCGGGACCGAACATGCGGAAGTTGTCGACGTTCCTGGCCATCACGTCGCGCACGAACGTGCCGGCGACGAAGGTCGCCTCGGCGATGGAGCCGCCCGGCTTCGGCACGTCCACGGCGTAATCCCGGAAGTCCGGCATGATCAGCTCGCGCAGCAGCAGTCCGCCGTTGGCGTGCGGGTTCGCGCCCATTCGGCGGTCGCCCGCCGGCGCCAGAGCTGCCAGCTCGGGCCGGAACGCACCGTTCTCGTCGAACAGCTCCTCGGGCTTGTAACTGCGCATCCAGCTCTCGAGTAGTGCGCGGTGGCCGGAGTTGGTCCGCACCTCGCCCATCGGCACCTGGTGGGAGCGCCAGGTTCCCTCGACCTGCTTGCCGTCCACGACCTTCGGCCCGGTCCAACCCTTGGGCGTTCGAAGGACGATCATCGGCCAGGCCGGGCGCTCGGTCGACTTGCCCGATCGGGCCGCCGACTGGATTTCGCGGATCTCGTCGAGCACCGCATCCAGGGTCGCGGCCAGCTGCTGGTGGACGAGCGCCGGGTCGTCGCCGGTGACGAAGTACGGCTTGTACCCGTAGCCGATCATCAGATCCCGCAGCTCGTCCTGGGGGATGCGCGCCAGAACGGTGGGATTGGCGATCTTGTAGCCGTTGAGGTGCAAGATCGGCAGGACGGCGCCATCGCCCACCGGATCGAGGAACTTGTTCGAATGCCAGCCGGTCGCGAGGGGACCGGTCTCGGCCTCGCCGTCGCCGACGATGCAGCACACCAGCAGGTCGGGGTTGTCGAAAGCCGCGCCGTAGGCGTGCGACAGCGAGTAGCCGAGCTCGCCGCCCTCGTGGATCGAGCCCGGAGTTTCGGGCGCGACGTGGCTGGGGATGCCGCCCGGGAACGAGAACTGGCGGAATAGCTTGCGGATGCCGTCTTCGTCCCGGGTGATGCTCGGGTAGAAGTCCGTGTAGCTGCCTTCCAGGTACGTGTTGGCGACCAAACCCGGGCCGCCGTGCCCCGGGCCGATGATGTAGATGGCGTTCAGGTCGCGGGCCTTGATGACCCGGTTCATGTGCGCGTAGATGAGGTTCAGGCCCGGCGTCGTGCCCCAGTGCCCGAGAAGCCGCGGCTTCACGTCGGCGGCTTCCATGGGGCGGCGGAGGAGCGGGTTGTCGAGCATGTAGATCTGCCCGACGCTGAGGTAGTTGGCCGCTCGCCAGTAGGCGTCGATCAGCCGCAGCTCTTCCGGAGACAACGGACCCGCCCCAGAGGCGGCTGTCGTGTTGGCGTGGTCGGTCGTCATCCCGAACCTCCATGGTGGCTACGAAAGCGCCGAGCGCTGCGGCAGCACGCGACTCACTTCATGCTCTCACGAACTCGCGCAACGGCGCCACCCGGGCTCGTTAACCTTGACCGCGGCGGCGTGCGTGCCGCTGGCCTCGACGCCTCTCAACGCGGCAGGGCGTGTTCCTCCAGAGGCGTGTCCCAGTGCGCATCGAGGAGCTCGAAGCGGCGCTGTTCTTCCTTGCGGAGCTTCTCCGCGTCGGGATACAGCCGTTCGATCATGGCCGGCTCGGTGTGCTCCTCCATGGCGGCCCAATCGCGGTACGTGATGGTTACCTCGAAAGTCCAGTCCTGCCGTCCGTCGCCATGGAAACGCGGCGTGTAGGCGCGGATGTCGAGCATCCGGCCGAGTTCGAGCTGGGCGCGGAGGAGCGGCCAGTGGTTGCGCTCGAAGAGTTCGACCCACTCGTCCTGAAAGCCCCAGCGGATCTTGTAGAAGTACTGGACCGTGACAGCACCGGCATGGCTTTCGCTCATGTGCGTCTCCTCCTGAGCCGGCAGGCGTCAATTCGACCGGCCGGGCCAGCCTACACGCATCCGACCGGACGCGCCTCCGGCCGCGAGAATGTCGGCGAAGTGCCACTTCGGGGCCCTTTGGCGGCCGCCCGTCGCCCTCTCGGCCCCGCCATCGAATGCCCGTTGGCTCTCAGACCAGGACGAGCGGTCGCCGATTATGGGTTCAACCTCCACATCGAGGGAACGTGAACATCCCGTCCCGAACGGCCTCTCCCGATACCGAAACCGAGCAGACCGCATTCGAGCATCGGCTCGAAGGCCGCGACAGCACCAGCGCAGCCGCGTCCCAGCTGGGCTTCATGCTCGCGGGCGCCCAGTGGCGCGACTCGTGGCTGCACGGATTCCGCAGCCTCTACCTCGTCATGGAAGTGATCCTCCTCGGGCTCGCCGGTGGCCTGCTCGTATCGATCCTGACCCTCAGCGTGGACCGAGCGTGGGTCCCGGCATCACTGCTCGTGGTCGACGCGACCGGCAGCTTGCATGGCTGGGCTCGGCGCCCTCTACTTGCGCGCCTCGCACGTCATCGGCTAGCCACGGCGGCAGGCACGGGAGCGACCGCGGCGGCCGGGTCGACCGCGGCGGCCGGGTCGACTGCCGCGACGCTCGGGTCGGCCGCCGAGTTGTCGCCCGCGTAGACCCGGCGGATCGCGGCGACGAGCCCCGTCAGCGATTGAATCCGGGCCCTGCCGAACGAGACCGAGATCGTCGCTCTCCGTACGCCCAGGCGTTCTGCCACTTCCGATTGGCGCAGGCCGTCGAGCAGAGCGAGTCGCGCGACGGCTCTCTGGCGGGAGGTCCGCCCCTCGAGCAGGTCGGCCAGAGCCGGCGTCATGTCGGCCAGCAGCTCGTCAACTTCGTCGCGGCCCGTCATGAGGACGAGCCTATCGTGCCGCGAGCGCGCCGCCTTCATGGCCTCACGCGCGACGGTGAAAGCCCGCCCCGTCCGCTCGGTGGCGGGTCCCTCGCCCGGATCTACGCAATCCCTGACGCACACCCACCGGATCGGTCGCGATTCGGGGGCGAGCGCGGCCCGCAGAACGGCCACGAGCGGATCCGATTCCGCGGCCAGGAGTCCTTGCAGCTCGTCGCCCTGGAGGAACCCGAACGGCGCCAGACGCTGCTCGCCGTAAGCCGCATCCAGCTCCGCGACGAGATCCCGCAGCCAGGCCGTGGATCCGACGCGGTCTCGTTCCGCGCCCAGGACCTCACCCATCAGAACCAGGCCGCGAAGCTCCTCCATGGTCGCGAGGCTAGCTCCCGGCCGTGGTAGCCGTCAACGGCTATCCGGAATGCAGGTAGCCGGATTCGACAGACTGAACGGCGAGTCCGGCGCCCGCGGAGCCTCGGTCGGGCCCGGCGCCGGTCGAAGCGCGCCCGGTGCCGTCCGCACGTTGGGACGCACGCGAGCGACTCGGGTCTTTCCGCTCGACCCCGCCGCGCAGTCGTTATCCTGAACCCATGACCGCCGATACCGGCGCCGCGGGAACCCCCGGCGCTCCAGCCAGTGCTTCCGGCAGCTCGATCCCGCGCAACCCGGGGCGCCTCGATCTGGGCATGCGGGCCCGGCTCGTCTTCCCCAACCGCGAGATCGTGGAGCGGTACTACGTGCCGCTGATCTACACCGCTTGCCGGACGTGCTATTCGGAGCTCGCCCCCGACGACATCTTCGATCGAGCGGTCGAAGGCCGGATCCCTCTCGACAAGCAGCGCGAGCTGATCTCGAAGGTGATCGAATCCGGGCACGGCTCGACCATCGAGCACGTGGTCTTCACGTTCGCGATCACCGGAGTCACCCGGACGCTCAGCCACCAGCTGGTTCGCCATCGAGCGGGCGTCGCGTTCGACCAGCAGAGCCAGCGCTACGTTTCGTACAAGAAGGGCGCCTCGACGATGCTCCCGGCGACGATCGCCGAGGCAGATCCCGACCTGCGAGAGCGCTACGACGAGCAGGTCGCGGGCGCGCTCGAACTCTATTCCGAGCTGCTGGAGGCCGGCGTGCCGAGCGAGGACGCTCGCTTCGTCTTCCCCAACGCCACCCGGACGAACCTGGTCATGACGACCAACCTCCGCGCCCTCATCCACATGTCCGGCCTGAGGCTCTGCACGATGGCCCAGTGGGAGATCCGCCGCCTATTCCAGCTCATCCGCCACGAGGTCTTCGCGGTCAGCCCATTCCTGGGCAGCTTCCTCGCGCCAAAGTGCGTTGCGCTCGGCTATTGCGACGAAGCGGGGAATCGCGACGAGCACTGCCCCATCCGACCTCACAAGGACAACGTCCTCGCGGCCTGGGCGGAGAAGGCGAAGAGCGCACGAGCCGCACCCGAGATACCGCCGGGCTGAGCCGCGCCGGCTCGGCCGCTCCCCGGGACGCTCGCCGCACGTTCCTCGGGACGCTCGCCGCCCGCAATATAGGTAAACCGCCCCGCGCGTGAGCGGTACGACTGGACGGTAGTCCTGGTACCTCCAGCCGAGTGCCTGCGGGCAACACCCAGCCCATCATTCGGACGACGAAATGCCCTCATGCTCACTCGGGCAGCCGCGATAATGACCCGTGGCTCCGGATTTGCATTCGTGCGGTGACGCACTGATGTGGAGCGGTGGGGGCAAGTAGACTCAACGTCAAGGTATCGGCACCCGGCCGGTGCCTAGAACGGCAACACAACGGGGAGATGAGCGTGAACGAAACGGCCGCGCGTCACCCGAACCGGTTCCTGGCGGACCTGACGCAAGCAATGCGTACAACCGCCGAGACGGCGCGGCAGGGGACGATCGAACAGGCCCAAGCCGACGCAAAGACGTACGTAGAACGGCTTCATGCCAGCACCGAGGACGAAGCGGCCTCGCTGCGGAAGGCTGCCGAAACAGACGTCGCTGCGATTCGAGACTGGTCCAAGGCTGAGATGGAGCGCATCCGCGTCGAAACGGAGAAGCGCGTTTCCCGGCGTCGTGAGCTTCTCGATCAGGAGCTCCACGAGTACAACGCCGCCATCGAGCTCGAGGTCCAGCGCGTCGAGAAGCGGGTCCAATCCTTCGAAGAGGAAGTCGCTCAGTTCTTCGAGCAGCTCCTCCAGGAAGCCGATCCGACGATCTTCGCCAGCATGGCCGCCCAGATGCCCGATCCGCCGGCCTTCACCGAAATCGCCAACGGCGCTCTGACGAGCGAACTACGTGCTCGACGCGAGCAGATCATGCGCACCGACGTGGCTCTGCCCGACTTCGATGCGGGTGGGTCCAACGGCGCGCGGCCCGATGCCAAGCGCGTCGCCGACAACGGGGAAGCGGCAGCCCGCCACGGCGCGGTTGCTCCCAAGCCGTCCGGCCGCGAGTCCACGCAGGTCGTAGTCGTCGGGCTCGTCAGCGTTGCCAGCATCGCCACGTTCAAGCGCCAGCTCGGCCGTTTGCCCGGCGTCAAAAACGTCGGCGTGTCGTCCGGTCCCGACGGGGAGTTCATCTTCACCATCGGGCACAGCGCCGACACGTCGCTCAGTACCCTGATCCCGACTTTGCCAGCCTTCCAGGCTCGTGTCGTCAACGAGCACGATGGCGTTCTCAACGTCAGCGCGCACGATCCTGAGGCAGAGGGCTAGACTTCTAGCCTCGTCCCCGACCGCCACCCAGGAGATCCCGCCACATTGGCCCGGTCAGCAGTCGTCATTGCACTTCCGCATGCAGAGTTGGTCGCCGTAAGCGCCCAGCTGGCTGAGGCCGGGTACGAACCCATTGCGGTGGAGTCCGCAGACGAGCTCGAGAAGCTTCTGAATTCTCGTCGCAACATCGGCGTCGCGATCCTCGACGGCGAGAACGACTTCGACCGGACGCTCGAGATGTACGCCCTCCTGCACGAGGACGACCGGAACATCCCGGCGCTGATGGTCGTTGCCGCGAGAGCACTCGATCGCATGAGTCTGGCCGGCCGGGCCCGCGTCAACGATGAGTACTTCACCCGCCCCTATTCCGCGGAGTCGCTGCGATGGCGGGTCGAAGCGATGCTCATCCGGGCCGAGGTCCCGACCGAAACGGGCCAGGGCCACGGCCCCATCATCGAAACCGAGTCGCGCGAAGCCGCGGAAGCGCCCGCAGACACCCGGCGGGGCCAGATCGTCATCGTCTTCAACCCCAAGGGCGGCGTCGGCAAGACGACAATCGCGATCAACGTCGCAGCCATGCTGCAGGTCCGCAAGAAGCAGCGAGTGCTCCTCGTCGACTGCGACACCGTCACTGGCCACATTGCCTCGTCGTTGGGCATGGAGCACGTCCGGACCGTCGCGGACGCCTGGACTGACGACCTCGAGACCGGGACGAGCGAGCCCTTCTCCGAAATCGCCGTCCCCCACTCCAGCGGCGTCTTCGTCCTGGTCATGGCCGAGTCCCCGCTGCACACGGAAATCCTCGAACCCAAGCGCGTGGCCGAGGCGATCACAGCCGCGCGGCGCTCCTACGATTGGGTCATCGTCGACATGCACCCCGACTACGGCCCGCTGAATCAGGGCATCTTCGAGCGGGCCGACAAGATCATCGTTCCGGTTACGCCCGACGTGCCCGCCATCAGGGCCGCCGTCCAGTTCCGCGAGGTCGCGGTCGAGCTGGCCATCCGCGAGCGCCTGGCCATGGTCGTGAACCGCGCCAACAGCGGCGTGTCGGTGGCCGACATGGAACGGACGGTCGGCATGCCGGCCCTGGCCGAAATTCGCTCCGCCGGAATGCTGTTCGTCCGTGCGGCCAACGAAGGCCGTTCTGCCGTCGAGCGCTTCCCCAAGGAGAAAGTGGTCGACGACATCGAGAGCCTCGTCGATCGGATGATCCAGACCCGGGACCCAGGCGCCGCCAAGACGGGCAGCGGCTTCATGGGCATCTTCGGTGGCAGTCGCGACGCAAAGTCGTCGGTGCGCGCCTCGTAGCCACTGGCCGGCTCATCCCGTTCGGCTCAGACGGTGTGTGGCATTTCGATAGCGTGCTCGGCGAAGGCCTTGAGTAGCCGCGACAGCAGCTCGCCGCCGACCGACCACCGCTCCGAAGCTCGAACGGTGCCGCGGATCTTCAGAGTGATCCCGCGTTCGCCGATCTCCGAGATCCTCTCGAAGTGGGGAGCTTCAAGGATTCTCGGTCCCCATTTCGCATCCGAAACGAGCTCTCGGCCTACCCCGTCGATGACTTCGGCCGCCAGTTCCAGATTCGTGCCGTAGACGACCAGGATGTCCTGGTTCACGCGCGCCCAGCCGCGAGTCATGTTGGAGGCGACGGTAATCTGACCGTTCGGCACCGAGTGAACGATGCCGTCGGTGTCGCGCAACGTCGTGCGGCGCAAGGTGAAGTCCTCGACCCTGCCCGACACGCCCGCGATAGCGACGATGTCGCCTTTCGAGTACTGGTTCTCGACCAGGATCAGCGCGCCGTTGAGGTAGTCACGGACCAGGTTCTGGGTACCGAGGCCGATCGCGATGCCGGCAATACCGAGCCCCGCGATGGCCGGGCCGACGTCGAGGCGAAAGCCGGCCTGCAGGATCATCAGGGCCGCGATCACGATCACGAAGAAGCGGATGACGTTGACCGCCAGCGTCTCGATCGTGTCCTGGCGCTTCTTGACCTCGACGGCGGTGAGATCCCGGGAGGTTCCCTCGAGTGCCTCTCGTGCGAATAGGGTGTGAACGGCCCCCCGAACGAAGATGTGGGCCAGCCGAATGATCAGCGCCGCGGCGACCAGGATCGCGATGACGGCCGCAGCGCCGGCGACCATCGGCCCAAGATGGAGCAGCGTGGCGCCGCCCCATGGCCAGGAGACAGTCCAGTCGGGGTTATCCATGCTCATAGCCTAGCGTGCCCGGCGAACTCTCGGCGGCGCACAAGAAGCGGCCCCTCGGGAGGGGGACCGAGGGGCCGCAAGACCGATTCGATTTCGCCCGCGAGGGCTCCTGTTCAGTCGGATGCGACGACGCCACCGATGCGCTCGGTGATGACCGACGCGACATCCCGAATCTTTTCGACCAACTCGGGGATGCGGCTCGGCTGGATCCGATTGCCGGATGCTCTGACTTCAAGGGCGGCAACGACGGAGGACCGCTGGTCGTACACGGGTACCGCAACCGCGTTGACGGTGGGCTCGTGCTCGCCGAAGGCGGTTGCGAAGCCGCGCTTGCGAACTCTGGCGAGTTCCTCGAGCAGAAGATCCACTCGCACGATGGTATGAGAGGTATAGGGCGTGAAGCCGATCTTCGACAGTCGGATGACCTCGCGCTCAGGTCGGTTCGAGAGCAGAACCTTTCCCGGAGCCGTCGCGTGAAGCGGCAGATTCCTGCCGGTGCGGTCATGCCCCATGCCGGATGCGTCTGACCAGGCGATGGTGACTACGCTGTCGCCTTCGAGCACGCCGATCGTGGTCGTTTCCTTCACGGAACGAGCCACGCCCTCGAGCTCCGACATCGCAATGGACCGGAGGTCGAGCGTCTTCTCAGCGTGTCCACCGAGGCGGACGACGGCAAGGCCCAAGCGGTACTTGCCCGAATCATCGTCCTGCTGGACCAGACCGCGCTTCTGGAGCGTGGCGAGCAGGCGTGAAGCAGTGGACTTGTGCAGTCCGAGGCGCCTGGCGAGTTCTGTGACGCCCGCCTCCCCTTCCGATTCCCCAAGGGCTATCAACAGCGAGGCGGCACGATCGACGGACCGTACAGCGTTGCCATCCAGCATGACCCTACTCCTCCCGGGCTCCGTATAAATGGGACGCGAGATTGCCTATCTGCAACCTTCGAACCTGGCCGCCTCTTGCCCGAACTGGAAGCGGTCGTATAAGAACGTGATCGGGACCCCGATCCAACAGCCGAACTACGAGGCCCCAGCGGTGATAAAAATGTCTCGCGCAGTGGAACTGAAGAAATGTTGGCATAGTTACTAAGGATTAGTCAAGCCTGCGCGCTTGGTAGTCTCTTTCTCCAGCATTGGCCTCCTCCAAGGCGACAAGTAACGCCCTCCAGTCGTCAAGCCCACGTCGCAGCCATGGCCTCAGACGCTTCAATCTCATTACACGTACTCCCCTAATGGGCGGGTAACATGCTAGAAGTACCACCCCTCGGGACAATTGGAGTATCTCGTTGCATAAGGACGACCCATCCACCGGCGGCCGGCACAGCAGATCCGTCACGGAGGCCGGGACGGGCGAAAACGCCGCTTTGGCGGCACTCGACGACTTCGGCCGCAACGACATAAGGGCCGAGTTCCCGGCCCTGGCGCGCCAACACGCCGGCCGGCCGTACGTCTACCTCGACGGGCCTGGGGGCACGCAAGTCCCCCGACGGACCATCGAGGCGATGGCGGCCTACCTCGGGCATTCGAACGCGAACCACGAGGGCGCGTTCCCCACGAGCGAGGAGAGCGACGCGATCCTCGCCGAGGCGCACACGGCGGCGGCCGATTTCGTGGGCGCAGGCGATGCGTCGGAAGTCGTGTTCGGCGCGAACATGACGACGCTTACCTTCGCGTTCAGTCGAGCCGTCGGACGGACCCTCCGAGCAGGCGACGAGATCGTCGTGACCCGCTTGGACCACGACGCCAACGTTGCGCCCTGGCTCGCCGTCGCCGAGGAGCGTGGAGCTGTAATTCGTTGGGTCGACGTCAGGCCGGGCGACTGCACGCTCGATCTAGACGGGCTGGCTCGATCGATAGGCGCACGGACGCACCTCGTGGCCGTCGGTCTCGCCTCGAACGCCGTGGGAACGATCAACCCAGTCGAGCGCGTGATCGAGCTGGCGCACGATGCCGGCGCCTGGGTCTACCTCGACGCTGTTCACGCCGCGCCGCACATGCCGATAGACGTGACGTCTCTCGGCGCCGACTTCCTGGTTTGCTCGCCCTACAAGTTCTTCGGGCCGCATCTGGGGCTTCTCTACGGCCGCCGCGAGCTGCTCGAACAGTTGGACGCCTACAAGGTTCGCCCGGCCTCGAACGAGCCTCCGGGCAAGTGGGAGACCGGCACTCAGTCCGGTGAGGCGCTCGCCGGCTTGCTCGGGACATTCGACTACCTCGAGTGGCTGGGCCGCACGTTCGGCGGGGCGGCCGGTGCGCGCACTCGCAGGGAACGCCTATCGGCCGCCATGCAATTCATTCGCGAGACGGAGCGAGGCCTGGCGCTGCGAGCATTGACGGCTCTGGGCGGCGTGCCTGGGCTGCACTTGCGCGGGATCGTCGATCCTGCCCGCATCGACGAACGCGTCCCGACGTTCGCGTTCACGCTGGACGGGCACTCCCCCCGCGAGATCGCAGCGCGCCTCGGACAACAGGGCATCGCCGTGTGGGACGGCGACTACTACGCCTACGAGCTGATCCGGTCGCTTGGCCTGGCCGAGTCCGGCGGCATGGTTCGGGTCGGCCTCGCGCACTACAACGAGCCGGCCGAGATCGACAGGCTTGTCGAGGCTCTGAGCGCGCTCGGCTAAGGCGAGCTAACTCGGCCGGTCCGAGTCGGCGGCCGCTCTCTCGTAGCCGAGCCAGCTCGGCATGCCGGCGGCCAGCGTGGCCAGCGGCAGAGTTCCATGGCCCAGGAGAGCGTCGTGGAAGGCCCGCAGGTCGAATGACCCGCCTAGGCTGGCAGCCGCCTCCGCGCGGAGCCGCTCGATCTCGTGCTGCCCGACCTTGTAGGTAAGCGCCTGGGCCGGCAGGCAGACGTATCGATCCGTCTCGATCGTCGCGTCGGTCGTCGACAGACCGGCGTCGAGGAGCTGAGCGATCGACCGCTCGCGCGACCATCGGAAGGCGTGGATGCCGGTGTCCACCACGAGTCGGGCGGCCCGCCAGGCCTGACCGTCGAGCATTCCGAAACGCTCGGCCGGATTGAGATACAGGCCCATCTCGTCGGCGAGCCGTTCCGAGTACAGGCCCCAGCCTTCGATGTAGGCCATGCCGGCCATCCGCGACCCGAGCCGTCGAAAGACGTTGAGGCTCGGATGTTCGGTCTGGAGTGCGAGCTGGAAATGGTGCCCGGGAATGGCTTCGTGGAAGCTCGTGCTGGCGAGGCCGACGTAGCTCCGGTTCGGCAGGTCGTAGGTGTTGACGTAGTAGACGCCGGGTCGGGTGCCATCCACCGTCGGCGGGTAGTAGTAGGCGGCGGGAGCGTCCGCTTCCTTGTAGGGCTCCACCGCACGCACTTCGCAGGCCGCCCGGGGAAGCCGGCCGAAATAGTCCGGGGCCGCCGCAAGGGCTCTCTCGACCTGGCCGCGCGCGCGGTCCAGGAGCTCCTCGATCGACGCGGGAATGGCGCTGGGGCTTCCCCGTAGGGCTGCCCGCGCCGCCCTCGTGTCGTCGCCGAAGCCGAGATCGCGGGAGATCTCGCGTCGCTCCGCCTCTATCTGCAGTAACTCGTCCTGGCCCATCCGATGGAGGTCCACCGCGTCGGCATCGAGCGAAGTGCAGGACCTGACCTGGGTTCGGTACAGCCGCTCGCCGTCGGGCGCCGACCACAAGCCGGGCTCCTCGCGAGAGGCCGCCCGATATGCGCCCTTCAGGGCGTCGAGGAAGGCGGCGTCTGCCGGTCGGACGTACTTGCCGATCGCGGCAATCAGGCGCTCGCGATCCGCCTCCCGCGGCACCGACAGCGCCTCCACGACCGGCGACTCGGCGTCCGGCGCCGCCAGCAGCCGCTCGAGCTGGCCGATGACCCGGTCGGTCACGATCCGGGCCGCGGTGAGGCCGGAGGCCAGCCCTTCTCGGACGAGCTCGGCATTCGCCGCCATGAAGCGTGGGTATTCCGCGATACGTGCAATGAAGCGCTCGAATTGCTCGGGCGTCTCGGTCTTCTGGAAAGCCGCCAGCATCGGCAGAATGGTCTGCGGTCCGTCCATCTGATCGACGACCTTGAGGGTGTCGATTCGTTGGTCCAGCTGCTCGAGCTCGACCCCGCAGATCACGCGCAGGATGTCGAGGGTGATGCGCTCTTCCTCGGGCAGGGCCGTCGTGGCTCCGGTACCCGTAGCTCCGGCACGCGAGGCTTCGGGTTCGATGGCATCGGCGGCCGCAAGGGTGTCTCGGTACAGGGCGCGAGCGCCATCTCTACCGCCCGGACCAGGATCGTCGAGCCGATCGTCGCCTCGTTCGTAGCCGAGCATGGTCGCCGTTATTGGCGACCTGTCGAGCAACCCATCCCAAAAGCGGCCGGCCAACGCGTTGACGTCATCAGCAGGTGTCGTCGTCTCGTTCACGGAATCCCTCCCTCTCATGGTTCCCGTCACGTTACCCCGAACCTTATCAGCCTCCGAACAACGGCAATTGCTGACCCACCGTCTCGGCCGTGGGGTCCAAACCGAGGTATGGCTCGAGATCGGCCAGCGACGGCTCGGTTCGAGCGGCGAAGGCGAGCAGGTGATTCCACTTCAGGATATGCCAGTTGCCATCGGCAAACGCCTTACGAAGCAGCGCTGAGCGCTCGAGCTTGAAGCGCACCAGTTCGGTCCGTTCCGGAGGTATCACCAGGAATCGGACCACCTTCTCGTCGGCCGCATATCGAGCGTGGTGAACGAGCACGGGCTCGCCGAGCATGGCCGTCCATTCGACCTCGAACAGGAACGTCGCTTTGTGGCGGACGTACCAGGCGCAGTCGACGCGGTCGAGCTCTCCCTCCGGAGCCCAGGTTATGAGCGGCAGGTGGATCTCACGTTCCTCCTGGTCCAGCCACGCCCCGAGAAGCTGTCCTCCGAGGCGCCGGGTCTGCTGCCGCTTCCCGATCCACACGCGCATGCCCAGCGCGTGGCCGACCTCGGCAAGGGTGGCGATCATGGCGTCGTGGCCGGCGGAGCGCGCCTCGAGCCGATCCGAGCAGACGACGGCCTGGGGAGTGCTTTCCGGGGCGCTGTAGCTCTGCAGGCAAGCGCTGAGCAGCGCACCGTCGGGGGCTTCGTTACCGGCGAAGATGCCGGCGGTCCGGTCGAATACGGTCGTTTCGGGCAGCGATCGGGCGGACGACAGCAACCCGAAGACCGCCCACTCGACTCTGTCGGCGAGGGGCGGCGCCGTGCCCGTGCGATCCTCGGCCGCCGCGAGCCAGTAGTGTCCGGGCTCGATCTCCTTGATCCTGCGGTTGGTGGGTCGGGCAAGCTCGGCACGAATCACGCCGACCAGTTGCTGCACGGGGTCGGCGGCGGCTCCTGTGGGTGCCGTTGCGGCGGTTCCGGGCGGGGCGGCGGCATTCTCGGTGGCGGGCCTCGTCGGGCGTCCCTCGTCCGCCGGCGAAACGGGCACGACCTCGTTGAGCCAGGCGTCCCACCGTCCCTCGGGGCGCCGCGGGCGGTAGTGGCGGCCCAGCCGCGCCAGCTGTCCGGATCGATCCAACCCGACGAGCACGTCCCCGAACAGATTGTCGAACGAGCTCGGCTCGCCGCGCGCCTTGAGCAGCTCCACGGCGGTCTCGGTGACGATCAGGCTGGCGGCCGACTCGCGGAACGGGCCCTCGTCCAGCTTCTGCGGGGCGTCGAAAACGCCGAGTCCGGGGATCGTGCCGGGGTCGCCGGCGCCACCGGTCAGCGGCGGCAACGGCCTGTTGGCGCGCGTCCTCGGGCCGGGGGCCATGACGCCGGTCGGCGGCACGAAGACCGCTACCCCGGGGCTGGTGTCGTCGCCGCGGTGAAGGCGCGCCTCGACGAGACGGTAGCCCGCGGCCGCTCCGCCGAGTGCCGCCGCGGCGAGCTCTTCCGGCCCGGAACCGTCGAGCAGCACGACGGCGCGGCCACTCTGGGCGAGTGCCGGAGCCGCGACCGCCAGTGAGCGGGCGAGGGAACGTGCGAGCTGATCCGTCTCTGGGTCGGGGCCTGGCTGTTCGGTCTCCCGATCGGCCGATCGCCCGACGACGTCTTCCGTGGAGGCGGCCGCCGCCGCAGCTTGCCCCGCAGCCTGAGCCGCGCCGGGAGCGAATGTGTCGGCGTGCTTCTCGGCCTTTCTGGACGTGCCCCGGAAGGCTGGGCCGAACAGAGCCTCGAATGGCAGGGTCGAGGCGGCTCCAGCTCCGAGGACCCATGCTGTTCCATGATAGGCGGCGGCCAGCCGATCCGACGTCCAGGGGAGTGGGGCCTGGCACAAGAGCAGCCGGATTCGGGACGGGGCGCCGGAACGGGATACGCGCTCGCCGTGCAGGGCCAGTCGCCGCAGCGAGCCCTGGCTCAGATCCCCGACGGTCACGTTCGAGGTCCCCTCCTCGAGGGCCATCATGTCCGCTCCGATCCTGGCTGCGGAACCACGGGTCGAGCCTGAGTCCAGGTATTGCACGAAACCGCGGACCTGCTTGACGGCTTCCTCGAAGGCGGACCAGGGGTTCCGTTCGCGCCAACGACGGCCCGCCGGCGGCTTGACCGACCCGCGCGAGATATGGACGGCCGCCATCCGGCCGGGGCTCGAGTTCAACCTGCTGGCAAGAAGCACCGTCTGAAGGAATGCGACGCGCAATGCCGAGGTGATCGGCGTCGGCCCGGATTCGCCGTCTATGCGCTCCAGGATGGCGTGGAGACCGAGCAGCTGCCGCGGTGTGTGAAGCGCCAGGAGCTGATCCGGCAGCGGATGATCAGGCGGCGGAACGGGAAAGCGCTTGCGGAGCGCGTCCCAGACGGCGCCCCGTGGCTCGACGGCTATCGAGAGATCCAGGTCGCCCTGCTCCGGATCGGCGTGGCGCAGATCGCGGCCGCCGATCTGCTCGTTACAGGTGGCGCAGCGATATTCCCGTCGCGTGGCTCTCGTGGCCCCGGCCGTCGTCTCCCAGACCAGGCTATCGAGCGCGACAGTTCGCCCGCAACCCGGACATGTGCTGGCGAAGAGCGAGTCGATCGTGCGCTTAACTGAGGTGTCGGCCATTGGCCCGGCGCCGATCGTGTGCGCGGCGGCTTCGAGCTGGCGAACGTCGGGCGGCCGAAGCACCACGTCGGCCAAGAGCCGGGTCAGGGACATCGACTCCAGGTCGGCGACCCGCCGTTGCTCCGCGATGGCAGCTCGGGCTACCCAGCCGCCTCGCCCGGCGACGTCGACGACGATCTCACCCGGCTTGGACCAGGCCTCGATGGCGGCAACGAGATCCGCCGTCGACGGCGGCGGGGCCAGCCGTTCGAAGACGGGCAGGAATGGGATGTTCTCGATCCGCTCGGCGCGGTGTGGGTCGTCGCGCCAGACCATGGCGCAATTGTGACAGACGCGCGCCGATGCGACGCGAGGTTGCGCCTAAGGCTCTTCGAGCTCGTCCGGCTCTTCTTCGAACGCCTCGTCGCCGGTGACCTGGGCCGGCAGGACGCGATCGAGACCCTCGATCCCTTCGTCCTCCTCGTCGTCCTCGAGGTCTTCTTCCATGAACTCCTCCTCGCGAAGGAGCGTGCCCTTGGTATAGGGCCGCAGGTCGGACGAGCGGGCGGCGGTCGGGAAGCTGACCTTGCCGTAGTTGCGCGGGTCCTGGAAGATCTCGCGAATCACGATCCGGACGTCCCGGTCGCCGAGGGACGTGACGCCCGCCGAATACTTATTGCCCTCGGCCAGGAGCTTCAGGAGGCGCGCCGCGACTCGAGGCTCCACTACCCCGATCCGCGTCCCGTTGGCCACCGCGTGCAGGCGATTGCCTTCGGGAATGAGGTCCACCGAATCGCCGGGGTTGACGTGGGCGAGGGCCCGCGGGGAGGCCAGATCGGTAAGCATGGCGAACCCGGTCTTGCCCGTTTCCTCGACGAAGATGGCGACCGGCGCCTTGCTGGCCTGCTCGGGAGCGACGGTCTTCTCGCCGGCCTCGCTCATCAGCACGCGCAGCCGCTCGATGTTGCGCTCGGCGATGCGGTTGGTTGGATCGAGGGCAAGAGCGACCTGATAGTGCTCCCGCGCCACTCCCAACTCGCCAAGTTCCCACTGGGACTTGGCCAGGCGGTTCTCCGCCTCGGCGTCGGGGGCCATTTCGAGGATCTTGCGGTTGGTGTCGGCGGCCTCGGCCCAATGTCCGTCTGAGGCTTGGGCTATCGCCTGGTCCAGCAGCTGGCGCTTGATCCGAACGGAGGTGCCGCCGGTGCCCTTTTCGATCTCGTGGAATGCCAAGGATGGGATCCTTTCGTCAACTGCGCCAGGCGACTGCGCTGCGAGCGAGCCTCCGGGGCCCGTCTCGCGGAAGGCATGCGAATTCTGACGGGGAGCTCCCGCCGGGACTAG